>Ga0073899_10000910_pt1 | contig 27411 bp, 23 predicted proteins | sample KloWWTmetaKNB5Ph_FD_88975 | JGI IMG/M metagenome (GOLD analysis project Ga0073899, IMG submission 88975) | Active sludge microbial communities from Klosterneuburg, Austria, studying microevolution and ecology of nitrifiers - Klosterneuburg... | ecosystem: Engineered > WWTP > Aerobic digester >... | reverse complement strand
CCTTGTCTCCTTGTCTCCCCCTCTCCCTTTCTCCCCCTCTCCCAATCCCGCCTCTCCCAATCCCCAATCTCCAGTCTCCAATCTCTGATTCGCAATCCGCGCGATCTGCCGGTCGCTGAACCCCATCCGCTTTGCCTGGCGCAGCGCTGCAAAGTCGAGTGCGGTCTGGCGCTGCTCGAACGTGGCGATTTCGGCGATCTGCGCGACGAACCACGGGTCGTAGCCGGTGATCTGCGCAATGGTCGCCTGAGACTCCCCGCGCAGGAGCGACTCGTAGACGGCAAAGAGGCGGTCGCGGTTGGGAACGCGCAGCAGATCGTGCAGGGTCGCACCGGCGTCGTAGCCTTTATAGCCGCCGTCGCTCTCCCGTTCCAGGGGGCCAAGCCCATCGCGGCCGATCTCCAAGCTGCGCACTGCCTTTTGCAGCGCCTCCTTGAAGGTGCGGCCAATCGCCATCGCTTCGCCGACCGATTTCATTTGCGGGCCAAGCTCCCGATCGACGCCGGGAAATTTCTCGAAGGCCCAGCGTGGCATCTTGACTACGACATAATCGATCGACGGCTCGAACGCTACGACGGTCTGACGGGTAATGTCATTTTTCAGCTCGTCCAACGTATAGCCGACCGCCACCTTGGCCGCCAGCTTGGCAATTGGGAAGCCGGTCGCCTTCGACGCCAGCGCCGACGAGCGCGAGACGCGCGGGTTCATCTCGATAATCACAACGCGACCGCTCTCCGGATCGACGCCAAATTGCACGTTGCTGCCGCCCGTCTCCACGCCGACCGCACGCATGACGAGCCGAGCCTGGTCGCGCAGCCGCTGGTACTCCTTGTCCGTCAGCGTCTGCGCCGGCGCCACGGTGATGCTGTCGCCGGTGTGCACGCCCATCGCATCCAGGTTCTCGATGGAGCAGACGACGACGAAGTTATCCGCAGCGTCGCGCATTACCTCCAGCTCGTACTCCTTCCAGCCGATGAGCGATTCCTCGACTAGCACGGTGTGCACGGGACTTTCCTTCAGTCCCCAGGCCACCTTCTCATCAAATTCGTGCGGGGTGAAGACAGTGCCGGCGCCACTGCCGCCGAGCGTGAAGCTGGGCCGGATAAAGAGCGGATAGCGCCCGATTTCCTGCGCGATGCGGTGCGCGTCCTCAAGGTTGCGGGCAACGCCGCTGCGCGGCGACTCCAAGCCATACGCGGTCATGGCGTCCTTGAAGAGCTCGCGATCTTCGGCCACCTGCATGGCGCGCAGGTTGGCGCCGATCAACTCGACGCCGTAGCGGTCAAGGATGCCCTGCTCAGCCAGCGCCACGCCGAGGTTGAGGCCGGTCTGCCCGCCCACCGTGGGCAGCAACGCGTCGGGGCGCTCTTTGGCGATGATCTTTTTGAGCACCTCAACCGTCAGCGGCTCGATATAGGTGGCGTCGGCCAGCTCCGGGTCGGTCATGATCGTCGCCGGGTTGGAGTTCACCAACACCACGCGGTAGCCTTCCTGGCGCAGCGCTTTGCACGCCTGCACGCCGGAGTAGTCAAATTCACACGCCTGGCCGATGATGATGGGGCCGGAGCCGATGATCAAAATGGAAGATAGGTCAGTTCGTTTTGGCATAGGTTTTGCACAGCGACAGGGCGCCAAGAAATTGAGATTTCAGAAAGTGACGAAAATCAGCTAGAGCATATACAATGAATCGCACCAGCGCAAAGGAGTCGTCCAGTTTTTGACTCAATTATGGTTGACTAATCCATGTTTACAGGAGGATTGCGATGTCTTCTGATGTTCTCTCCACACTTGTGCCCAAACCCGTCAGCGTGGCCGCGCGGCCCGGCAGCCTGGTGCTGCCCGCGCACGTTGGCATCTGGCGCGACGACGGCGCGGCTGCTGCCGCGGATCTGCTCACCACCGAACTGAGTCGCGCCACCGGCCTGCGCTTCGCCCCGGCGGCGCGTGAAGCCGCTCAGATCGTCCTGCACAGCGACGGCGACAGCGGCGAACACTACCGGATCGAGATCGACGCACGCCGCGCGTCCATCTCCGGCTCCCCTGCCGGGTTGATTCACGGCGTCTACACGCTGCGCCAACTGCTGCCGGCGGCCAACTGGCGTGCGGCGCCGCTGCCAGGCGTGGCGTGGAGCCTGCCGGCCTGCCTGATCGAGGATCGCCCGCGCTTTGGCTGGCGCGGCTGTATGCTCGACACGGTGCGCCATTTCTCGCCCAAGCAGACGATTCTGCGCTTTGTCGACCTGCTGGCGATGCACCACTTCAACCGGCTGCATCTGCACCTCACCGACGACCAGGGGTGGCGCGTCGAGATCAAGGCGTTTCCCAAGCTCACCGAAGTTGGTTCGCACCGCGCCAACACGGGGCTTGGCTTTGCCGTGTCCGCGACGGAGCCGCACGATGGGACCCCACACGGCGGCTACTACACGCAGGACGATCTGCGCGAAATCGTCGCCTACGCCGCCGCGCGTGGCATCATCGTCATGCCGGAGATCGAGCTGCCCGGCCATGCCCGCGCCCTGATCGCCGCCTATCCAGAGTTCGGCTGTCTCCCTGATGAGCCGGTGGACGTGGGAACCTACTTTGGCATCAGTCGCGATCTGGTCAACCCGCTGCCGCACACCATCGCCGCGCTGGAGACCATCTTCGAGGAATTGCTGACGATCTTTCCGTCCCCCTGGATCCATGTCGGCGGCGACGAAGCGCCGCTTGAGCGCTGGCGCGACTCGCCCGCCATCCGTGCGCACACCGCCAGCCTTGGCCTTGCCAACGCCGAAGCGATGCGCACCTGGTTCACGGCGCATTTCGCCGAGTTTCTAAACGCGCGCGGGCGCCGGCTGGTCGGCTGGGATGAAATCATCCACTACGGCGGGTTGACGCCGAGTTCGGTGATCATGTCGTGGCGCGGGGAGAAGGGCGGCATGAAGGCGGCGCAGGAAGGCTATGATGTCTTGATGGCGCCGGTCTTTCCCACCTACTTTGACTATGCCCAGGACGAAGGCGCCGACGAGCCGCTGTCGATCGGCCAGTCGGTGCTGCTCGAAGATGTCTACGCCTACGAACCGTCGGCGCGCTGGCCCGACAAGGCTTCCTTCGAAAAGGTGCTGGGCGTGCAGTGTCAGCTCTGGCGCGAAGTAATTATCGATGAGGCGCACCTGGAGTACATGGCTTTCCCGCGCGTCTGTGCGCTGGCCGAAGTCGCGTGGAGCGAAACACGCGACGACTTCGCCGCGTTTCGCCAGCGGTTGGCGCATCATCTGGTGCGCCTCGACGCGTACGGCGTCAACTATCGCCCGCTCGCTGGCCCGCGCCCGTGGCAGCAGGGCGGTGCAGGCCGCAAAGCCTATCAGCCGCGCTTCAACCTCAAAGAGGCGCTGGCCAATATGGATCAATGGGCGGAGTCGGGCGAGCCGCCCGCCGAACATCTGGCCGATTGAGTCGCGGCTGGCGTTGGATCGCGGGCGTCCCCGCCCGCCATTGAGCCGCCGGATAAGACGAGGTCGTCCGCGTGTTGCGTCTGTCATCGCGCAGTGTTCAGCGGGCGGAGACGCCTGCGATCCGACGCCGGGTGTTTGGCGTTGCGCGAGAAGGCGATTTATACTGCTGGCAGCCACCAACGGGGACAAAGACCAGTGCACCGTCTGGCCTTTGTCATGATAGTGAACCGACGCAAAGGAGCGATCTGTGTTGCAACGTACGCCACTTTATGAAACTCATGTTGCGATGGGCGGGCGCATGGTGGAGTTTGCCGGGTATGAATTGCCCGTTCAATATCCCACCGGGCCGACCGCCGAGCATCACGCGGTGCGCACCGCCGCCGGCCTCTTCGACATCGACCACATGGGGCAGTTCGAGATAGGCGGACCGGATGCCGAAATCTGCCTTCAACAGCTTCAGGTGTGGGATCTTGACCAGATGGTTGAAGGCGATGCTCATTACAGCGTGCTCTGCTACGACGACGGCACGGTGGTCGACGACATTTTTCTCTACAAATTACATAGTCGTTGGCTGATGATCGTCAATGCATCCAACCGCGCCAAAGACTGGGCGTGGATCGAGCATCACCTGCATGGCTACGACGCCGCCCTGATCGAACGCTCGGATGAGCTTGCCATGTTGGCGTTGCAAGGTCCCAAAGCGGAGCAGATCCTGCAGAAACTGACCAGTTACCCACTCGCCACTGTCGCCCCTCGCACCGCCGTGGAGACCGAAATCGGCGGGCTGATGGTCATTGCCGGTCGCACTGGCTATACAGGCGAAGACGGCTTTGAACTCTATGTGCCTGTCGAAGGGGCGGTTGCTTTTTGGACGCTGCTCCTCGATGCGGGCAAAGCAGATGGCTTGTTGGCGTGTGGTCTGGCTGCGCGCGACAGCCTGCGCTTTGAAGCGTCGATGCCGCTCTACGGCCACGAACTCAGCCCGCAGATCAACCCGCTCGAAGCGCGTCTCGGTTGGACCATGTCGTGGAACAAGCCGTTCATTGGGCGCGATGCGCTGCTCAAAGTAAAACTGGAAAAGCCGGCGCGCCTGCTCGTCGGGCTGGAAATGGTCGAGAAAGCGGTGCCGCGCGAACACTACGACGTAGCCAGCGATGGCAAGGTCATCGGCCACGTCACGTCCGGCATGAAAAGCCCCACGCTCGACAAGTTCCTGGCAATGGCCTACGTGCCCCCTGCGTACAGTGCGCTCGGCACGCGCCTGGATGTGATTGTGCGCGGGCAACCCAAAGCCGCGGTCGTCGTCAAGCGGCCCTTCTACAAGCCAAAGTACAAGGCATAAAGTTACTCTTCATCTCTCAACCATAAGGAGTTCAAGATGGCCAGCTACAAATTAGATCAGAGCGTCAAATATGCCAAGAGCCATGAATGGGCGCGCGCCGATGATGGCATTGTCGTCGTTGGCATCTCCGACTATGCCCAGGACGCGCTGAGCGACGTCGTTTATATTGACCTGCCGGAAGTGGGCGATACGGTCACAGCCGGCAAGCAGGTGTCCACCGTAGAGTCGGTCAAGGCCGCGGAAGATGTCAACGCACCGGTCAGCGGCGAGGTCGTCGAGATCAACACCGCGCTGGAAGACACGCCGGAGATCGTCAACGAGCGGCCGTATGACGCCTGGTTCTTCAAGGTCAAGCCGACTGACAAACTGGATGCCGAGCTGGCCGCGCTGCTGGCGCCCGCCGATTACGAAAAATTTGTCGCAGAGCTGGAATAGCCCGATAGCACGCGGATAAAGCAGATTAGGCGGATTTCCGCGGATTTTTTTTGATTTAATCCGCGTTGATCCGCCCGATCCGCGAAATCCGCGTGCTGTTGCGCGTTTAGCCGCGCACCCTCTTCACATCCGCAACACTTGCCCCCAATCCATCCAGAACATTTTTCTCGTTTCAATAGAAGAAAGCGTACTTCACAGGTGTGCAGCCTGTGATATGCTGATGCCCATTGTAAGGTGTGGTTGACCCTGGCGGTTTCTCGCCGTCATGACGCGCCAGACGATGGTTGACTTCCTGTCCGGGCGAACCTCGGACGCACAACAGGATGGCATGATGCCTTCAGGCACTGCTGGATATGCTGCCCAACAGCGCATCGGGTTGCTGCGCTCGCTAGTTGTTTACTATGGGAACCCGCTCAAGTTGCACCGTATGCGCCGCTTCTACGCGCAATTTATCGGGCGCGGGGATCTTTGTTTCGACCTGGGCGCGCATGTAGGAAATCGACTGCTGGTCTGGTCGCTGCTTGGTGCACGCATCGTTGGTGTGGAGCCACAGCCTGCGTGCATCCGCTTGCTGCGCAGTTGGTACGGTCGTTCCGCCCAGGTCACGCTGGTCGAGGAAGCGGTCGGCGCCGCGCCGGGCGAGGCGACGCTCTTCGTGAGTGCGGCCACGCCGACGGTCACCACCCTCTCCAAGCCCTGGATCGACGCGATGCAGCAGGCCGCTGCGTTTGCCAAGGTGCGCTGGGAAGGCGCGGCGCCTGTCAAAGTGACGACGCTGGACGACCTCATTGCCCGCTACGGCGAGCCTGTCTTTTGCAAGATCGATGTCGAAGGTTTCGAGTGGGAAGTATTGCAAGGGTTGTCACGCCCGCTGGCGTCGCTCTCGTTTGAGTATATCGGCGCAGCCAAAACACAGGCCACCGCGTGCGTGGCGCGGCTTGCCGAGTTGGGCGACTACACCTTCAACTGGTCGCAGGGGGAGCAACACCGTTGGCAATCGCAGCGTTGGCTCACCGCCACGGAGATGAGTCAATGGCTGGCAACTCTGTCCGCACAATCTGGCTCCGGTGACATCTACGCGAGAAGAGTCTGACCATGCTGTACGACGACAAACGCACCCTGACTGAGCTGCGCCGGCGCTGGTTCTATGTGGCGCTCTTATACGGCGCGGTGCTGGCGACCGGTTATTGGGCGATGCTCCAATGGTGGCCGGCGAGCGATGCCGTCCGCTGGCTGGTGCTGGCGACGGCGACCATGACGGTGCAGATGGCCGTGCTGAGGTGGGCGCTCCAGTTCAATCATCGGCCAGCCGGTGCGCCGCTTTACCCCGACCTGGGCGTCGCTAACGGCATGACGTTGACGCGCGGCCTGCTCACCTGTCTGATGGCGGGCTTCCTCTTTGGCCCGACGCTGCAAGGCTGGCTGGCCTGGGCGCCCGCTCTGCTCTACATGACGGAGCGTGTGATCGACTTCTTCGACGGCTTTGTCGCCCGCTACACCAGCCGCGAGACCAGGCTTGGCTCGATCCTGGACATGGAATTCGACGGGCTGGGCATTCTGATCGCAGTTGGGCTGGCGATTCAGCTAGATCATCTGCCCGTCTGGTATTTGATCCTGGGATTGGGGCGCCAGTTGTTTATCTTCGCCATCTGGATACGCAAACGGCGGCGCAAGCCTGTCTTCGACCTGCCGACTTCGGGGCATCGTCGCCTGATCGCCGGCTTGCAGACGGGCTTTATCAGCATCATCCTCTGGCCGCTGTGGACGAGCCAGGTGGCGATGTTTGCGGCGTGGCTTTTTGCCGCACCGCTGGTTTTCAGCTTTGGACGCGACTGGCTGGTCGTCAGCGCCGTCATTGATGCAGGTTCGGAGGCGTATCGCTCCGCACGCCGCCGCGCTAAATTGCTCTTCGAACAATGGCTGCCGCTGGCGGCGCGCGGTGCAGGCGCCTTGCTCACCGGCTGGATGCTCTGGCGCGGGGACACCTTCCCCAATGAAACAGCGTGGCTGGCCGGGCTGGCCGCGACCCTGTTGGTGCTGGGCGTTGTCGGGAGGGCCGCCGCACTGGTGCTGGCATTTCTGGCCGCGTTCAACGCCAGCAGCGCCGGATTGCAGATCGACAATGGCCTGCTGTTGATCTGCGCCATGCTCGTCCTGCATCTGGGCAGCGGTCGCTTTGCCCTGTGGCAGCCGGAGGAATACTACCTGCACACCCAACTGGGCGCGCCGCACAACGAGACAGCCGTATGACGACAGCTTTGCGTCAATGGTCGCGACGCCAATGGTCGCGGCGGCCGTGGCCACGACGACCGTGGCGGGCCGGTCGGCTGCTGCATTTGATCTGGATTGCGCTTGCCGTCGCCTTGTTGTGGCTGACGCTGCGTGCGGTCAACATGGGTGAAGTGTGGGATCGCCTGCGCCATCTTCAGCCGAGCCAGATCGGGCTGCTGCTGCTCGTTAATGTGGCGGTGTTGGCAACCTTCAGCGCGCGCTGGTGGTTGCTGCTCTTTGCGCAGGGCTACCGGGTTCCGTACCACCACCTGATGGCCTATCGCCTCGCCGCCTTTGCTTTAAGCTACTTCACGCCAGGCCCACATTTTGGCGGCGAACCGTTGCAGGTCTATCTGGTGACATCGCGGCACAAGGCGCCCGTTTCCGTCGCGGTGGCTGCTGTCGTCGTAGACAAGGTGCTCGAAATGACGGCAAACTTCACCTTCCTGACTTTGGGGGTGCTTTTTGTGGTGCGGACGCAGGTGTTGCCGGGCGTGAGTGAAGCACAATTGCTGCTGACCAGTCTTGGCCTTCTGCTGCTGCCGCTCAGCCTGTTGATGGCGATCCTCGTGGGCTGGCATCCACTGTCCGCGCTGTTTGTTTTGTTGGAACGCCCCTGGCGTTGGCTTGCCAGACAACGCGGCATGACGCCTACGCCGCTGGCCGCAACCGCCTTTGTGCGTGCGGTGCGGCAAAGTGAAGATCAAAGCATTACGCTTTGCCGAGACCATCCGTTGATCCTGATGCTGGCCGTAGGCGCGTCGGGGTTGAGTTGGGCGGCCATTGTCGGCGAATTCTGGCTGATGGCTGCTGTGCTGGGGCTTGAGCTCACGCTGCCCGAAACGATTGCGGCCTTGCTGGCCGCGCGCGTGGCGATTCTGCTGCCGCTGCCTGCCGCGGTCGGCGCCTTGGAGGCAAGCCAGGCGCTGGCGATGCAACTGCTCGGTCAATCGCCCGCGGCTGGCGTCAGCCTCAGCTTCCTCATCCGTGGCCGCGACATGGTATTAGGGCTGGTTGGCCTGGCGTTGGCCGGCGTGCTGGTGTGGGGGAAGAAGAGGGATAAAGAGATGGGGAGATAAGAGAGTGGAGATTGAGGATTTTGGGGGATTGCGGCTCAGGTTATTCCCTGTCTCCCCCTCTCCCTGTCTCCTTGCCTCCCCCTCTCCCTTTCTACTGCGCCTTCGCCACAATCTGCATTTCGATGCCAAATTCGTCCGCCACGGTCAGCGTGTTGGCGAAGTTGGGCGGGTCGATGCCAAAGTCGCTCATCTTGAGCCGCGTCGTGGCGACGCCGTTGAGTGTGTCCCCGCTGAGGCTGGCGGTCACATCGAAGATGGCGGGTTGGGTGATCTCACGGATGGTCAGGTCGCCCACTAATTGGAAACTCACTTCGTCTCCCTCGGTGTAGGCGGCCGGCGCGCCTTCGACGCTGGTGGCGGTGAAGGTCGCTAGCGGGTAATCGTTGAAGCGCGGCCCATTCTCCCGAATCCATTTGTCGCGGTTATTTTGGTCGGTGGTGAAGGTGTTCATTTTCACCGTGAACGTGTTTTCGCCCAGCGGCGCGCTCAGGTCGTCGAGGTTGAGCTGAAGCTGGCCTTCGATTTCCTGGGTGCTGCCGACCACATCGGCCACCCCCGCAGCAATGCCGAGCTTGTCCAGCGCACCGGCAAAGAATTCCTCGTCCGCCAGATAGGTGGCTTTGGAGGCTTCGGGCACGATCACGAAGGTGCGCTGACCCGCCGCCGCACCGCTCTCTGCTGCGCCTGCTGTTTCAGCGGGCGCGTCCACGGCGGGCGCTTCAGCCGTAGGGGATTCCGGCGTGGCCGCCGGCGTTGCCTGCCCGCCGCAGGCGGTCAAAAGCATAAGCAGCATCAGCAAGGCGAAAGTTCTTGTCATGGAATACAGCATAATCTTCTCCTTATTAATTGGCGACCGCGGCCTGATCCGGCACAATCCCTTGCGGGAGATAGACCGGCGCTGCGATCTGATCGAGGCCAAAATTGTTGAACAGAACACGAATAAAGAGCGAATAGAAGCCCTCGTGGCGCAAGGTAGGCTCCAGATCAGAAACAGTCAGTCCTGGCGTAAACCCATACTCCTCAAAGGCCGCGACCAGCGCCGCGTCCTGGCTGATGATGTGCACCGGCGTCGCCCATCCATCCGCGCGGCGGGAAACGGCCGGCGGCTGGTGATCGCCGATCAGGATGAAGATACTGTGCTCATCCCCCACGTCGCGGATAAATTGCGTCAACATGCGCAACTGATAGGTGATCGCATTCAGATAGTTGCGCCGCATCGCCTCCTGGCTGATCGTGTCGGGATCGACGGGCGGCTCCTCCGCCCCTGGCTGGTCAAGCGTGCGCCAGTCATCGACCAGCGTAGGGTGAGGCGTCCACGGGTAATGCGAATTCTGCGTAATGGTAAAGAGCAGCAAGGACTGGTGGTTCTCCGTTTTGAGCCGCTCCTGCGCCCAGTGCAGCACCCACTGGTCGGGCGGCGCTGGCCCCCATCCGTAGCGCGGGCCGTCGTACGCCAAATCCTTGTTGCGGAGCAGTTCATCCGCGCTCAACAGCCGCGTGTACTTCGCCCAGGCTACCTCGGATAGATTCTCGTCCAGCGCGGACAGCCAGGCGAAGTGATAGCCCTGATCCTGCAACGTCTTGCCCAGGCTTGGATAACTGCCGTCGATCTGGTATTTGTTGCGCAGCGCCAGATATTGCGGGTGATTGTCGATGCGCAGGCCAAAAAGCGTGCTCGTGTAGGCCAGCCATGAGCCTCCCCCCCACGTCGGCGACTCGCTCAACGCCGTCGCCGCGTGATAGCCGGCATTATCCAATTGATCTTCGAGTTGGCTCAGTAAGGACAGATACGTTGGCCGAAAGTGGCTGCGTTTGTAAAGCACGCTGCCGTAGGATTCGACAAAGATTACGTAGATGTCTGGTTTGCGTTCCAACCGGTAACCGGTGTAGTTGTAAGCCGCGCGCACCTGGCTGTCGTCGAATGCGGCCACGTCCTGATAGGTCTTGAGCGACAGGGCAAGGTTTTTCTGAAGTTTAAAGCCAAAGCTGCTGAACACCATCTCCGGCCGCGCAGTGTAGAGTTGATAGGCCACCGCTGCGGCCAAACAGAGCGCCGCCAGGCCGCCCAACGCTAGCCGCGACGCCCAGTGCAGTCGCGACGAGGCGCCGCTGCGCAGCAGTACGACCAGCAGCCACACGACCGCCGCCGCACCCGTCAGCAGGACAAATATAGCGCCGGCATAGAGCCACCACGCGGCGTTGACGTGTTCGGCCAGGAAGGGCAGTCCATCGCGCGCCAGGTAGAACTGGCCGTAAAACGAGGGATCCAGCAGAAAGACCGAAGCGACGACCGCCTCGTAGATGGCATAGGAGAGGAGCAATGCGTAGAACACGCCAACGAGCGCGCCGATCCACGGGCGACGCAGCCAGCGCATCAGCACCCACGCGGCGATCATCACCGTCAATTCGACGGAAATGCGCCATGGGTCCAGATTCTCGCGCCAGATCAAGAGATGGTTGACAGCCGGCCACCAGCCGCCATCCAGTGTCGACGCAGGCGGTAGTACGCTGCTCTGCGGGTCAAGCAAAAACATCGGCAGAAAAAGTAGGAAATTGAGCACGGCAAATGCACCCCAGAAGATCAGATTGGGGTGGCTCTGACTGAACTGGCGCAATGACAGACGGTCGAACATGCGGAAGTGATCCCCTTTGTACAGAATCTCTGCATTGTAGCCCGGACTGCGCCTATTCTGGAAACCTTGTTCACGCCACGCCGTATCGTGTTCGCCTCGCTGCTTCACTCAGGTTGACGCCATGAGCTCGGCTGCCGCGAACAACGATCCCATCCGCTTTTTGCGCTACCTGGTCGCCGCCCTGCAACAATACGATGCCGAGAGCGGGCGCGACGTGCAGATGGCGCTGGCCGCGGCGCAATCTGCACCGCCGCGCTCCCTTGCCAGCGCGCTGCTCAACGATCTGGCCGGACGCGCCCAGCAACGTTTCCTGCTTGTGCGCGACGATTTTCACCTGCTTAAAGTTGATCTACGACAAGTTGGGTGTGGATAAGCGGATGGCCGCCATGGATGTGGCGCGCGAATTGGAGTTGTTATGAGTTGGTTGAAGTCGCGTAAGTCACGCTACCAGCGTGACGGCGGTGGTTGGCAGGCGGCTACAGGGGCAGCGTCTTGGCGGCCTTGTCGAGGTGGTAGAGCGCGTGCGCCGAAAACGCATGGCAGGTCGATCCGTCGGGAAAGTCGACGTTCCAGTTTTCCCACGTCGTCGGGGCGCCGGTCTGCACCCAGCGCCCCCACCGCCGGCGGATGATCTCGACGACGGCCAGCTCCCGGCCGCCGGCGTGCAGCGCTTCAAACAGGTAGTGGTGTATGAACGGGCTTGCCAGCACCAGCGCGCCCGGCTGCGGGTTGTCGTCCAGGTCGAGCGAGCGCGCGGCAATCGCATCAAGTTGCTTGGGCCATTCGTCAGCTTCGGACGCGCCCGTGAGCACGGCCAGGGCGGCGGCCAGTTGCGACGCCGTCGTGCGCGGCAAGTCATCCCACCAGCGGTCGCCGGCGAAGAAGGCGGTGCGGCACGCCTGGCGCAATGCGGTTGCCCGATCCTGCCAGCGCGCTGCATCTTCGCCCGCATCGAGTTCGGCGGCAAGGGTGGCCGCGGTCTGGAGTGCGAGCAGGTAGTGCAGGTTGTAGATGGCGTTTGGCTCCTGGCGCGAGACCGGCGCCCAATCCAGGAAGAGGCGCCGCCCTGGCTGGCTGCGGATCAGCCCGTCGCCCGCCACGTCGCCGGCAAACCGGTCGAGCATCTTGACCAGCGCGGGCCAAAGTTGCAGGACAAGTTCCCGGTCGCCGGTCAGCCGCCAGTAGAGCGCCAGCAACTCGACCCACATGAAATTATAGTCGACGACGGTGTAGGCGTGAGCCTCGCCCGGCGCCACGCCCGGCAGCACGCCGTCGGGATAGGCGCCGTCAGCCGCCATGCGCAATACCTGGCGCAGCGGGCGCACGTCGTCGCTCAGCGCGTGCATGATCAGCGCCTGTGGCAGCGCGTCGCCCACCCACTGCGAGCTTTCCCGCCATGTGCTGTCCACAAAGCCGTCTTGCAGGCAGGCGCGAAAGGTGCGCTCGCAAAGATCGACAATCGCCTGAAGATCGGGGGCGTCCAGGCGCACGGGGCGGTCAACGCGCAGGGGGTATTCGGACGCACGCACGTGGAAGCGCAGGCGCAGGTCGGGATGGGCAGGGCCGCCCAGGGCAAAGAGCACGTACCGGCCGCCGCGCAAGCTGAACGATTCCAGCGCCTGGCTGCCCGCACGCAGCGCAAAGCGGTCGGTGAGCCGCACACGGCAGTACGTCGCCGGATCGGAGAGCACCAGTTCGCCATTGCGTAACTTCTCCGCATAGCTGATTAGCAGCGTCTCTGTGCCCGACGCGTTCATGACCTCCGCCCAGCCCTGGCAGGCATAATCGCGCCCGAGATCGAAGAGCCAGACAGTTGTGTCGCCACCGACATTGCCACCGACGCCCGCGGGCCGAAACCAGCCATCCGCATCGGTCGCGGCTGCTGCCGGCCTGCCGGTCTGCCAGGCTTGGCGCAGGGCTGCATGGCTGTCCGACCTGCGCAAGGCAACGCCAGCAGCATGGCGCACGCCGCGCAAGGACAGTTCCAGCTCGCGCTCATCCAGAGGCGGCGCTTCGCGTGCTGCCAGGCTGGTCCACGGCGCGCCGCCCACCGGCGCCACGATGCGCGATGACTCCCAGGCAGCCGCATCGTACCCCGGCTCCGTCCAGGCATCTGCATTGGCCATGTCGCGATCCTCGACGCCGCTGCCATAGATCGAGACGCGCGGCGCGCCATCGGCAAACGAGCGGTCGCGGCGCACGCGCCAGGTCGCGTCGGTGACGAGGCAAGACGCGCCGTCAACGCACAGCGCGGCCAGCACACCCGTCGCCGCGCGGTGGACGTAGGCAAAGTGTGAGTAGCCGGGCTGGTAGACCTGGATGGCGATCACATTGGCGCCGACGCGCAACAGACTGGTCACGTCCAGGCGATCGACCGCCTGCCGCCACGGATAGCAGCGCGCCGGCCCGCGACCGGCAAAGCGGCCGTTGACCCACAGCCGGTAGCGGCTGTCTGCGGTGATCGACAATTCGGCATGGGCCGGACAGGTGGCCAGTTCGAGCGCGGGCGACCGGAAGTCCAGGTAAACTTCGTGCAGATCGAAGGGGTGGGCGGCGCCGATCCAGCAGGCGCCGGCAGGGAAACCTGATAGTGTCATCTTGTCACCGTGTCACCTTCTCAGATTCACGGCGTGCGATATTGCGCGGCCAACCGTTTGACCACCGTGTAGGCGCGGATCAGCCGCTGCGGCGGAATGTCGGGCTGCACGAAGTGGCCGGTGTTGTAGATAAAGCCGCCGCCCGGGCCATAAATGGCGAAGCGATCGGTGATATATTCTTCCAGCATGTCTCCGTCGTAGGCCAGCAGCCCGTCGATGATGTCGAGCGAACCGTAAATGGTGATCTTGTCACCATATTGTTCCTTGACCGTGCGCGGATCCATACCGGAACTCTCCTGCACAGGGTGCATGGAGTCGTAGCCGATCTCGATGAGGTCGTCCATGATCTGCATGATATAGCCGTCGGAATGCAGGTTGACGAACAGGTCGCGGCTGTGCGCGTGTTCGACGACGCGCTTGGCGTAGGGCGCAATCATGCGACGCCACATGCGCGGCGAGAAGAGCATATTCTGGTTGGAGCCCCAGTCGTCGGAAAGCGTGATGCCATCGACGCCGGCTTCGACCAGGCTGTCCACCAGGCCACAGAGCCAGTCGGCGTAGCGGTCAAACCAGGCGCCCATGATCTGCGGCTCGGCGCCCATATTCAGCCAGCAGTTCTCGATGCCGATGATGCGGCTCGTGCCTTCGACGATGCCCCACACATGCGCCAGGATGTAGCGTTTGTCGCCCTGCTGGTGCACCGCCTCTGCCACGTTGAGACCGGCAAAGTCATAGTTCCAGTCGGTGTGGTTCAGCCAGCGCGGGTCATGCGCATCCCCCGGATCGTAGGCAGGCAGTTCCTTGACATCCCACAGCCGGCCGCTCTGGTTGGGGTAGGGCACGAAACCGACAAAGATGTCGATGTCAAACTCGTCGAGAAATTGCTCGCGCGGGCCATACTCCGCCGCCAGCATCTCGACGAACTGTTTCTGGTAGAGCCAGCAATCGACCGGCGTACGGTCGGTCGTCTGGCGGCGGAGCGTAGCTTTGACGCGGTCTTTAGAGTTCATAGCTCCTATCCCTGACTTGCATTCAAATTTAACATCCCATCCCACGCCGCCAGTTCCAGCGACGCCACGTACTGGCTATGATTCGCCTCCCAGTGCACCTGCTCCCACACCGGCACGATGGCGCACAGATCCGCGGGCAGCCGGTGCAGGATCTCAGCGTAGGCGTGTTCGAGCAGGCGATAACCGGAGGAAGGGTGCTCGGTAAAGTGCGGGTGCGGCTGAATGATGCCATCCTTGACCAGGAAGTGGTCGATCACGTCGGCCATACGGTTGAGCAGCTCCAGCTTGCGCGGCCACGGCGTGGCGAGCCGCACCGCCTCGTCGACCAGCGGCGCCATAGGCGCATGGAGCCGCGGCAGGCGCCGGAAGAAGGCATAGGTCCACTTGTCGTAGGGACAGTACTGTCTCTCGAGCATGAAGGCAAGCTGCACCGCCCAGCGCACGGCGCGCGAGAAGGTGATCGTGGCGTAGTACTCGTTGTCGCGCAGGATGGCGCGTTTGAGCGCATAGCTGCCCATGCCGGAGAAATAGCGGCACCAATGCGCAATGCGACGCAACCGCACCGGCTCCGGGTAGTAGCCTTGCAACACTGCGCGGATATGCGAGAAGCGCCCCGTCTCGTCAATCCAGACCTGACCGTTGACGAGGTGGATGATGTCCTCCTCGGGCGCACTCAGCCAGTCGGCGTAACTTTCCGGCGCATGGTCGATGCCAATGGTGGTCTTTAGATAGCTCTCCAGCCCGGCAATCGACAGGCCGGTGCCGCCCGAAAACCCGGCGCGCACGTCGTAGCCCCGAAAGCTTTCCGGCAGAGAGGGAATGACGGCCTGGGCAATCGTTTGGCCGCGATCGTGGTAGAGCGCGTCCGGCATGACGGCGTTGACGCGGATGCCCCAGTGGTGGTCGCTGGAGTATTCGTCATCCATGCCCATCACCTCGGAGCCGTAGCCGAAGACGCCAAAGGCTGTCTGCACCGTCTCCGCGGGGAAGTCGCGCTGCAGGATCGGCAGGAGGATCGTTTCGAAAAACTGCCGGCTGACATCGATCACTGACTCGGTCACATTTACCTCCCAAACAACAATAGACCGCGGATTGGATGGATTTGGCGGATTTACACGGATTTTGATCGATCCGTACAGATTCGCCCGATCCGCGTCATCCGCGGTCTATTCAACCCTGCCTGCGGGCTACTTCGCTGCTGCCTCGACGTTGCTCGCGTCATAGACGGTGAACGGGCCCATGACGATGCGCAACCCACTATCGCGGGTGGGATCCTTCTCGATCGTGTATGCACCCATGCGGCCGGCCTCGAAGGTCTCGCCCTCGACGCCCTGCATTGCGCCGGTGGCCAGCAGGTAGGCCGCGTAGTAGGTCGTATAGCCGAGATCGACGAAGCTCCACAGCGCAAACTCAGGCGCGCAGCCGTTGAGCGTGTACTCGATCATCTCGGCGGGCAGGCCCAGGCCGGAGACCTTGACCGTGTCGCACATACCTTCGTCCTGCATGGCCTTGGCCGCAGCGACGATACCGACGGAGGTTGGCGACATGATCAGCCCCATATCCGGGTACTTGTCGATCAGCGCCAGCGCCTGATTATAGCTGTCTTCCGACTGGTCGTTGCCGTAGACGATGTCGAGCAGTTCCAGATTGGCATACTGCGGATCCTTCAGCGTTTCCTGCAGCGATGCGATCCAGGCGTTCTGGTTGGCGGCGTCCGGCGAGGCAGAGAGCACGGCGAATTTGCCGCCATCTTCGCCCAGGATCGACTGCGCCATGTCGGCCATGACCTTGCCCGTCTCGGCAAAGTCAACCTGCGCCACGAACAACTGCTCGCCCTCGCCCGACGGAATCGGCGAGTCCCACGTGACGAAGGTCATGCCTGCGTCGCGCGCTGCCTGTGCGGCTGGGGCAATCTGGTCGCCCGCGTTGTTGGAGACCATGATCGCCTGCACGCCCTGCGTGGTGGCATTGGTGACGATCTCGATCTGTCCGGCGACGCTGTTTTCGGGGGTCGGCCCCAGGAACTGCAATTCGTCGGTGTTGCCGAGCTCGGCGTGTGCTTCCTGCGCGCCCTGGTTGGCCTGGTCAAAGACGAGGATGCCCAGGAACTTGGGCATGAGCACCATCTTGACGGCCTGGCCCGGCGTCGCCTTGATCACATCGCCGGCCGGCGCGGCAGCTTCCTCGGCCGGGGCCGCGGTCGCCTCGGCGGCAGCCTCAGTCGCCTCGGCCGGTGCGGCGTCCGGGGCGGGGGCGGGCGCCGCCGCCGGCGCACAGGCTGCCAGGAGCAGGCTGGCAATGACCAGCAGGCTCAGGATGATCGTGTTTAGCTTTCGCATGGTTTTTCTCCTTGAAGAATGGTTGTGAAACGGACAAAAATAGGTGGAAACGCGTAACCGCGGATGGTTTCATGCCTTGGTGCTAATCGGCGGCCGCTGCCTCGAGCGTACGCGCCCGCCGACGTTTCAGGCTCGTCTGCACGGCGCCCGCCAGGTTTGGTGCGAGCACCGACAGGATCAGCAGCACGCCGATCACGCCGGTCTGGACGTGGCCGGAAAAATTGGCCAGCCCCATGCCGTTGCGCAGGTTCAGAATGATTAGTACGGAAAGGAGCACACCCCACATGGCGCCGGCGCCGCCAAAGATGCTGACGCCACCCAGCAGCACCATCGTGATGATGTCCAGCTCGAAGCCCACCGCCATGTCGCCGCGCACGGCGCCCAGCCGCGCGGCATAAAGAATGCCGGCCAGCGCCGCAATCGTCGACGAGACGACAAACAGGATCATCTTGGTGCGCCGGACGCGCACGCCAGCATAGCGCGCGACATCCTTGCTGTTGCCGATGACATAGACGTAGCGGCCAAACCCAGAATATTGCAACACAATGATCGCAAAGATCAGCAGAACGAAAAAGACGATCAGCGCAAGCGGAAAAGGGCCGATCAGCGGCTGTTGCCCAAGCCGGTCGAACCATTCAGGGAACTTGCCAATCGATCGATCCTCGAGCAGGACGTAGGCCAGGCCGCGATACCCGATCAACCCCGCCAGCGTCACCACCAGCGACGGCAGCCCCACGATGCCGATCCAGAAGCTGTTGAAGAGTCCCGCTGCAAAACCCGCGAGCAGCCCGCCGGCGATCGCCCATTCCATCGGCGCGCCGCCGGCAAAGAGATAGCCCATCATGCAGGCGCTGAAACCCATCACCGACGCCACCGACAGGTCGATCTCGGCGTTGATGATGATAAAGGTCATGATCAGCGCCACGATAATCTTCTCGATCGACAGTTGGAAGAGATTCACCCAGTTGCCGACGGTAAGATAGCCGGGCGTGCTCAACGCGTTGTAGCCGACCACAAGCACCAGCAGAACGAGCAACAGCCCTTCCCACCGGCGGAAGATGCTCCAATCAGGCCGCATAGCCCGCGCCTCCCTTTTCTGCCGTCGCTTCGCCGTCGCTGGAAACCTGCAATTCATGGCGCGCCCAAACCTTGCGCAGCCGGTTCATGATCACCGTATCCGTCGCCACCGCCAGCAGGATCAGCAGACCCAGCAGCGCATCGCGCCAGAACTCGCTGATTGCCAGCCACCGGATCAGGCTGTTGTCGAGCACGTCGATGAGGATCGCACCCAGGAAGGCGCCGAATGGCGATCCCAGCCCGCCGTTGATGTTGACGCCGCCCACCACCGCCGCAGCCACCGACTGCAACTCGATGCCCTGGCCGGCGACCACCGTGATGTTGCCGAAACGGGCGAGAAACATGAAGCCGCCCAGCCCGGCCAGCGCGCCGCTCAGCACAAAGGCCGTGAAGATGATGCGCTGGGCCGGAAAACCGGCGACGCGCGCCGCATCCGGGTTAGAGCCGATGGCATAGAGCCGGCGTCCCCAGGGCAGATAGCTCACCACAAGTTGGAAGACGAGCACGACGACGACCGCCATGAAAAAGAGCAGGCGAATATCCAGCGAACCGATGGTGAAAGCGTTGACCGGCGGCAGGTTGACCAGCCAGCGTGGCAATTCATTGGTCAGCACACTGTTGGCGCCGGAAATCTCCACCAACACCGTGCGGAAGAGGGCCAGCGTGCCCAGCGTGACGATAATCGCCGGCACGCGACCGTAGGCCACCAGCAACCCGTTGATCGACCCCATGACCGCGCCCATCGCAATGGCCATGAGCACCACCATCACCGGCGGGATGTCGTTGTTGATCGACAACAGTGTGCCGACGACATAGGCCGTGAAGCCGACGATGGAACCGACCGACAGGTCGATGTTGCGGGTCAGGATGACCAGCGTCTGGCCGACGGCGACAACGGCAATGACGGCCACGCTGGTGGAGATGCGCGTGAAGGTGCGCGGCGAAAAGTAATTGTCGATCTGCGTGCCAAAAAAGATAAGGATGCCGATGATCAGTCCGATCAGCACAAGTTCGCGAATCTGTTCCGGCTGGAAGCGGCGGCGAAGTGCGTTCATGGCTGCACCGCCTCCGCATGCTCCTGCTGCCCCATGGCTGCCGTCATCACGCGCTCCTGAGTGGCGTCCTTGCGGTCGAAGATGCCCATCTGCCGCCCCTCGCGCATGACCAGCACGCGGTCGCTCATGGCCAGCACTTCGGGCAGGTCGGATGAAATCAGAATGATGCCCAGTCCCTCGGCCGCCAGGTCATTGATGATGTGATGCACCTCGGCCTTGGCGCGCACGTCGATGCCGCGCGTCGGCTCGTCGAGGATCAGCAGCTTGGGCCGGGCATTGAGCCACTTGCTCAGCATCACCTTCTGCTGGTTGCCGCCCGACAGCTTGCCCACCTCGAGCGCGACCGACGGCGTGCGGATCATCAACTGCTCACGAAAGCTCTCCGCCGTGCGCTGCTCGGTGGATCGCCGCACCAGCCCCAGCGCCGACAGGTAGCGGCGCAAAGTAGGCAGCGTGATGTTCGTGGTGATCGACATCGGCATGACCAACCCTAGCCCGCGGCGATCCTCCGTCACGTAGGCGATGCCCAGCTTGAGCGCGTGATCGGGCGTCTTGATCGCAACCGGCTTGCCCTCAAAGATGATCTCGCCTGTCTCCGCCGGCTCGATGCCGAAAAGCGCCAGTCCCACGTCCGTCCGCCGCGCGCCGATGAGGCCGGCAAAGCCCAGCACCTCGCCCTGGTGCACGTCGAAGCTCACGTCGGCGAAGGCGCTTTCCTTGCCGAGCCCGCGCACCGACATAAGCAGATCGCCGCGCGTCGCCGCGCGCTTCGCAAAGAAGTCGCCAGCGTCGCGACCGACCATCTCGCGGATCACCTGGTCGCGCTTCACCTCGGCTTTCGGCCGCGACGAGATCAGCTTGCCGTCGCGCAGCACGGTGATGCGATCGGCGATGCGGAAGACCTCTTCCATGCGATGGCCGATAAAGAGGATCGCCACACCCTGGTTGCGCAGCGTGTTGACCAGACGGAAGAGTTGATCGACCTCGTGCGCGGACAGCGACGCGGTTGGCTCATCCATGATCAGCACGCGCACCTGGAGCGAAATCGCCTTGCCGATCTCCACCGCCTGCTGCGCGGCCAGCGTCAGCCCGCGCGCCGGCATGCGCACGTCGAGCCTGACGTCGAGCTGCGCCAGGATCGCCTCGGCGTCCTTGTACATGCGTCCCCAGTTGACGACCATGCCGCGGCTGCGGTGGCTGATGAAGATATTTTCGGCCACGTTGAGGTCGGGGAAGATCATCGGCTCCTGGTAGATGGCCGCGATGCCGAAAGTCTGCGCCTCCTGCGAGTTGTTGATGTGCGTGGCCTGCCCGTCGAGCAGGAAGGCGCCGGCGTCGGGGCGGTGCACGCCGGTCATAATTTTGATCAGCGTGGATTTGCCCGCGCCATTTTCGCCGATGAGCGCGTGCACCTCGCCCGGATAGAGCGTGAGCGACACATCCTCCAGCGCCTGCGTGGCGTCGAAGCGCTTGGAAATATGCCGCATTTCAAGGACAGGATGGTCGTTGGGTGGGCTGGTCATAACAATGCCATAGAATAGAAAACAAATGGTGAATTGTGAATGGTGAATTGTGAATGGTGAAAGTCTGCGCCGAGACGCCAATTTCACAATTCACCATTCAAATTTTTATTGAAAGCCGCCGCTGGTTGCAGCGATGCCGCGCTCGCTGCGGATCTTGGCTTCGTAGCCCGACGCCGTGTACGCTGCAATCGGGTCAACCGGCGCGCCGAGTTCCTCGCGCACCTGCGCCAGCAGCGGGCGCACGTCGGTGCGGAACGCGTCGGTGAGCAGCTTGTGCGCCAGCAGCACTTCGCCTTCCATTTGCAGCGCGGCGAGCTCTGTCCGCGGCGCGAGCAGCGCTTTGGCGTAGGCTTCCTGGCAGTTGAGCACCGACAGGATCATCGGCGCCAACTTGCCTTCGATGTTGTGGGCCTGGTCGATCATGTAGGCGACGTTGCGGGCGGCAGCGCTCAACGCCGGGTCGTCGCTCGTCTCGGCGGTGGCCAGCTCGTTGTAGATCAAGAACAGTTCGTACGGATTCGTGCTGCCGACGATCAGGTCGTCGTCGGCATATTTGCGGTTGTTGAAATGGAAACCGCCCAGCTTATCTTCGTCGAGCAGGAACGCCACGATTTGCTCGATATTGACGCCCTGCGCATGATGGCCGAGATCGACCAACACCTGTGCGGCATCGCCCAGCCTGAGCGCCCACGCGTACGCTGTGCCCCAATCGGGAATATCGGTGCTGTAAAAAGTCGGCTCGAAGAACTTATACTCGATAAGCATCCGGCTGCCCGCGGGAAGCTGCGGCTTGATCGCCTCCAGCCCGCGCTCGAAGCGCCGCTTGCGCATACGCAGCGAATCCTGACCCGCGTAGTTGGTGCCGTCGGCAAACCACAGGCTGAGGATGTCGCTGTTGACCTTGCCCATGATCTCGCAGCACTCCAAGATGTGGTCGAGCGCGCGTTCCTGAATCCCCGGGTCCGGGTTGCCCAGGGAACCGAGCTTGTATTCGTCGTCCTGGAAGACATTCGGGTTGACGGCGCCGATGGCGATGCCTTGCGCCTCAGCGTACTGGCGCATGGCCGTGTAATCCTCGTCAGCAGGTTTATCCCACGGGATGTGCACGGCGACCGTCGGCGCAATGCCGGTCATTTTGTGCACCATGGCGGCGTCGTCGAGCTTCTGCTGCGTGGTCGTCGCCGCGCCGGGCCAGGCAAATGCCTTGAAGCGCGTGCCGCTGTTGGCGTACCCCCAACTGGGCGTCTCAATATGCTGGCGCTTGAGCGCCGCCTTCACGGTTTCCACATCGACGCCGCGTGCGGTCAACTGTTCGACGAGGATTTCGTAGGCAGCTTGATGATGAGCCATAGCCGGAACTCCTTCCGCAAAATTGCGTAAATGACTGCGCCTGTGGCAAACGCCGCTCTCTGTATGGACGCTGCATCTGCTCGTCAGGCGCGAAAAATATTGTATTCTCTCTGGCCAAAGGCCGGGGATGGAATATGAAGCAGGTGCAAGTATAAGCATTTTGCTCATTCTCTGCAACTGCTGCATTTTGTTTCGGAGCGCTTACGATTGTGGGGGAAATTGATGTGGAAGTAAAATATAACGTAACGGAATTTGTTATGAGTGGGAGAAAAACATGAGTGACTTACTGCAATCCCTCGTTACCCTATCGCATGAATTGGGACGTGAGGATCGTCATCTGGCGATCTTAGGGGAAGGCAACACCAGCGCGCGCGGTGACGACGGCACGTTCTGGGTCAAGGCGTCGGGCAGCCAACTTGGCGCCATTACGGAAGGCGGCTTCACCCAGGTCAAGCTGGACGCCATTCTGGAATTGGTCGAGCGCGAGCAGATGACGCAGGAAGAGGTGCAGACGATCTGGCCGCAGGTCATGGTGGATGCGCAGCAAAAGCGCCCTTCGGTGGAAACCTTTCTGCACGCGCTCTGTCTCTCTGAGGGCGGCGCCAGTTGGATCGCCCACACGCATCCAGTCTCGTGCAATGCGATCCTGTGCAGCCAGCTTGGCGCCGAGCCGTTTATGCGCCCGCTTTTCCCGGACGGCATCGTCGTCTGTGGACGCCATCCCGCGGTCGTGCCCTACGTCGATCCGGGCTTTGACCTGGCCAAGGCGGTGCGCACCGAGTTGCGCCGCTACCAGGACGCCTATGGCGCGTCGCCAAAGCTGCTGCTGATGGTCAACCACGGCATCACCGCGCTCGGCAAGACCATGCAGGAAGCGTTGAACATCACGCGCATGGCCGACAAGTGGGCGCGCACGCTGATCGGGACTTACACACTGGGTGGTCCGCACTTCATGCCCGACCACGAAGCAGCCCGCATCGACAGCCGTCTCGACGAACATTACCGGCGCAGCCAGTTGACGGGGCGGTAGGATGCGCGCCACGCGCGTCACGTCTTCGGCACGGGTCAGGCGTCGTTCTACTTGACCAACTTCTCTTGACCCGTGTTCGGGATGTGCTTGCCAACATTTCGGGACGCAGCCGAGCGTTAATGCAATAGTTCTGACGACAATGCTGATAACAGCGCCTCTACCAAGATGGGAGCATCAGCGGTCAGCTCCTCCAGATCGGCGGGCGAGTCGAGATCGAAACGCAACGTTTCGGTGCACACAACTCGCACGGTGCACCCCGCGCTCGCTGCACGCACATGATGGATAGGATAGCTATCCGGCCCAAAGGCGAAATCGAAAGGCGCCGGCAGAGGCAGGAGAAGGGCATTCGTGCCCTGGTCGCGGCTGGGCGCAATCACCACCGTGCGCGGCTCGTCGCGCGCGCCGGCGAGGAGATGCAGATCCGCCGCTTGCAGTCGAGGCAGATCGGCTGGCAGCGTGAGCACAGCGTCGGCGCCCTCTCTTTCTGCCGTCAGGCGCGCTTGCCGCAGAGCGGCATTGAGATCAGGTACAGTTTCAGACAGCGCCAGCGCAGCGAAGGCTTCGGCCAGCGCCAGTGCAGCAGGGTCACGACTCACCACGACAATGCGGGCAAAAAGAGCCGACGCGTTCGCCATACGCAGCGTCCGCGCCAACAGGTGCGCACTCAGCGCCGCACGCTGGGGCGCGGACAGTACACCGGCCAGCCGGCTCTTGGCCTCGTCAAAAGATTTGGCGGGAATGAGCAGCCACGGTTTCATTCGACCGTGGCGCGGGCGTGGGTGGGTGTGGTGGGTTGGCGCAGCCGCGGGATCAGCGGTGCGGCAAAGTCGAGCACAGCTTCGGCCAACCGCGCCTTGCTCTCCAGATCGCTCATGATGGTGTCGGTCACCAGCGCGGGCATGCGCACGTGACCGGCGGCGGCCGCGTCCTCGCGATCGAGCACAAAGCCGTCAAGCACGTCGTCGTAGTGCGCGGCAATTGTCACTGGCGTGACTGGATAGCCCATCTCGCGCATCATTTTAGCGGCCGGGCCTTTCAGCGCTTTGCCACCCACGATCGGCGCCACGGCGACCTTTGGCGCGCGCACTTTTCGCAGCAGCGCGCGCATGCCATCGACGCTCAGGATCGGGTCCAGGCTGAGATAAGGGTTGCTCGGGCAGAAAACGATGACATCGGCGGCGGTCAAGGCAGCATAGGCGGCGTCGGGCAACTCACTCTCAGCCGCGCCGACAAACGAAATATCGATCACGCATGGTTTGCAGCGCCGGCCAACGAAATAATGCTGGAACGGCAGATCGCCTTCGTCGGTGTGCACCAACGTTCGCACCGGTGCGTCACTCATCGGCAGGATCGTCGAGCGGATGCCGAACGAGCGACGCAGCCGATCCGTGATTTCGGTCATGCTTAGCCCCTGGCGCAGCCATTCGGCCCGACGCAGATGTACAGCGAGGTCGCGATCCCCCAGCCGGAACCAATCTTCGCCGCCAAGCAGCCCCATCGCGTGCAGCACTGCAAACGATTCATCGGCGCGCCCCCAGCCTGTTTCGGGGTTGTTGACGCCCGCCAGGTTATACAGCACGGTATCGAGATCGGGGCAGATTGTCAGCCCCCAATGCTCGAAATCGTCGCCGGTGTTGACGATGACGGAAAGCGCGCCGGGCGGCAATACAGCCTGCAATCCGGCCGCCAACTTGGCCCCTCCGACGCCGCCAGCCAGCGCCACGACGTGCAAATCATCAGGCCAGCGCGGGTTGCGCTTGTTTGGGGATGGGGTTGCTGCAAAATAATTGTTCACAGGCTATCTCCACACGACTCGTTCGCTAAGCGGCGCGCGTGCTCGCGCTTTTTCTTCCGCAGGATAACCAAGCGTCAGGATGGCTTGCGGCTGCCAATGTTCCGGCAGATCCAATGTCTGACGCACCAGCGCCGCAACAAACAAAGGCGCACACATCCAGCATGTTCCCAACCCGGCGGCATGGGCGGCCAGCAACAAGTTCTGGCACGCCAGCGCCACGCTCTGCACGGCCATCGTCCATTCGGCCTGGCTGCGCACAGGGTCAGGATAAACGTCCATCTCCTCCAGCGTGACGCACGGCGTGATCAGCACCGGGGCGCCGGTCAAGCGGGCGTGACTGATGACAATCCTTTGCTCGATAATTTCTCGATCCGCACCGTCATTGGCAAGATCTTGCCGCCAGGCGTCAGCCATGCGTTCGCTCAGCGCCGCTTTCATCTCTGGCGAGCGCACTACGCAGAAGCGCCACGGCTGCCGGTTATGGGCGGAAGGCGCCCAGATCGCCGCCTCCAGCAGCGTTTCCACTAAGTCATCGGCCACCGGCGTCGATGCATAGCGGCGGATCGACCGCCGCGTGCGCGCCAGCGCGAGGAAGGCGGCCAGCGATGGCGACGAGATGGCCGCAGGTGGTTCGATGATGACATCGTGTCGTACGCCTTGATTCCAGATCGACATTGCGGGCATTATAGCACGGCGGGCCGAGGGGGGAAATTGAAATAGACGGCTTGGGGTGTGTTCTTTGCTTCGCAGTTTTTCGTCAACCGGTGTACAATCGACTGACCTCATCATCCGACTACACAACCGAGGAGAATGAACGATGACTGAACCTCGCTATACACGCGTGGCGCTTTATTTGCAGGACAAGCATCCGATCCGCGAGGGCATGGAATATGCGCGCTACGCCGAGGAAAAGGGCTTTGAGGCAGTCTGGCAGGCCGAAAGCCGGCTGGTGCGCGATGCGATCGTGCCGATGGCCGCCTTTGCCGCGGTGACTGACCGCATCAAGATCGGCTCCGGCGTGATCAACAACTGGACGCGTAACATTGGCCTGCTGGCCGCCACCTTCCTTACGCTCGACGACCTGGCGCCCGACCGCGTGATCTGCGGCATCGGGGCGTGGTGGGATCCGCTCGCGAAGAATGTGGGCATCGAGCGCCGCAAGCCGCTGACCGCGATGCGCGAGACGATTGAGGTGATGCGCCGGCTGCTGGCGATGGAACGCGTCACCTATCACGGTGAGTTTCATCATGTCGACGGCATCGAGTTGGATGTGGTGCATGGCCGTCGCGAGCCGCGCAACGTGTCGGTTATGATCGGCGCCACCGGCCCGCAGATGATGGAACTGACCGGCGAGATCGCTGACGGCGCAGTGCTCAACTACTGCGTGCCGCCGGAGTACAATATCGAGGCGATGGAGCAGTTGGCGCGCGGCGCCGCGCGCGCCGGACGCAGCATCGACGACATCGACCGGCCGCAACTGGTGGTTTGCTCGGTGCATGAGGATCGCAAAACAGCGCTGGATGGCGCGCGCGAACTCCTCACGCAATACTTGGCGCAGCAGCCGCACATTGCCAAGGCGAGCGGCGTCAAACCGGAAGTCGTGCAGCAGATCCAGGCGACGCTGGGCTGGCCGGCGACGAAAGAGCAGGTGCGCGCGGCCATGAAATACGTCCCCGACGAGCTGGTGCAGCACATCACCGCCAGTGGCACGCCCGCCGAGGTCAAGGCCAAAGTGCGCGAGTATATCCGGTACGGCGCCACCTGCCCGATCCTCTACCCACTGGGCGACGTAAAGCTGATGATCGATACCTTTGCAGACGGATATTGAACCTAGCGGCGGAAGACGTTTTTGAATGCTGGCGGATCGCGGATGGCTCAACCCCAGAAATAGCGGAAGCCGCCTCTCGTACACGAGAAAAGCGGCTTCCGATGACAATTCTTGGTGGGCGAGAAGGGACTCGAACCCGTGACCTCACGGATGTGAACCGTGCGCTCTAACCGACTGAGCTACTCACCCCAATTCGTCATTCACTGGGGCGTAGTATATCATAGCGCTCATGTTTCGCAAATTTGCTGGGAATCGACATGACCTATGTTGAGACAAAATAATCGGTGGACGATCCGCATCAGCTTCCTTGCCGTGATCGTCATGGGCATCTTTGGCTTTTGGTATGCCGTCTCGATCTGGCTTCCTCTGTTCGACGCCGTCGACCTTTCGGCATTTGCCGACAATGTCGATTGGGTGGATGCGGCCGCCACCCTCGGCGAGCAAACCGTACAACTCCTGCTCGGCGTCACCAGCGGACAGTAGAAAGCGGACAGTAGAAAGCGGACAGTAGAAAGCGGACAGGGAGACAAGGAGAAGGGGAGACTTCACACTTCACAATTCACCATTGAGAATTCGTCCCTGTCTCCCTGTCTCCCTGTCTCCCTGTCTCCCT
>Ga0073899_10000909_pt1 | contig 27419 bp, 25 predicted proteins | sample KloWWTmetaKNB5Ph_FD_88975 | JGI IMG/M metagenome (GOLD analysis project Ga0073899, IMG submission 88975) | Active sludge microbial communities from Klosterneuburg, Austria, studying microevolution and ecology of nitrifiers - Klosterneuburg... | ecosystem: Engineered > WWTP > Aerobic digester >... | reverse complement strand
GCCGAGATCCACCAAGCCGAAGACAAGGACCATGCGATCGCCGCGGCGAAGGCGTTCGTCGCCGAGTACGGCGCCAAGTGGCCCAAGGCCGCGGCCAAGATCACCGACGACCTCGACGTGCTCCTGGCGTTCTTCGACTACCCGGCCGAGCACTGGGTGCATCTACGCACCACGAACCCGATCGAGTCGACCTTCGCCACCGTCAGGCTCCGGCAACGCGTCACCAAGGGCCCCGGTTCGAGGGCGGCTGGCATCGCGATGGCCTTCAAGCTCCTCGAGGCCGCCCAAGCCCGCTGGCGCACCGTCAACGCACCCCACCTCGTCGCCCTCGTCCGCGCCGGCGTCCCCTTCACCAACGGCAAACAGGTCGAACGGCCCGACCAATCGAACACCCAACCGAACGCGGCCTGATCACCCAATCCACAGGATTTGACAATTCCTCATGATCGCCGTCGTTCTCTCGCTGTACTTCTTGGCGTCGCTCAGCACGATCAAGGCGGCATTCACCCGACTCGCGCCCGCCTACGCCCGTCCGCGGTTGGCTCAGATGACCGATCACGTGACCGAATCGGTGGGCCAGTACGTGTCCGGAATGGCGATTCTTGCCGGCTGCAACTCGATCTTCGCCTTCATCCTGCTCAGCCTGCTCGGAGTGCCCTTCGCGTTCCTGATGGCCTTCCTGGCTTTGCTGATCACCATGATCCCGATGATCGGCTCGGTGCTCTTCTGGCTGTTGGCGTCCACGGTGGCGTTGTTCCACGGGCCGGTGACCGGCCTGATCTTCCTCGCGGTTTACTTCGCCTACATGCAGGTCGAGGCGTACGTGATGACGCCGAAGGTGATGAACAAGGCCGTGGACATCCCGGGCTCGCTGGTGCTGATCGGTGCCATGGTCGGCGGCACCCTGCTCGGTCTGCTCGGTGCGCTGATCGCAGTGCCGGTGACCGCTTCCCTGCTGATGATCCTCAAGGAGGTCTTCATCCCAAAGCAGGACGCCAAAGTAGTCCCCGACTAGGGGGTTCGCCCGCTGCGGCGCCGATCAGTGGTCGGGGAGCATGTGGGGGTAGCCGGTCGTGGTGGGCGGGAGCAGGTTCTCCTTGATCGAGCGGGGGCTCACCCAGCGCATCAGGTTCCACAGCGAGCCGGCCTTGTCGTTCGTCCCGGACGCCCTGGAGCCGCCGAACGGCTGCTGGCCGACGACCGCTCCGGTCGGCTTGTCATTCACGTAGAAGTTGCCGGCAGCGTGCCGCAGGGCCTGCGAAGCCGCGGTCACCGCTGTCCGCTCGGTTGCGAAGATCGCGCCGGTGAGCGCATAGGTGGAGGTCTCATCCACCAGTTCAAGTACTTCATCGTACTTCGCGTCCTCGTAGACGAAGATGCCCAGGATCGGACCGAAGTACTCGGTTGTGAAGATGTCCTGGCGCGGGTTGTCAGACGTGATCAGGGTGGGGCGCACGTACCAGCCCTCGCTGCGGTCGTAGGTACCGCCAGCAACGATCTGTGCGTCCGCCGAACCGCGAGCACGCTCGATCGCGCCACAGAGCTTGTCGAAGGCGCGCTCGTCGATCACCGCGGAGGTGAAGTTGGCGAAGTCGCGGACGTCCCCGACCGCCAGAGCTTCCACCTGGGCGATCAGTTCATCCTTGATTCCTTCCCAAAGACTGCGGGGCAGGTAGGCACGGGACGCAGCCGAGCACTTCTGCCCGGAGTACTCGAACGCGCCGCGCACCAGCGCTGCGACCACCGCGTCCGGGTCGGCGGACGGGTGCGCGACCACGAAGTCCTTGCCACCGGTCTCCCCTACGAGGCGTGGGTAAGCGCGGTAACCGGCGATAGCGGCGCCCACCTGGCCCCACAGCCCCTGGAACACGCGGGTGGACCCGGTGAAGTGGATGCCGGCCAGCTCCGGATGGGCCAGGGCCGCGTCGGACACCTCAGCGCCGTGGCCGGGGAGCATGTTGATCACGCCCGCCGGCAGTCCGGCCTCGATCAGCAGTTCCATCCAGAATTGGGCGGCGAACGACTGGGTGAGCGCCGGCTTCCAGATCACGGTGTTGCCCATCAGCGCAGGAGCCGTGGGCAGGTTGCCGGCGATCGCGGTGAAGTTGAACGGCGTGATCGCGTAGACGAACCCGTCCAAGGGGCGGTAGTCCATGCGGTTCCACACTCCGGACGAGCTGATCGGCTGGTTGGCGTACAGCTCGCGGGCGAACGACACGTTGAACCGCAGGAAGTCGATCAGCTCGCAGGCCGAATCGATCTCGGCCTGCTGCGCGGTCTTGCCCTGCCCCAGCATCGTGGCTGCGTTCAGGACGTCGCGCCGCGGGCCGGCGAGCAGGTCGGCGGCACGCAGGAACACCGCGGCACGCTCATCGAACGGGGTCGCCGCCCACCCGGCCTTGGCCGCGATCGCGGCATCGACGGCGGCTGACGCGTCCGCTGCCGACGACTGGCGCACCCGTGCCAGCAGGGTGGAATGGTCAGACGGCATCCGCACCTCGTGGACGGGCGCGGCTACGTTCGGCGTCCGGCCCGAACCGATCACAGGGAACACATCGATCGGCTCAGTGGCCAGGAGGTCGAGCGTCCGTTTCAGGCTGGTGCGCTCGACTGAACCGGGAGCGTAGCCCTTGATCGGCTCGTTGATCGGCTTGGGCACATAGGTGACGGCATCCACGTGCCGACTCTATCGCCGTGGAATCGTGGTCTCGACAGGCTCGACCAGCCGAGAGCGCAGTTGGCGGACCAGTCGAAAGCTCAGCTGGCCGCGGCCTGGGCTCGCCTGGCCTTGGCTGCCTCAACCGAGGCTCGCAGTGCCTCGACCAGGTCGACCACCTGGCCACCGGTGGGCGTGCCTTCGGCAACATCGGGTAGCTCGATGCCTTCCAGCTTGGCCTCGATCACTTTCTCCAGCGCCTCGCGGTAGTTGTCGCTGAATTGGTCCGGGTCCCAATCGCCGGACAGCTGGTCGATGAACATCCGGGCCATCCCCACCTCGGCTTCGCTCACCTTCACTTCCTCGGTGGGCGCAGCGAACTCATCGTCGCGCAACTCGTCCGGCCAGATCATGGTGTGCAACCGCAGGACGTCCCCAACCGGGCGGATCAGCGCCAGCGACTCCCGCGAGCGCAGTGCCACCTTCACCACCGCGGCCTTCCCGCTCTCTGCGAGCGCTTGGCGAAGGAGGATGTACGGCTTGTTCCCGGATTTCTCCGGCTCAAGGAAGTAGGTGCGATCGAAGTAGGTTGGGTCGATGTCGTCCACGGCCACGAACTGCACCACCTCGACCGCCTTTCCCTGGGCGGCGGGCAGGTCGGCGAAGTCCTCATCGGTGAGTACGGCCATGCGGCCGTCCGCGGCTTCGTAGCCCTTGGCGATCTCGCCGTAGGGCACTTCCTCGCCGCACACCTCGCAGACGCGCTTGTACCGGACGCGGCCGTTGTCGACGGCGTGCACCTGCCGGAAACTGATGTCCTTCTCCTGCGTGGCGCCGTACACCTTCACCGGGATGGTCACCAGCCCGAAGGACACCGCGCCCTTCCAGATCGACCTGGGCATGCTGCCTCCCTCTGCTCGTACTCGATCAACCAGTACCCAGGCTGGACCATTCCCCAGCGCCATGCCAGAGCAGGTCGGCAAACTCCAACAGAGTCGCAACCGCGGGATGATCCCAGGCAGCCTGCAGTTCGAGGCCCCAGACTGCGCCGGCAGCCTCCGCCAGCCCGGGCGCGTCCGCCTCGTCGGCGAACAGGCTCTGCACACAGCTGTAGGGCAGGTCGGCGGCGACCACCTCACCGAAGTCCGCGCCTTCGACCGACCCAGGAGCCGTGTCCGCCTCAACCACCGCAACCAAACGGCGCCCGGTTGCCGCGAGCCCGGCGACGCTGGCCACGAGAAGCGCGAGATGCTCGGCCTCCTCCTCGTCGCTGACATCGAAAGCAGTAGTCAGGCCGGGAGTGGCCGCGTAGCCGGTATGCCGCCCGGCCAGCGCGCCCCCAGACGCCCAGGCAACGAGAGCGGACGAGGTCACCGGCACGAACACAAGCGTCATGTCGCCTCTTTCCGCAGTGCGGTCAGCTCGGCGTCGATGTCGGCCGCCCAGTGCCCAAGTGGCTCAACGGCCACCGCGCCGAACGAGACCCGGCCCGCGTAGCTGGTGATCGAGATGGACAGCTCCTGGGCGTCGGTGGTCGCGGTGACCGCGTACACCCGACGCAGTCTCGCCCTGCCGAGGTAGCGGACCGAGTCCGGCCCCGGCACGTTGGAGACCATCACCGAGTGCGGACGCCCGGCGGCCACCGTCCCCGCAGCGACGCTGTGCAGGGTCGGCGGGGCGAACCCGGCCAGCTCGGTGAGGTCTCGGACGGGAACGCTCAGCCCGGTGTCGGTGCGCGCCTGGGTGAGCGTGGCCAGCGCGCGCAACCGGTCAGCCGGGCTGGGCACGTCCACCGGCAGCGCCACCCAGGATGGCGCCACCCGGCAGCCGATCGCGCTCTCCAGCACCGCCGGCTCGGCCACCGCCAGCGGCACCAATGCCACCTGGTCGACCAGTTCGCGTTGGTGCTCGGCCAGCCACCCGCGGACGCCCGCAGTCGCCAGCGCCAGGATCACGTCGTGGGTGGTGCAGCCGAAGGCGTCGCGGACGCCGGCCAGCGCGTCCAGGTCGATCTCCACTCCGGCCAGGTGCTGCGGACGCGCGCTGGCCGAGATCGTGCGGACGGCGTTCTCGACCATCCCGACCAAGCCGGTGGCCACACCCTTCAACGCCTGCAGCGGATCGGTCACGCTGCTGAACACATCGGCCAACCCGAACGGTTCGGCCGGGCTCGGCTCCCAGTCGTCCGTTGAGTCGGTGATGTCCTCAGCGAACTCGTCGAACATCTCCTGGAGCAGATGGACGTTGTCGTACCCATCGACCAGCGCCGGGTGCGAACGAACCACCAGCGCCGTCGTGTTGGCCGCGATGCCACGAACCAGCGTCGCCTCCCACAGCGGGTGCGCCCGGTCGAGCCCGGACGCGAGCTTGGCCGCCAGCCAGTCCTCCAAGCGCTCGCCGCGCTGCAGCGTCACTTCACGCACGTGACCGCCCACGCTGAACCCGGGGTCATCGGCCCAGCTCGGCAGCGGCCAGCCCGTGACCACCTTGCGGAACCGTGGCGCGTACCCGATGCGGTCGCCCACCCGGTCGATCACCTGCTCGCGGGTCAGTTCACCGCTCAGCATGGCCACGAACGCCTGCTGCCAGGGCTCGGACGCCTGGTCGCGGGCGAGCAGCGCCGCCTCGGTCACCGACACGGGATCACTCACGACTCCACCCTACTCAGCAGCCGGCGGAGTCGAGCCCTCCGCGAAACACCATTCAGCTGGTGACACAATCGGCCAAGGAGGACCAATGAAACGACTTCTCGTGGCCTGCTTGGCGGCAGTGTTGCTGTACGGCTGCACCACGGCGACGCCCACATCGAGCGCTCCCCCCTCGCCGATGCAGGTCAAGATCACTCTCGCCGATGGGAAGGCCGACCCGATCGCAGAAACGGTCGAACTCGTGAAGGGCCAGCACCTGGTACTCACGGTCACCTCCGATCGGGCCGACCAGATCCACGTGCACGGCTTCGACATCGAGTTCGACGTCTCGCCCGGCGAGACCGTCACCAAGGACATCGTGGTCGACAAGGTCGGACGCTTCGAGGTCGAGTCGCACGAGCCGGTGTTCACCCTGCTGGAACTCCAGGTCCAGTGACCCTGCTGTTGCCCCTGCACGGCCTGGGGTCGCGGCAGGATCTTCCCCTGCCGTTCCCGGCGGTCGTCATCGGCGCTGTCTGCGTCCTGCTGGTGTCCTTCGGTGTACTCGCCTTCGCCTGGCGCCGAAGTCGCTGGGAAGGGCGTCCCGACGGGCGCCCACTCCCCGCACTCACCCGGCTGGCCGACGCACTTTGGGCGCGCCGGGCCCTGGCCACCATCGGACTGTTCGCTTTCGCCTGGACGGGACTCGCGCTCTGGTTCGGCCAGGACCGCGTGACCAACCCGGTGTTCGGCTTCGCCTACGTGTGGGTATGGGTAGGTCTCGTACCGCTGTCGCTGCTGTTCGGCCCCGCGTGGCGCGTGCTGAATCCCTTGCGGACGCTGCACCGCATCCTCGTCCGCTGCGGGATCCCGGCGCAGGGACTGCGTCCGCTCACCCCGGGCGCGTGGCGTCGGCTCGGCCGGTACCCCGCCGCCCTCGGTCTGGTTGGGTTCGGCTGGCTCGAACTCGTCCAGCCCGACAACAACACCCTCGGCGTGCTACGCGGTTGGTGGCTCGCCTGGGTGGTGCTCGTCCTGGGTGGGGCGATCCTGTTCGGGGAACGCTGGGTGGCCGCGTCCGACCCGTTCGAGGCCTACGCGACGACGGTCGCTCGAGCCTCGGTCTGGCAACGGGTCAGGGGTTGGGTGACCCTCGTCAACCCGATCCGCCACCTCTGCACGTCAGCTTCCCCAACCGGCACCTGGGCCCTGGTCACCGCTCTGCTCGGCACCACCGCGTTCGACGGCTTCACCGGCACCAGTTGGTGGGTGCGCACCACGCAGACCTCCGGGCTTCCTGCCACGCTCTGGGGCACACTCGGGCTACTGGCGATGGTGCTGCTGGTAGGCGCGACGCTCGCGCTGGGCGTCCGTGGCCTCGGACGGGTGCGCGGACCGAACTTCGACATCATCGCGGCCAGCGTGATCCCGATCGTGATCGGCTACGCGGTGGCGCACTACCTCAGCCTGCTGGTGCTGGAAGGACAGCGGACGCTGATCAGCCTGTCCGATCCGCTGGGCCTGGGCTGGAACGCTTTCGGGACCGCCGAACTCGGCATCAACCTCTTGTGGCTGGAGACTCCGGCGATCACCGCCGCCATCCAGTTACTGGCCATCGTCGGCGGCCACGTCGCGGGAGTCCTGGTGGCCCACGAACTCAGCCTCTGCCTGCTGCCGGCGACCCGCCGGATCAGCGGCCAACTCCCCATGCTGGCGGTGATGATCGGCTACACCTGCGGCGGGCTCATCCTGCTGTTCTCGCCCTGAGCGCGGTTCGGTCCACCGTCGGCGGGGTCCAGGTGCAGTGACCAGCAACCCAACCCCAGAAGTTGTCCACAGATTTCGCGCGCACCCTCGCGGAGCGACCCTCCCAACCCGGATCGTGGTGGGGTCAGGCTCCAAGGAGGGAGAACCAATGCAACCCAGTCAAGCGAAATGGCGCGCCGCGCCGGCTTCGCGTCCCCCGGCCACCCCATTGCTGATCCCAGTCGAGTTCGCCGGCGACACCCAACCCACGCTGCCGTGGACCGGAGTCGCCGAACTGATCGTGCCGGATTCGCCGCTGGACCCACAGTTGCGCCAACTGGCCGCGTCCCTGATGGCCGCGGTGGTCGAAGTGCTCTCGGGCCAGCGTTCTCCCGTCCAGCTCGAACGATGGCTCGACCCCGAACTGCTCGCGCTGCTGGAGCATTTGCGCCGAGCCCGGCTCGGTGACGGCTTGAGGCTGCACTCCGTACGCGTGCAGGCGCCGCACAGCTACGCCCTGGAGGTCTCCGGGCACCTGCGCCAAGGGTCGGCTTCACGGGCCGCCGCCCTGCGCATGGCGTTGCGTCGCGGTCAGTGGGTCGGCACCCACCTATCGATCGCGCTACGTCCGAACGTCGTGCACGAAGCCGGCTGGATCAGCCCGCTGGCGGGCTGATCGAGAGCGTGCCCTCGTCATTGAGGATCAGGTCCTTCGCCGCGATGACCGCGTTGCCGGAGAACGGCGCAGCCTGGGTGATCACCCGCCCGTGCAGCCCCTCCTCCGACATCCCGGGGGCAGTCAGGACGAGCGTGTCCGAGTGGCCGATCTGGGCCGCGCGCAGCGATGAGACCACCGCGCCGACCCGAGCCCATTCCTTCGCCTGACCGCCGAACCTGCCACCCTCGTACAGCTGCAACGAACAATCGTCGCCGTGCCGCTCCAGCGGGACGACCCAGGCGGAGCCGGCCATCATGACGCTCCCGATCGCCTCATCCGGTGCGCCGACGAGCAGTCCTGGCATGCCGTCGCAGGTACGGATGATCGCCACCGAGTAGCCGAACTGGTCGCCCTTCTCGCTCTTGCCCGGCACCCGCTTGGTCTCCTGGCTGACCCGAGAGACGTGCTTGAGCTTTCCATCGCTGACCGTGAACACATGCACCGCCCCCGCGTCACGCTTGGTCAGGTCCTCACCGGGCACGCTGATCGCGACATAGCCGTCGGCGATGGCCACCGACTGCCCGAAGGCGTCCCAGCGTTCTGCCTTCCCCGTGACACCGCGGGTGTTCTGGGTGATCGTGGTGCCCGCAAACTCCAGACCGCCGAGATAACGCAACGCCAGGACCGCCCCGGCACGCTGCACCTCCCCGATGTCTTCGCCGGGTATTCCGATCACCAGCAGGTTCCCCGACGCAGCCACGGACGCACCGAAGGCGTCGCCGACCTCGTCGGTGCCGGGCAGGCTCTTCTGGCTGAGCACCCTGACCGCGTCGTTCGGCAATCCGTCAACACCGAGCTGGTAGGCCATCACCGCGCCGCCCTTGGCCACCTGTGCCGGCGCCCACACCGGGACCACCAGCAGCCGGCCAGGCGATTCCAGCAATGCCGGAGTTCCGTGGAAGCCGTAGAAGCCGGACGGCACGGGGTAATGCTTGGCCTGGCCGGGCTGCAGCCCGGCCGCGGAGCCGAAGACGAAGTAGATCGCCGACCCGGCACCCTGCGAGGTGTCGACCACGACCAGGTCGGTGTAGGCGTCCCCATTCAGTTCGCGCGCCAGCACGCCCTGACCGAACCCCATGGTGTTGTCGTCGGACGCGGGGTCGGTACCGCCGGCGTCGGTTCGGTAGATGTTCTGGTTGCGACCCGAGCCGTACGCCACCGCCACGAAGCTCCGGGTGGTGCCGACGCCATAGACCAGATCGGCCGTCCCGTCACCGTCGAAGTCGGGAGAGGCCGTGGTCGCGGCAGACGCCTTGGGCGCGGCCACCTCTTGGGCGACCACCGGAACCGTGGGCCCGGAACAGCCCAGCACCGCAACCGCTGCGCCGATGATCAGAACTGTTGAACGCAACCCGAACACCACAGGCCTCCTCGCCCGAAGACGATTCCAGCCTACGCCCAGGGCAGGTTGGTGGCCGGCGACGGACGACCCTTCGTCAAGCTCAGGGATCGGTTGGTGGCTCAGGGAACGGTGGTGGCTCAGGGAACGGCGGTGGCTCAGGGAACGGCGGTGGCTCAGGGAACGGCGGTGGCTCAGGGACCCTTCGTCAAGCTCAGGGATCGGTCGTCAGAATCAGGCGGTGCGACCGTGGCAGAGCTTGAACTTCTTGCCTGACCCGCACGGGCACGGCGCGTTCCGTCCGACCCCGGCGTAGGGGTCGTCGGACGTTGCGGTGCCGGTCTTGGCGACCTCGCCGGTCTCGGACGGCGCCGAGTAGGCCATCGGGCGCGGGGCCTTGGCCTCCAGGCCCTTCGCCTTCAGTGCCGGACGTTTGGTGAGGGTCGGCTCGGCCGGCATCGCGGCGTTCCGCTGGGGCTGCTGCGGGACGGCGGCCACCAAGTCCTCGGCGGTGAGGGGAACACCGTCCGCGCCGGCCACGAGACCGACCTGCGGTGCGGGCTCCACCTGCACGTCGAGGTTGTAGAGGTAGCCGACGACCTCCTCCATGAAGGCTTCCATCATGGTGTTGAACATGTCGCCGCCCTCGCGCTGGTACTCCACCAGCGGATCGCGCTGCGCCATCGCCCGCAGACCGATGCCTTCGCGCAGGTAGTCCATCTCGTAGAGGTGCTCGCGCCACTTGCGGTCCAGGACGGTGAGCAACACCTGCCGCTCGAACTCGCGCATGGTGTCCGCACCGAGAACAGCTTCACGGGCGTCGTAGGCAGCCTGGGCGTCGGCTTGGAAGTCGGCCACGAGGGCGTCGACGGTCAGGTCGTTGCGTGCCTGGTACTCGGCCTGGGAGAGCGTCACCGGATACAGCGTGTGCAACTGCGCCCACAGTGCGTCGAAATCCCAGTCTTCCATGAAGCCCTCGGTGAGCGAGCGCACGTACTGCTCCACGACCGTGTCTACGGTGCCGCGGAGCTGCTGCTCCACGTCGGTGCCCTCAAGTACCCGGCGACGGTCGCCGTAGATCGCGTGGCGCTGCCGGTTCATCACGTCGTCGTACTTCAGGACGTTCTTGCGCATCTCGAAGTTCTGGCTCTCCACCTGCTCCTGAGCCTGCTGCACCGACTTGCTCACCCGCGAGTTCTCGATCGGCACGTCGTCGGGCACCTTGAGGGTCTGCAGCACCCAGTCGATCATGTCCGACTTGAACAGGCGCATCAGATCGTCGCCCAGCGAGAGGTAGAACCGGCTCTCACCCGGGTCGCCCTGACGTCCGGAACGTCCACGGAGCTGGTTGTCGATGCGCCGCGACTCGTGGCGTTCGGAACCGATCACGTACAGCCCGCCGAGCGCGACCACCTCATCGTGCTCGTCTGCGACTTGCTGCTCGATCGCCTTCAGGGTCTCGGGCCAGGCCGCCTCGTACTCGTCGACGTGCTCGACCGGGTCGATGCCCCTGCCCTGCAACACCGCATCGGCCAGGAACTCGGGATTGCCGCCGAGAATGATGTCGGTACCACGGCCGGCCATGTTCGTGGCAACGGTCACCGCACCCTTGCGTCCGGCCATTGCCACGATCGCTGCCTCGCGCTCGTGGTTCTTCGCGTTCAGTACCTCGTGCTTGACCCCGACCTGCTTCAGCAGGCGCGAGAGCACTTCCGACTTCGCGACGCTGGCCGTGCCGATCAGGATCGGCTGGCCCGCCTCGTGCCGCGGCACGATGTCCTCGACGACAGCAGCGAACTTCGCGTCCTCGGTGCGGTAGATCAGGTCGGACTGGTCGATCCGGATCATCGGCTTGTTGGTCTCGATCGGCAGCACGCCCAGGCCGTAGATCTTCTGGAACTCGGACTCCTCGGTCTTGGCCGTACCGGTCATACCCGCGAGCTTGGTGTACATCCGGAAGTAGTTCTGCAAGGTGATCGTGGCGAGCGTCTGGTACTCGTCCTTGATCTCGACGCCCTCCTTCGCCTCCAGCGCCTGGTGCAGACCCTCGTTGTAGCGCCGGCCGATCAGGGTGCGTCCGGTGTGCTCGTCGACGATCAGCACCTCGCCGTCCATGATCACGTAGTCCTTGTCGCGCTTGAACAGCTCCTTGGCCTTGATGGCGTTGTTCAGGTACGAGATCAGCGGCGTGTTCACCGACTCGTAGAGGTTCTCGATGCCGAGCCGGTCCTCGACCGCGGTGATACCCGGTTCGAGAACGGAGACCGTCCGCTTCTTCTCGTCGACCTCGTAGTGGTCGTCGCGCACCAGAGTTCGGACGAGCTTGGCGAACTCGGGGTACCAGGACGAATTGTCCTCGGCCGGGCCGGAGATGATCAGCGGGGTGCGGGCCTCGTCCACCAGGATCGAGTCGACCTCGTCGACGATCGCGTAGTGGTGGCCGCGCTGGACACAGTCCTCAAGACTGAGGGCCATGTTGTCGCGCAGGTAGTCGAAGCCGAACTCGTTGTTGGTGCCGTAGGTGACGTCGCAGGCGTAGGCCTCGCGACGCTCGGCCGGCGTCATCTGGGACAGGATCGCGCCGACCTTGAGCCCGAGGAAGTGGTGGATGCGGCCCATCTGCTCGGACTGGAACTTGGCCAGGTAGTCGTTCACCGTGACCACGTGCACACCCTTGCCCGACAACGCGTTCAGGTAGGACGGCAGCACCGCGACCAGCGTCTTGCCCTCACCGGTCTTCATCTCGGCGATGTTGCACCAGTGCAGGGCGGCGCCGCCCTGCAACTGCACGTCGAAGTGCCGCTTGCCGAGCACTCGCTTGGTGGCCTCGCGGACGGTGGCGAAAGCCTCGGGCATGATCGAGTCGATGGACTCGCCGTTCTCCAGGCGCTGCTTGAAGTCGGCGGTCTGGCCGCGGAGTTCGTCGTCCGACATCGCTTCGAAGTCGGCCTCGATCGAGTTCACCTGGTCGGCGACAACCTTGAGCTTCTTCAGCTGCCGGCCCTCGCCCATGTGCAACATCTTGTCCAGTAGACCCACTTCGACCGTGCTTCCCTCGAACGTTCCGGTGGCGCAGCCCGACTGGGCGCACCCGTCCATCCTAAAGGTTCCGCCCAATTCGACGCCTCCTGGCACAGGCAAGTCGCGTTCTGCGGGTTGGATTCGTATTCCCTCCGCAACAAAGCAGTGGCAGGATTCGCCCAGTTACCGTTGAAAGGACGAACATGAAGCGACTCATCGGCTTCGCCGCCGGAGCGGCCGCACTTACCCTCGCGCTCACTGGCTGTGCCAACTATTCCCAGCCGGCTGCCCCGGCGACCACGGGCGCTGCGACCACGGATGCCACTTCGAGCGCTGCGGCGCCCAAACTGGTCAGCGCAGGCAAGCTCACGGTCTGCACCCACCTCTCCTACCCGCCCTTCCAGTTCAAGGACGAGGCGACCAACAAGATCACCGGCTTCGACGTCGACCTGATGGACGTGGTGGCCAAGAGCCTCGGTGTCACCCAGGAGGTCGTGGACATCGACTTCGGCCAGATCACTTCGGGTGCCGTGTTCGCCGCGGGCACCTGTGATGCCGGCGCCGCCGCGATCACCATCACCGACGAGCGCCAGGCCGCCGCCCCGTTCTCCGACCCGTATTTCGCCGCCACTCAGGCGCTGTTGGTGAAGAAGGGGTCCGGCATCACCGATCTGCCCGACCTGAAGGGCAAGACCCTGGCCGTCCAGACCGACACCACCGGCAAGATCTACGCCGAGAAGAATGTGGACGCGAACGGCTACGAGATCAAGGTCTTCGACGACATGCCCACCGGCGCTAACGCGGTGCTCAGCGGTGCTGCCGATGCCGCGATCAACGACAACGGCGTGATGTTCGACTTCGCGAAGTCCAACCCCGACACCGAGGTGGTCAAAGAGTTCGCCACCGGTGAGCACTACGGGTTCAACACCTCGAAGGACAATCCGGAACTGCTGGCCGCGATCAACAAGGCTCTGGCTGCCGCGAAGGCCGACGGCACCTACAACACGATCTACAAGAAGTGGTTCGGGGTCGACGCCCCGAAGTGATCTGAACGGGATCCGCGTCCGGCCGTCCGCGTTTCTGGACGGTCGGACGCAACTCGTCCGTTGACAGGCCCACCGAAGGAGGCCGCGTGACCACCATCAACGCCCCGACCGCGATTCAGCCCAAGAAGAAGAAGCTGTCGCCTCGCAAGCGGGCGCAACGCATTCGGATCGTGCAGTACGCCGTCCTCGGACTCCTCGTGCTGGTCGCGGTCCTGTTCGCGGACGGCCAGCAGATCGTCAACGTGTTCTTCCGTCCGGACCTGATCGCCAAAGCGCTCGGGCCCGGCCTGGGCATGGCGCTGCTCAACACCGTGCTCTACAGCATCGGGGCGTTCATCTTCGGCCTGGTGCTGGGTACCGTCCTGGCGCTGATGAAGCTCTCCCAGATCGGCCCGTACCGCTGGCTGGCTACGGGATACATCGAGTTCTTCCGCGGCGTCCCAGCGATCATCGTGCTTCTCGCCTTCGGCCTGCTGGGCATCGCGTTCCCCGGTCTGAAGTTCCCACTCGCCCCGTTCGGGACGGTCTGGACCGCGCTGGGCATGGTGTCCGCGGCCTACATGGCCGAGACTATCCGGGCCGGTATCCAGGCGGTTCCCAAGGGACAGGTCGAAGCCGCCCGCTCACTGGGGATGCCCGCGGGGCTGGCCACCCGCTACATCGTGATGCCCCAGGCCTTCCGTATCGTCACCCCGCCGCTGACCAACGAGCTGATCCTCCTGGTCAAGGATTCCTCGCTCGTCTACGTTCTGGGCCTGACCACCGGAGCGTTCGAACTGACCAAGTACGGACGTGAGATGTCCAGCACGTACGGCAACCTGACCCCACTGATCGTGGCCGGGTTCTGCTACCTGCTGATCACCCTCCCGCTCACCCTGCTCGTGCGGCGCATGGAAGCCCGCCAGAGGAAGGCCAGGTGACTGCCATGACCCAGACGATCCCCACCGGGAACCGCGCGGACGAGATCCAGATCTACGACCTGCACAAGTCCTTCGGCGACCTCGAGGTGCTCAAGGGCATCACCACCACCATCCACCGCGGCGAGGTGGTCTGCGTGATCGGACCGTCCGGCTCGGGCAAGTCGACGCTGCTTCGCTGCGTGAACCTGCTGGAACAGCCGACGCAGGGACGGATCTTCATCCTCAACGAGGAGATCACCGACCCGGACGCCGACGTGGACCACCTGCGCACGCTGATGGGCATGGTGTTCCAGTCGTTCAACCTCTTCCCGCACCTGACCGCGCTCCAGAATTGCACGATCGCGCTCGTCCGCGTCCTCGGCAAGGACCCGAAGGAAGCCGAGCGGATCGCGATGGAGAACCTGACCAAGGTCGGCCTCGGAGATCGGGGACACTCCTATCCCGCGCAGATGTCCGGAGGTCAGCAACAGCGGGTGGCGATCGCCCGGGCGCTCAGCATGGACCCGGAGATGATGCTCTTCGACGAGCCCACCTCCGCGCTCGACCCGGAACTTGTCGGCGACGTGCTGTCGGTCATGCGCGACCTGGCCGCCGGCGGCATGACCATGATGGTGGTCACCCACGAGATGGCCTTCGCCCGCGAGGTGGCCGACCGGGTGCTGTTCATGGACGGCGGCGTGATCGTCGAGGAGGGTCCGCCCTCCGAAGTCATCGGCGACCCGAAGGAGGAGCGCACCCGCACCTTCCTCGCTCGAGTCCTCGATCCGACGCACGTGCGCACCGGAGCCGAGGATGCGGCCTACGCCAAGCGGCACGCCGATGAAGCCATCGATACCGAGGCGAAGCGGAACCGCATCCTTGCCAGTCACCGCCCGCCGAGCCACCGTCCGTCCAGTCACTGAGCGCAGCTGCCCTTCGTGACGGCTTGCTCGTCCCTCGCAAGCCTCCTCAGGGACCGTCCCGGGGTACGCATATCCTTTGCCCACCCCAGTCGACCTCATGCTGGGGCCGCTCATCCTGGCCGTCCCCCACGATCCTGGCCGTCCCCCACGATCCTGGCCGTCCCCCACGATCCTGGCCGTCTCCCACGATCCCTGAGCCTGACGAAGGGGTCGTCCACACCAGGCTTACTCAGGCTCGCCCCTCGCCATGAGGCTTCGTCAGGCTCAGCCACCGCTGCCCGTCGCTGGCCAGCGGTGCCGGAGACTCGCAGCCAAAGTCCCGGTTACGCCGACAACCACACTAGCGAGCCCCAACCAGTCGGCCATTTCGCGCAGCTTGGCGGCCAACCTTGCCGCGGTCTCGGCCTCTGGAGCGCCGTCTTCCAACCAGGCTGACTGCACCAGCAGTCGTCCGGCCTTGCGATCTGCCTTGAGGTCGACGCGGGCGGCGATGGTGTCGTCCATGACGAAGAGATAGACGTAGTAGCCGTGCACCCGATCGGCCTTCGGGGTGTAGAGCCCGATCCGGTAGTGCACGTCGAAAGTGTCCAACAGCCGATCGCGGTCGAACACCAGGGTGTCGAAGGGCGCGACCAGCGCGTCCACCCTGAGCTTGCGCGGACGCGCGGCCTGCGTCCACAGGTAGCCCGGGGCCGACCATCCCCGCACGGTCACCGGCTCTACCTCGCCGGACGCGACCAGTGCCTCCAGCGCGGCGGCAGTACCCGGGCGGGCCGTGTAGAAGTACTCCGCCAGCCATTTCTCGGTGAAGATTCCCAGCGCGGCTGCTGCGCGCCGAGCCAGGATCAGCCGGGCTTCCTCCTCGCTCGGCGTGGGTGTGGCCAGGACGGGTGCCGGCAGCACGCGCTCCGGAAGGTCGTAGCGCCGCTCGAACTGGGAGTTGCGACCGGCACTGGAAAGCTCGCCGATGTAGAACAGCCACTCCAGGGCGGACTTCACCGAGGACCAGTTCCACCACGAACCGGGCGTTCGCTGCTCGTCGTGCTCTACCTGGCGTGCGGTTAGCGGTCCGCGCTCGGCGACCTGGGTCATGACCTTGTCCAGCAGGCCCGGATGCTCGGCCAGTACCCGGCTCATCGCCTGCCACGGCTTGGCCCGATTTGCTGCCATTCGGAAGCGCAACGCCGGTTGTAGCTCCACATCCAGCAGGCAGGCGGCGTGGCCCCAGTACTCGAACACGCGGCGGGGTGCAGTGTTACCGGCCCGGTCGAGCACTCCGCGGTCATAGTTCCCCAGGCGGGCGAACAGTGGCATGTAGTGCGCGCGGACGGCGACGTTCACCGAGTCGATCTGGAACTGCGCGACCGCGTCCAGCGTCCGCTGGAGGTGCCGCGCCGTCACCGGCCCCGAGGGTTGGCGTCCGAAACCCTGGGCGGCAAGCATGATCCGACGCGCCTGCGCGGCACCGAGTTGAGTCACGGCGGGCAGCCTAGCGATCCGTTCGGACATCAGCGCGGAGGATTCTCCACCGAACACGGTGGACAATCCTCCCCGTTGTCGAGGGCGTCTACTTCAGCCCGACGTAGCCGACCTTTTCGATCAGTTTCTGGCCCTCGTCGGAGGTGATCCAATCGACGATCTTGGCCGCGTTGGGGTTGGTGGTGCGGGCTGTCACGGCGTACACGTCGATGGTGAACGGGTAGCTGCCGTTGCGGATGTTGTCCACAGTCGGCTCCACCCCGTCGATAGCCAGCAGCTTGATTCCCGGATTGCCGTTCATCACCGTGGCGTACCACCGGAACGAATACCCGATCGCGGCGGTCGAGTTCCGGAACTCGGCCACCTGGCTGACGATCCCACCCATTCCCGAGACGATCTCCTCCTTCAGCGGAGAGCTCATCTGCTCGCCCTGCATGACCTTGGCCAGCATGACGGTCTGGCTTCCCGAGTCGGCCGGACGCTGAAAGGCCAGGATCGCCTCGTCCGGACCACCCAGCTCGGCCCAGTTGGTGACGCGCCGCGTGTACACGTCACGCACTTGCGCGGTCGTCAGGTTGCTCACCGGGTTGTCCTGGTTGACGAAGATCACGAACGCCTCCCGTCCGATCGGGGTCAGCTTCAACTCGACGCCGGCTGCTGCCGCCGCCTCCTTCTGCGTCTTCGACGGCTGCGCACCGAAGAACACGTCCGCGGTTCCCGCGATGAGCTTCTCGTAGCCCCCTGAGGTATTGGTGCAGTCGAGGTAGTTGGTGACGAACTCCCAGCGCTGGTCGTCCGTCAATCCGGGCGGCAGCTGGTACATCGCCTGGGCCATGGCGCCGTAGATCGGATAGGCCGCGGTGGCGCCGTCCAGCACTGGGTAGTTGTCCTTGATCTGCAGGCGGGGCTTCGGATCCACCGCCACCAACTGGTTGTCCGGCTCGAACGGCCGGTATCTGTAGAGATCGACCTCCTGTGAGACCGTGGCACCGTCGCCCAGGCTGGCCGCGCCCATCGCGGACTGGGCCATCTGCCCGGCCGCGATCAGGGCCAGAACGAGCACGCCGGCCAGGGTGGCTACGAGCGAGCCGCGATTGGCGTCCCAGATCGGACGCTTGCGGCAGCCGAGCAGGAACCCCACCATCGTGCTCACCAGGGTGACGAGCAGCACGACCGGCACCGCCGCCGGAACCCCGATGAGCAGTATCCAGACAATCAGTAGGAAGTAAGGCGCGTGCGTGCCGATAGCCACGTTCAGAGTGTCTCCATAGACCAGACCGACCACGCCGAAGGTGATCGCCCAGGCCAGCACGTAGTAGCCCGCGGGGACCAGCACGGGCCAAAGCGACTGCACCCAACCGGCCGGCCGGTCGACCCGCCTGCCCCAGGCGTACCAGATCGGTGTCACCATCAGTGCGGTCATCAGAGCGACGCCCAGCACTCCCCAGGCGCGCACCTCGGTCGCCCCAGCGGTTGCGGTGGCCACGAAAGCCGCCGGGATCGAGACCAGCAGCGGTACGCCGATGAAACCGAGCAGGAGCGTCTTGAAGTTGTACTTCGAGTTGCTACTCATCTGCGGCTCCGCGGAGGTTGGTCGGCGTCGGTGCGACGCCGACCAACACCCCAGAGAGCGGGGTCCACTCGGTGGGCGGATTCACCGATCTGTGAAGGAGTTCAGGCGCTCGCTTCCTCCAGAGCAGCCACGCTCAGGTGGATCACACCGTAGTCGTAGGCCTTGCGGCGGTACACCGCGCTCGGATGACCGGATTCGGCATCCACATAGATGAAGAAGTCGTGGCCGACCAGTTCCATCTCGTCCAGCGCCTGCGCCAGGGTGAGCGGCACGGCGTCGAAGTACTTCTCGCGGACAACCAGCGGGCCGTCGCCCTGGATCTCCAGCCCGGCGATCTTGCGGATCTCCGGACGGGTCTCCTCCAGCTGGGCCGCTTCGACTGCCGCGCCCTCGGCGAGGCTGGACGACCCACGCAGTCCGCGGTGGGTCTTGCGCCGATCGGACGCGCGGCGCAGCTGGGACTTGAGCCGGTCGAGCGCGTGGTCGAAGGCCACGTTCTTGTCGTCGGCGGACGCCTCGGCGCGAACCACCGGGCCACGGCTGCGCAGGGTGATCTCCACCCGCGTCGACTGGTCGGGCTGCTTCTTGTAGCCGTAGGCAGACACCTGAACCTCAACCCGGATCACCCGGTCCTTGAGCTTCTCGATCGAGGCGATTCGTTCCTCCACCCGCTCGCGGAATTCATCGGGGATCTGGCAATGTCGGCCAGTCACCAGGACGTCCATGTCTACCTCCTTCTCGGTGCCCTACGTGCGCAGGGCTTGCCCAGACAGCATTGGCACCAGCCCGGTTCCCTGCCTTGACGGCCGGTGAACTGGCGTTGGTGCCATGACCACAACATAGTTCGCACCACAGGTCTTTACCAGCAGATCGCCTTGGAACTTAGTAGGTGTTCGATGTGCGTCCGCTGGGTGCGTCGCACCCCGCCCGAAATGCCCCCGTAACGCCGGCTAATCAGGCTGTAACACCAGCTAACGGACCCGTAACACCAGGTGCGTCTGGGCGTAACAGCCCTCAGTCACCCTTTCTAGCATGATTCTGGAACTCAACTCCGGCGACACCGCCTGGATCCTCATCAGCGCCGCACTGGTGCTGCTGATGACCCCCGGTCTCGCGCTGTTCTACGGCGGCATGGTCCGAGCAAAGGGCGTGCTGAACATGATGATGATGAGCTTCATCTCGATGGGGGTCATCGGCGTCCTATGGGTGCTCTTCGGCTACAGCATGGCCTTCGGAAACTCCGTGGGCGGCCTGGGCATCATCGGTGACCCGTTCGAGTTCGCCGGCCTGCAGGGCCTGCTGCTGAACACCGACGCCTCGTACCCGGCGCTCGCCTTCGTCGCCTTCCAGGCCTGCTTCGCGATCATCACCGTCGCCCTGGTTTCCGGCGCGATCGCCGACCGTGCGTCGTTCGGCGCATGGACGCTGTTCGCGATCCTGTGGGGCACGCTGGTCTACTTCCCGGCCGCCCACTGGGTCTTCGCGTTCAGCAGCGCGGACGGGAGCGTCGTCGGCGGCTGGATCGCGAACGTGGTGGGCGCCATCGACTTCGCCGGCGGCACAGCCATCCATATCAACGCCGGTACCGCCGCGCTTGTGCTCGCCCTGGTGATCGGCCCGCGGATCGGGTTCGGCACCAAGCCGATGCGTCCGCACAACATGACCCTGGTCATGCTCGGCGCTGCCCTGCTGTGGTTCGGCTGGTTCGGCTTCAACGCGGGTTCGGCAGTGGCCGCCAACGGACTGGCGAGCCTCGCCTGGGTCAACACCCTCGCCGCCACTTCGGCCGCGATGCTGGGCTGGCTGGTCGTCGAGAAGTTCCGCGACGGGCACCCGACCTCGCTGGGCGCCGCGTCCGGCATCGTCGCGGGCCTGGTCGCGGTCACCCCGGCCGCCGGCGCGGTCAACCCGGTGGGTGCGATCGTCCTCGGCGCCATCGCCGGCATCATCTGCGCCTACGCGGTCGGCCTGAAGTACAAGTTCGGCTACGACGACTCGCTCGACGTCGTCGGCGTGCACCTGGTCGGTGGCCTCGTGGGCACCCTGCTGATCGGCCTGCTTGCCGACCCGGCCACCTCCGGCGACCCGGCCGACCCGGCCGCCGCAGGCCTGTTCTACGGCGGTGGATTCGACCAACTCGGCAAGCAGGCGATCGGCGCCTTCTCAGTGATGGCCTTCTCGCTGGTGATGACCTACCTGATCGCCCTGGCCATCAAATACACCATCGGCTGGCGGGTCAGTTCGACCGATGAGCTCAGCGGCATCGACCTGGCCGAGCACTCCGAGGCCGGTTACGACCTGAGCCCGGTCTACTACACCAACAAGGTCCAGCGCACCCTCGTCCTCAGTAAGGACGACATGCCGGAGACCTCCAAGACGGGAGCAAGCAAGTGAAGTTGGTAACGGCGATCATCCAGCCGGAAATGCTGGAGACGGTACAGAAGGCCCTGGTTCGCCACGGCGTGGGCGGCATGACGGTCAGCGAGGTTTCCGGCTACGGACGCCAGCGCGGACACGTCGAGGTCTACCGCGGCGAGGAGTACACCATCGACTTCATCACCAAGGTTCGGCTCGAAGTCCTGGTCGACGACGAGGACGCGGAGGCCCTCACGGGCGTCATCGTCCAGGCCGCCCGCACCGGCGACGTGGGCGACGGAAAGGTGTGGATCATCCCGATCGACACCGTCGTCCGGGTACGCACCGGAGAGAGCGGGTCCACCGCGATCTGAGGTCTCGACAGACCCGAACACACGACAACCTCGACCAGCCAGTCATCTCGACCAGCCAGTCATATCGCTCAAAGTGGTCACTTGCGCACCGTCTCGGTGCGCGAGTGACCACTTTGCGTTTCGGACACCGGGCGGTCGACATCCGCTCGGACGAAGGCACCCGGACCGGACGAAGGCACCCGGACCCGAGGAACAGTCGAGACCCACCCACGCTGGAGGACCCAGGCCGAGCGGCTGTTCGAAATGCGTCACGAAAGGCCGGCCCAGCGCATGGTTGCGGCCACCGTGGCGGCGGCGAGCGGTTCCCGGCCTGCGGCCCTTAAGGCTCGAAACGCCTCGACGAGCGTGGCGCCGGTGGTGACGATGTCGTCGACCACGACCAGGCCGCCGGCAGGTAGCCGGCCCGCACGGAAGGCGCCGGTGAGGTTCGCCAGCCTGCCCTCCCGATCGAGTTCGGCCTGGTCGACCGGACGCCGCACGAGCTTCAACCCCGCACCGACCCGAGCCGGGACGCCGGCGGCATGCAGGCGCCGCGCCGCGATCTGGGCGAGACTCAGGGTGAGGTCGAGGCCGCGCGCGGCAGCGGCGGCACGCGCGGTCGGCACTGGCACGAGCACCACTTCGGCCTCGGCCGCTTCGGGTCGGGCGAGTAGGAGAAGGGCCATCGCTGCCGCGAGCCGGTCACCCAGCACCGGGACCGCCCCGAGCGCGTCCCGCTCCTTCGCGGCCAGCAGCAGTCGACGCAACGCGGCCTCGTAGCGGCCGCCGGCAACGACCACGGGAGTATCAGCCGACAGCCCGGGAACCTCGAAGGGCGAAGTGGCGATTGCGCATCGGCATCGGGAGCACACCCCCAACCCGGCCAGTCCGCACCCGGGACAGTGCGCGCCGAGGATCAGTTCGCCGCCGAACTGCAGGATCCGTCGCGCCTCCACAACTGCTGTTGTCGGCAGTGAATCCTCGAACGGCTCACGCGTCCACAGGGTCAGCCCGAATAGGCGAGGTCATCCACAGCCGTGAGTGCCAGCGCCCAGCTGAACTCGCTCTCGAATCGGTAGGCGGTGCCGCCCTCGGTGAGGGCCACGGCCGGCCGGCCGGGGATCACAGCCAGTCTGGTCAGTGACGCAGCCTTGGTTGGCCCGATGTCGGTGGCGGTCGCGCCGTCCTCGCTGACCCGGATGACGCTGGTGTCGCCCGCGTCGGTGCGCTGCAGCACCGCGACGTCGGCTGGCGGCCACCGTCCGGTCGACTGCGAGCGCGAGGCCCAGCCCAGGTCGAGCGCGGTACCGGCCGCACCTGCGCTCAGGTTGAACTCCAGCGGACGCCAACCGGTGAGCCGAATCCCGTCTCCCGCGCGCACGACCACAGCGACTCCCACCTCGGTGCGGGTGCCGTTCAAGAGAACCAACGCGAGCCTCGATCCGTCGGACGAAAGCTTGCTGGCCACCAACGGATGCTTGGGCAGGTCACTGGCGTCCACCTTGACCGTAACGTCGTCCCGGTACACCCGGAAGCTGCTCACACCCGCGCTGGTCGCCGACCACAGTTCGCCGTTTCGGGCGAAATCAGGACGTAGCAGTCCGCTTCCGGTGCGCAGCACGCGGGCCTTCGCTGTGCCCGCCGGGGCCAGCACCAGCCGAGACCCGCCGTCGGTGATCGCGGCCAGCTCGGTGAGGTCGCTGCGCACGGCGAGTCGTTCCGGCTTCAGCAGATCGGCTTCGACCGGCGTGGATTCGAGCCAGTTGTCCTCCCGCAGCCGGGACACCCCGTCCTCGGCCACCGCGAAGAGCGCCCGCGAGCCGGCGGTGTTGTCGGGAGACAGTTCGGCGAAGTCACCCGCGCTCAGTTCGCTGAGTCCGCCTTCATTCGCCAACGTGACCCCGCCGACGGTCACGGTCACCGCGTTCACCTCGGCGAAGCCCGAGAGCGTGGTGACCAACTCGGCGAGCATCGCCTGGCGCTCTGCCAGACCAAGGCTCAGGCCCGTCGAGCTCAAAGTCACCTCCGCGAGGCCTTCGTCGTTAAGGGTGACCTGCTGTACGCCGATCGGGTTCGACGACGACGCCCGCACCGCCGGAGCGAGTCGCGCGGACGGGCCGGCGAGCACCGCTCGTGCCGCCGCAGTCAGCGCCTGTTCACCGGACGCGAAGTATCGCTGGTCGGGCACCAGCACGCTGCCGGTGGCGTCCATGAAGTACAGGGTCACCGGGGTGAATCCAGTGCTGAACGGGTAGCGGGACACCAGCAACCCGTCGGGCGGGTTGGAGATCCGCCACTGCTCGTTGGCGTCGCGCACCAGGGCGAAGTCGTGGCGCAGTTGCTGCGACACCGCCAAGTAGCTGCCGGCTGAATCCAGGTTGCCCACCACCGGACCGACCAGCATCACCGTCTGCCCGTTCTCTGCGGGCAACGTGCCGTCGGCGTAGATCTGCACGGCGGATTCAGGCTGCCAAGCTGCACTTGCCGCTTCGGTCAGGTACTGCCGCGCCACCGCGTAGTCGGGCTGGTAGTTGCTCATGGCGTGCAGGAAACCCTCCACGACGAGCAGTTGGCCGGCACCGAGTGCCGGGGGCAGCGGGTCGACGTTGACCCCGGAACTGCCCCCGGGCGCCTGCTGGGTGTGGTGCTCGACCGGGCCGCTGGTGGGCACCGAAGCGCAGCCGCTCAAGGCCAGGGCCAAGGCCGTCGCGATGATCGCCGTGAACCGAGCGCCGCGCCGTCCGACCTGGCTATGCCGGAAGTACATGCCGCACCTCCTTCGCGTCCGGTGGAACCTCGGGCCAGGGCGACCCCCGCAACTCGTCGGCTGCCTTCCGCGGCACCGTCAGACGGAACTGAGCCCCGGCGCCGGGGCTCCCCCACGCGTCGAGCCAGCCGCCGTGCAGCCGGGCGTCCTCCAGCGAGATGGACAGGCCCAGCCCGGTGCCGCCGACATGGCGTCCGCGGGACGGATCGGCTCGCCAGAACCGGTTGAAAACCTGCCCGGCCTCCTCCGCGGTGAAACCGACGCCGTGGTCACGCACTGCGATCGCGACCGCGTCCCGGTTGCCGCGGACGTAGACGGTGATCGGATTTCCCTCGCCGTGCTCGATGGCGTTGGTGATCAGGTTGCGCAGCACTCGGCGGATGCGACGACCGTCGACTTCGGCGACGCACTTCTCGTAAGCGTCCAGGGTGAGCCGCGTACCGGTGCGATCGGCCAGCCGCTGCAACGCGGCGAGTTCCTCACCCGCGAGCACGGTGAGGTCGACATCATCGATGGCCAGCTGGGCGGCACCCGCGTCGAACCGGGAGATCTCCAGGAGGTCGGTGAGCAGGCCCTCGAACCGGTCAAGTTCGGCCGAGAGCAGTTCGGTGGAGCGACTGGAAACCGCGTCGAACTCGTCGCGATGCGAGTGCAGCACCTCCGCGGCCATGCGGATGGTCGTCAGCGGCGTCCGCAGCTCATGGGAGACGTCGGAGACGAAGCGCTGCTGCACCAGGGAGAGGTTCTGCAGCTGGGTGATCTTCTTGTCCAGTTCCTCGGCCATGTGGTTCATCGAGCGGGCCAGACCCGCGAGGTCCTCGGTGCCGACCACGGCCATGCGGTCCTCAAGGTGACCGGACGCGAGTTGCTCGGCAGCCAGGCGCGCCGCCCGCACGGGACGCAGCACCCGCAGCGAGATCAGGTAGACGGTAAGGGTGAGTCCGGCCAGCAGGAACACGCCGGTGGCGAGCGTGGCCTGCTGCACGACGGCCAGCGTCGCGAGCTCCTGACTGGTCGAGAACAGGAAGAAGATCAGGTACGGCGCCTGCCCGGGGGCCTCAAGGGTGGCGGCCACGACGAGTCCCGGCTCGTCGGCACGCGAATCGTTGAAGCGGATCAGTGTCGGGGTGCTCCACAACCCGTCCCCGGAGGCCACGCTCTCACGGATGGAGTCGGGGATGCTCTCCGGCGCCAGGCCCGGTGTGCCGATCTGGGAGATCTGCGTTTCCACCACCACGAAGTACTGGTTGCCGACCGTGCCGCGGTTCGTGGCCTCGGTCGCAAGCCGGATGATCCGCTCGCTCGCTGAGGTGGTGCGCAGATCCGTCGTGGAGAGGTCGCGCTGCATCGTCGTGACCACCGCGGACGCCTCCGCGACGCTGGCCTGGGTCTTTCCCGCCATGATGCCCCGGCTCGACTGCTCCATCAGGAACCAGCCGGTGGCGAACAGGATCACGATCGCAGCGGCCAGTGTGGTCATGACCACCTGGAAGGGCAGCGACCGCGACCACAGCCGGACGAAGGGTATGCGGGAGAGACGGCTCATACCGACGGTTTGTGCTCACCGGCGCGATATCCGACACCGCGGACGGTGACGATGATCTCCGGCTTCTCCGGGTCCTTCTCGATCTTGGAACGCAGCCGCTGCACGTGCACGTTCACCAGCCGGGTGTCGCTGGCGTGCCGGTAACCCCAGACCTCTTCGAGCAGCACCTCGCGCGTGAACGCCTGCCGCGGCCGGCGGGCGAGGGCGAGCAGCAAGTCGAACTCGAGGGGGGTGAGGGTGATTTCGGAGTCACCGCGCCGCACGGTGTGTTCGTTCACGCGGATCACCAGGTCGCCGATGCGGAGGTTGTCCACGTCTGGCTCCGGGGTGACATGCCGGCGCAGCCGGGTCTTGATCCGAGCGATCAGCTCCTGGGTCTTGAAGGGCTTGGCGACGTAGTCGTCGGCTCCGGCCGACAGCCCGTCCACCACGTCGATGGTGTCGCTCTTGGCGGTGAGCATGACGATCGAGACGCCCGATTCGGCGCGGATGTCGCGGCACACGTCCACGCCGTCGCGTCCGGGGAGCATCAGGTCGAGCAGCACCAGGTCGGGACGGTATTCGCGGAACGCGTCCAGCGCAGCGTCACCGGTGTGGCACAGCTGGGCATCGAACCCCTCCGAGCCGAGGACGAGGTGCAGCATCTCGGCGAGGGCCTCGTCGTCGTCGACCACCAGGATCCGCGGGGGTGAACTCCGAGGAGCCTCAGACACCTTTTCCCTCCCTTGGTTGCAGTGACTGCGATATTAGCCCCCCCCGCCGGGAGCCGTTCAGTTCAGTTCGGTGTCTGCGGTCCAGGTGGACATCAGACCTAGTTCGCCGCCTTGGCGACGCAGGATGCGCCGCCACATTGTCGCCGGCTCCGGGTCGAACACGTCCGACGGCAGCGCAGGCACCACATGCCACATCTCGAAGTCGAGTTCGCGCTCCAGCTGGCCGGCGTCCCAGCCCGCGTAGCCCGCGAAGATCCGCAGGTGCCGGTAGGCACCCTCGGCGATCTCGACGGGAGTGTCGAGGTTCAGCAGTCCAACGCCGTCGAACACCGGACGCCAGCCCGGCGGCTCCTCCCCCAGCGCCCAGGGCTCGGCAAGGCAGACCGCGCCCTGCTGGGAGACCGGACCCCCGTCGAAGAGTGCCGGCGGCTCACAGACCAGCGCTTCCCAGGCGGGCAGCGCATCAGCGAGTTCGATGACAGTCGTGCGGTTCAGCACCACCCCGACGGTGCCGGTCTCGTCCGCATCCAGCAGTAGCACCACGGCGCCGTCGAAGACCCCGTCGGTGATGGTGACCGCTGCCACCAGCAGGTCGCCTGCACGGATTCCGGTCATGTCACCTCCAGGTCCAGTCTGGCACCCGGTGGCTCAATCGGCCTCGGCTTCCTTCTTGCGCTTCTTCCGCTTCTTGCGGGCCTTGGCCCAGGCGAGCACCTTCTTCTCGTCCCACATGGGCGTCCGGGCGTCGAGCCACAGCTCGCGCGGCGCATGGAACTCCTTGCCGCTCTTGCGCTCCTTGGACATCGCCGAACGGAACTGCTCTTTGGGGAGCCCAACGAGCTCAGCCGCCTGCGAGGTCGTCAACACAGACCGCACCCTACTGGAAGATGAGGGCGGGCTTCGCAACTACGGACGAGGTTCGAGTACGTCGAGAACCGTGATCACGTGGAACGGTGAACCCTCATTCCGCGACCAGTCCTCGGTGAAGAGATGCAGGAACCCCTTGATCGCTTCCAGCGCTACAGCCATTCCAGCCCCCTTCGCTTGTCAACCGGTTCTGACTGCTGCCAGCTTAGCATCGCTAGAGATGCCAATCAAGCATCTCTAGCGATGCTAAGACTCGATCGCCCGGTTCGGGCAACCGAACTGATCGGCTTTCCGACGAGGTGAGTGCGGTCCACTGATCGGGAATCCCGGGCCCGGAAGTACTGAGCCTCCCCCGGGAGCCGCGAACGCGGACCCAGAGGAGGCTCTCTCAGAAGGGGTGGAGGTGGCGGGAGTCGAACCCGCGTCCTCAAGCGGCGAACCAGACATTCTCCGGGCGCAGCTGACTAGTCGTTCTACTCGGCTCTCACCCTCGCGTCAGCACGTGGTGAACAGGCCCAGTTCCATGAATGTCCTGGACTGACCCTGGAACCATGTCAGTTCAGTAAGCCCTCTAAATGAGGCCAGTTACCGGATCGAAGGCATCTCCGGACTGACCCTTCGGTCGCTGATCAGGCAGCGAGAGCGAAGTCAGTGCGCGTTGAGTTGGCACTTATTGGTTTCCGAGATTCGTTAACGAGATGTCCTCGGATCCTCGGCCCGCTTCTCCTGGAACTACCGTCCCAAGTCGAAACCAGTCACCCCCTGTTGAGTTGTTGCCGAGCTTCACGCTC
>Ga0073899_10000908_pt1 | contig 27427 bp, 21 predicted proteins | sample KloWWTmetaKNB5Ph_FD_88975 | JGI IMG/M metagenome (GOLD analysis project Ga0073899, IMG submission 88975) | Active sludge microbial communities from Klosterneuburg, Austria, studying microevolution and ecology of nitrifiers - Klosterneuburg... | ecosystem: Engineered > WWTP > Aerobic digester >... | reverse complement strand
TGAACTGTCGATCGAATACACGCGCCTGTTTGATGTCGGTGGCTCGGATGGCCCGCCCTGCTGCCTGAACAGCGGTGCAGCCAACAGCGACGCACGGATGCAACTGCTCGAAGAACTGGTGCGCTTCTACAACTATTTCGGACTGACGGCAGGCGAGACGGAAGCCAACGAACTGCCGGATCACCTGAGCACACAATTTGAATTCATGTACTACCTGTGTCATCAAGAAGCAGAAAGCCTGGAAGCCGGCGAAGATGCCGATGACTACCAGCGCGCACAACGCGACTTTCTGAACCGCCACCCCGGCCAATGGGTGCCGAATCTCAGTCTGAAGCTCGAAGAAGGCTTTGCCCCGCCGTACTACCTGTCGCTGGGTAAATTGATGAACCGCTTCATTCAGCTGGAACAAAAGCATATCGAATCGGTGGTGAGCAAGCTCAAGGCACCGGAGCCGCATGCGCCAGTGGCTGAAGCGCCTGTGCCTGAAAAGAAGAGCAAGGTTATTCCGATCGTTCAGATGCCGTGATTTATCGGATTGGGATAGCCCTAAGCTTGTAAAAGTGGTTCGGCAAGCAGAGTGTCAATTACCTTGCGAACGTTGTCCCTGGTGCTGCGCCGGGTTGCATAAGCGAGGCGCATCGCCCCAGAGTCCATCTCATTTTCAGTCTTGCCATTTGCTTGCGCGCGAGCCGATGTGAGCTGCGCACGCCAGGCATGGCAGCTGCTCTTCAAGATTTTCAATATGCGGCACATTCCGTCCTGGATGTTGCTGTCAAAATTTCTCAGTTCGTCCATCCTTTTCTTGCCGCCCTGATCTCATTGTCCGGGTTGATCTTCGGCATTGAACGCCTTTGCCCGAAGCTCTGGCGTGTAAATTCCCTTTGATATGCGTTCTATTCTTCGCCTTAATTAGGGCAAAGCAAATGTTGTGCCGTTTATTGTTTTTATTTATGCATTTTATGCATGACTATCTATGGTGATATGTTGGTTATGCCTAAACGCACGGTTCCTTAGGGTTTGAGTGAGTCATTTGATCGAAATAGCGCAGGTTCGATCTCCCTGTTTTGGGTAGCTGTGCTAGCATTTCAGGCCGTATCATGTTTACACTGTATATCTGGCTTAAGCCTGAAATTATTTATGGTCAGAGTATTCGTGATGCTGATCACGCAAGCCCGTATCTGATATGTATTTGAAGCAGCACGCAGCTTAACGCTGGCGGAATTTTGATGGATTCGACGCCAACCCGCGAACAACCCAGTGGGTGGAATCAAGGTCAAGAGCGAGACAAGAGGAGCGATAAAACATGCAAGTGTCACGTCGTAGTTTCATTATTGGTACCACGGCCGGAGTTGCTGCCACGGGTCTCGGTCTCTATAGCCTGCGCTCGAAAAAGGCATCGGCTCCACTGCCGGAGAAGGCTAAGCTGCCAGCAAAAAAAATTCGTTATAACGATTACTCCGACATCTGGCGCGAGAAGTGGAAATGGGACAAGGTTGTCAAGGGTACGCACACGCGTGCCAACTGTTGCGCGGCCTGTTCGTGGGACGTCTATGTCAAGGATGGCATTGCCTGGCGCGAAGAGCAGGCAGCAATTTACGAGCCGCACCGTGCCGACATTCCTGACTTCAATCCGCGCGGCTGCCAGAAGGGCGCTTGTTATACCGTATTGCAGCTCTCCGAGGCACGCGTCAAGTATCCGCTGAAGCGCGTCGGCGCGCGCGGTGAAGGCAAGTGGAAGCGCCTCAGCTGGAACGAAGCGTTAACCGAGATTGCCGACAAACTCGTCGACGTCGCTGTCAGGGATGGTACTGAAACAATCATTTTCGACGACACCACCAATGTCGGCTATGGTCCGGAAACTGCCGGCGATGTGCGTTTCGCTGCGGCAATCCAGGCGACCCGGCTTGACTCGTGGTCGGGTGTTGGCGACATGCCGCTCGGTGCGATCCAGACCTGGGGTTTGTATAACGTCGAGGGGACTTCCGACGACTGGTTCAAGTCAGATTTTATTGTCATCTGGGTCGGCAATCCGATCTATACGCGAATACCGGAAGCACATTTTCTGCACGAAGCACGTTACCGCGGTGCCAAGCTGGTGGTGGTGGCTCCCGATCTTAGTCCCAGCACCGTGCATGCCGACATGTGGATCAACATCAAGCCCGAGACCGATGCGGCGCTAGGACTTGCCTGCGCGCAGGTGATGATTTCTGAAAATCTGTACAAGAAGGATTATGTCCTGCAACAGACGGACTTCCCCTTTCTGGTGCGCAAGGACAACCAGCGTTTCCTGCGGCAATGCGATGTCGTCGGGGGCGGCGTCGACAATGCCGTATATATGTGGGACGAGGTAAAAAATGCCATAGTCATGGCTCCTGGCTGCGAGGGCGATGGTGACGGCGGTCGCATCATGGATCTTGGCAAGATCAAGCCTGCGCTATCCGGCACGTTCAAGGTCACGCTGGTCGACGGATCGAGCATCGAAGTGCAGACCGTGTTCGACATGATCCGTGCCAAACTCGACAAGGAATACACGCCGGATATGGCGGCCAAGATTACCGGCCTCAACCCGAACGTGATCCGCACTTTTGCCCGCGAAATGGCCGCCGCACCGCGTGCCATGATCATTGCATCATATGGCGCCTGCAAGCACTATCACAGCGACTTGTATCAGCGCTCGTTCATTCTGCTGATGAATCTGACAGGTAATCAGGGCTACTCCGGCGGCGGTTACCGGATTTCTGCATGGTGGGGTATGGACGGCCTGGATCAGATGGCCGATAGCACCATTCCTCTGGGAGACATGATCAAGATCATTCCCAAGGCAATCCGTGGCCTGTCGCCGCGTGATTACGAGCAACTCTTCACGGAGTACAGTGACAAGGAAGGCCACACACCCTGCCTGCTGTTCCTTTATCTTCATGGCGGTTACAAGGAGATGTGGGACAAACCGCACCTTCAGGATTCGGCACTGCCACGCAACATCAGCGCCTATGTGCGTGAGTCGATCGACAAGGGCTGGTCCAAGGTGCATCCGCCGGAGGACCGCTCACCAAAGGTCTATATCTTCACTGGCGGTAACCCGCTGCGACGCTGGCCTTCACCGCAGGTTGCCAAGGAGCATCTGTGGCCGAAATTCGAGATGGTCGTCTCGGTCAATTTCCGTATGAGCACCTCGGCACTGTTTTCCGACTACGTGCTGCCGGTGGCTGCGTATTACGAGAAGTACGGCATCAAATATGCGCAGACTTATGTGCCCTACATCATCTGCTCCGACAAGGCGACTGAGCCGCTCGGCGAATCGAAGTCAGACTGGGAAACCTTCGGTCTGCTCAGCAAGGCCGTGGCAGATCGCGCCAAGGCGCGTGGCGTTACGCTGGTGCGCGGCTTGAAGGACAAACAGTTTGACCTGTCGAAGGTGTACGATGTCCATACGCATAACGGCAAGTATGATCCGACCGATCCGGAAGATCCGGTCAAGTTAATGGATGCGATCTTCGCTGGCAGTCCCAGCGTCGGCGCCAGCAGCGGCCGCGAGGCGTTACAGATGGGTGCTGTGCCGATCATCGGTACCGGGCGACCGTCCCTGATCGACCAAAATTACACCACCTACGATCCGAAAGATACCCACTGGCCGCACCGTGATTTTGTCGAGAAAAAGATTGCCTGGCCGACGCTGACCGGCCGCCAGCAGTTCTATATCGATCATCCCTGGTTTATCGAAGGCGGCGAGTCTTTACCGGTATGGAAGGATTCTCCACATGCGCACAGCAAGTATCCGCTACGCATGTATGGTGGCCATAACCGTTGGAGTATTCATGCCGTCTGGCGTGATGTAAAAATGTTGCTGCGTCTGCAACGCGGCCAGCCAATCTGCTGGATGAATCCGGCAGAAACGGGGGCGCGCAATATCAAGGATGGCGATATGGTGCGGGTATTCAATGACAATGGCACCTTCGAATGCATGGTCAAGGTTTCAGCGATGACTGCGCCGGGTGAAATCATTGTGTATCACGCCTGGGAGCCTTATCAGTTCAAAAAATGGCAGGGCAATCAGGAACCGGTCGAAGCACCCTGGAAGGCGCTGCATCTGGCCGGCGGCTATGCGCAACTGCATTGGCGCGTGTATTACGGTGGCCCCAACCACGGGCCGCGCGGTGCGCCGGTTCAGGTCGAAAAGATTTCCTGAGCTTCTTGTCTCCTTCCATGATCGCCTCATCCTCGTGCGAGATGGCTCGCGCAAGGGTAAGGCGCTCCAAGTATGTTTTACGCAGTAAATTCAAGGCATCGTATTCGTTGCATGGGGCGGGCCTTCAGGGTAGTATCGATATGCGCTTCGAGGGCTCCGTGCCACGAATTTGATGGCAACAATTGATGAGATGTTTCCGGTAAGGGAATAACGCCAGAAGCCGTTATTTGTAGCATGCAACCGGATTTCTGAATTGTCGGATTGCATGCCGTTGCAACCAGCCCCCCATTGAGCAAGTATGCTTATTAATGTTGATCATGATTTTTTCATATGACGATTGATCCCGGCGAATTCGAACAGCATTACTATCGCGCAGCGTACCTTTTCTCGCGATTCACAGTGCCGTATCTACGTAATGTTTATCGTGAATTTGAGGGCGATATGTTGCTCAATATCGTTCTGGGTGAAATCGGCACACGCAACGTCGGGCGGTTTTTTGATACATCCGAGGACTATATCGCCTCGGAAACTCTGCTGGACGATGTTTCCGAGCACCAACGGGTGCTGCGCCCATGCAATGCCTTGTCGATCAGCGATGCAACCGGCGTTCCTCGCGAGACAGTGCGGCGCAAGGTAAACCTGCTGATCAAGAAAGGCTGGGTGTACCAAAATGACAAGGGCCATCTTTACCTGACCCCCGAAGTGGCCAACCATTTCGAACGTTTCCTCTTTTCCTCAATTGAGGCGATGATCCCTGCAGCACAGGCGCTCGCCGAAGTATTGTCGAAATTCCCCGCGACGAATTCTTCTCCGAGCGGCAATAAGCCACGCTAGCGCTTGCCGCATTGCCGCTCGGTCGTATCCTTGCGGATATCCTTTTTGAAGCGGCTGCAAATACCCATTATGGGGTATCGAGCGACAATTTGATCGCCTGACGCTATAGCATCCCCCCCCATACCCGCGAGATTGATACCGCTGATTCGGCTGACCAGCCCGGCGGATTCCGCGTCGATCTGCAGACGCCCGAATGGGCACGATCACCGCGAAAAATGAGAGAAGAGGAGAGTAGGAACATGCAAATATCCCGTCGTAGTTTCATTGTCGGAACCGCCGGAGCTGCAGCCGTTGGCTTCGGGCTCTACAGCCTGCGTCCGAGCAGTTCGTCGAGAGCGTCGCCATCTTACTTCCCGAAACCAGGGATCCCCGCGAAAAAAATCAAGTACAACGACTACTCTGACATCTGGCGCGAGAAATGGAAGTGGGACAAAGTCGTCAAGGGTACCCATACCCGTGCCAACTGTATCGCGGCCTGCTCGTGGGATGTATATGTCAAGGATGGCATTGCTTGGCGTGAAGAACAGGCAGCGATCTACGAACCCCACCGGCCCGATGTGCCCGATTTCAATCCGCGCGGCTGCCAGAAGGGCGCCTGCTATACCGCATTGCAACTCTCCGAGGCACGCGTCAAGTACCCGCTGAAGCGCGTCGGTGAGCGTGGTGAAGGCAAGTGGAAGCGCCTCAGCTGGGATGAAGTCCTGATTGAGGTTGCTGACAAATTAATTGATGCAGCGGTCGCACAAGGCACAGAATCGATCATCTTCGACGATGGTACGACCAATGCCGGCTATGGCCCGGAGACTGCCGGTGACGTGCGCTTTGCTACCGCAATGCAGGCAACAAAAATAGACTCATGGGCGGGTGTCAGCGACATGCCTATGGGCGCGGTGCAGACCTGGGGCATGTACAACTGTGAAGGCTCATCCGACGACTGGTTCCGCTCCGATTTCATCGTCATCTGGGTCGGCAATCCAATCTATACGCGGATTCCCGAAGCGCACTTCCTGCACGAGGCGCGCTACCGCGGTGCCAAGCTGATCATTATTTCTCCCGATCTGAATCCCAGCACTGTGCATGCCGACCTGTGGATCAATATCAAGCCAGAGACGGATGCCGCACTGGGGCTGGCCTGTGCCCAGATCATGATTTCCGAGAACCTCTATAAGAAAGACTACGTCCTCGAGCAGACAGACCTTCCCATTCTGGTCCGCAAGGACAACCAGCGTTTCCTGCGCCAGAGTGACGTCGTCAAGGGTGGTGCTGACAATGCCTTGTATATGTGGGATGAAGTCAAGAAGGCTATCGTGATTGCTCCTGGTTGCGAGGGCGACGGTGATGGAGGCCGCAGTCTCAAGCTCAACGATATCCACCCGGCACTGACGGGCACGTTCAGTGTCAAGTTGGCAGATGGTTCAAGTATCGATGTCTGCCCCGTATTTGACAATCTATGTGAGAAATTAAATAAGGAATATACGCCCGAGCTGGCTGCAAAGATCACTGGTTTGAATCCGAATCTGATTCGTACCTTCGCCCGTGAAATGGCCGCTGCGCCGCGCGCAATGATCTTTGCATCATGGGGTGCCTGCAAACATTACCATAGCGATCTCTACCAGCGTGCGATGATTCTGCTGATGAATCTGACCGGTAATCAGGGGAAAGCCGGCTCTGGCATGCGTATCGCTGCATGGTGGGGAATGGATGGACTGGAGGCATTGGCAAACGGGTTGTTCACAACCGCTGACAAGATCAAGCTGATTCCCAAGGCCATCCGTGGTCTGACGCCACGCGATTATGAGGATATTTTTATTGGCATCAGCGAGAAAGAAGCCAATACACCGATGATCGTGTTCCTTTATGTGCACGGCGGTTACAAGGAAATGTGGGACAAGCCGCACTTGCAGGATCCGGCATTGCCACGCAATATTGCCCAATACATGCGCGAGTCGATCGACAAGGGCTGGACCAAGGTTCATCCACCAGAAGATCGTACACCGAAGGCCTACATCTTCACTGGATGTAATCCATTGCGTCGCTGGCCTTCGCCGCAGATTGCCAAAAAACACCTGTGGCCAAAGCTTGACGTGATCATCTCGGTCAACTTCCGCATGAGCACTTCCAGCCTGTTTGCCGATTACGTGCTGCCGGTCGCTGCTTACTATGAGAAGTACGGCATCAAGTACGGCCAGACCTATGTGCCCTACATCATTACCTCCGACAAGGCAACCGAGCCGCTCGGCGAAGCGAAGTCAGACTGGGAGATATTTGGTCTGCTCAGCAAAACAATCTCCGAGCGTGCCAAGATCCGCAAGATCGCTCCGGTGCGCGGCTTCAAGGATCAGCCGCACGATTTGACCAAGGTCTATGAGAATCATACTGAAAACGGCAAGTATGATCCCACCGATCCGGAAGATCCGGTCAAGCTGATGGATGCAATTTTTGCCGGCAGCCCCAGTGTCGGTGCTGACAACGGCCGTGACGCGCTAAAGATGGGTGCCGTCCCGGTGATTGGCACCGGTCGACCGTCGCTGATTTACCAGAACTACAGTGACTACGATCCCAAGGACACGCATTGGCCGCACCGTGACTTTGTCGAGAAGAAAGTTGCCTGGCCGACACTGACCGGCCGACAGCAGTTTTACATCGATCACCCGTGGTTCATCGAAGGCGGCGAATCGTTGCCAACACACAAACCACCACCGCACGCTGGTAGCAAATATCCGTTACGCATGTATGGCGGCCATAACCGCTGGAGTATCCATGCCATCTGGCGTGACGTGAAATTGCTGCTGCGCCTGCAACGTGGCCAGCCGGTTTGCTGGATAAATCCGGAAGAAGCGGTGACGCGCAATATCAAGGATGGCGACATGATCCGCGTCTTCAATCATCAAAGCGATTTCGAATGCATGGCCAAAGTATCGGCGATGACTGCACCAGGCGAGATTATTGTCTATCACGCTTGGGAACCCTACCAGTTCAAGGACTGGAAAGGCCAGCAGGAACCGGTCGAAGCTCCCTGGAAGGCGCTGCACCTCGCCGGTGGCTATCACCATATTCACTACCGCATGTACTACGGCGGCCCGAGCCACGCTCCACGCGGAGCACCAGTGGATGTAGAAAAGGTCGTTTGATTTTCAATCACAAGGTTCAAACCACCTGTCTTAGTAGATCAGAATTGCCACCCCCGGCAAAGCCGGGGGTGGCTTAATTCAGTGCCTCCCTTACAGCACCTCGGCAGCGTGATCGGCAAGGCGCGAGCGTTCGCCGCGTTGCAGCGTGATGTGGCCGGAATGCGCCCAGCCCTTGAAACGATCAACGACGTAGGTCAGGCCGGAACTGCCTTCGGTCAGATACGGCGTATTGATCTGCGCGATGTTTCCCATACAGACCACCTTGGTGCCCGGGCCGGCGCGGGTGATCAGTGTCTTCATCTGCTTTGGCGTCAGGTTCTGCGCTTCGTCGATGATGAGAAACTTGTTCATGAAGGTGCGGCCGCGCATGAAGTTGAGCGACTTGATCTTGACGCGGCTGCGGATCAGATCCATGGTCGCGGCGCGCCCCCAGTCACCTGATGCACCTGACCCGCCCGAGGTGGATTCTTCAGGCGGATGGTTGAGAACGTCGAGGTTATCTTCGAGCGCGCCCATCCATGGCGTCATTTTTTCCTCTTCGGTGCCCGGCAGAAAACCGATGTCCTCGCCGACCGGCACGGTGACGCGAGTAATGATGATTTCTGAATAGCGTTTTGTTTCGAGCACCTGGGTGAGGCTGGCGGCGAGTGTCAGCAACGTCTTGCCGGTGCCTGCCTGGCCGAGCAGGGTAACGAAATCAATATCGGGATTCATCAGCAGATTGAGCGCGAAATTCTGTTCGCGGTTGCGTGCTGTGATGCCCCATACGGCATTCTTGTGGTGCGTATACTCGGTCAGCGTTTCGAGCACAGCGTTTTTTCCGCTGGCTTCGCGCACCCAGGCGTAGAGCGGCTGTGGGCCTTCCTGCCAAACGAATTCGTTGATCAATAGTTCGGAGCAGAGCGGGCCCTTGATACGGTAAAAAGTTCGGGTGTCCTGCTTCCATGACTCCAAACCCTTGCTGTGCGTATCCCAGAAATTGCCTGGCAGCTCGCGTGTTCCGGTGTACAGGAGGTCGGTATCCTCCAGCACCTTATCGTTGAAATAATCCTGCGTCTCCAGACCCAGCGCACGGGCCTTGATGCGCATATTGATATCCTTCGATACCAGAATCACCGGGCGCTTCGGGAAGCGTTCGCAGAGGTGCATGACCACTGCAATAATCTGGTTGTCGGCCTTGGCGGTTGGTAATGATGCCGGGATGACGCCGTTGATTGCTTCGGTTTGCAGGAACATCCAGCCGGTGGCCAGTTCACGCGACGGCTCAAATAGCGGGATACCCTGCTTGATGTCGAAATCCGCCGAACTGCTGGAAACGATTTCGTCGAGCAGGCGGCTGGCCTGACGAGTGTTGCGCGCCACTTCCGTCATACCTTTTTTATTGGCGTCCAGTTCCTCAAGCGTCATCATCGGAACGTAAATGTCATGCTCCTCGAAACGGAACAGGCTTAGCGGGTCATGCATCAGGACGTTGGTGTCGAGGACGAACAGCTTGGTTTGCCTGGACGGCTTCGCAGATTTTTTGTTCTTGGCGTTCATCGGAATCCTGTCGATTGATTTAAAGAGATGCAACTGCACTGAGAACTTCTGCTGCGTGCCCGTCGGCCTTGAGGGCGCGCCATTCGCGGCGCAAGATACCTGCCGCATCAATCAAGAAGGTGCTGCGCTCGATGCCACGCACTTCTTTACCATACATTTTCTTCAGCTTGATGACAGCGAATAACTTGCAGGCAATTTCCTCGCTGTCTGACAGCAGGTCAAAGGGTAGTGCCAGCTTTGCCTTGAAGTTTTCGTGGGATTTCATACTGTCACGCGATATGCCATATATTCGGCAGCCGAGCTTGTCGAATTGCTCGTGGAGATCGCGAAACTGCGCGGCTTCGGTGGTGCAACCGGGTGTGCTGTCCTTCGGATAGAAATATAGCAGCAGCGGATGACCGCGCTCGGCGGAAAGCTGAAACAGCTTTCCGCCGGTGGCGGGTAGCGTGAAATCCGGAGCAGCTTTGTCGAGCATTTGTTTTCCAGGTTTTATGCGGCAGTTTTCCAGGCGGCAAGGAATTCATCGCCTTGCAGCATCAGCGTACCGGAACGCCCGGGCAGCGTGCCGCGCACAACTTCATGGCGCGGCAGCCGGAGAAGATCCAGCCCGCTGTATATGTCACGCGTCGAAGTCAGTGTATAGCTTTGCGCTCGCCAGCCGGCCAGCAGGCGTTCAAGAATCGGCAATAGTTTCATACCTTCAATTTCGGCATGCAATGTAAATACATGGCCGTGCGGCGGCGGATTTTTGGTGAGTTCGAGCAGGCGCTCATGAACGTTTTCCTCGGTGATGCCGTCGACGCCGATCAATTCGTCGAGCGTCGGTAGTGTCGTCGGCAGTTGTGGGCAGAGAATCAACTCGCCGTTGCAGACCGGCATGAACGGAGATTTGCCGCGCGTGTCCGAAGAATAATCGAAGCCGAGGCGCTGGGTCAGACGCAGTGCATGGGGATTCATCTGCCAGCCGGCGGCACCATGGGTTTTTGCCGGACTGCCGAAGATTTCTGCGAAACGCTGGCAGGCAAGGTTCATCTCGTGTTCGGTCCATGCTGCGTTGGCGTTGGTTACGCCGTCCTGCCAGCGGATATGATCCCAGCAATGGATGCCGGTTTCATAACCGGCATTGCGTACACCTTGTAGAATTTCGGCGCAGCTTCGGCCGATGTCCGGGCCGGGCAACAGGGTGCCGTAGAGCAGTGTCTTGATACCATAGTGCGAGACAACCGAGGTGCGCGAGACCTTCTTCATGAAGCCGGGGCGAAATGCGCGCTTCAGGGCGCGGCCGGTATGGTCGGGGCCGAGAGAGAACAAAAAGGTCGCCTGCGCATCAAAGCGGCGCAGAACTTCCACCAACCGCGGCACGCCTTGCAGGGTGCCGCGATAGGTGTCGACGTCGATCTTCAGCGCGAGTTTCAAGCCTGATTCAGTCGACCAGACTGCGGGCGCCGGCAACGTCGCCGCGGTAGGCGTCGAGGATGTTCTTGAGGGCGTCCTGCATGTTGACCTTGGGCGCCCAGTTGAGGTCGGCCATGGTGTTGTCGATCTTCGGCACGCGGTTCTGCACGTCCTGATAACCCTTGCCGTAGTACTCACTGGAGGTGGTTTCGAGCATTTTGACCTTTTCGGCGGACTCGCGATATTCAGGATATTTTTTTGCCATATCGAGCATCATCGTCGCCAGTTCGCGCACCGAATAGTTGTTGTGCGGATTGCCGATGTTGTAGATCTTGCCGCTGGCGATGCCATTTTCATTGGCGATAATCGCCATCAATGCCGAGATGCCGTCGGCGACATAGGTGAAGGCACGTTTCTGGGCACCACCATCGACCAGCTTGATCGGTTCGCCACGCACGATGTGGCCGAGGAACTGGGTGATGACGCGCGAGCTGCCTTCCTTCGGCGTATGGATCGAGTCGAGGCCGGCGCCGATCCAGTTGAACGGACGGAACAGCGTGTAATCGAGGCCCTCCTGCTGGCCGTAGGCGGCGATCACGCGATCCATCAATTGCTTGGCACAGGCGTAAATCCAGCGTGGCTTGTTGATCGGGCCGTAGATCAGGTTGGAGTTCTCCGGATCGAATTCGCCATCCGTGCTCATGCCATAGACTTCTGATGTCGAGGGGAAAATTACGCGCTTCTTGTATTTCACCGCGTGGCGAATGATCGGCAGATTGGCCTCGAAGTCGAGTTCGAAGACGCGCAGCGGTTCCTTGACGTAAGTCGCCGGCGTGGCGATGGCCACCAGTGGCAGCACCGTGTCGCATTTGCGGACGTGGTACTCGATCCACTCCTTGTTGATGGTGATGTCGCCCTCAAAGAAGTGAAAGCGCGGATGATTGGTGAGGTCGGCAACGCGTTCCGACTGCATATCCATGCCATAGACTTCCCAGTCGGTAGTTTCGATGATGCGCTGGGAGAGATGATGGCCGATGAAGCCGTTGACGCCGAGGATGAGCACTTTTTTCATGTTGCCTGTTTTCCCAGTCAGTAAAGCCAAGTCAATAAAACTAAGTCAGTGAAATTTTCCGGTTGCCGAAGCGGGAAATGAAAGCGCTGGCCGTGAGTGGTGCACCGTCGAGTTCCACGGTAAGTAGACGCAAGGCCCGGCCATCGCCGCAGTCGGCATAAAGTACGCCATTATCCTCGTAAATGCCTGGTTCTGGCGAGCGCGGCGGATGAAGGGCGTGTGGCGGCAGAAAGCTTCTCAGCACACGCAGTGCGCCGACCGGCGTATCGCTGAAGGCGCCGGGGTAGGGCGGGGCGACGGCGCGCACCAGATTGTGAATGGTCTGCGCCGGCTGATGCCAGTCGATGCGGCCATCTTCCGCCTTGCGACCGCCGAAGTAGCTCCCCTGCGTCAGGTACTGCGTCATCTCACGGGCGGTTCCGGCGACGAGCTGCGGTAGCACACGGTCGAGTGTGATTTCCGCAGCGACGGCGACCTTCTGGAAAACTTCATGGGCCGTGTCGTCGGGCAGAATTGGCACCGCTTGTTGCGCGACGATAGCGCCGGCATCCGGCTTTTCGAGCATGCGGTGCAGCGTGGCGCCGGTTTCTCGCTCACCGTGCAGCACCGCCCAATTCACTGGCACACGACCGCGGTATTTCGGCAGCAGCGAGCCGTGCATGTTCCAGGCACCACGCGGGGCGATTGAAAGCAGCGCCGGCTTGAGCATCTGCCGGTAGTAGAAAGAAAACAGGAAATCAGGTTGCAGCGCGGCAATTTGTGCAACGACGGCCGGATCGTTGACGTCGTCCGGTGTGATCATCGGAATGCCATGAAGTGCTGCGAGTTCGGCGACGCTATCGAACCAGATGGTCTCCTGCGGATTGTCGCGGTGGGTGACTACCAGCGCGACCTCCACACCATGCGCCAGCAGCACCGATAGACAGCGCACACCGACATTGTGGTAGGCGAAGACGACAGCGACGGCGCGCGTCATTCCTTGCGTTCCAGCACGGCGTCGATGAGATAACGCGGCCGGTGGCGCACCTGTTGGTAGATGCGTCCCACATATTCACCGAGCAGCCCGACGCCGAACAGCGTCAGACCGATGAGAAGGAAGGCGATACCGAACAGGGTGAACAGGCCCTCGGCCTCGGGGCCGACGACGATGCGACGGACGGCGAGCAGCACGACGAACATTGCCGAGAGTAGCGAGATGCCGATGCCGAGCATCGAGAACCATTGCAACGGCACCAGCGAAAAGCCGGTCATCAGATCAAAGTTGAGGCGGATCAGACCGTACAGCGAATATTTCGATTCGCCGGCATGACGCTCTTCATGACCAATGATGATTTCGGTCGGGCGCTGGGCGAAGGTATAGCCGAGCGCCGGGATGAAGGTGCTGACTTCCTGGCAACTATTGATGGCATCGACGATCGATCGCGAATAGGCGCGCATCATGCAGCCCTGGTCGGTCATCTTGATGCGGGTGATCTTTTCGCGCAACCGGTTCATGGCCCGCGAGGCGTAACGGCGGAAGAAAGTGTCCTGACGCTGCCGGCGAATGCTGCCGACATAGTCGTGTCCCTCGCGCATTTTTTCCACCAGCGCAGCAATTTCTTCTGGAGGATTCTGCAAGTCGGCATCCAGCGTGATGACGATCTGGCCACGGCTGTGCTCGAAGCCGGCCATGATCGCCATGTGCTGGCCGAAGTTGTTGGCAAACAGGATGACGCGTGTGACTTCGGAGCGCTGCTGGAACTGCTCGCGGAGAATCGCTGCCGAACGGTCGCGGCTGCCATCGTTGATGAAAATTACCTCGTAGGATGTGCTCAGCTGGTCGAGCGCTGGATAGAGCCGTTCGAACAACTGGGCAAGGCCGTCCTCTTCGTTGTAGACGGGGATGACGATGGAAATTTCCGGGGAGGGCATGGGGCGGGTTGGAAGTATTGTCGCTTTGTAGGCGCTTCGTTTGATAGGTTAACGCTTCGCTTCTTGTGTCAGTGTGCAGCTGGTTCGATGGCTTTTGGCAGGGCGTATATTGCGTATTGATATGGATGTTGCGGATTTTAATACAGATATCGGCTATTGCGCCGCAGCCGAGCCGCATGGCTCCAGCAGAACCACCGGGATTTTTCGCCAGCAGCAATCACGCCCATCCTGCCAATTGGGAAACACCGCAAGCAATCTTGGCCACAATTGGGTTTCTTCTTCTTCGCTGGCAATACGCAATGTCATTTTCTGAATGTTTCCGCGCTCTGCTATGGAAACTATCGGGTTCACACGCGCATTCGATAGCCAGAACGGGTCGTGAGAGCTTCCGGCATTGGAGGCGACCAGCACGACTCTTTCGCCGTCTCTCATGAAATAAACAGGTTGACTGCGTGGCTTGCCGGATTTGCGGCCAATCGTCGTCAATAAAAGTACCGGCCGCCCCATGAAGCTGTTACCCAGACGCCCCCGGCTGATCCTGAGTAGCCAGACGTTTCCCCAGGTAATTACTTTTCGACTGAGATTAAGTCGTTGCTCCTGTGAGCGTGTGTATTTCTTGTTCCTTCCGGTCGGTTCTCCCAGATCGCCCTTTTCACCGAGAACGAAAAGGTGAAGTATTCTGAAGAGATAGGTCTTGATCATTGAGCCAATATCAAACATGGGATTGCTTTCTGAAGCGGGTCATCGTGGCAGGGTGAAGATGGCTCGAGGTCGGTGAATTCATGGATTCAGCGGTGTATTGCTCAGTTTGTGTGCTTCAGCTTCGGATCCGCCCAGTCCGGCATGGGTGGAATCGGGCCGGTACTCCCGCCGTAGGTAAATTCTGGATTCGTTGAGTCGCAAGTGCACGGCAAACCGGTTTCCGTCGGTGCCGGTAGCAGGCAATGGCCGGCCGAAGTGATGCAGCGATTAGTTGGATTGACGGGCAGTTCGGCACCTTGCTTGCCATATACGCTGCCATGAGCGGTTGGCAGCTCCTGGGTATTACGCGGCGGCGGCAGCTTGTAGCGGTTGTCGCGACTGGCGCAACCAGTAACGAAGATCGTCGTGACGACGATGGACAACAGCAAACAACAGGTTCGTGCTGGAGTGGAAAATTGCATATTGAAAATCCCCCGATCAAGATGGTGGAATAATAAAAGAACAAGGTAAAAGAGTATTTTGAAAAGCCGCAGTTCGGATAATATGCTGAAAAACAGTCCGGATCATGCTGTATCGATGTTCCGTTTGCAGGCGTGAGACGAGAGGGTGCAAGCTGATGGTCAATCGCGATTTCATCGCATGGAGAACATTGCGAATGGGAGTGGGTATTGAACCCTGAATCCCGCAGTGTTCTTGCCTCCTTCGCAATTTCGCTGTTGCTCCATGGGTTGTTGATCTGGAGTGTAATGCGCTGGAATCCCGCACCGGTTGTGCCGATCATCCCAGCTACGCCGATGCGCGTGACCATGCGGGTGGTGGCCCCGGCGCCACCCAAGGAAGAACCACTGCCAGCGCCGCCAAAATCGCCGGTGGAGCCAGCCATCCACAGGTCAAGGGATCTGCAACGGATGGTATCGCCGCCACACCTGATCACGCGGTCGACGCCTTCACCACTTGTGGTTCCAGAATCGTTCAGCGTCCCTGAGCCGCTGCCGCCGCAGCACAAGATGAAGGCAGCGAGTGCGGTAGCGTCATCCATCGTTACTGGCGGCACCAGGAAAGGCAGCGTGTATGCACCGCCGGATTACGCCGAAAAGGTCAAGGTGCGGGTCAATGCTGCAATCGTATATCCGGCTGATGCAAAGCATTTTTTGCAGCAATGCTGGGTCGAGTACACGCTGATCGTCGACCGCAACGGCAGGATGCTCAGCTACAAGATCAACAACTGTGGTGACGACCGCCTTGACGCTGCCGCCGAGGCAGCGTTGATTAAAGGTGGACCTTACCCACCACCACCCGATACGGGAGCTTCAAGCTATGAAATATTTGGCGCCATTGTGTTCACACTGCACTGAAACTACCGCCTGTGCCGCGCATGGTGGCGCGCTTCACCTGCGCGATGTCAGGCGACGGACGGGTATCTTGTTGATGGCCTGCTTCGCACTTGTCGGCTGTCAGTCCACGAAACAGATCGTTCCCCGCTTGCCACCGCCAGTGCCGGTGCCTACATTTTCTTGCGACACAACCGCTCAGGAAATCATGTGCAGCGATGAAGCATTGGCTAGGCTCGACAAGGAACTAGCGACCATCTACCACCACCAGCTACGTCATAGCGACAGCATCGGCCGGGATCTGCTGGTCGCCGAACAGAAGCGCTGGCTGATCGGACGTGCAACTGCCTGCCAGGTGCCGACGCTGCGTCTCGACTATGCTGCACCGCCGAATCCCGCGCTGGTTTCCTGTCTGATCAAGGTATATGCCGAGCGCATCGTTGCCCTGAAGCAATGGCCGCAAAATTCATACGCTCCGCCTGCATCTACCAAGGGTAGTCTGACGCCGTATCGGTTGTCGGCCTATGTCGAATTCAGGCAGGCCGATGACCATGAACCGCAACTGTGCGCCGCACTGGCCGATGCCTTCAATGGTGTGTTGCGCAGCCGCGGCGATCTGGATATTCCGCACATTCCTGGCATGAGCGAACTCGCCGGTACGCATGGCGAGGAGGGTGCGAACGCGACCCACACCGATGCACCAAAGTTCTTCGTTGAACTGCGTGACGCCGGCCCTTACGCCGGCTATGCATTGCGCGCCGGTGCACTGAAGAGTAGCGATGGCCGTACGCTGCTTGACGAGGCTGCACTGGGAAACTGGATCAGGAGTCTGCCGAATCATGGTGGTCGCCCCAACAGCGCTGCTTCGCAAACCGGTGATTACGGTAGCGTCGATGTTTTCCGTTACTCGGATCGCACGCTGACGCTGCTGGCCGAGCCGTGGGGTCAATACTCGCCGGGTGCGCAAGGCGAATGGGCTTTCTCCGGCGTATATCAGATCACTTCCGCCGGCACAGTCGAACCGCTCTGTCTCTATCGAACCTACATGCGGCCGCCGCTGAAAAACGGCTTCGAGCGTTTGCCCACCTACAACGCGCTGCTGGCGTTGTTATCGCGGATTCATGGTACGCCTTCCGGCGAACTGGTCGGCGGCGATCTTCATGCGGAACATCTGCTGCATCTGGAAAGTCAGTGGCAGATACAAAATATGCCACTACTCGGCCTCGACGATGTCCAGCGACATGGCTGGTCCGGCTGGTTGCGCTTGCGCCACGACGCCGTGCTCGATGCGCTGTTCTCCTGGTCCGAGCGCAGCCTGCGCAACAAGACCGCATACCGCCACCTGCTGACGTTGTTGCCGGCTGCCGTGGAGGAGGTTTCCGACATCTACCAGCGTACCCAGCGCCTGACCGCCGACGATGCCCGCGAAGCCGCTAACCTGGCGGTGATGCGCGTGCTGGCATATGACGTATCCGACCTGTCCGGCAACGTAGTCACTTTACCGGATACTCTGGTGGCGGCCATGAAATATCGGGCGAAATATCCGATCGTCGCCAGCGAGTCAGACATTCAGCGCGACCGTGCCTATTCCGGTTTGTACAGCGCTGCCCTGAACGGCGCCGAGAAGGAAGTGATCGACGATCTCATCAAGTACGAATATGCCAATGGTAAATCACGCCAGACGCACGGCGCGGATGGTGAGACCGCATTGATGGCGGCGGTGGAGTCGCCAGAAATCGTCCAGCAGTTGCTTGCTGCTGGTGCCGGTGTAAACGAGGTGGATACGCAGGGCCGGACACCGTTAATCAATGCCGCCGAGATCGGTCAACCCGAATCGATACGCCTGCTGCTTGCGGCCGGTGCGCAGGTTGCTGCGCGCAGCAAGGCAAGTGACGAGGCGCCGTTGGGGATGAGTGCCTGCCAGTCGATTAAGGCCGATCTGCCGCCGGAAGATCGCATCGTGTTGCAGAAGATGTTGTGTACCGGTGCAGGGATAGCCGCACCATGACGCGGGTTATCTCACTCATCGGTTCTGGTTGAGTGAGCATGATGTACGCAGGACGATTTACTTCAGAACTTCTCGAATCGCCTGACACACCCGTGTCACATCGTTGTCCTGCATCGCCGGGAACAGCGGCAGCGTCACGGTGCGCGCGCCGGCATCCTCGGCGTGCGGGAAGTCTCCTGCCTTGAAGCCGAGCTTGCGGTACAGCGAGAACAGGTGCAGCGCCGGGTAGTGCACGCCGACGCCGATGTTGCGATCCTTCATGGCGGCGATGAAGTTAGCGCGGTTCGCGGCGTGCGGCAGGAGGATCTGGAACATGTGCCAGTTGGAATTTTCAAAATCCTCCGGCGGCAATTCGCAGCCGAGCGTGCGGTCGAAGCTGGCGAAATAACGCCGTGCCAGTGCGCGCCGCCGTGCGGTGAAGTCATCGAGATGCTTGAGCTGTCCGAGGCCGATGGTGGCGGCGATATCGGTCAGGTTAGCCTTGCCGCCGAGCACGTCAACGTCCATGCCGCCGTCCGGGAAGCGCTGTACGCCTTGCAGGCGCAGACGTTCGCAAACGGCCGGGTCGATGTCGGACGGCAGCACCAGCGCGCCGCCTTCGCCGGTGGTGAGGTTCTTGTTGGCGTGAAAGCTGAAAGATACGAAGTCGTTACCATCACCAAACGAGCTTCCAATGCGCTGGCCATTCCATGAGGCACCGAACGATTGTGCGGCATCCTCGATGACGCGCAGATTGTGTTGTTTGGCGATGGTATAGAGTCGCACACGGTCGACCGGCAGACCGGCCAGATCGACCGGGATCATGGCGCGCGTCGCCGGGGTAATCGCGGCTTCGATGGCGGAAAGATCGATATTGCGCGTCGCCGGGTCGATATCCACGAACACCGGTTTCGCACCGACGGCGAGGATGACGTTGGCGGTGGCGACCCAGGTCAGCGGCGTGGTGATAACTTCGTCGCCCGGGCCGATCCCCGCCAGACGCAGCGCGACTTCCAGCGTTGCTGTACCGGAACTGAAGGAGCGCACCAGGCGTCCGCCGCAGTAATCGGATAATGCCGTCTCGAAGGCCCTGACCTGCGGTCCGCTGGTGATCCAGCCGGAGCGCAGCACCGCGCCAACTGCGGCGATGGTTTCCTCATCGATGCTCGGCCGTGTAAACGGCAAAAACGTCTCAGTCATCGCTCAAAACTCTCCACTTACATCTCTCAACTCACAACTCAAAGTCACGATCGCGCCACCAGAAAAACGCCGACGACGATGATGCCGATGCCGAGCAGTTTTTGTGTGGCGAGTGGTTCGCCCAGCCATTGCCAGGCGATGAATGCGTTCAGGACATAGCCGATCGACAGCATCGGATAGGCAATACTGACCGGCACCCGCGACAACGCCATGATCCAGATGACGATACTGAATGCGTAGCAGGCGAAGCCGCCAAGAACATGCGGTTGGGATATCAACTTGATGGTGATCGGGATCGCGTTATCGAGATTAAATTCGAAATGCCCAACGGCGTTAGTGCCGGTCTTGAGCAGTAACTGGGCGGCGGCGTTGAGCAGCACACCGGTAAGAACGAGGGCAAAGCTGAGTGGCGTCATGGTTTCCTCACAATAATGCGGCGGCTGTCCTTCGTGACGAGGCGCATCGGCAGGTCTTCTTTGGAAAAATTCCGGTAAGTGTCCGGGTCCATCAGCGCCCAGGCATCCGGCGCGGCTTGCCATCTTTGCACGAAGGTTGCCTTGTCGCCGATAAATTTTTGTGGCTCCTGCTCGATGCCCATGCCGAGTTCATCCTTGTAAAAAACCATGGTGACGCTGCGCTTCAGATAATACGGAAAGCTCTGATCATAAATGTTGACGCTGAAAAAAGGTACATCTGCCTTGACCTGATCACGGATGCGCTCGACGATCTGCGCCGCGGAATTTGCTGGCGAAAGACTGCTGTGGCCGAGCAGCGTCAGTTGCGCAAACAGCATACCGCCACAGGCGAGGCTGAGTATGCTGGCGCGTGGCCGTTCGGCGCGGGCAAAGGCGAATGCCGCTACGCCGCCAGCCAACAGGACGATGCAGGCGGCGAGCAGCCAGGGGATGTAGTTTTCGTAGAGATCGGCGGGAACCTGGACGCTGCTCATCGAAACAACCTGTGGTGCAAGATACAGCCCGGATGCGGCCAGGCCGATGGCCGGTAGCGCGTGCCAGCGCAGCGCAGCGGGTTTGCGCCGGGCGAGGGCGGCGAAGTGCAGGCCGGTCAGCGCCGCCAGCGCAGGGAACAGTGGCAGGATGTAGGAGGCGAGCTTGGAGTCGGAAACCGAGAAGAAGCCGAACACCACCAGGCACCACAGCAGCAGGAAACGCTGTGGCTGGAACTGTGTACTGTCGTCGCGGCGCACGGCATTGGGCAGCATCGAGAGCAGTGCTGTCAGCCACGGCAGCACGCCAATCAGGAGGATCGGGATGAAGTACCAGATTGGTTGATAGCGACCATGATCCTTGGTGAGAAAGCGCTCAAAATGTTCGTGGATAAAGAAAAAATGGGCGAATTCAGGATTGACCAGCGACACGGCAATGAACCAGGGTGCCGTAATCGCCAGCAACAAGGCCAGTCCGGAAACCAGATGCAGTTTGCGCCAGATGGCGAAGTCGCGCTGCCACAGTGAATAGGCGCACAGCGTGGCGGCGGGCAGGACCATGCCGATCAATCCCTTACTGAGGATCGCCAGAGCCAGCGCCAGCCAGCCCAGCCACATGAGGTTACGATTTTCCAACGGTGTGACCTGATCGCGCTGTGCAATGACAAAGCAGAATATGGCCGCCGAGAGAAAGGTGCTGACGCCCATGTCGAGCGTATTGATGTGGCCGATCAACTGCCACAGCAGTCCACTACCCAATACGCACATGGAATATAAGGCGGCATCGTTTCCCCACAGGCGCCGTGTTGCCCAGCCGGTGACCAGTACGCCGAAAAAGCCGCACAGCGCACTCCACAGTCGCGCCGTCCATTCATGTTCACCGAACAGCGTGAATGCCGTAGCGGTGGCCCAATATTGCAGGGCCGGCTTCTCGAAATACTTGATGGTGTTGAGGCGCGGGGTCAGCCAGTCGCCCGTGGCGACCATTTCGCGAGGAATTTCGGCGTAGCGGCCTTCATCAGGATTGACGAGCTTGCGGTAGTCGAGTGTGCCGAACCAGACGACCGCAAATACTGTCAGCAGGAGCAGCAGCATCCCTGTCGAAAGCGGACGTTCCTTGCCTGGTTCTTTGTGTGGTTCACTGTGTAGTTCGTTGTGTAATTTGCTCATTGGTCGAGTAGCAGGGCCGCCGCCACGTTGCGGCCTTCCAGTGCGAGAATATTGTAGGTGCGGCAGGCGGCAGCGGTATCCATGACCTCGATGCCGATGTGCGCCGCCATCAGGGCGCGCAATAGTGCCGGTTGCGGGAAGCGCTGGCGAGTACCGGTGCCGAACAGCAGCATGTCGCAGCCGATTTCAATAATTCGCGTGAAATCGCTTTCGCGCAGAGCGTCGAAGCCTGCAGCGCCCCAGCCGGGTTCGATGTGCTTCGGCAGCAACAAAAAGCTTTTTTCATGGCGAATGCCATTGACATTGATATAGTCGGCGCCAATGGCGGTGACGAGATTTTTGCCGAGCTCAATGTCGCGTTGCAGTTTCATTGCCTGGGGGATTTTGGGGCTGATTCCTGAAAATAGCCGCCGCTCAAGTGCGCCAGCGTTTGCGGCATACTGTCGGCTTCGGTAAGATTATATCTTTTTACTGTTGCCATCGTGGCGGCAGGGAAATCGGCAGCACTGGCAACGCTTAGGGAAATTCTGGGCACGTCATTCCCGCGACGGCGGGAATCCATGTTTTACCATTGTATGGATACGGATAGATACTCGTGGATTCCCGCTTTCGCGAGGATGACATAATCAGATGCTCCGGAGAGAAAGAAGGTTTAACCTGATGCAACCCGTACTGAAATCCGCCAAACTCACCAGTGTCTGCTACGACATACGCGGCCCTGTGCTGGCGCGTGCCCGACAGATGGAGGAAGAAGGCCAGCGCATCATCAAGCTGAATATCGGCAATCCCGCGCCGTTCGGTTTCATTGCGCCGGAAGAAATCATCCAGGACGTCATTCACAACCTGCCGGAAGCCTCAGGCTACAGCGATTCGAAGGGCTTATTCGCTGCGCGCAAGGCGATCATGCATTACACGCAGGAGAAGCGCATCAGCGGCGTGCAGGTCGAGGACATCTATATCGGCAATGGCGCTTCAGAACTGATCGTGATGGCGATGAATGCCCTGCTCGACGCTGGCGACGAAGTGCTGGTGCCGGCACCCGACTATCCACTGTGGACGGCGGCAGTCAGTCTGTCCGGTGGCAAGGCGCGTCATTATCTGTGCGACGAGAGCGCCGGCTGGCTGCCTGATCTGAACGACATCCGTGCCAAGATATCTCCGAACACCCGCGCCATCGTCATCATCAATCCGAACAATCCAACCGGCGCGCTGTATCCCGACGCGCTGCTCAAGGACATCATTGAAATCGCCCGGCAGCACCAGTTGATCATCTATGCCGACGAAATCTATGACAAGGTTCTTTACGATGGCGTGACGCATACCTCGATCGCTTCGCTGGCCGATGACGTGCTGTGCATCACCTTCAACGGCCTGTCAAAGAACTATCGTGCGGCTGGCTTTCGTGCCGGCTGGATGGTGGTCTCGGGCAAGAAGCATCATGCCCAGGATTACATCGAGGGTCTCGACATGCTGGCTTCGATGCGTCTGTGTTCCAACGTCCCGGCACAGTTTGGCATCCAGACAGCGCTCGGCGGCTACCAGAGCATCAACGACCTTGTTGCGCCGAGTGGCCGTCTGTGCCGTCAGCGCGATCTCGCCTGGAAGCTGCTCACCGATATTCCCGGCATCACCTGCTACAAACCACCAGCGGCGATGTACCTGTTCCCGCGGCTTGATCCGCAGATGTATCCGATCACCGATGACCGCCAATTCATCCTCGAACTACTCGAACAGGAGCGCGTCCTGCTGGTGCAGGGCAGCGGCTTCAACTGGCCGGCGACGGATCATTTCCGTGTTGTCTTCCTGCCCAACACCGACGACCTCACCGAAGCCATCGGTCGTATCGCCAATTTCCTCGACAACTATCGGAAGAAGCACGGTACCTGATTTCGACTACCTGTCATTCCCACGCGGGAATGACAGAAATAAACGCCCCTAGCCCCTAATCTCTAGCCCCTAAAAACATGAACCCCATCAACGTCGGACTCCTCGGCATCGGCACTGTCGGTGGCGGCACATTCACGGTACTGGCGCGCAACGAGGCAGAGATCACCCGCCGCGCTGGTCGCCCGATCCGCATCAGCGTCGTCGCCGACAAGAATCTTGAACTGGCCCGGCAAGTCACACAGGGCAGGGCGCGTCTCACCGACGATGCCTTCGCCGTGGTCGCCGATCCGGAAGTGGACATCATCGTCGAGCTGATCGGTGGCTGCGGTGTAGCGAAGGATCTGGTGCTCAAGGCCATTGAAAACGGCAAGCATGTGGTGACTGCCAACAAGGCGCTGCTTGCCAAACACGGCAATGAGATCTTCGCCGCCGCGCAGCAGAAGGGCGTGATGGTGGCCTTCGAGGCGGCCGTCGCCGGCGGCATTCCGATCATCAAGGCGTTGCGCGAAGGGCTCACCGCCAATCGCATCCAGTGGATTGCCGGCATCATCAACGGCACCACCAATTTCATTCTTTCGGAAATGCGCGACAAGGGTTTACCCTTCGTCGAAGTGTTGAAGGAAGCGCAGCGGCTCGGTTATGCCGAGGCAGATCCGACCTTCGATATCGAGGGCATTGACGCCGCGCACAAGCTGACCATCATGTCGGCGATCGCCTTCGGCATTCCGATGCAGTTTGACAAAGCCTATGTTGAAGGTATCAGCAAACTCGAAGCTGTCGACATCAAGTACGCCGAACAACTTGGTTATCGCATCAAGCTACTCGGCATCACCAAGCGTAAAGATAATGGCATCGAGCTGCGTGTACATCCGACGCTGATTCCGGCGAAGTGCCTGATTGCCAATGTCGAAGGTGCGATGAATGCCGTGCTGGTACAGGGCGACGCCGTCGGCGCCTCGTTGTATTACGGCAAGGGTGCCGGTGCGGAACCGACTGCCTCGGCGGTAATCGCCGATCTCGTCGATGTGACACGCCTGCACACCGTCGATCCCGAGCATCGCGTACCGCATCTGGCTTTCCGGCCCGACGCGCTGTCGGACATCACGATTCTGCCGCAGTCCGAGGTCGAGACGCGCTACTACCTGCGTCTTGCGGTTTCCGACAAGCCCGGCGTGCTGGCCGACATCACACGTATCCTCGCCGACCGGCAGATTTCCATCGAAGCCATGATCCAGCACGAACCGAGCGAAGGTGAGCAGCAGGCCGACATCATCATGCTGACGCATCTGACGCGTGAAAAGCACATCGATGCGGCGATCGCGCTGATCGAAGTGCTGCCCGTGGTAAAGAGCAAGGTCATCCGCCTGCGTCTCGAAGAACTCGACAAGTAGGCACACTCCCATGCGCTACATCAGCACCCGTGGTAATTCACCGGCGAGAAACTTTACCGACATTCTTCTCGCTGGCCTGGCGCCGGATGGCGGGCTGTACCTGCCGGAAAGCTATCCGCGCGTCACACCGGCTGAATTGGCGGCCTGGCGCACCTTGCCGTATCACGCGCTGGCTCTGCAAGTGCTCGGCAAGTTCATCGGTGATATTCCGCAGGCCGATTTGCAGGCACTGATCGAGCGCACCTACACGCCGGCGGTATATTGCAATGTGCGCCCCAATGATGATGCCAACGAGATCACGCCACTGCGCACTCTGGAGCCAGGGCTGCATCTCCTCGAACTGTCCAACGGGCCGACGTTGGCCTTCAAGGATATGGCCATGCAACTGCTTGGCAATCTCTTTGAATACGCGCTGGGCAAGAGCGGGGCGCAGCTCAACATCCTCGGCGCAACTTCCGGTGATACCGGCTCGTCGGCCGAATACGCGATGCGCGGCAAGCGCGGCATCCGCGTCTTCATGCTCTCTCCGCGTGGCAAGATGGGCCGCTTCCAGACGGCGCAGATGTTCTCGCTGCAAGACAAAAATATTTTCAATATCGCCGTCGATGGTGTCTTCGACGATTGCCAGGACATGGTCAAGGCGGTCAGCAACGATCACGCCTTCAAGGAAAAGTACAGGATCGGCACAGTTAATTCGATCAACTGGGCGCGCGTCGCGGCGCAGATCGTGTATTACTTCAAGGGCTATTTCGCAGCTACAAAATCAAATGACCAGCAGGTCTCGTTTTCGGTGCCCTCGGGCAATTTCGGCAACATCTGCGCCGGCCACATCGCACGCATGATGGGCCTGCCAATCCACAAGCTGATTCTCGCCACCAACGAGAATGACGTGCTCGACGAATTCTTCAGAACGGGCGTGTATCGGCCGCGCGTCACGGCACAGACCTTCCACACCAGCAGCCCGTCGATGGACATTTCCAAGGCATCGAATTTCGAGCGCTTCGTCTTTGACCTGCTCGGTCGCGATGGAGCCGCCTTAAATGAGCTGTGGCGCAAGGTGGATGGCGGCGGTGCTTTCGATCTCTCCGCGACACCACACTTCACGCGCATCGCCGATTTTGGTTTCGTCTCCGGGTCGAGCACACACGCCGATCGATTGGCGACCATCCGGCGCGTCTGGGAACAGTATGGCGTCATGATCGACACACACACCGCTGATGGCATCAAGGTTGCTCTTGAACACCGCGAGAAGGATGTCCCGCTGATCTGTCTGGAAACTGCGCTGCCCTGCAAGTTTGAAGAAACTATCCGCGAGGCACTCGGCCGCGAACCAGAGCGTCCGGCCAGCATGGCCGGTATCGAAAGCCTGTCGCAGCGGTTTACCACGATGTCCGCCGATGTTCAGTCAATCAAGGATTTTGTCGCGGCGAATGCCGACTGATCTCTCGGCCGGGCCTCGTCCAACAAAGGGTTCAGATCGTGGCTGCGCACGATCTAACCTAAAACGTTCGGCCTTGGGTAACCAAGATTAAGCGGCTTGCAGAAGAAACTCGACCTTAACTGCCTCGAAGGGAAATACGATCCCGCCACCCTCTGCACGATCTAGAACACCAGCATTAATCAAGGCAGTGATGTCACCATGAACTGCCTTTACGTCACGGCTAACGCGCCGTGCAGCCTCTCGGATAGAAATGGGCCCGGCACCGCAAAGTGTTTTAAGTAACTCCCATCGTTTCGCAGTTAGAACCCGCCAAAGCAACTCGGGAGCGGCAAAACTTATGCGCGCAGCTTTTTCGGACCGCTCTGCTTTCCAAGCACGCGTGAAGTCCGCCATTGTCTCGGCAGGAGTACGTACATCAAGAATTATGGTTTTCACGGTTCCACCTCGCAATGTCGTGTTGAAAGTCAGTAATCAGTTGATCGGGTGTTGAAAATTTGTATGCTCGCTCTTTGTTGTTAATGTATCGGTGATCACCCTTGCCGCTCTCGTTGTCGTAACGTAGAACGCATACACCATCAACAACATACACCAGCCGATACTTGAATATGTGCGAGGAACCCTCGACTGGTTTAGGTCCTCGCCAAAGCAACAACTCCACAAAAACTACTTCAGAGTAGATGATTCGGGTGCGAATTAGCTCAACCGCTTTCATGTTGGAGGTTTTGACAACAATCTAGGGTGATGTCAATAAATCCAACGATTGGTAATTTGTTAACGACTAAGTTAGATCGTGCGCAGCCACGATCTGAACCCTTTGTTGGACGAGCCCGGCCCTGAGAGCGGAGCCTCATAGTAGGTCAACAACTGCTGCTCGTTCATTTGGTCGATTTGATGTTCGAAGCGTTCGCCGACGCGGCGAATGGCGCGTGAGTAGGCGTCGATGGTCTTGGGTTGCAGCCCTTTGAGTTTCAGGTGATTCAGATGCCGCTGGTAGTTCTGATCGAAATTCGCTCTGGATGATGCATTCATCGTAAAATAACCTCAGGTCGTTATGGAACAATCCCTCGAAAAATGGGCTGAGGTTCTATTGTGAATTCAGATCACCAATACTGTCATTTCCTCCGCGTAGCGGCTTCGTCCAACATCATGTTTGCGGCCTGAAAAACCTGCCGGCAGAGACAAGATGTTAAACTCGCGGATTCTGTGCTTCGCCTTCGCTTCCCGCATTTCTCAGATGACTGGGTATCTGTCCTGAATGAAGTTGCGAAGCGGAGAGTTGTAGAGAAGGTATGGTGTTGCAGACT
>Ga0073899_10000907_pt1 | contig 27440 bp, 24 predicted proteins | sample KloWWTmetaKNB5Ph_FD_88975 | JGI IMG/M metagenome (GOLD analysis project Ga0073899, IMG submission 88975) | Active sludge microbial communities from Klosterneuburg, Austria, studying microevolution and ecology of nitrifiers - Klosterneuburg... | ecosystem: Engineered > WWTP > Aerobic digester >... | reverse complement strand
TACCTGATCGAGCAGGCCGACTTCGTCGCCGTCCACCAGTTCGGGCTGCTCACCCGGCTGCCGGTGCTCGCGACCGCCCGGCCGGGCGCGACCGTGCTGCTGAGCACCCCGTTCGCCGCCGAGGGCGCCTGGGAGCGGCTGCCCGCCGACGTGCAGCGCACGATCATCGACCGCCACCTCGATGTCCACGTGATCGACGCCGCCGCCGTCGCCCGGCAGGCCGGCCTTGGCCGGCGGGTCAACACCGTGATGCAGGCCTGCTTCTTCGTCCTCGCCGGGGTGCTGCCGGTCGAGGAGGCGATCGAACTGGCCAAGCGCAGCGCCGCGAAGAGCTACGCCGCGCGTGGTTCGCGCGTCGTGCAGGCCAATGTGGACGCGATCGACGCCGCGCGCGCCGCGCTGCGCCGGCTGCGGGTGGGCGCGGCCCCGTCCGACCTGGAGTCGGGGACGGGACGGGCGACGGCGGAGGCCGAGGACGCCACGCTGGCGACGATCCGGCGGCTGATCGCCGGGGAGGGCGAACTGCTGCCGGTCTCGGCGATGCCGCCCGGGGGCAGCTTCCCGACCGGCACGGCGGCGCTGGAAAAGCGCGGCCTGGCCACCGAACTGCCGGTCTGGGACTCCTCCCTGTGCATCGACTGCGGCAAGTGCACGCTCGCCTGCCCGCACGCCGCGATCCGGATGAAGACGTTCTCGCCGGAGTACCTGGCCGGGGCGCCGGCTGGCTTCGACTCCAAGCCGACGATGGGCCGGGACTTCCCCGCCGGCACCCGGCTGACCATCGCGGTGGCCCCCGACGACTGCACCGGCTGCTCGATCTGCGTCTCGGTCTGCCCGGCGAAATCGAAGACCGACCCCGACCACAAGTCGCTCGACATGGTGCCCGCCGACACCGTCCGGGAGGCCCAGCGGGAGGCCTTCGAGCACTACCTGGGGATCCCCGACCCCAGCCGGACGCAGCTGCGCACCGACACCGTGAAGGGCTCCCAGCTGCTGCTGCCGCTGTTCGAGTTCTCCGGCGCGTGCACGGGGTGCGGCGAGACGCCGTACCTGAAGCTGGTCTCCCAGCTGCTCGGCGACCGGATGGTCATCGCGAACGCGACCGGCTGCTCGTCCATCTTCGGCGGCAACCTGCCCACCACCCCGTGGACGACCAACGCCGACGGCTACGGACCGGCCTGGAACAACTCCCTGTTCGAGGACAACGCCGAGTTCGGGCTCGGGCTGCGGCTCGGGCTGGCCGAGCGCACCGAGTCGGCGCGGGCGCTGCTGCGGTCGCTGGCGGGCGACCTCGCGCTGCCGGGCGAGCTGGTCGGCGGCCTGCTGGCCGATGTTCCGATCACCGACGAGGCCGGCATCGAGGCCCAGCGGGAACGGGTCCGCACGCTGCTGGCCGTGCTCGCCGGGCACACCGGGGGGCCGCGGGCCGGCGAGATCGCGGGCCTGGCGACGCTCGCGGAATCGCTGGTGCCGACCTCGGTGTGGATCGTCGGCGGCGACGGCTGGGCGTACGACATCGGCTTCGGCGGGCTCGACCACCTCTTCGCATCGGGGGCGGACGTCAACGTCCTCGTCCTCGACTCGGAGGTGTACTCCAACACCGGCGGCCAGGCCTCCAAGGCGACGCCGCTGGGGGCCGCGGCGAAGTTCGCCTCCAGCGGCAAGGCCGCCCGCAAGAAGGACCTCGGCATGATCGCGAAGGCCTACCGCGACGTCTACGTCGCCCAGATCGCGATGAACGCGAACGAGACCCAGGCCGTCCGCGCGATGCTGGAGGCGGCCGCCTACCCGGGCCCGTCGCTGATCCTCGCCTACTCGCCCTGCATCGCCCACGGGATCGAAATGGCCGAGGCCGCCACCCACCAGAAGGAGGCGGTCGCCTCGGGCCACTGGCCGCTCTACCGCTACCACCCCAGCCCCGCCCCTGGGGCGGCGCCGCAGTTCAGGCTCGACTCGAAGGCGCCGACGCTGCCGCTGGCCGACTTCTACGGGCACGAGACCCGTTACCGCTCGGTCGGCCGCGCCGACCCCGACCTCGCCGAGCGCCTGCTCGCCCAGGCCCAGGCCGACGCCACCGACCGCTGGCGCCACTACGAGTGGCTCAGCCACGAGCACGACTGAGGCAGGTTCCCGGCGCTAGGGTCGATCCATGCACGCGATCCAGGCCCAGCGGGCCGGCGGCCCTGACGTCCTGACCTACCTGGAGGTGCCCGACCCGGTCGCCGGGCCGGGCGAGGTGCTGGTGGCCGTCGCCGCGGCAGGGGTGAACTTCATCGACACCTACCAGCGCGGCGGGGTCTACCCGATGCGGTTCCCGCACGTCCCCGGAAGCGAGGGGGCGGGCGAGGTCGTCGCCCTCGGCGAGGGCGTCACCGGGCTGACGGTGGGCCAGCGGGTGGCCTGGTCGGACGGCCCGGGCTCCTACGCCGAGCTCGTCGTAGTCCCCGCGGCCCGGCTGCTGCCCGTCCCGGACGGGGTCTCGACCGAGGTGGCGGCCGCGCTCCCGCTGCAGGGCATGACCGCCCACTACCTGGCCTTCGCCAGCTACCCGGTGCAGCCCGGCGACACCGTGCTCGTGCACGCCGGGGCCGGCGGGGTCGGCCTGCTGCTCACCCAGTGGGCGACCGCCCGCGGCGCCCGCGTGATCACCACGGTCTCCACCGACGAGAAGGAGGAACTCTCCCGCGCCGCCGGGGCGGCGATCGTGATCCGCTACGACCGGCTCGGCGACCTGACCGCCGAACTGCCCGCGCTGGTGCGGGAGGCCTCCGACGGCGGGGTGGCGGCGGTCTTCGACGGGGTCGGCAGGAGCACCTTCGACGCCTCGCTCGCCAGCCTGCGGCGCCGGGGCACGCTCGTCCTCTTCGGCGGCGCGAGCGGCCAGGTGCCGCCGTTCGACCTGCAGCGGCTCAACGCCGGCGGCTCGCTGTCCGTGACCCGTCCCAAGTTGGGCGACTTCATCGTCACCACCGAGGAGTTGCGCGAGCGCTCCGACGCCCTGTTCGCCGCCGTACTGGACGGGACCCTGCAGGTGCGGATCGGACAGCGTTACCCCCTCGCCGAGGCGGCCGACGCCCACCGCGCGCTGGAGGGACGCCGCACCACCGGCAAGGTGCTGCTCACGATCTGAGGACGCCGCCCGCTGCCCGGGCATCCCGGTCCCCCGACGCCTCGGGCCGGCCCCTTGCGCCGAGGGCCAGCCAGAGTGGCTGGTGCTGGATGCGGAAGGCTCGCGCTCGGCGGGAGCGGGATTGCGGACAGCGACCCTTCGCACCGACTTGCGGTGTAGCGTAGATGCGAAAATCGTCAAGTCCAGAAGATGATCGACTCGACGATCGTCGAATCCCGGGAGTGCTGAAGTGCCGGTGCCGCGCCACGAGGCCAAGGCCGAGTTGTTCCGTACCCTCGGGCACCCCGTCCGGGTGCGGATCCTCGAACTGCTGAGCGAGCGCGAGCACGCCGTCCACGAACTGCTGGCCCGGATGGCGACCGAGCCGAGCACCCTCTCCCAGCAGCTCGGCGTGCTGCGCCGGGCCGGGATCGTCCGGCAGCACCGGATCGGCGGCGAGGTCCGCTACTCCCTGCTGGCCGCGTCGGTGCCCGACCTGCTGGCCGTGGCACGGACCACCCTGGGCGAACTGCTCGCCGACCAGGCCCGCCTACAGGCCGACCTCGACGACGAGGCCTCCGCCGCCGGGGAACCCCGATGAGCGTCGGACGGCTGCTGCGGCTGATCACCCGCGTCGGCCGGATCGCCGAGCCGCTGCCCGTCCGCACCCCGGCCGCGGAGACCGCCGAGACCCACGGCCTGCACCTCCGGGAGGGATTCACCCCGCCCGCCGCGCTGCGCGGCAGCGTCCAGGTGCGGCATGTCGACGCCGGTTCCTGCAACGGGTGCGAGCTGGAACTCGGCGCCGCCTTCGGCCCGGTGTACGACGCCGAGCGGGTCGGGGCCCGGCTCGTCGCCTCCCCCCGGCACGCGGACGTGGTCGCCGTCACCGGTGTGGTCACCCAGAACATGGCCGAGCCGCTGCTGAACACCCTCGACGCCACCCCGCGCCCGCGCGTCGTGGTGTCGGTCGGCGACTGCACGAGGGGTTGCGGCGTGTTCGCCGGCTCCTATGCCGTCGCCGGATCGGTGGACGACCTCGTCGAGGTGGACGTCCACGTGCCCGGCTGCCCGCCGGCACCGGAGGCCATCGTCGCCGCGTTGCGGACGGTGACCGGCCGGTGAACCTCGTCGACCTCGGCATCCTGGCCCAGCTCGGTCTCGGCCTGCTCGCGATCACGCTGGCGGTTGCCGTTCCCGCGGCCCACCGCAACCTGGCCGCCGGCTCCGCCGTGGTGGCTGTCGGCGGAGCGGCCGCCCTCAGCGGCACCGCGGCCCTGCTCGGCGGGAGCGGCACCGGTCTGTCCGTCCCGATCGCGCTGCCGCTGATCGCCGGGCTGGAGCCGCTGCAGCTCTCCCCCGACCCCCTGGGTGGGTTGTTCATGCTGCTCGCCGGGGTGGTGGTCGCGCTCAGCGCCCTGTTCGGGATCGGCTACGCGCACGGTCCGGCGGCCTCGCGTACCGGGTGGGCAGCGCTGGCCGGGTTCGCGGTCGGGCTGCAACTGGTGCCCGCCGCGGCCGATGTGGTGACCTTCCTGCTGGCCTGGGAGGTGATGGCCGTCGGTTCCACCGTCCTGCTGCTGGCCGACCACGCCACCCGCCGCCCGGTCCGACAGGCGGCCCTGTGGTACGCCGCGATGACCCATCTGAGCTTCCTGCTGCTCCTCGCCGGGTTCGGCGTGCTCGTGGCCACCGCCGGTGGCACCTCCTGGACGACGATCGCCGCCGGCCCCACCGGCCCGGTCGCCGGGCTCGCGTTCGTCCTGCTGGTCTCCGGGTTCGCGACCAAGGCGGGGCTGGTGCCGCTGCACGTCTGGCTGCCCCGCGCCCACCCCGAGGCCCCCAGCCACGTCTCGGCGGCCATGAGCGCGGCGATGGTGAAGATGGGCGTCTACGGCCTGCTGCTGGTGACCCTGCGGCTGCTGCCGGCCGGCCCGCGCTGGTGGGCCCTCGTGCTGGTGGCGCTGGGCGCCGGCTCCGCCCTCTACGGCATCCTGCAGGCCTCGGTGCAGGCCGACCTGAAACGGCTGCTGGCCTACTCGACGACCGAGAACCTGGGCCTGATCACCACCGCGATCGGCGTCGGGCTGCTGCTGCGGGGCTCCGGCCAGGGCGGCGCCGGGGGCGTCGCGCTGCTCGCCGCGCTGCTGCTGGTCGTCAGCCACGCCGCGTTCAAGACCGTCCTGTTCCTCGGGGCGGGCTCGGTGCTGCACGCCACCGGCGAGCGGGATCTGGACTCCCTCGGTGGCCTGGCCAGCCGGATGCCGTGGACGGCGACCGCGTTCGGCATCGGCGCGATGGGGGCCGCGGCGCTCCCGGTGACCTCCGGCTTCGTCGCCGAATGGGTACTGCTGCAGGCTCTCGTGCACACCCGTGCCACCACCGACCGGCTGCTGGCCGTGGTGATGCCGATCACCATGGGCATCGTCGCGCTCACCATCGGGCTCGGCTTGCTGACCTTCGTCAAGGCCTTCGGGATCGGCTTCCTCGCCCGGCCCCGGACGGCGGCCGCCGCGGCCGCCCGCGAGTCGGGAGCCGCGATGCGGGTCGCGCTGGTGATCGCCGCGGCACTCACCGTCGGCCTCGGGCTGCTGCCCGGCCCGGTCGCCGGAGCGCTCGCCGGCGCCGTCACGGCCACCGGGATCCAGACCTCCGCCACGGCCGGGCTGGCCTTGGCCGCGATCGGGGTGGTGCTCGACCCGCTCGTGCTGACCCTGCTGACGCTCGCCGTCGCGATCCCGGTGCTGGCGGTGACCGTCGTGCTCGCGCGCCGGCAGCCGCGCCGGGAGGTCGCGCTCGCCTGGGGGTGCGGGGTCGAGCGCAGCAGCCCGCGGATGGAGTACAACGCGACCAGCTACTCCGAACCGCTGGTGCGGGTGTTCCGCGGCTGGTTGCGGACGAGCCGGAGCGTCGAGATCGTCCGACCCGACCAGGCGCCGCAGCTGATCGAGGAGCTGGCCTTCACCCAGGAGACCGTGGACGTGGTCGAGGAACGCGGCTACCGCGCGGCCACCCGGGCGCTGCGGCGCTTCGGCGACCTCGCCCGGCGGCTCCACAACGGGAGCATCCACCGCTACCTCGGGTTCTCCTTCGCCGCGCTGATCCTCGTCCTCGTGCTGGTGAACCGATGATCGAACCGCTGCTGGTGATCGTGGTGCACCTGGTCTTCGCCGTGGCGATCACCCCGGTGCTGATCGGGGTGATGCGCACCACCCGGGCCCGGCTGGAGGGTCGCTCCGGCGGCGGCATCGGGCAACCCTGGCGGGACCTCCGCAAGCTGCTCGCGAAGGAACCGACCCGGGCGCCCGGCTCGACGCCGGTCCTGGTCGCGGCACCGATCCTGCTGATGGTCTCCAGCCTGGTGCTGTGCGCCCTGATCCCGCTGGTCAGCACGCTCGCGCTGGCCTCCGTCCCGGGCGACCTGTTCGTGGTCGTCTCGGTGCTGCTGCTGGGGACGGTGGCGCTCGCCCTGCTCGGCCTGGAGTCGGGGACGGCCTTCGGCGGCATGGGCTCCAGCCGTCACATGGTGATCGCCGCACTGGTCGAGCCGACCGTGCTGCTCAGCGTCTACGCGCTCAGCGTGCCGGCGGGCAGCGCCGTGCTGGCCGCCATCGTCCAGTCCCGACGGGAGGACCTCTCCTCGCTGGCCAACCCGGTCAGCCTGCTCGCGATCGTCGCCCTGGTGGTCGTGGTGGTGGCCGAGACCGGACGGCTGCCGGTCGACAACCCGGCCACCCACCTGGAGCTGACGATGGTGCACGAGGCGATGATCCTGGAGAGCGGCGGCCGTGACCTGGGCTGGCTGGAGCTGGGCTCGTGGCTGCGGCTCACCGCCCTGCTCGGACTGGTGGTCAACCTCGCCCTGCCCTGGGCGGTCGCCCGCGACGCCGGCGTCACCGGCCTGCTGGTCGGCGTGGCCGGTACCACCGTGAAGCTGCTCGCCGCCGGCGCCCTGCTGGCCGCCGTCGAGGTGTTCCTCGCCAAGCTGCGGCTGTTCCGGGTGCCCGAACTGCTGGCCGGCTCGTTCCTGCTCGCCTTCCTGTCCGTCAGCGCCTCCTACCTGGTGTTCTAGGGAGCCCGTCGATGACCCCCGAGCTGTACCGCCAACTCCTCGCCACCACCACGGGGGCGCTGCTGCTCACCGCCGTCCTGCAGGTGTGGGGACGCTCGCTGCTCCGTTCGATCGCGCTGCTCGCCGTGCAGGGGGCCGCGCTGGCCGCCCTGGTGCTGACGGTGGGCCTGCACGCCGGCGAACCCGAAGCGCCGCTGGTGGCGCTCCTGGTGCTGGTGGTGAAGTCGGTGCTGCTGCCGTGGGCGATGTTCCGCTCGGCGCGCCTGGTCGGCGAGACCCGGGAACGCGCGGCGCAGGTCAGCACCGCCGTGGAGCTGATCGTGGCCGCGGGGCTCACCCTGCTCGCCTATGTGGTCAGTGGCCCGATCCTCGGCCCGGACGCCGCCGGGCAGGCGGTACCGGTCGGCCTCTCGCTGGTGCTGCTGGGCTTCTGGCAGCTGCTGGTGCGCGGTTCGGCGATCACCCAGCTGGCCGGCTTCCTGCTGCTCGACAACGGGATCGCCGCGGTCTCCTTCCTCACCTCCGGGGGGCTGCCGCTGACCGTCGAGCTCGGGGCGTCCCTCGACGTGCTGCTGGTGGTGCTGATCCTCGGCGTCCTGGTGGTGCGGCTGCAACGGCAGCAGGGGCACGCCGACATCACCGAACTGAGGGAGCTGCACGACTGATGGCCGCCCTGATCTGGCTCCCCCTGCTGCTGCCGTCCCTGCTGGCGGCGCTCGGCTTCGGTCTGCGCCGGCGGCGCTGGACGATGTGGCTCCCGATCGCCGCCGCAGCCGTGGTGCTGCTCGCCGGGATCGCACTGCTGGTGGCGGTGCAGGGTTCCGGCGCGGTGGTCACCGGCGCCGGCCTGCTGCGGGCAGACCCCCTGAGCGCCTGGCTGCTGAGCGTGGTCGGGGCGGTCGCGGTGATCTCGCTCTGGGGCGGGCTGCCCGAGCCGGGCACCGAGGAGCGCGCCGGCGGCGTCCATGCGGCGCTGCTGTGCCTGTTCCTGGCCGCGATGACGCTGGCCGTCACCGCTGACAACCTCGGGCTGATGTGGGTGGCGATCGAGCTCACCACGATCACGACCGCCTTCCTGGTGGCCTCCGGCGGTGGCCGGAACGCGCTGGAGGCGGCCTGGAAGTACGTCGTGCTCGGCGCGGTCGGGGTCGCGATCGCCTTCCTCGGCATCGTCCTGCTCTCCGCGGCGAGCCAGGGTGGCGGCGAGGCGACCCTCTCGTGGACGCTGCTGCTGCAGCGGGCACCAGTGCTCGATCCGGCCCTGTTGCGCGTCGCCGGCGCGCTGACGGTGCTCGGGTTCGCGACCAAGGCGGGCCTGGCCCCGATGCACGCCTGGCTGCCGGACGCCCACAGCCAGGCCCCGGCACCGGTCAGCGGGTTGATGTCGGGCGTGCTGCTGTCGGTCGCCTGCTACGCCATCCTGCGGGTCCAGGCGGTGGTCGACGCCGGGGTGGGGCCGGAGCTGATGCGCATCCTGCTGCTGACCGGCGGCCTGCTCTCGCTCGCCGTGGCCGCCGGACTGGTGCTCACCCAGCGCGACTACAAGCGGCTGCTCGCCTACAGCAGCATCGAGCACATGGGACTGCTCGCCCTCGGCGCGGCGGCGGGTGGCCAGTTGGCGATCGCGGCACTGCTGCTGCACATGCTGGGCCACGGACTGGTGAAGGCGACCATGTTCGTCCTCGCGGGACGGATCTCGTCGCTCACCGGTAGCCACCGGATCGCCGATGTGCACGGCCTGCTGCAGCGCCGCCCCGACCTGGGCAGCCCCTTCCTGCTCGGCGCCGCCGCCCTGCTCGGGTTGCCTCCCTTCGTCACGTTCTTCACCGAGGTCGCGATCGTGGTGGCCGGGTTCTCCCGCGGCCTCACGCTCCCCTTCCTGGCGGCCTGCGGGCTGCTCCTGCTCGGTTTCGCGGGGATCGCCCGCCAGGTGCTGGCGATGACCGTCGGCGCGGGACGGGTCCGCGGCGCGGCCGGCGGGTCGGCTGCGTCGCCGTCCACTGCGCCGGGGTCAGGGTGGCCGCGCCGGGCACCGGTCGTGGTGGCGCTGGGGCTCACCGCGGTGCTGGGCTTCGCCGCCTGGCCGCTGGCCGGAACCCTGCTGGCCGCGGTGGCGGCGTTGGGGGGTGTGCGATGAGCCGGCTGTCCCCACCCGAGACGATCCTCGTGCACCGCGACGGCCTGGTGGCGGCCGTGGCCGACCAGTTCGCCCGCGGCCTGCGGCTCGCGCTGGTCGCCGCGCACGAGGAGGACGGGCCGCGCGGGGCCGGGTTCCGGGTGGTCCACGTCTTCCTCGGGCCGGTCGGACGCCGGGTGGAACTGGTGGTCGAGGTGCCCCGCGACGACGCCTGGCTGCCCACCCTGGCCGGCCTCTCCTACCCCGCCGGACGGTTCGAGCGCGAGGTCCGCGACCTGTACGGGATCGTGCCGGTGGACCACCCCCAGCCCTACCGGCTCGTGCGGCACGCCCACTGGCCGAGCGGGTACCACCCGATGCTGCGCGACGCGGACCCCCGTCCCGACTTCGGCGGCGAGGCCGGCTTCCCGTTCGTCGAGGCCACCGGCAAGGGCGTCTACGAGATCCCCGTGGGCCCGGTGCACGCGGGGCTGATCGAGCCCGGGCACTTCCGGTTCTCGGTGGTGGGCGAGACCATCGTCGGGATGTACCAGCGGCTCTACTTCGTCCATCGCGGGGTGGAGAAGCTGTTCGAGGGCCGCCCCGCCGACGCCGGAATCGAGCTCGCCGAGCGGATCAGCGGCGACACGGCGGTGGGCCACAGTCTCGCCCACCTGCTGGCCGTGGAGGACGCCCTGGGCATCGAAGTGCCGCTGCGGGACGCCCTGGTGCGCGCGCTGCTGCTGGAGTGCGAGCGGCTGTACAACCACGTGAACGACCTGGGCGCGATCGTCAACGACGTCGGCTTCGGCATCGGCCACCAGCACGCCGGCCGGTTGCGCGAGCTCCTGCTGCGCCACAACGCCCGGCTCACCGGCCACCGGCTGCTGCGCGGGGCGCTGCGGCTGGGCGGGGCCGGGCTGCTGGCCGCGCCCGATCTCGACCTGGTGGGTTCGGTCGCCGACGGCGTCGCCGAGCTGGCCCAGATCGCGACCGGGCACAGCCTGGTCGCCAACCGGCTCGACACTACTGCCGTGCTGTCGCTGCCCCAGGCCACCCGCATCGGGGTGCTCGGCTATGTCGCCCGGGCCTCGGGGATCGCCTCCGACGCCCGGGCGGAGCACCCGTTCGTCGACCTCGGGGAGGGTTTCCACGTGGTGACCGCGACGGCCGGGGACGTCCGCGCCCGGTTCGACGTCCGCGTCGGCGAGGTGGCGGTCTCGGCCCGGCTGGTGGCCGACCTGTGGCGCCGGATCGAGGCGCTGCCCGAATCCGGCCCGGGCGGTTCCAGCCCCGACGGCCCGGTCGTCGGGGACGCGGCGGACGGCGTCGCGGCGGGCCTCGGCGTGGTGGAGGCGTGGCGGGGCACCCTGGTGCACCGGGTGGAGCTGGACGGCAGCGGCCGGTTCACCCGGGTGAAGGTGGTCGATCCGTCGTTCTGCACCTGGCCGGGGCTGCCGGCGGCGCTGGGCGACACGATCGTCCCCGACTTCCCGCTGGCCAACAAGAGCTTCAACATGTCCTACGCCGGCAACGACCTCTGAGTCCGGGGCAGTCGGGCCTCGACCAGCGCGGCGCCCGCCAGCACCAGCGCCATCAGGATCCCGACCGGCAGCGCGACCAGCGCGTCCCCGCCCGCCACCAGCACGGTGAAGAGCCCGGCGGTGCCGTTGAACGCGCCGTGCAGGAGGGCCGGCGCCAGCACCGAGCCCGTCCGTCGGCGCACACCGGCGAGCAGGTAGGAGAACGGGATCGTCCAGGCGATCATGACCGGGACCCCCCACCCCCACTGCGCGCCGTAGTTGTGGCCGAGGGCGATGATGATCGGCGCGTGCCAGAACCCCCACAACACGCCGATGAGCAGCGGCGCCAGCCGGCCCAGGGGCGCCAGCTCGTCGGCGAGCACCCCGCGCCAGCCGTACTCCTCGCCGAAGGCGAACAACCCGTTCACGCTCACCCCGGCGAGGATTCCCTCCACCAGGCCCACCGCGACCAGCACCGGGAGCGCAGGGATCGCCGCCGGCGCCATCCCCGGCGAGAGCCGGGCCAGGTGCTCCTGCAGTTCGGCGTCCGAGACGATCAGGTGACCGCCGCCCGGGAGCCCGGCGACTCCGGCCAGCCACGCCACCGCGAACCCGAGGGCCGCGATGGCGAGCACGGCGACCACCGCGGCGAGCGCGTTGCGTCCCCAGGTGCGCCAGAATCCGGCCCGCAGGGCCCGCCACTCGCGGCCGAGCAGGTAGCGCCGCCCGGACGACCGCTCGACGACGAGCCCGGCCACCAGCGGCAGCGGCATGTAAAGCAGTGCCGTCCCGGCGACGACCAGCCCGGAGCCGGCCGGGCCGAGGGCGTCGCCGAGCAGCCGGAGCCCGGTCGCGACCACGGTGGCACCGCCCAACGCGATGGCGTAGTAGAGGCCGACGCGGCGCCAGGCGACAGCGCCCGGGGCTGCGGCGTCGGAAACGGACGGGAGCCCGGACGGGAGCTCGGACGGGAGCTCGGACGGGCGCGCGGGTGTCGGCTCGGTCATCCCCTCCCCCTCCCCCCGGTGAAGGGCGGGTGGACCTCGATGAAGCCGGGCGGCGACTCGGTGACGGGAGCGGTGGCTGCGTCGGAGCCGAGGTCACGGCTCAGTTCGGCGGCCCGCCCGGCCCGGGCGAGGCCGTAGAGCACCGTCCCGACCGCTCCGGTCATCACGACCACGGTCGCCGGTCCGGCCCAGGGCCGGGGCCGGTCGCCGAGGCTGCGCCAGACCGCGACCCAGGCCGTCACCGATCCGACCGCGGTGGCGACGGCGATGGTGCCCGCCCGGTCCGGTCCCGGACGGGACGAGCGCGCGGCGGCCAGGGCGAAGCCCGCCGGCACCACGGTGCCGGCCAGGTCGGTGGCGGCCGCGCGGGGCAGCGAGACCCAGCGATCGGGAGCGCCGGCGACGGTCCAGTGCGTGGGCAACCGCGCTGGCAGCGCCCGGCCGCGCACCGCATAGTGCAGCGCCGTCGCCGCGGCCAACGCGGTGGGCACGAGCGCCGCAGCGCGGAACGCGCCGTCCGGGGTCGCAGCGAAGGGCTCAGCTTCGGCGTCGGGCTCGATCAGGCCCAGCCGGACGGCCACCGCGCCAAGGTTGAGGTCCCAGCCGGTACCCAGGGCGCGCGGCAGCAGGAGTCGCTCGTCGGCCGGGTTCCACCACGTGGACGCGACCCGCTCCCCCACCCCGGTCAGACGGAGTCCGCCCGCGATCCGGCGGAGCCGCTCGCCCCAGGAGTTGCCGGCCGGCACCACCGGGCCGAACTCGGCGACGAGTTCGGCGACCACGGCTGGGCCGGAGTCTGCCTCCAGCCGGGTGCAGAGCGCGGTGGTCAGGTCGTCCAGCACAGGACCCCGCTGCCGCACGGGCAACCGGGCCGCGGCCTCGCGCAGGTAGTCGTCGGCGACCGCCCGTGCCGCGGGCTGCAGGTCGTCCAGGCTGCGGATCATGGTCGTCCTCCCAGGATCGTCTCCATCGCGGCCACCACCGAGCCGAACAGGCGCGCCGACTCGGCCAGCGACCGCCGTCCCGCCGGGGTCACGGTGTAGTACTTGCGCGGCGGTCCGACCGGCGACTCCCGCCAGGTCGAGGTCACCAGCCCGGCCCGGGCCAGCCGGGCCAGCAGCGGGTAGACCGTGCCCGCCGTGATCGCGAGGTCCGGGTGCGCCGAGAGGTCGTCGACCAGCTGCGACCCGTACCGCGGCTCCGCCTCCAGCAGGCCCAGCACGGCCAGCTCCAGCACGCCCTTGCGCAACTGCGAGCCCCAGGCATCCGCTTCCCTCACACCTCCAAGGTAATACCAGCTACCTTGTGTCGCAAGCTACCAGCGGGGCCCACCCAGGACTGTTCCCGGTCGACACCCCGGGTGACGCCGCTGGCAGGCCGGGGCCTACTTCCGGACGCGTCCCGTCCGGGCGTACATCTCCTCGACCAATTGGGCGAAGCGTCGCTCGACCTCCTTGCGGCGCACCTTCAGGGTCGGGGTGAGGAGGCCGTTCTCCTGGGTGAACTCCTCCTCCAGCAGCCGGACGTCGCGCACCTGCTCGTGGCCTGCCAGTCGCGACGTGAGAGCCGCGGCGCGGCGGCGGAGCTCGTCCAGGATCGCGGGGTGGGCGAGCAGCTCGTCGCGCCGGGCCCAGGTGAGCTGGAGTTGCTTGCCGATGTCCTCCAGCTGGGGCAGGGAGGGCGCCACGAGCAGGGTGAGGTAGGGACGGTTGTCGCCGAGCAGCAGCGTGTACTCGAACAGCGGGTCGGTGGCCAGCAGCCCCTCGATCGGCGCCGGGGCGACGTTCTTGCCGTTGCTGGTGACGATCAGGTCCTTGATCCGGTCGGTGATCCGCAGGAAGCCGTCGGGGTCGAGTTCGCCGACATCCCCGGTGTGCAGCCAGCCGTCGACCAGCACCTCCGCGGTGTCGGACGGACGCCCCCAGTAGCCGAGCATCAGGTTGGGCCCGCGGTAGCAGATCTCACCGTCGTCGCCGAGGCGCACCTCGGCCCCGTCGATCACCCTCCCCACCGTCCCGAACCGGTACGCGTCCGCCGAGGGGAAGCTCACCAGCGGGGAGGCCTCGGTCAGCCCGTAGCCCTGCAGCACCAGCAGGCCGCACCCGAAGAAGAACTCCTCGATCTCCTGCCGCAACGGCGCGCCACCGCAGGCGAGGACGTTCTTGGGCCCGCCCATCGCCTCCCGGATGCTGTGCAGCACCAGCCGGTCGGCGACGGCGTGCTGCAACGCGAGCACCCGGCCCGGCCGCGCTCCGGCCAGCCGCGCGGTGTGGTGCCGGGTGCCCACCCCGAGCGCCCAGGCCAGCAGCCGCTGCTTCAGCGCAGAATCCGACACCCGGTCCTTCGCAGTGAGGAAGACCTTCTCGTAGAGCCGTGGCACGCTGACGAGCAGGGTCGGCTGGGCCTGCACCATCGCGTCGGCCACCTCGCGGGGGTCCGCGACGTAGGTGTTCTGGGCCCTGCTGGTGAGCACGACGTAGGTCCAGGCCCGCTCCAGCGCGTGACTGAGCGGCAGGAAGCAGAGCGAGCCGTCGGCCTCGGTGATCGTGAAGTAGCGGTTGAGCACGTTGACCTGGTGGTCGAAAGCGCGGTGGGAGAGCATGACTCCCTTGGGCTCGCCCGTCGTGCCCGAGGTGTAGACGATGGTCGCGAGGTCGTCAGCCGAGGCCGCCGCGAGCCGCTCGTCGACGGCCGTGACGTCACCGCCGGCGGCGATCTCCTCGGCCAGGGTCGCCGCCACCGCCGGGTGGTCGGACGCCTCGAAGCTGACCACCCGGGTGAGCGCGGGCAGGTCGTCCAGCACGGGGACGAGCCGCTGCAGCGCGTCCGCACCGGCGACGAAGGCTGCCCGGCAGCCGGAGTCGGCCAGGATGTGGCGCACCTGGTGGGGCGTGCTGCTCGGGTAGAGCGGCACCGGCACCAGGGCCGCGCTGAGGCAGGCGAGGTCGACCAGGCTCCACTCGGGCCGGTTCGGCGAGAGGATCGCCACCCTGTCCCCCGGCTCCAGGCCGAGCCCGATGAGCCGCGCGGCCAGCGCGCGCACGTCCGCGGCGAGCTCGGAGTAGGTGCGGACGGCCCAGCCGTCCCCGCTCCGGATCCGGGTTGCCGGAGCTGTCGCGTGCATGCTCGCCGCGGCGGCGAACCTCACCGCCAGATGTGCCTGGTCCATCCCGTGCCCCCTTGCCCGCTGACTCCAACCTACTCCAGCGTAGGTTGGGGACGAAAGCCTGCGGCGGGGTCGCGGGCCCGGCCCAGGGTCGAGAACGGTGGAACGCCGTGGGAGCCGGTCGGCTCCCACGGCGTTCCGTGGTTGGTGCGGTACTGCGGTGGTGATCAGGCCTTGGTGAGCGGGCCGAGGGTCGCGTCGTTGGCGTACACCTCAGCAGCGTTCTCCTTGGTCACGATGACCGGGGCCAGCAGGTAGGCCGGGACGACCTTGACGCCGTTGTTGTAGGACTCGGTGTCGTTGACCTCGGGGGTCTTGCCCTGCTGCAGGTCCTTGACCATGACGATCGAGTGCTCCACCAGCTTGTTGGTGTCCTTGAAGATGGTCGAGAACTGCTCGCCGGCCATGATCGACTTCACCGACTCCACCTCGGAGTCCTGACCGGTGACGACCGGCAGGTCCTTGCCAGCGGCCTTGACGGAGGTCATCGCGGCGCGGGCCAGGGTGTCGTTCGGGGACAGGATGCCGTGGAGGTCGGTCTTCTCGTAGGAGCCGGACAGGATGGTGTCCATGCGCTTCTGAGCGTTCTCGGCCTTCCAGCCCTGGGTGACGACCTTGTCGAAGGTGGTCTGGCCCGACACGACGGTCAGCGTGCCGTCGTCGATCTTGGGCTGGAGCACGTCCATGGCGCCGTCGAAGAACACCTTCGCGTTGGAGTCGTCGGGGCTACCGGCGATCAGCTCGATGTTCCACTTGGTGACGTCGCCCTTGCGCTTGGCGAGGCCGTCGAGCAGGGCCTGGCCCTGCAGCTGGCCGACCTTGAAGTTGTCGAACGCGACGTAGAAGTCGATGTCCGGCGTGTTGGTGAGCAGGCGGTCGTAGGCGATCACGGTGATGCCAGCCTGCTTGGCGTTGGCCAGCTGGGTGCCCAGCTGCGAGCCGTCGATGGCGCCGATGATCAGGACCTTGGCGCCCTGCTCGATCATGGCCTGGATCTGGTTCTGCTGCTCGCTCACACCGTTGTTGGCGAACTGCACGCTCGGGTTGAACCCGGCGGCCTTCAGCTGCGTGTTGAACAGGTTCTCTGCCAGCACCCAGTTCTCGGAGGTCTTCTGCGGCAGCGCGACACCGATCACGGAGTCCTGGGCGAACCCGGCTGCGGCAGCGCTGGTGGTGGCGCCAGTGGCACCCGGGGAGGCCGCCGGTGCGGTGGTCTCGGTCCGGCCACCGCCACACCCGGTCAGGGCCAGCGCCCCGGCGGCCGCGAGCACCGTCGCGACCTTGACGAACTTCCTCATCCTTAACCCTTTCTTCGATCCGGGCCCCACCCTGGGTGCCCGGCCCCTGCCCGTCCGCTGCTGCGTCCGGGAAGCTTGTGTTGTTGTTACTTGGAGGTGCCCGCGTCGAGCGCCTTGTCGGCCTGGTCCTCGACCAGGCCGGTCTGGGACGGGGTCACCTCTGCGGCGCCCTTGCCACGGAACAGCAGCCCGCTCAGGGAGGGGCGGCCCTGCCGCTTCTGCCAGACGTCGATGGCGACGGCTGCGAGCAGGACGAGGCCCTTGATCATCTGGGTGGCCTGGCTGCCGACGCTCATGAGCTGGAGGCCGTTGTTGAGGACGGCCATGACGAGGCCGCCGATGAGGGAGCCGATCACGGTGCCGACCCCGCCGGAGACGGCGGCGCCGCCGATAAAGACCGCGGCGATCGCGTCGAGTTCCCAGCCGACGCCGTCGAAGGGGCCCGAGGCGGTGGAGCGTCCGACGAACATCATCCCGGCGAACGAGGCGAGGATCGACATGTTCATCATCACCAGGAAGTAGGTCCGTTTGGTGTTGACCCCGGAGAGTTCCGCGGCGAGCCGGTTGCCGCCCACGGCGTAGATGTGGCGGCCGGTGACGGTGCGCTGGGTGACGTAGGAGTACAGGATGACCAGGGCGACCAGGATCAGGCCCGGGATCGGGAACGACGTGCCGGGACGGCCGGAGCCGTAGATCCAGGTCAGGAACACGATCACGACCGCGATCGCGACGATCCGGGTCACCATCACCCACATCGGCGGCACCTCGGCGTTCACCCGGATCAGCGCCTGGCGCTGCGACACCTGCATCCAGGCGAGCACGGCGATCGCGAGGATGCCCAGCAGCAGGGTCGAGTTGTTCAGGCCCAGGTTCGGGCCCCACTCGGGCAGGTAGCCCGCGCCGAGCACCTGGAAGTCCTTGGGCACCGGGATGGTCAGCGACTGGCCCACCCACTGGTTCGCGCCCCGGAAGAACATGTAGCCCGACAGCGTCACGATGAAGCCCGGGATGCCGAAGTAGGCGACCCAGAAGCCCTGCCACGCGCCACAGAGCGCGCCGATCGCCAGCCCGAGCAGCACCCCGGCCCAGGACGGGAAGCCCCAGTCCCGCATCGCTACCGCGACCACGATCCCGGCGAACGCCGCGACCGAACCAACCGCCAGGTCGATGTGGCCGATCACGATCACCATCACCATGCCGATCGCCAGCACCAGGATGTAGCTGTTGCCGTTCAGCAGGTTCATCATGTTCGTCGGCGTGATCACCTTGCCAGAGGTGAGGAACTGGAACAGCAGCGTCAACGCCACCAGCACGAACAACATGCCGAACTGGCGCAGGTTCCCGCCGAACAGCTTCTTCAGTGCATCCATTGCATCGTCCTTCTCAAGAGTCACAGAGCCGGTTCAGGCGGCGTTCTCGGTGTTGGTGGGGATCAGCGTCATCAGACGCATCAACGATTCCTGCGTCGCATCGGCCACGGCCAGGCAGCCGGTGATCCGGCCAGCGCTCACGGTGTAGATCCGGTCACACATCCCCAACAGCTCAGGCAGCTCCGAGGAGATCATCATCACCGCCTTGCCCTGCGCGGCGAGCGCATTCATGATCGTGTACATCTCGTACTTGGCGCCCACGTCGATACCGCGGGTCGGCTCGTCCAGGATCAACAGGTCCGGTTCGGTGAACAGCCACTTGGCGACCACCACCTTCTGCTGGTTACCGCCCGAGAGCTTGATCACCCCCTCGTTCACCGTCGGGGTCTTGATCCGCAACTCCTGCCGGTACTTCTCCGCCGCGATGAACTCCTCGTTACGGTCCACCACCCCGCGCGGGGAGATCTTGCTCAACTCCGCCGACACCACCGTCGTCCGGATGTCGTCCAGCAGGTTCAACCCCAGCACCTTGCGGTCCTCGGTCACATACGCCATGCCCAGCTCGATCGCCTGTTCCACATTCCGCGGCGCGATCTCACGACCGTGCATGCGGATGTGGCCACCCAGCCACGTGCCGTAGGAGCGTCCGAACAACGACCGCGCCAGCTCGGTCCGTCCCGCCCCCATCAGACCGGCGAAACCGACGATCTCACCCGCCCGGATCTCGAACGTCGACCCCTTGCACACCATCCGCTCCGGCACCTCAGGATGCGCGACCGTCCAGTCCCGCACCTCGAACAGCACCTCGCCCACACTCGGGGTCCGCTCCGGATACCGCGACGTCAACTCACGACCCACCATGCCCCGGATGATCCGGTCCTCGTCCACCCGCGCGCCCGGATCGACCTCGATCGTCTCCACGCTCCGGCCGTCCCGAATGATCGTGATCGCATCCGCGATCGCCGCGATCTCGTTCAACTTGTGCGAGATCATGATGCAGGTCATCCCGTTCGCCTTGAACTCGCGGATCAGGTCCAGCAGGTGCGCCGAATCCGTCTCGTTCAGCGCCGCGGTCGGCTCGTCCAGGATCAACAGCCGCACATCACGGGAGATCGCCTTCGCGATCTCGACCAGCTGCTGCTTGCCCACCCCGATCGACTTGATCTGCGTGTCCGGATGATCCTGCAACCCGACCCGCTCCATCAACTCCGCGGCCTTCTTCCGCGCCGCGACCCAGTCGATCCCGAACCGGCCCCGCACCTCATTGCCCAGGAACATGTTCTCCGTGATCGACAACTCCGGGATCAGCGCCAACTCCTGGTGGATGATCACGATCCCCGCATGCTCGGAATCCCGGATGTTCGCGAACGCGGCAGGCTTGCCCTCGTACACGATCTCGCCCGAGTACGTCCCGAACGGGTGCACCCCCGACAGGACCTTCATCAAGGTCGACTTCCCGGCACCGTTCTCACCACAGATCGCGTGGATCTCGCCCCGCCGTACCGTCAACGACACCCCGTCCAGAGCCTTCACCCCGGGGAACTCCTTGACGATGTGACGCATCTCCAGCATCACCTCTGCATCGCTCATCCTTGCGCCTCCAGCTTCGGCCGGCGATGAGCCCTCGAGCCCAGGATCACGCGAATCCCCCTTCGACGACGTTGTCCCACCCCTGGCGGCGGGTATCCGCCGCGTCCTGCCGGGATGCGAACCTCCCGGCAAGGGTGAACCTAGAGCGAACGCTTTCCTGCTGTCAACGTGGGATAACGAGTCGTTACCAAACCGTTTCTCTTAGTCATTGGGCGAAAACGCCTCCTTGGGCGCCCCGGCGGGCCCCTCCGGCTGGGCCCTCCCGAAGATTCGCTCGTATACCCGGGCGAAAACTCCCCCGGTTGGGCTTATGCTTGCCGGCATGCGTACGTCGCCTGAGCGCACGTCCGCCCGCAACCGGACGCGGGAAGACATCTACAGCCACATCCGTGCTGCCGGGAGGTTGACCCGTTCGGCCCTGGTCGAACTCACCGGGCTTTCCCCCAGCACGGTCGGCCATGCCGTCTCCTGGCTGCTCCAGGAGGGACGGATCGTGGAGTCCGACCTCGAGGACAAGGGTCCGGGCTCCGGCAGTGGACGCCCGGCGAGCATGCTGCGGGTGGCACCCAGCGACACTCCGATCGCCGCGATCGATTTCGGTCACAGCCACATCCGGATCGCGATCGGCAACAGCCTCGGCGAGACCATCGAGGAGCGCACTCTCGAACTCGACGTCGACCTGATGGCGACCGAGGCCCTCGACCTGGCCGTGGCGGGAGTGGAGGACCTCTGCCGGCGGCACGGCATCGACCAGCTCGGCACGGTGGTGGCCGGCACCCCCGGGCCCGTGGACCCGCTCAACGGCGCGGTGCGCTCACCCACCATCCTGTCCAGCTGGGTCGGCATCGCCCCCAAGCAGGAGCTGCAGCGGCGGCTCGGAACGGTCGTCCACGTCGAGAACGACGCCACGCTGGGCGCCCTGGGGGAGCTCCGGCGCGGCATCGGACGGTTCCACCGGGACTTCCTGTACGTGAAGGCCTCCCATGGCATCGGCGCCGGGCTGGTGATCAACGGCGAGGTCTACCGCGGCGCCACCGGCCTCGCCGGCGAGATCGGCCACACCCCGCTCTCGGGGCGCTCCGAACTGTGCCGCTGCGGCAACCGCGGCTGCCTGGAATCGGTGGTCGCCGTCCGTCCGCTGCAGGAGCAGATCCTGCACTCCCACCCCTACAGCCCGGTGCAGGACTCGTTCTCGTTCGAGGACTTCGACGACGCCGTCACCCAGCGGATCCTGAACGAGGCCGGGCGCACCCTGGGACGGGTGCTCGCCGACCTCTGCAACCTGCTCAACCCGACCGCGCTGATCATCGGCGGCCAGCTCGGGGCGTCCGCACCCGAACTGGTCGAAGGCGTCCGGGCCTCGGTGATCCGCTACGCCCAGCCCGCCACCGCTGCCGCGATCGAGGTCGTCCAGACCAGTCTCGGCAGCCGGGCCGAACTGCTGGGGGCACTGGAGTTGGCCGGTCGGCTCGCCAATCCCTGAGTGGGGACGGTGGCAGCGCCACCGGGCTGGCAGAGTGGGGGCCCATGAGCGAGCGGTCCGGCGCAGCGGCGCCACAGGAGTCCGTCCACCGGCGAAGGCTGGTACTGGGCGGTGTCGGAGGGCTGGTGCTGGCCCTGCTGGCCGGTGCCGGCGGCGCCCTGGCCGTGCTCGCCACCCGGCCGGCTGCCGGCACCTGCGACACCGTGGCGCTCTCGGCGTCCGTCCTGCCCTCGGTGGTGACGGTGTTCGCCACCGGCAGCGACAGCGCCGGCTCCGGCAGCGGCTCGATCATCTCCGCCGACGGCCTGGTGCTCACCAACGACCACGTGATCGCCGACGCGGTCAGCTCCGGCACGATCGAGGTGCTGTTCAACGACGGCGACCTGCTGCCGGCGACCCTGATCGGCACCGACCCGATCACCGACCTGGCCCTGTTGAAGGTGGAACGCACGGGTCTGCCGGTGCTGACCCTGGCGCGCCGGGACGTCCTCGTCGTGGGACAGCCGGTCGTCGCCCTCGGTGCCCCGCTCGGGCTGTCGGGGACGGTGACCAGCGGAATCGTCAGCGCGTTGAACCGCCACATCCCCGTCCCCAAGGCAGGCGGCGGCACCACCGTCCTCGCCGGCGCGATCCAGACCGACGCCGCCATCAACCCCGGCAACTCCGGCGGCCCGCTCGTGACCTGCGCCGGGCGCCAGGTGGGGGTGAACACGGCGATCTCGACGGTGCCCAACGCGAACGGGGTCGCCGGCGGCGGCAGCGTCGGCATCGGCTTCGCCGTCCCGGCCGCGACCGCGGGCAGGATCGTCGACGAGCTCCAGCGCAACGGCCGCGCGACCCACCCGTGGATCGGGGCCCAGACCGCGGAGATCACCGCCGCGACCGCCGCGCGGTTCGGCGTCACCGCCGGCCTCTACGTCCAGGAGGTCACCGTCGGAGGGCCCGCCGCGAAGGCCGGCCTGCAGCGCGGCGACGTGATCACCAGCCTCGACGGCTCCCCGGCCACCAGCGTCTCGCTCGCCTGGCTGCTCGTGAGCCGGCAGGTCGGCGATCAGGTCAAGGTCGGCCACCTTCGCGCAGGGGGCGCCGCCGACACGACGCTGACCCTCGCCGAGCAGCCCTGAGCCCGTCCGCACCCCACCGCCGGCCCACCGACACCCGACCCGTCGACAGGATCACGGATCGGGACGGCCTCCCCGCTGCTCGTGACCCGTAAGGGGACGGTTCCCTTTCAGTTCACCGACCTCCCCGGCTCCCGCGGCGGCGTCCGGGATGACCGATAAGGTGCTGAGCCCGTGCCGTGAACCGAAAGGGAACCGTCCCCTTTCGGTTCACCCGCAGAAGGCCGGGCGTCGGCGTCGAACCTGCAGCTTCCGCGGGTGCGGCTGGAATCTGTTCAGACGACCGCAGTCGCGGCTAGAGTCGCGGAATGAACCAGCTGAGGATCAGTGAGGCCGCCACCCTCGCGGGGGTCAGCGACGACACGCTGCGCCGGTGGGTGGAGCAGGGCCGCCTCGGCGTCACCCGGGACGCCGGGGTGCAGGTGGTCGAAGGCGCCGAACTCGCCGCGCTGCTGGCGAGCACCGGCCCCGACCTCGACCGGCTCGACGCCGGGGTGGGCCATCGCAGCGCCCGCAACCACTTCACCGGGATCGTCACCAGGGTCGTCTCCGACGTCGTGATGTCCCAGGTCGAACTCCAGTGCGGCCCCTTCCGGGTGGTGTCGCTGGTCTCCACCGAGGCCGTCGGTGAGCTCGGCCTCGCCCCGGGCGTGGTCGCCACGGCGGTCGTCAAGGCCACCAACGTCACCATCGAGGCCGGACGGTGAGCGGCCGCCGCGCGCTCGCGGGCGCGCTCGCCCTGGTGCTGCTGCCGGCGTGCGCCGCCGGTCCCTCGTCCAGCCAGCCGAGCGAGGTCGTCGTCTTCGCGGCGGCCTCCCTGACCGGCACCTTCACCGAGCTGGGCACGTCCTTCGAGGCCTCCCATCCCGGGGTCACCGTGACGTTCTCCTTCGACGGCTCCGCCGCGCTGGTCGACCAGCTCCAGGCCGGCGCACCGGCCGACGTGTTCGCCTCGGCCGACCGCGCGACCATGGACAAGGCCACCGCGGCTCGCCTGATGGCCACCACGCCCGAGGTCTTCACGACCAACGTGCTCACCCTGATCGTGCCGAAGGGCAACCCGGCGGGGATCACCGGTCTGGACGAGTCGCTGAAGGGCACCAAGCTCGTGGCCTGTGCGGTGGGCGTGCCCTGCGGCTCGGCCACCAGCAAGCTCGCCGACGCCCTCGCCGTCACCCTCGAGCCGGTGTCGGAGGAGACCAAGGTCACCGACGTCCGCGCCAAGGTGGAGTCGGGCCAGGCCGACGCCGGAATCGTCTACGTGACCGACGCGAAGGCCTCCGGCGACAAGGTCGAGACCATCGCCATCGCGGGGGCGGAACAGGCGCGCAACGACTACCTGATCGGCACCACCAAGGGCGCCCGGCAGGCGGCGCTGGCGGCCGAGTTCGTGGCACTGGTGAAGGGCGAGCAGGGCCAGCGGGTGCTCGCCGCGGCCGGCTTCGGCACGTGATCCGGCCCCCGCTGCCCCGCTGGCTGGCGCTGCCGTCCGCGGTGGCAGCGGTGTTCCTCGCCGTCCCGCTGCTGGCCCTGCTGGCGCGGGTGCCCTGGCGCGGCCTGCCCGTCCTGCTCAGTGCCCCCGCCGCGGTGGACGCGCTCTGGCTCAGCCTGCGTACCTGCGCGCTGACCACGCTGGCCTGCCTGGTGCTCGGGCTGCCGCTGGCGCTGGTGCTCTCCCGCGGCCGCGGCGCCTGGGCCGCGCTGGGCCGCACCCTGGCGACCGTCCCGATGGTGCTGCCGCCGGTGGTGGCCGGGCTCGCCCTGCTGGTGGCGCTCGGACGGCGGGCGCCGCTGGGCGGCTGGCTCGCGGGTGCCGGGGTCGACCTCGCCTTCACCACCGCCGCCGTCGTGGTCGCCCAGACCTTCGTCGCGATGCCCTTCCTTGTCGTCTCGGTCGAGGGCGCGCTGCGCTCGACCCAGGACGACTACGCGGTGGCCGCCGCCACGCTCGGCGCCCGTCCGACCACCGTCCTGTGGCGGGTCACCCTGCCGCTGGTCGCCCCGGCGATCGCCTCTGGTGCCGCGCTCTCCTTCGCCCGCGCCCTGGGCGAGTTCGGTGCGACCCTGACCTTCGCCGGCTCCCTGCAGGGCACCACCCGGACGCTGCCCCTGGAGATCTACCTGCAGCGCGAACTCGACACCGACACCGCGCTCTCACTCTCCGTGGTGCTGATCGCCACAGCCGCTCTGCTCGTGGCAGCCACCGCCCGGTTCTCCCGCGCAGCGTGGAGCCGTTCGTGACGGGGATCTCGTTGACTGCGACGCTGGCCGACCGCGGCTTCGACCTCGCCCTGGCCGTGCCGACCGGCTCGGTGACCGCCGTGGTGGGCCCCAACGGAGCCGGGAAGACCACCCTGCTGCACCTGGTCGCGGGCCTCACCCGTCCCGACACCGGCGAGGTGCGGATCGGCGACAGGCTCGTCGCCGGGCCCGGGGTGTGGGTGCCGACCCACCGCCGCCGGGTCGCCCTGCTGACCCAGCGACCCGCACTGTTCCCCCACCTCGACGCGCTGGCCAACGTGATGTTCGGCCCGCTCGCCACCGGCTCCGACCGCGCCGCGGCCCGGGTCAGGGCGCTCGCCGAGCTGGACGCGGTCGGCTGCGGCGGGCTCGCGTCCCGGCGGCCCGCCGAGCTCTCGGGGGGCCAGGCCCAGCGGGTCGCGATCGCCCGGGCCCTGGCCACCGAACCCGATGTCGTGCTGCTGGACGAGCCGCTGGCCGGGCTCGACATCGCGGTGGCCGCCGACCAGCGGCACCTCCTCGCCGCCCGCCTGCGCGGCCGGACGGCACTGCTGGTGACCCACGAGGTGCTCGACATCTGGACCATCGCCGACCAGGTCGCGGTCGTGGCCGACGGCCGGCTGGTGGAATCGGGGGACGCCTCCCTGCTGCTCACCCGGCCGAGGACGGAGTTCCTGGCGCGGCTGGTGGGCACCAACCTGGTGCCCGGCTCCGCCGTCGCCGACGACACCCTCGAGCTGGCCCCCGGCGTCCTGCTGCGGGGCCTGGCCGACCCCGACCAGCCGCTGGTCGCCGGTTCGTCCGGCCTCGCCAGCGTCGCGCCCTCGGCGATCGCGCTGCACCTGGCCGACCCCGGCGGCAGCCCGCGCAATGTGCTCGGCTGCCTCGTCACGGGCCTGGAACCGCGCGGACAGGTCGTGCGCGTCCACCTGGAACTGGCCGGGCACGCGGTCGCCGCCGACCTCACCCCCCAGGCGGTCGCCGAGCTGGGCCTGCGTCCCGGCACGCCGGTGCGGGCGTCGGTGAAGGCCACCCAGGTCCATCTCTACGGACGTTGAGGTCGGGTCGCCCCGAGATCGGTCGCCGCATCCCCGCCCGCCACCGCTCCCCTCGTCGATTCAGAAGCCATCGAAAGTCAAGGAAGCCATCGAACGTTCAGTGGCATCTCTGCCTTTCGATGGCGGCTGCGCCCCCGTGGCACGGAAGGGGACGGTTCCCTTACGCGCCAGGCCCAGCGGTTAGGGTGGGGCGGCATGGAACCCCGACAACCCCAACCCTGCCGGGTGATCACCGTTTCCGACCGCAGCGCCGCGGGCACCCGCGAGGACCGCTCCGGACCGGTGCTGGTCGAGCTACTGGCCGCGGCCGGCTACCACGTCAGCGCCGCGATCGTCCCCGACGGCGAGGCGAGCGTCCAGGCTGCGATCGGGGCCGCGCTGGCCGCCGGCGCCCGGCTGGTGGTCACCACCGGAGGCACCGGCGTCGGACCCCGCGACCGGACGCCGGAGGGCACCCGCGCGGCCGTCGACCGGGAACTCCCCGGAGTGGCGGAACTCCTCCGCGCCCGCGGCGCGCTCGCCTCGGCCCACGCCGCGCTGGGCCGCGGCGTCGCCGGGGTGGTGGACGCCACCGCGGCGCACCCCGGCGCCCTGGTGGTGAACCTGCCCGGCAGCCCCGCCGCGGCCGCGGACGGGATCGCGGTCGTGCTGCCGCTGGTGCCCCACGTGCTCGACCAGCTCGCCGGCGGTGACCACCCGTGACCGGCGTGAAGCTCGCGCAGGTCAGCGACTCCCCGATCGACCGGACGGCGCTGCTCGCCCTGGTGACGCGCCCCGACGCCGGCGCGGTGGCGCTGTTCCTCGGCATGGTCCGCGACCACGACCCCCAGGCGGACGGCACCGTGGTGGCGCTGGACTACACCGCCCACCCCAGCGCCGGGGAGGTGATCGGACGGCTCGCCGCGGCGGTGCTGGCCGAGGTCGACCCCGGGCACGAGGCCGCGGTCGCCGCCGTCCACCGGATCGGACGGTTGGCGGTCGGGGACGACGCGTTCGTGGTGGCGGTCTCCGCGCCGCACCGCCGGCTCGCCTTCGAGGTGTGCGAGCACCTGGTCGAGCGTGTGAAGCGTGAGCTCCCGATCTGGAAGCAGCAGTTCTCCTCCGACGGCAGCTACCGCTGGTCGGGGCTCTGAGGCTCCGGCTCCCGCCGCCACTCCCCCGAGCGTCCGCCCGACTTCGCGAGCAGCCGGACGTGGGCGATCTCGGTCGTCCGGTCGAGGCCCTTCACCATGTCGACCACGGCCAGGGCCGCGACGCCCACGGCGACGAGCGCCTCCATCTCGACCCCGGTGCGGTCGGCAGCCCGGACCTCGGCCTCGACAGCGACCCCCTCGTCGACCACCTCGACGTCGACGCGCACCCCGTGGACGCCGATCACGTGGGCCAGCGGCAGCAGGTCCGGGGTGCGCTTGGCCGCGGCGATGCCCGCGATCCGGGCCACGGCGAGCACGTCCCCCTTGGGTACCTCGCCCGAGCGCAGCAGCGCGACCACCCGCGGCGCGCAGCGCACCAGCCCCGCCGCGGTCGCGCTGCGCACGCTCACCGGTTTGCCGGTGACGTCCACCATCCGGGCCTGCCCGGCGGCGTCGAGGTGGGTGAAGGGCTGGTCGGTCACGGCTGCCTCCCCGGCCGCAGCGGTACCTCCGCCATCGTGGCCGTCATCACGTCCAGGTAGGCGACCCGACCGAACAGCGGGTCGCCGGCGCCGGTGATCAGCTTCACGGCCTCGGTGGCCATCAGGGCGCCGACCTGCCCGCACATCGCCCCCAGCACCCCGACCTGGGCCGCGGTCACCCAGCGGGAGGGGTCCGGCGGTTCGGGGTGCAGGTCGCGCAGCGTGAGCCCCGTCGGGTCGGAATCGGTGCCGCGCGGACGGCTCCAGAACACGCTGACCTGGGCTCGGGTCACCTGCACCGCCGCCCACACCACCGGCAGGCCGATCGCGGCGCAGGTGTCGGAGATCAGGTAACGGGTCGGGTAGTTGTCCACCGCGTCGAGCACCAGGTCGTAGCCGCCGAGCACCTCCGCGGCGTTCGTCGGATCGAGCCGGAGCCGGTGCGGCACCACCGTGATCGCCGGGTCGAGGGCGGCGAGGGTGTCCCTGGCACTGGTGGCCTTCGGGCGGCCCACGCCGGCGGTGGTGTGCAGCACCTGTCGCTGCAGGTTGACGACCTCGACGTCGTCGGCGTCCACCACCCCGAGGGTGCCGACCCCGGCGGCGGCGAGGTACAGCAGCGCCGGGCTGCCCAGGCCGCCGGCGCCGACCACGCAGACGCGCGCGTTGCG
>Ga0073899_10000906_pt1 | contig 27446 bp, 28 predicted proteins | sample KloWWTmetaKNB5Ph_FD_88975 | JGI IMG/M metagenome (GOLD analysis project Ga0073899, IMG submission 88975) | Active sludge microbial communities from Klosterneuburg, Austria, studying microevolution and ecology of nitrifiers - Klosterneuburg... | ecosystem: Engineered > WWTP > Aerobic digester >... | reverse complement strand
TGCTTGTACGGCATGCCGGAGGCTTCTTCGATGACCAGCTGCGCCACGCCGAACAGGATGTTGTCGTAGGCGTACTGCTCTCGGAATCCGCCGGTGAGCGGCACGTCTTTCAAGCGCTCGGCGACTTCCCGCGTGGTGTAGCTCGTGGTCGGCCAGTACAGCAGGTCGCCCGCGCCCAGGCTCAGGCCGCTGCGATGCGCCAGCAGGTCGCGGATGCGCATCTCGCGGGTCACGTAGGGATCGCTCATGCGGAACCAGGGCAAGTGGTCGATGACGCGATCCGTGGTCTTCAGCTTGCCCTCGTCCTGCAGCATGTTCAGCGCCGCCGCGGTGAACGCCTTGGTGTTGGACGCGATCGCGAACATGGTGTGCGCGTCGACCTTCGCGGGTTCGCCGAGCTTGCGCACGCCGTAGCCGCGCTCCAGCACGACTTGCCCGTCCTTGACGATGGCCACCGCCACGCCGGGCACGTCGAACTGCTTCTGCACCGCAGCGACGAAGGCATCGAAGCGCGCCATCCGTGCCGCATCCGGCAGCGGCGCAGCCAGCGGCACCATGGTGTCGTCGATGCGGATCGGTGGCGGCGACTGCTGCGCCTGCACGGGCGCACCGGCAAGTGCGACGGCCAGGACGACGACGATCGGAAGCAGGCGCATGCGGAATCCTTCGTTGGCGACCCGCCGAGTATCGCCAGCACGGCGGGCGGCGTCGATGGCCACAGGTCACGCCTGCCGGCATCGGCCCAGCGATGTACGCTCGCACGTCCCGTCCGTGGAGCACCGCCATGTCCCAGCCCGCGAACACCAGGGCCTCCATCATTCCCTGCCTGCGCTACCGCAATGCGCTGGGCATGATCGAGTGGCTGTGCGAGGCGTTCGGCTTCCAACAGCACGCGGTGTATGCCGAGGGCGACACCGTCCATCACGCGCAGCTGGTGTATGGCAACGGGATGGTGATGCTCGGCTCGACCAGCAACGCCGGCGAATGGGGCAAGGCGATCGTGCAGCCCGATGAGATCGGCGGCCGCGAAACCCAGAGCGCTTGCGTGATCGTGGCCGATGCCGATGCGCATTACGCCCGTGCAGTCGCGGCAGGCGCAACCATCGTCATCGACATCGCCGACCAGCCGTACGGCGGACGTGGGTATGCGTGCAAGGATCCGGAAGGGCATTACTGGTGGTTCGGCAGCTACGATCCGTGGGCGGAACAGTCGCCGTCATGAGCCTGTTCCCGGATACCGACGACTGGACCTCGCAACGGGTTGGCGCCGTCGATGGCATCCGGTGCGGCATCGGCGGCTGGACGTATGCGCCGTGGCGCGACAATTTCTATCCGAAGGGCCTCGTCCAGCGCCGCGAGCTGGAATACGCCAGCCGGCACCTGAGCTGCATCGAGATCAACGGCACCTACTACGGCGCGCAGAAACCCGCGACGTATGCGAAATGGCGTGACGAAACGCCGGACGGCTTCGTCTTCTCGGTGAAGGCACCGATGCGGATCATGCAGTCGAAGGCATTGGCCAGGACCGGTCCGCAAGTCGAGGATTTCATCGGTGGCATCGGCACCCTGGGCGACAGGCTGGGCCCGCTGCTGTGGCAGTTCGATGCCGGGCTCACGCTGCAGCGCGATGCGTTCGAAGCCTTCTGCGACCTGCTGCCACGCACGGTCGAGGGTCGTGCGTTGCGGCATGTCCTCGACGTGCGCGATGCGGCCTTCATCGATGCCGATTTCATTGCGCTTGCGCGCAAGCATGGTTTCGCCACGGTGTTCACCGACTCGCCGGAACATCCCTCGTTCGCCGACGTCACCGCGGAGTTCGTCTACGCGCGGCTGATGCGTTCGCGCAGCGACATCGCCACCGGCTACCCGCTTGGCGAACTCGAGGGCTGGGCCGCACGCGCACGCCTGTGGGCAAGCGGCGGCGAGCCTGGCGACCTGCCGAAGATCACCGACGCAGTGCCGACGCACGAACCGCGCGACGTCTTCATCCAGTTCATCAGTGCGGCCAAGGAACGCAACCCGGCGGCGGCGATGGCGTTGACCGCACTGCTCGCGCGGGGCTGATCCCTGCCGGAGGGCATGTGCCGTCCGGCACTTCGCCCCCGGTCGGTGGCGGCGGCATCGTCTGCGGCATGGACACGCATCGACCCAGGTACGCCCGGCTGCAGCAGCGGATCGCCGGCCTCTTCAACCTCCGGCGCGGCGAGCTGGCGCCCGTGCTGGTCGCCGGGCTGTTCTTCTTCTGCATCCTGACCGCGCTGCAGATGCTGCGGCCGGCGCGCGACGCACTGGGCATGGAACGCGGCATCGAGAGCATCCGCTGGCTGTTCATCGGCACCGCCGTGGTCACGCTGCTGGTGAACCCGCTGTTCGGCTGGCTGGTGAGCCGCCTCAGGCGCCTGCAGTTCATCAGCGCGACCTATGGCTTCTTCGCGCTGAGTCTGGCCGGGTTCTGGGGCTTGCTGGTGTTCGCACCGGGCGCCGTCGGCGCACGCAGCGGGCAGGTGTTCTATGTCTGGTTCAGCGTGTTCAACCTGTTCGTGACCATGGTGTTCTGGGCCCTGCTGGCCGATCGCTTCAGCAGCGAACAGGGCAAACGCCTGTTCGCGCTGATCGCGGTGGGCGGCACCCTGGGCGCGATCTTCGGGCCCTGGCTCGCATCGCAGCTTTCCGAGCTGCTGGGTACGCCTGCGCTGTTGCTGGTCGCGGCGGGCTTCCTGTTGTTGGGCATCGCGCTGGCCTGGTGGCTGGTGCGGATCGCCGGCGACCGCGCCACCACCCCGACGCAGGTGGACGACGTGCGCGACGGCGAACAGCGCATCGGCGGCAGCGCCTGGGCCGGGTTGCGCGCGGTGTTTTCATCGCCTTATCTGTTGGGCATCGCCGGCTATGTGCTGGCGATGACCATCGTCGCCACCTTCGTCTACTTCACCCGCCTGCAGATGGTCGCCGCCGCGGAGAGCGACCTCGACGCGCGCACCGGCTTGCTGGCCAGCATCGACATGTGGACGCAGGTCGCGGTGTTGCTGCTGCAGCTCACCCTGACCGGCCACGTCATCCGCCGCTTCGGCCTGGCGTTCGCGCTGGCGTTGCTGCCGATCGCCAACGCGCTGGGCTTCATCGGCCTGGCGATCTTCGGGTCGTTCGCCGCGCTGGTGCTGCTGGAAGCGCTGAACAAGGCGGTGCAACGCGGCCTCACCCGCCCCGCGCGCGAGGCGCTGTTCACCGTGATCAGCCGCGAGGACAAGTACAAGGCCAAGGCGGTCATCGACACCTTCGTCTATCGCGGCGGCGACGTGGCGGGTGCGCAGGTGGAGGGCCTGCTTGGTCGGCTGGGCATGGCACTGGGCGGGCTGGTCACCGTGGTGGTGCCGCTGGCGCTGGCCTGGGCGATGCTGGGGCTCTGGCTAGGGCGGGCTCAGGGGCGCAAGGCGACCAGCGAGCAGAAAATGGGGTCAGAGTAGATTTTGCGAGGATGAATTTCCGCTACTCATGCATCTCGCCCGCAAAACTCTACTCTGACCCCATTTTCCTCTTCGATGCCTTCCGCTTCTTCGGCTTCGCCTTGGGCTTGCGCAACGCCGCCTCCCACGCCCGCTGCGCCCAAGGCCTGAACTCCTGCGGCGAATCCAGCGCTTCGTCCGGCACGGTCCAGTAACTCATCGGCACGCGCTTGCCCTGTGCTTCGTACACGAAGGGCGCGCAGCCTTCGGCCTCGAACGCGGCGCGGGTCTGGTCGTCGACCTTGAGGTAGAGGAGTTCATCGATGACGATGGCGATGATGACCCCATCGCGATAGACGCCATGCCCACCGAACATCGCGCGCGTCGTGACCGGCGCGAACGCCGAGAACAGGTCGTGCAGGTAATCGAGGTACTCGCGGCCCATGGCATCGCCTCCGTGCGGCGATAATGCGCGCATGAGCAACCGCGACACCACTCGCGCCCTTTGGCAGATCCATCTTTGCGTGCTGCTGTGGGGCTTCACCGCGATCCTCGGCAAGCTGATCACCCTTCCCGCGCTGCCGCTGGTGTGGTGGCGGATGCTGATCGTGGTCGCCGCGCTGGCGCTGCTGCCGCGGGTATGGCGCGGGGTGCGGGCGATGCCGCTGCGCACCCGCTGGGCGTATGCGGGGATCGGCGCTTTGGTCGCGCTGCATTGGCTGACCTTCTACGGCGCGATCAAGTTGTCGAATGCTTCGGTGGCGGCAACCTGCATCGCCTTCGCCACGCCGATGACGGCGCTGGTGGAGCCGCTGCTGACCCGCCAGCGCTTCCAGCCGCGCGACCTGTTGCTCGGCGTGGCCTCGCTGCCGGGGATCTGGCTGGTGGTCGGCGGGGTGCCCGCGGGCATGCATGCGGGGATCGTGGCCGGGGTGGTGTCGGCGCTGTTCGTCGCCCTGTTCGGCACGCTCAACAAGCGCATGGTCGATGGCGGCGATGCGCTGACCGTGACTGCGCTGGAGCTCGGCGCAGGCACCTTGACCCTGACCTTGCTGGCACCGGTGATGCCGTTGCTCGTGCCGGCCTTCGCCGGCCCGCTGCTGGTCCTGCCCACCGGGATGGATGCGTTCTGGCTGGTGCTGCTGGCGCTGGCCTGCACGCTGTTCCCGTTCGCGCTGTGCCTGGTCGCGTTGCGGTACCTGTCCGCGTTCACCGCGCAGCTCTCGGTGAACCTGGAGCCGATCTACACCATCGTGCTGGCCGCGATCCTGTTCGGCGAGCAGCAGGAACTCGGCGGCAAGTTCTACGCCGGCGTGGCGATCATCCTCGGCGTCGTCTTCGCGCAGGGCCTGCTGGCGGCACGGCGCAAGCCGACCGGGCATCCGGAGCAGGCCGCGGTCAGCGAGGCCCATCGGATCGCCGACTGAGCCGCGTGGTTCGCGTCGCGGCGCGCGCCGTGGCAGGCTAGCCGCTTCCCCGTCGACGCCCATCGCATGTATCTCGGCTACTACGGCCTGCACGAAGCGCCGTTCTCGATCACCCCGGATCCGCGCTTCGTCCACCTCAGCGAGCGCCACCGCGATGCCTTGGCGCACCTGCTGTTCGGCATCGACAAGGGCGGCGGCGGTGGCTTCGTCCAGCTCACCGGGGAAGTCGGCACCGGCAAGACCACGCTGAGCCGGCTGCTGCTGGAGCAACTGCCCGAGAACGCTCGGATCGCGCTGGTGCTGAACCCGCGGCAGAACGCGATCGAGTTGCTGGAGTCAATCTGCGAAGAACTCCGCATCGACATCACCGGCAAGCGCGGTTCGGCGAAGGCGCTGGTCGATGCGCTCAACGTCTACCTGCTCGATGCCTACGCGCAGGGTTTGCGCGTGGTCCTGCTGATCGACGAGGCGCAGAACCTGCCGGCCGATGCGCTGGAGCAGGTGCGCCTGCTCACCAACCTGGAAACCGACACCCAGAAGCTGCTGCAGATCCTGCTGCTGGGCCAGCCGGAACTGCGCGCGATGGTGGCCCGGCCGGAGCTGCGCCAGCTCGCGCAACGCATCACCGCGCGCTTCCACCTGACCCCTCTCGACGCCAAGGAAACCGCGGTCTACCTGCGCCACCGCTGGCGCGTGGCCGGCGGCACCCGCTTCCCGTTCGACGCCGCCGCGGTGCAACGCCTGCATGCACGTGCCGGCGGCGTACCGCGCCTGATCAACGTGATCGCCGAACGCGCGCTGCTGGCCGGCTACGCTCGCGACGCCACCAGCATCGACGCGAAGCTGGTCGATGCCGCGGCCGGGGAAGTGTTGCCGCCGGTGCTGGCCCGTCGCCGTTGGCCGCTCCTGGCTGCGGCGGTCGGGGTCATCGCGCTCGCGCTGGTCGCGGGCTGGATGTGGCGCAGTCGCGACGAGGTCGACACGCCAGCGCGGGCTTCGGCACAAGCGACGTCGCACTCGCCCGCAGCGAGCGCCTTGCCCACGCCGATCGTCGAAACCGAAACCGTTGATGCCGCGGGACTCGTCCAACTGCTCGGCGCGACCGGCGACACGCCGTTGCCGGCCTGGCAACACCTGCTCGGCCTGTGGGCCTTGCCCGCGGATGCGATCACCGTCGATCCGGCGGGGCCGTGCACGCCGGCGTCGCGGGACGACGTGCATTGCGTGCAGGGCCGTGCACGCCTGGACACCCTGCTTGCCCTCGACCGCCCGATCCTGCTGCGCCTGCAGGACGGCAGCGCGCGAGCGTGGGCGGTCCTGCTCGGCGCGGACGCGCGCAGCGCGCGGGTGCGGGTCGGTGCACGCACGGTCGACATCGACCGCGTGTTGCTGCAGTCGCGCTGGAACGGCGACTACGCCGGCCTGTGGCGCGGTCCGGCGATGCTGGCCAAGTCACCGCGGCTGGAAAGCACCGGACCCGCGGTCGACTGGATCCGCCAGCGCCTGTCGCCCACCGGCAATGTCGTGCCCGGCGTGCCGTACAACGATGCGCTGCGCGCCTCGGTGCGCCAGTTGCAGGACGCGCGCGGCCTGCCCGCGGACGGCATCGCCGGACCGCTCACCCTGATGGCGTTGGCCGACGATCCACCCGGTCCGCGCCTGCTCCGCGTCCTGGACTGACCCGATGTCGCTGATCCTCGAAGCCCTGCGCAAGTCGGAAGCCGAACGCCGTCGCGGCAACACGCCCGACGTGGCGATGGAGCTCCCGCCAGTGCCATTGCGCGCCCGTCAATCCACGCCAGCGTGGGTGTGGCCCGCGCTGCTTGCCGCCATCGTCGTCATCGCGATCGCGTGGTGGCTGGCTGGACGCCGCGATACCGACGTACCGGTCGCATCGGACACACCCGCCATTGCCACCGATCCGGTGCCGGCCGCGCCGCAGGCACCCGCGGTCGTCCCGCGCACCTCCACCGCCGCACCGGTCACGACACCTTCGACGGGCATCGCATCCGCGCCCGCCAGCGAAGCGCCATCGCGCGACACCGTTTCGGCACCGGTTGCGCCGCGCACCGAAACGGCTTCGACACCCGTTCCGGCACCGGCACGCGAGATCGCACCACCGCAGCCGCCGATCACGCCACCTCCAGCCCCGATGCCCACGGCGGCATCGATGAGCGGGGTGAAACTCAGCATGCACATGTGGGACGCGAGTGCGGACAAGCGCTTCGTCATCCTCAACGGCCAGCGCATGGGCGAAAGCGACCGCAACGGCGACGTGCAGGTCATCGCCATCGAACGCGACGGCGTGGTGGTGGAGCGCGACGGACAGCGCGCGCGGGTCGCGCTGCCCTGAGGCTTACTGGCCCATGCAGCAGCAGTTGAGCTTGTTGCCGTCCAGGTCGCGGAAGTAGGCGGCATAGAAGCCGGGGAAGCGCTCGCCGGGCGCGCCCTCGTCGGTACCGCCGAGCTCGATGGCCTTCGCGTAGACCGCATCGACCTGTTCGCGCGACGTCGCACCCAGCGCCACCATGCAGCCATTGCCCACGGTGGCCGCCTGCTTGTCGAACGGATAGGTGATGCCCAGGCCGGCGCCGTGCTCGGTTGTGCCCCAGGCGATGAAGTAATCCGGCTCTTCCATCTGCCGCCTGGCGCCGAGCGGGGCGAGCACGCTGTCGTAGAACGCGGCGGCGCGCGGCAGGTCGGTGGTACCGAGGGTGGCGTAGGCAAGCATGGCGAGGCTCCGACAGGAAGGGAGCGCAGCCTACACCCGGCGGCGGGCGCTATGCTGGCCACATGCAGACCCTCGACTTCGAACTGGACCGCGACTTCATCGAACTCAACCAGCTGTTGAAGCTGGCTGGCCTCTGCGACAGCGGCGGTGCCGGCAAGCAGCTGGTCGCCAGCGGCGTGGTGCGGGTGGATGGCGCCACCGAGCTGCGCAAGACCGCGAAGATCCGCGCTGGCCAGCAGGTCCAGCTCGACGACGTGCTGATCCGGGTCGTGGCCGCCTGATCTTTTTCGCGGTTCCGGTGTGAGATCCCCCACGCTGGCGCGAATCATGGTCTCGAAGGGCGCGATGGACGCGCCGGGGACGCCATGGAGACCAGCGCCGCCATGACCGGGCACGATCATCCGCAGGCCTTTGCCGATGTGCTGCAACGGCATGCCGGGATCGTGTTCAAGGTCGCCAATACCTATGCACGCCTGCCGGAAGATCGTGCCGACCTGGCGCAGGAGATCGCCGCGCAACTCTGGCATGCGTGGCCGAAATACGATCCCGCGCGCAGTGTCAGCACCTGGATGTACCGGGTCGCGCTGAACGTGGCGATCAGCCATGTACGCGTGCAGGCGGTGCGCCAGCGCCACGACATGGTGCCGCTGGACGACGGCCTGCACGACCTGGTCGATGCCGCGGCGCCCGACCACGAATCCGAGCAACACCTGCGCCTGCTGCAGGCCTTCATCGCCCGCCAGCCGCCGCTGGATCGCGCCCTCTTGCTGCTCTACCTGGATGAACGCCCGCAACGCGAGATCGCCGAGATCCTGGGCATCAGCGAAGCCAATGTCTCCACCAAGGTCGGGCGCCTCAAGCAACGCCTGCGCGACGAACTCTGAGCCGAACCGGCATCGAACCGACTACGGGAATGGACACGACCATGGACCTCGACGACATCAAATCCGCCTGGCAGGCGCTGGACGCGCGCCTGGCCCGCCAGGACGCACTGCAACTGGAACTCCTGCGTGGCCAGAAGCAGGCGCAGGCGCGCCGCAACCTGCGCCCGCTGCTGGTCGGCATGCTGCTGCAGGCGGTGCTCGGTATCGGCCTGGTGCTGCTGGGCGTGGGCTGCTGGCGCAACAACCTGGAGGTGCCCGGCCTGCTCGCCGCCGGCATCGCCCTGCATGCCTTCGGCGTCCTGCACATCGCCCTGGCGGGGATCGTCAGCGGGCTGGCGACCACGCTCGACTTCGCCGCGCCGGTACTCGCCATCCAGAAGCGCCTGCGCCTGCTGCTGCGGATCCAGGTCCTGAATTCCAACCTGTGCGGTGCGCCCTGGTGGGTGATGTGGGTGCTGGTGGTGATCGGCTTCGCGGGGTTGTCGCCCACGCCGCACGTCGGCCCGACCCCGACCTGGATCTGGATCAGCCTGGCCCTCGGCATCGCCGGAATGGTCGGCACCTGGTGGTGGGCGGCACGCGGCTCGCGTGGCCCGCGCGATCCACTGGCGCGCATGGACGATGGCGCCGATGGCATCCGCCGCAACCTGCGCGCCTACGACGAACTGGAACGCTTCGAGCGCGAGTGATGCGAGACCACGCGCGCCACTGATCCACTGCGCGCCCTGAGCCGGCACAGCCGGCTCCCGAGCAAATCAACGACACCAGCCGCAAGCCCAGCGCTTGCGGCACGGCCCTGCACATCCCGAATCCGGAGAACCCCCAATGCACGCTGCCCTCGCCCACCCACCCCGAGAACGCCTGCACGGGCTGGATGCGGTCCGCGCCATCGCCCTGCTGTTCGGCGTGGTCGTGCATGCCAGCATGGCCTGGATTCCCGGCGCGCAGTACGTCTGGGTCGTCCACGATGGCTCACCGAGCGAGGTGGCGGGCCTGCTGTTCTACGTGCCGCACATGTTCCGCATGCTGCTGTTCTTCCTGATCGCCGGCTTGTTCGCGCGGATGGCCTGCGAGCGACTTGGCACCATCGGCTTCGTGCGCGACCGCGTGCGCCGCATCGCCATCCCGCTGGCCTCGCTGTGGTTCCCGATGCTGATGGCGATCGTCGCGGTGATCGCCTGGAATGCCTGGCTGATCAACAACGGCACCATGCCGCCTGCGCCGCCAACGCCGCCGCTGTCGCCGCGCAATGTCCCGCTGACCCATCTGTGGTTCCTGTACGTGTTGCTGCTCTGTTACATCGCCGCGCTCGCGCTGCGCGCAACGCTCGGTCGCAGTGCGTTGCTGCAACGCGCGAGTGATACCTGCGTGCGCGTGCTCGCATCGCCCATCGGACCGTTGTTGCTGGCGCTGCCCTTGGCCGCCGCGCTGACCACCCATCCGAATTGGTTCGCGTGGTTCGGCATCCCCACGCCCGACCAGTCGCTGTATCCCAGCCTGGCCGCATGGGTCGCCTTCGGCAGCGCGTTCGGGTTCGGCTGGTTGCTGCATCGGCAACAGGCCCTGCTGCAGCGTTGGACCGCGTGGTGGCCGTTGCATCTGGCTGTCGCGGTGCTGGCCACCATCGGGTGCCTGCTGCAGGTCGGGCTTGCACCGAAGCTCGTACCGGCGACACGCGAGATCGCCGACATCGCCTATGCGATCGCCTACGCCGTCGCGGCCTGGAGCTGGACCTTCGCCATCGTCGGCCTGGGCCTGCGCTTCCTGTCCGGGCACAGCCCGCTGCGCCGCTACCTGGCCGATGCGTCGTACTGGATCTACATCGCCCACCTGCCGCTGGTCATGGCCTTGCAGGTCGTGATGTCGCGGGTGGCGTGGCCGTGGGCCGCGGAGTTGGCGCTGGTGCTGGTCGCGACGCTCGCGATCCTGCTGCCCAGCTACGACCTGCTGGTGCGCAACACCTTCGTCGGTAGCTGGCTCAACGGCCGGCGCAAGCCGCGCGGGCTGGAGCGGATCGCATCGCGCTGAGCGCGGATCGCCGACTCAACGGGCGAGTTCGGGCAAGGCGTCCTGCGGCTCCGCGGTAGCCGATTCCTCGGCGGCCTCCGGAGCAGGTTCTTCGCTGGCGGATGGCCCGTGTTGTGCCGGCGCGGCATCGGTCTCAGGCGGGTTCCGCCCGGACGAGACCGCCTGGCCGCCCGAACGCACCGCCGGCGCAGGCGGCTGCGCGGGCGACGCTTCCGGCTCCGCCACCTCCTGCGGCACGTCTTGCGACACACGCGGCATCAGGATCGCGCCATCCAGCTCGGCCATCGGGCTTTCGTCCGCGCATTCCGCACCGGGGAAACCGAAACGACCACGCAGGGCCAGGCCGCATTCGTTCATCTGATCGACGTCCTGGGTCTGGCCATCGACCGCCTGCGCGCACTGGGCATCGTAGGCGCGGCGGAACGCATCGCGGCGCTGCAGGAAATCGGTGCCGCAGCGGCGCACCAGGCGAATCCGGTTGAGGTCGTCCTCCACCGCGTTGGCCCCGGACAGGCCGTACTGGTCGAGTTCGTCCACGGTGAGGATGCGCAGGGTGCGGTTCGGCACCGTGGTCATCAGGTCGTAGACCTTGTCGGAGGCGCCGTTGCGCTCCAGGTAGTTGCGCAGTTCGTCGCTGACCGTGCGCAATTCTTCGCCGAGTTCCTTGCGCGAGGTCGCAGACGAGCGCAGGCGGATCATCCGGTGGATGCCCACCGGGCCGGCGATGACGCGCATGTCGCCCGCCGCCAGCAGTAGCACGCAGGCGCTATGGCAGACCGAATCGCCGCGCACCCAGATCGTCCAGTCGTTCTCGCCGATGGCGTCGCCGGCGCGAATCGCGGCTTCCACATGGCCGCCGGCGGAATCGATGTCGAGGATGCGCTTGCCGATGCCGAGGTCGCCCGCCACCCGCCCGGTGCGCTCCATCAGCGCGGCGAAGCTGGCGGTGACCTTGCCCTTGTAGCGCAGCCGCAACAGCCCGGTACCACGGCAATCCTGCACGCTGCGGCGCAGGTCCTCATACGCCAGCGACAGCAGGGGCCGGCCACCACCCTGGGTGTAGTCCGCGCTGCAATCGACCCAGGCGTCGCCGGCCTCCAGCTGCACCGGCGACCAGTCGATCGCATCCTGCGGCTTGCGCTGCACCACCGGCCCGGTGTCCAGCTCCGCGTCCGCGTTCGCGTTCGCACTGGTCAGGGTGGCCTCGGGTTGGCGACTGCAGGCACCGGCCAGCAGGCAAAGCACGATCAGGATCCAGGGGAGGCGCATCGAACCGTGTGGGCGGCGGGGACGCGTCAGTCTAGGCCGCATTCCTGCCGGTGCGCGGAACCGGTCGTGAACCGTGGACGCCGTAGCCCGGGCGCCCGGCGGTTGTCCCTGGTGCAGGCGGCCGCTACCGTACGGCGATGAGCGCACTCCCCGTCCCGACCGCGCGCCGGTCCTGGCTGGCCCACATCTCCGCGGCCCTTGGCCTGTCGGCCCTGCTCGGCGTGCTCTGCTTCCATTTCCCGGAACTGCTGACCAGCCGCGATTTCCGCGCGGTCTATACCGAAGTCTTCGCCCGCCACCTGCTGCTGTTCGGACTCATCGCGGCGTTCACCACCGGCACGTTCGCGATCCTGCGCGGGCGCAACCGGCGGGTGGCGATGCTCGGAGTCGGCAGCGCGGCCGTGGCAGTGGTGCTGGGCGGCGCCACCGTGCATTTCGACGCGATCGATTCCACGCCGTTCTCGCTTGGACTGGACTGGTTCGTGATCTCGCTGTTCTTCTCCGCGCTGGTCTTCATCCCCATCGAACGGATGGCGCCGGTGCGGCCGATGTCGCCGCTGCGCGGGGAGTGGCGGACCGACCTGGCCTACTTCTTCATGGGCCATGTGCTGGTGCAGTTCATCCTGATCGCGGTGACCGCATCCACCGGCACGATCGCCGCGCTTGCCGCGTTCCCGTCGGTCAAGGCCCTGATCCAGTCGCTGCCGGTGTGGGCGCAGTTCCTGCTGGCGGTGTTGGTGGCTGACCTGGCCCAGGCCTTGCTGCATCGCGCGTACCACAACATCCCGTTCCTCTGGCGCTTCCATGCCGTGCACCACTCGACCCGGCGGATGGACTGGCTTGCGGGTTCGCGCATCCACCTGCTGGAAATCATCCTGACCCGCAGCGCGGTGCTGCTGCCGCTGGTGGTGCTCGGTTTCGCGCCGGCGGCGGTGAATGCCTATGTGATCCTGGTCGGCCTGCAGGCGGTGCTGGCGCATGCCAACCTGCGGCTGGATTTCGGCTGGCTGGAATACGTGCTGGTCACGCCGCGCTACCACCACTGGCACCACGCGCGGCAAGCCGAGTACGTCGACGTGAACTACGCCATCCACCTGCCGCTGGTCGACATGCTGATGGGCACGTTCAGGCGACCGCCGCGCGGCGAATGGCCAGCCGAATACGGGGTGATGAAACTCGAGACCGTGCCGGTCGGATTCCTGGCGCAGGCGCGGATGCCGCTGTCGCGCAGGAAGGCCTGGGAGGACTACGTCGGGCGCGATGCCGACGCCGGCTGAGCCTCCACGAGCCGTCTTTCGACGAAACCCAGGTTGCCCTCGACCCGCGCGCGCATCGCCGCGGCGCGCTCCAGCACCTGAGCGCGCAGGGCTGATCCTGCATCGACCTGCGCCTTGGCGCGGGACACGATGGCGTCGACATGGCGCGCCAGGCTGCGCGCCTCGAAGACCGGTTCGTCGGGATGCAACTGCTGCATCAGCGTTGCCATCTTGTGCGTGTTGGCGCCCATCCCCACCAGTGGCGTGCCGCCGGTCGCGGCGAAGATGCCGGGGTGCCAGCGCCCGCCCACGTGCACGCGCGCGTTGCCGAGCACGTCGATGCCCTGCGCGACCGGCAGGTTCAAGCCAAGCAAGGGGAAACCGGTGGCGGCCTGCACCTTGCGCATGATCATGGCGTCGACTTCGCACGGCGCCACCAGCACCACCTGCGCGACCTGTTGCGCCAATTGCCGGCACAACGCCACGAAAGCCTCGGCCGGATCCTCGCCCTGCGCGGTGCCGACGAACGCGGAGCTTGCGCTCACCGTCACATAGGGTTGCGCGGGATCGAATGCGGCGCAGTGGTCGGGCCATGCGTGGAAATGGCCGCGGCGCCGGGCCAGCGCGCGCCATGCCTCGATCGGTGCCGGCGTGGCGGTCCAGCCCACGTCGGCGAATTGCAGGAAGCGCGCCTGCTCCACCTGCGCGCGGTACGACGCGGCGGAGACATCCTCGCGGACATGCACCTCATCGAGCAGCGGCAGCACATTCCCCACCAGTTCGGCCAGCGCGGGTTCCGACAGGTCGAGGGTGAGGTTGGTCAGCACCACGGCCTTGCCGAACGCCGCCTTCGCCAGATAGGCCAGCATCAGCAGGCGTCGGCCTTTCAGCGTGCCGGGGCGGATGAAGTTCTCGCCATTGATGAAGAGCAGGTCGCAGGCGGCCAGCATCGGCAGGACTGCGGATAGTCCCTGGCTGCGACCTTCGCGCACAGCGTGCGCGACGACGAGCAGCTCCGCCCACGTCCTTGGCGCAGGCACGTGGGGATCGTCGCGGAAGAACCAGCGGCTTCCCAGGCGGCGCAGGCGCACGCCATCGAGGTCGACCAGCGCCTGCCGATACCAGTCCCCCATGAAACGGCAACCCCAGTTCGGATGGTCGGCGGTGTCGGGGGCGTAGAGTAGTTTCATGCGCACGACCTTGGCGCAAATGCCGCGACCGCACAATCACCACGACTCCGGCGCAACTAGTCGATCCTGAACACCCTCGCCTTGGGCATGTCCTCGTCGACCTGCAGGAACCAGCGTCCGGCGATCCCGGGCACCAGCAGCACCTGCGGGTCCTGCAGCGGCTTGCGCAGTTTCATGCTGCCTTTCAGGACCTGCCATTGCTGGCCATTGTCGAGCTTGAAGATGGTGCCCGGCTCCCAGCCGGCGACCATTCCCTGCACCTTGCCGGCGATGCGTTCGGCATCCAGGCCGGCGAACCGGGTCGGGTCCGCCTCGCGACGCTCGACGGGCGCATGTTCCTCCGAGGGTGCGCTTGCAGCGGCTTCGGCCAGGTAGCGATCCAGCAGCGCCACTTGCGTCGGGGTCAGCCCGATTTCCTGCAATTGCGCGGCACTCAGGCGCTGCTCGATGCCGACATAGGCACGTTGCGCCAGCGCGACGCCGGTGATCGCAAGCAACACCACCAACCACAAGACTCCGTGCTTCGCCGCCATGCCTGCCACGCTCCTCGTCGGATGCGACAAGTCTGCGACGCCTGCATGACAGTTTCGCGACGTCAGCCGCGCCGCAGGGCGAGGAACGGGATGTCGCGGCGCAGGCGGTAGCCCATCTGCTCGTACAGCATCCGTGCGCGGTCGTTGGCGTATGCCACGTGCAGGAACGGTTGCCTGCCGTCCTGCAGCGTCTGATTGGTGAGGAAGGCCGTCAGACGCCGTGCGTAGCCGCGCCCGAGGAAATCCGGATGCGTGCAGATCGCGCTCATCTCGCGGAACCCGGGTGCGCCCAGGCGCTCGCCGATCATCGCCGCCAACCGGCCTTCCACGTAGATGCCGAAATAGCGCCCGAGATCCATCGTGCGCGGACGGAAATAATGCGGATACACCAGCGCGGTCAGTGCGAGCACGTCTGCGCGATCGGCATCGCCAAGTTCGACGATGCCTGGGCCGTCGATGAGCGGCAGTTCGCGGTCGCACTGCATCTGCGCCAGGTCGGCGAACCGCTCAAGCGCCCAACCGTGCGGAACCGCCGTTGGCGCGATGCCGAGCAACAACACGCTGTCGCCTTGCGGCACCAGGTCCGCCAGGGGATCGGCCAGGTCGACACCGGGGTGCGGGATGCCCAGGAACGGCGCGACGTCCATCGGATAGCGCAGCACCTCGCCCGCCCGCAGCGCGATGCCCGCATGCAGGCTCTCCAGCGCCGAGAAGAACGGGTTGTCGAGCGGATGCGCCGTCATCCCGGCAGTGTGCCGATCACGGCATCTTTCCGCCACGCTGTCGAAACTGGCGGCCCGCATTCGTCATGGTCATTGCAGCACCCATCCGCCCCGCCACCAACGGAGAACGCCATGAGTTACATCGACGGTTTCGTGATCGCCGCCCCCACCGCCAGCCGGCAGGAGGTCATCGACTATGCCGCCCGCTTCGACCCGATGTTCCTGGAACTGGGCGCGTTGCGCGTGGTGGAGTGCTGGGGCGTCGACGTGCCGCACGGCACCGTCACCGACTTCCACCGCGCGGTGCAGGCGAAAGACGATGAAACGGTGATGTTTTCGTGGATCGAATGGCCGGACAAGGCGACCCGCGACGCCGGCATGCAGAAGATGATGGAAGACCCGCGGATGGAGGCGGCCAACCCGATGCCCTTCGACGGCAAGCGGATGATCTTCGGCAGCTTCGAGAACGTGCTCGACCTCAGGGCCTGAGCGCCGCGAGCCCGCGTTATGCTGGCGGCTCCCTCCCCCGGAGCCGTCCCATGACGCGGTCATCGTGGCTGCTCGCCAGCGCCTTCCTGTTGCTTGCCGGTTGCAAACCCGCTGCCCAGACAACGGCACCCGTGGCCGCACCATCCGCGACATCGACGGCTCCGACCCAGCCCGGTGCAACGGCACCCGCCGCTGCGGTGGCACCCCAGGTCGCCGCGCCCAGCTTCGATTGCAGCAAGTCGCCCGGCGAGTTCGAGCAGATGGTCTGCCAGGACCCGGCGCTGGCCGCCCTCGACCGGCAGTTGGCCGACACCTTTGCGCAAGCGCTGGCCAAGGCCAGCGACAAGGCGACCCTGCAGGCCACCGAACGCGGCTGGATCAAGGGTCGCGACGAATGCTGGAAAGCTGACGACAAGCCGGCCTGCGTGCGCGAGGCCTACATCGTGCGGATCGTCGACCTGCGCATCCAGCACCAGCTGGTGGCGATCCCGTCCGCGGTGGAATACCGCTGCGACGACAACAGCAAGCCGTTCACCGCCACTTTCTACAACGACGAGCCGCGCGCCGTGGTGCTGACCTGGGGCAACGACCAGGCGATCGTGCCGGCCGCCATGAGCGCCAGCGGCGCGCGCTATGCCGCGGATGGCGTGGAGTTCTGGGAACACCAGGGCGAGGCCAGCGTCGATTTCTTCGGCAACACGCTGACCTGCAAGGCGGCGGCATGAGGCAGGCGAGCCGCGTCGATACCGGTGGGGCACGCGCATGGACCTGATGCGGATCCTGCGCTCGCTGGAGGAGTTCCTGTACGAACTCGTCGGCTGGCTGGTGTTCTATCCGCGCACGTTCTGGCGGGTCATGCGGCATCCCGCAGCCATCGCCCGCTACACCCAACTGGAGCTGGAACAGGTCCCCGAGCGCCAGTTCACCGAGACGATCAGTCCGGTGCTGATGCTGATCCTGTCGGTGGTGCTGGCGCATGCGCTGGAGATGCTGGCGCGGATCCCGGCCGCGGACATCCCGACGCCGCTCGCGCAACTCCTGCTGGGCAGCGAACAGGCCCTGCTGCTGACACGCAGCGTGGTGTTCTGCGGCTATGCGCTGATCGCCGCACTGTCGGTCCTGCGGCAACAACGCAGGCCGATCACCCGCGAAACCTTGCGCACCCCATTCTCGATCCAGGCCTTCCTGGTCTCGCCTTTCGTCGTGTTGTTGTCCGCAGGCCTCCTGCTCCTGCGCATCGGCGGGACCTGGGAACACCCTGCCGGTATCGGGCTGACCGTGTTCGCCTGCGCCTGGTACCTGTGGGCGCGCGCAAGCGCGTACCGGGCGATGGTGGACATCGGCTGGGGCGGTGCGATGGCATGGGTCAGCGGGGCCTTCCTCCTCACCAGCGCCTTGCTGGTCGCATTGATGAGCCTGCTGCTGCCCTGATCGCGGCCGGCAGGCCTGCATGCCCGCGTTTACCTGAGCAGGTGCCACCGGGGCAACGCATGGACCAGGACGAACACCGCAACGACCGTGCCCCGTTGGGCGGTGGCGTGCGCCAGATGGGCGGGATGTTCATCTACCTGTTCTTCGGCATCCACATGCTGATGTTCGGCCTGTCAGGCTTCGTCATGGCGTATTCGTCCGACGCGCCGGACCTGACCTTCCTGTACATGCATGGCGGTATCGCCATCACCGTGTACATCGTGTTCTACCTGGTGATCTTCGGTCGCGACCAGGTGGGCTGGATGCTGGTCAACGCCGCGCTCGGCATCCTCGGCATCCATGCGCAGATCGGCTGGATCCTGGCGCGCTTCGACAAGCGCATCGACGACTACCCGTGGCAGGTCCACGTCATCCCGTTCCTGTACTACATCCTCTATACCTTCCTGCTGCGCCAGTTCCTGCTCGACGTGACCCGCAGCCGCAGCGATCCGCGACGCAAGCGCCTGGTCGATGCCGCCTACGTGGTGTTCTCGCTGCTGGTGTACGGAGTCATGCTGTGGCGCCTGCAGCAGGCGGCGTGAACCGGTGCGTCAGCGCGCCATGCAGGCGTTCCAGCGCGACTCCACCCGCCCGGCGAACCACGCGGTGGTCAGCTTGCGGGTGATCTTGGGACTGGCCAACGCGATGTCCGGCACCCGCGCGCGCGGCACCGGCTTGCCGCTGCCCTTGCGATCGGCGATGGCGAACACCGCACGGTACAACGCAGTCTGGTCGAAGCCGGCCTGGTTGCCGCGCTTGAGGTCCGCGCGGATCGCGGCGGCGTCCATGCCGAGCAACATGTCGATGCTGCGCAACGCGGCTTCGGTCGCCCCGGGATGTTGCATCGACGCACCGGGGGTGAGCAGGTCGCCATCGAGCACCAGCTTCCTGCCACTGGCGATTGCGGCCGCCTGCTGGAACGCGGCATTGCGACTGGCGTGCCGGCCCGCGTTGAAATCGGCGAAGCGGTAGAGCGGCCTGTCGTAGTCGGCCGGATAATCCAGCAGGTGCTTGATGCCGAAGTACAGCCCGCCGCGACGGCTGAACACTTCATGGCGGATCGAGCCCTCGACGGTGTACGGGTAACCGCGTGCGTGGCGCTCCGCGAAATCCACCCGGACCTGCATCGGCCCGCCGGTGCGCACCGGGTTCAGGCCTGCCAGCAGCCTGCCGCTGCCCAGCGGCAGGCGCGCCACCATCTGCTCGAACAACTCGCTCATCTCGCGCTCGCTGCGCAGGGCTTGCAGGCGCTCCGCGTAAGTGCGGCCATCCGGCCCGCGCAATTTCAACGCGGCATCGATGGCGAATTCGGGGACGTGCTTCGCGGCGGCGCGGCGCTTGATCTCGGCGATGGCGATGCCGCCCAGCCCGGGTACCGGCGGATCGGCGCGGTAGGTCGATTCCTGCTCCACCACCGCAAGCACGGCGCACAGGTTCGACGTGTTCGGATCGAGGTCCTGCGCGGTGAACGCGGTCTGGATATCGCGTACCCAGCCCTCGCGGTCATGCAGGGTGGCCGGCAACTTGCGCAGCAACTCGGCATGCACCTGCTCCGGCGTGCGCTGTGGTTCGCATGCCGTCAGGCCGGCGATGCCGATGCACAGGCCGAGCAGCGCGGGGATTCGATGGCGTCGAGTTGCGGGCGTCATGCGGCGCTGCCGGCGGGGTTCGGCAGAGGCTAGCAGGCCACGCTGAATGAAGCGGGAGTGTCGTTAGACCTGCGCGGCTTTCCAGCGCCCGCGAGAGAACAGCCACAGGGTGAACAGCCCCACCGACGTCTCCGAGACGAATACCGCCCAAAACACCCCGGTCTCCCGCAGGTCCAGGTGCAGGGCAAGGTACCAGGCCAGCGGAATCTGGATCAGCCAGAAGAACACCACGTTGATCCAGGTCGGCGTGGTGGTGTCGCCGGCACCGTTGAACGCCTGCACGCTGACCATCCACCAGCCGTACACGAACAACGAATACGACAGGATCCTCAGCCACTCCGCGCCGATGGCGATTACATTCGGGTCCGCGCTGAAGATACCGAGGATCGCCCGCGGGAACAGGAAGAACAGCACCGCGACCAGCACCAGGTAGCCCATGTTGTACCAGCCGATCTGCCACACCGAAGCCTCGGCGCGCTCCGGCCGCTGCGCGCCCAGGTTCTGCCCGACCAGCGTGGCCGCCGCATTCGACATGCCCCAGGCCGGCATCATCGTGAACATCATCACCCGGATCGCGATGGTCGCGCCGGCCACCGCCTCGCTGCCGATACTGGCGAGGATGCGCATCAGGAAGATCCAGGAAGTCATCGCCACCAGCATCTGGCCGACCCCGCCCAGCGAGGTGCGCACGATGTTCCACAGCACCGCGCCGCGCCACGCGAGTTGCGAGCCCAGCACCCGGATGTGCTGGCCGCCGCGGAACAGGATCCACAACTGCATCGAGACGCCGACGCCACGGCCGATGTTGGTGGCGATCGCCGCGCCTTCGATGCCCATCGCCGGCACCGGGCCCCAGCCGAAGATCAGCAGCGGATCGAGCAGGATGTTCAGGCCATTGGCGACCCACAGCACGCGCATCGCGATGGCGGCATCGCCGGCACCGCGGAAGATCGCGTTGATGACGAACAGCAGCATGATCACCGCGTTGCCGCCGAGCATCCATTGCGTGTAGCGGAAGCCGTGCTCGATGGCCCACGCATCCGCGCCCATCAGCTGCAACAGCTCGCGTGCGTAGGCGATGCCAATGATCGCCGGCAGCAGCGACACCAGCAGCGCGACGATGATCGCCTGCACGGCGGTCACCGCGGCCTCCTCCTGCTTGCCTTCGCCGACGCGCCGCGCGATCACCGCGGTGACCGCCATCGCCAGGCCCATCGCCAGCGAATACAGCAGGAACAGGTAGCTCTCGGTCAGCCCGACCGTGGCCACCGCCGACGCGCCCAACTTGGCCACGAAGAAGATATCGACCACCGCGAAGGTCGACTCCAGCACCAGTTCCAGCACCATCGGCACCGCCAGCAGGAACACCGCGCGGCGCAGCGGGATCCTGGTGTAGTCCGCATTGGTGCCGCGGATCGCGTCGCGCAGGCTGGCCCACAGCGATTGCCCGACGAGGTCGGTCGAGGGCGAGTCCTGCGAGGGTGTCGACTGCATGGTGCCTCCTTGCGTTCGGGCGGATGTTAGCTGCGACGAATGGCCGGGCGCAGGATCGACACGACGAGGAATGCGATCATGCGCGCATGACCACGCCCATCACCTTCGCCGACCTCGCCCTCGATCCGTCCCTGAAAGCCGGCCTCGACGCACTCGACTACACCACGCTGACGCCGATCCAGGCGCAGGCGCTCCCGGCCGTGCTCGAAGGCCGGGACCTGATCGCGCAGGCGCCGACCGGCAGCGGCAAGACCGCGGCATTCGGGCTGGGCCTGCTGCAGGGCATCGATGCCACCGCGACCCGCACCCAGGCCTTGGTGCTCTGCCCTACCCGCGAACTCGCCGACCAGGTCGGCAAGCAGTTGCGCAAGCTGGCCACCGGCATCGCCAACCTCAAGCTCTCGGTGCTTTGCGGCGGCATTCCGCTGGGGCCGCAACTCGCCTCGCTCACGCATGCACCGCACGTGGTGGTCGGCACGCCCGGCCGCGTGCTGGAACTGGTGCAGAAGGAGGCGCTGGACCTGCGCAAGGTGCGCACCCTGGTGCTGGACGAAGCCGACCGCATGCTCGACATGGGCTTCGACGAGCCGATCCGCGCGCTGGTCAAGCGCACGCCCAAGGAACGGCAGACGTTGCTGTTCTCGGCGACGTTCCCCGACAGCATCCGCACGCTGGCCAAGGCGATGCTGCGCGAGCCACTGGAAGTCAGCGTCGATGGCGGCGCGCAGCCGGCCGCCATCCGCGCGCATTTCTTCGAGGCCGATGCCGCGCGTCGCGCGCCGCAACTCGCCGCGCTGCTGTTGCAGTTCAAGCCGGAATCGACGGTGGTGTTCTGCAACATGCGCCGCGACACCGAGGAAGTCGTCGGCTCGCTGGCGCACTACGGGTTCACCGCGCTGGCCTTGCATGGCGACATGGAACAGCGCGACCGCGACGAAGTGCTGGTGCGCTTCGCCAACCGCAGCTGCAGCGTGCTGGTGGCCAGCGACGTCGCCGCACGCGGACTCGACATCGACGACATCGGCGCGGTGGTGAACTACGAACTGCCCACCGATGCCGATACTTACCTGCACCGGGTCGGCCGCACCGGTCGCGCCGGCCGCGATGGCTTGGCCCTGAGCCTGGTCGCGCCGGGCGAACGCAACCGCGCTGCATTGATCGAGGAACGCCAGGGTGCGCCGATCCGCTACGAGCGCGTTGCCCCGCTCGAAGGCCAGCCACGCGACGTGCCGCAGGCCGCGATGGCCACCCTCCGCATCGACGCCGGCCGCACCGACAAGCTGCGCCCCGGCGACATCGTCGGCGCGCTGACCGGCGACGCTGGTTTGCCGAAGGAGGCGATCGGCAAGATCGACGTGTTCGCCACGCGCAGCTACGTCGCCATCGCCCGAACGCATGCGAAGCACGCGCTGGCGCAATTGCGCGCGGGCAAGATCAAGGGGCGGCGGATGCGGGTGAACCTGCTGTAGGCCGTCGGGGTCCGTCCAATGACGCCCTGCGGGGCACGCTGCGTCCCGGCCGTGCATCCCGCAGCGGTGCCGCGCGACGATGGCCCGTGGCCCTGTTTGCCAAGCGCCGTTTCCCGGTGGATCAACCTGTCTTGCGGGGCTTCGCCGACTTGGTGGTCTTCGTCGTCTTCGACGCCTTCTTGGCCGCGGCCTTCCCGGTCGCGGCCGCCTTGCCACCCTTGTTGCCCAGGCTCTTCTGCAGCAAGGCCACGAAGTCGACCACGTTGGTGGCGGCGTCCTCCCGCGGCTCGTCGCCCTCGTCCAGCACCGTGGTGGTCTTGCCCTTCTGCTTGATGCGCTTGCGGATGATCTCGGACAGGCGGGCACGGAACTCGTCGTGGTAGTCGTCCGGCTGCCATCGGGTCGCCATGGATTCCACCAGTTGCGTAGCCATCGCCAGTTCCCTGGCGGTCACCCGGTAGTCCGCGGCCTTGCCCTGCGGGAGCTTGTATTCGGACGGGTCCACCAGTTCCTGCGGATAGCGCATCATCATCAGCACCAGCGCGTCGCCCTGCGGCATGACCGCGGCCAGGTATTCGCGGGTGCGGATGACCACGCGCGCCACGCCGATCTTCCTGGCCTTGAGCAAGGTCTCGCGCAGCAGGACGTAGCCCTTTTCGGCCTTCTTGCCGGGGACCAGCACGTAGGGCTTCTCGAAGTAGCGGACATCGATCGCATCGGCATCGACGAACGCCTCGATCTCGACGGACTCGTGGGTCTCGGGCGCGGCGGAGGCGATGTCCTCCTTCTCGATCACCACATAACTGCCCTTGTCGTACTCGAAAGCCTTGACGATGTCCTTCCAGGGCACTTCCTCGCCGGTGTCGGCATTGACGCGCTCGAAGCGGATCGGCTTACGGTCGCGTGCGTCCAGCATGCGGAAGGACAGGTCCGTGCTGCGGGTTCCCGACATCAGCGACACCGGGACATTCAGCAGGCCGAACGACAGGTTTCCGGTCCAGATGGGGCGGGCCATGGCGGCGGACTCGATGGAGGAAGGTCGAGCCTGCACCGCGCGATGTCACGAGCTTGTGGACAAGGTCATTCCGGCAGCGACTGGCGCAATGCCTCCATGCCGTGCCACGGGTGCGACTTGAGGCGCTTCAACCGGGCCGGCGTGTTGCGGATATCGTAGGCATCGCCGCCTGCGACCCTGCCGAGCTCCCCCCAGCGCAACGGCATCGCCACCGGCGCACCGGGCCGCGCCCTCGCGGAGAAGCTGGCCACGCTGGTCGCGCCCCGCCCGTTGCGCAGCCAGTCGATGAAGATCTTGCCCTTGCGCAGTCGCTTGGAAGCGGTAGCGACGTAGCGCAGTGGCTCGGCCTCGCGCGCCGCGTCCGCGACCGCTTGGGCGAAATCGCGGGCCTGGTGCCAGGGCACGGCCGGCGACAACGGCACCACGAGGTGCAATCCCTTGCCCCCGCTGGTGCGGACGAAGGATTCGAGGCCGGCCTGGCGGAGATAACCGCGCAACTGCCTCGCGGCGGCGACCACCTCCGGCCATGCCACCGCCACGTCGGGATCCAGGTCGAATACCAGGCGATCGCAACGTTCGATGTCGTCGGTCGTCGCGCCCCACGGATGGAACTCGATGCTGTTGAACTGCACCAGTTCCATCACGCTGGCCGCGTCGGTCACCACCAGGTAGTGCTCGCTGCCGCCATCCGATTCGGTCACCGGCACCCGGGAGACAAGTTCCAGTCCGGGCGTGGCGTGCTTCTGGAAGAAGCACTGCGCGCCGATCCCCGCCGGGCAGCGTACGAGTGACAGCGGCCGTTGGCGGATGCCGGGCAGCAGCCAATCCATGACCGCGGCGTAATAGTCCGCGAGTTGGCGCTTGGTGATGCCCTCCCCCGGGAACAGCACCTTGTCGGGACTGGTCAGCGCCGGCGCGACCCGGCTGATCTTGCGAGGCTTGCGTGGCTTCATCGTCGTTTCCCCGGCCGCCTTGTCGTCGTCGCGCAGGTCGGGCACCTGCTTGTCGGGCCTCAGGGCCTTGAAGCTGGCCTGTCGCAACAGCCCACGCCCGCCGGTCCCCCGCTCGAATACTTCCACCACGAAGGCCGGCATGGGCAACCACTTTGCCTGGCGCAGGTCAGTCCCGTTTTCAGGGACATGCACGGTCGGCCTGTTGCCGCCTTTCCCGTGCAAGGCCTGCCCCAGCGCCTCCAACTGTGCATCATCGAAGCCGCTGCCAACGCGACCGACGTAGCGCCAGCCGTGTTCGGCATCCGGCGTCGCCAACAGCAGCGAGCCGATGCCGCTGCGGCTGCCCTTGGGGGGCGTGTAGCCAACCACGGCATATTCCGCACTTGCCTGTGCCTTGCACTTCCGCCAGTCATCGCCGCGGCCCGGATGCGATGCGCCATCGAGGCGCTTGGACACGATGCCTTCGAAACCGGCATCGACGGCCGCCTGGAAGGCGGACCCGGCATCGCCAATGCCGTGCGAGCTGTAGGCCAGCATTGGCAGCGCATGCCGGAGCAGGCGTTCCAGCAATGCCTTGCGCTCGACCAGCGCGACGCTGGTGAGATCGACGCCGTCGACATGGAGCAGGTCGAACAACATGCAGCGCAGCTGGCCCTGGCGTTCGCCCGAGAGCACCTGCTGGAGCAGGTTGAAATCCTCCCGGCTCCCCCGCCCTGCCACCAGCTCCCCATCCACCAATGCATCCCGCACGCCCAGCATGGCCAGCGCATCCCGCACTTCCGGCACGCGGTTGGTCCAGTCCAGCCCGTTGCGGGACCACAGCGTCGCCTTGCCACCGCGGATCGCGCCAAGCAGGCGATACCCATCCCATTTCAGCTCGTGCAACCAATGCTCGCCGGGAGGGGGCGACGACACCAGGCGCGCGAGTTGCGGCGCTGGAAGCCGCACAGGCATCGCGCGCTTGCGCGCGCCGGACAGCAGGGCGGCCTCGGCCGCCCAGTCGAGGGCTGCGGTGCGCGTCTTGCGCTGCGAAGACTGCTTCGTCGCTACCGCGCCTGGGCTCGCATGCATGCCCGGACGACGTGCGCGTCGCGCAGCGGCAACCGGCGCGGCGGTGACGCCTTCCAGGAGGTCGTCGGCCTCGATCGCTCGCGCCCAGGCATCGTCCTGCTTGAACAGCAGCCACTGCGGTTGTCGCGACGGCTTGCCCGACCGCACCAGGTGCCAACCGCCCTTGAGCCGCTCGCCCTGCAACTCGAAGCGAAGGTGGCCCTTGGCCAGTTGCGCCGCCACGTCGCCTGCGCTGGTCCATGTGCCACGATCGAACAGGGCGACATGGCCAGCGCCGTAATGGCCCTTGGGGATGTCTCCCTCGAAGCCGGCATAGTCAAGCGGATGGTCCTCGACTTCCACCGCCATCCGCTTGACGGTTGGATCGAGGCTGGGCCCCTTCGGCACGGCCCAGCTCTTCAGCACATTCCCGACCTGCAGCCTGACGTCGTAGTGGCGATGGCTGGCGTGGTGCAACTGGACCACGAAGATCGGTCGCCCACCCTTCCGCCCGCTCGCCGTGTGGCCGGACGGTTCGGGAGTCGTGTCGAAGCGCCTTTTCCGCGCGTACTCGTCGAGCGCCATGGTCAGCGGCCCAGCCCTACATGGCGCGCCAGGGGAACCGGGGCACCCGCGAGCGCCAACCGGGATCGGCTAGGACAGATACTGCTGGCGGGCGTGTTCGGCACGCGATGCGCCGATCGCGGTTTCGACCTGCTTGATCTCCTCCGGCGGCGGGAGCACGGCCGGCATGCCCAGGCTCTGGATCCACAGCTCCCGGCACCAGCCCATCGTGTGGTAGAGGTGGTGGTCCTCGTCTTTTTCGACGGCGTCGTGGGCGCCTTTCAGCACCTTGGCGTGCGGACCTCCCTGCTCTGCCACCTTGCCGATCAATTCCCAGTTCTGGTGGTCCTTGGTTTCGGCCAGCACGACGCACTCCGCGGCAACCAGCTCCGCGGCGGCGGGCTCCGCAGTGGCCATCGCCATCTCGATCGCGGCGACCAGTGAGGCGGCCTGGTGGGCCACGACCGCGCGACCCGGGCTCTGCGCTTCGGTATCCAGGCCCAACTCGCCGAAGACCCGCGTCAGGATCGCTTCATGCGTGCGGGTCTCTTCCAGGTATTCCTTCCATTCCTTGCGCAGGTCTTCATTCACCGCCGCACGGATCGCGGCGGTGTAGACCTTGATGCCGCCACGTTCGGTTTCGATTGCCTGCAGCAACAGCTCGGTGACTTGCGCGTTATCGATCTTCCTGGCCATGGGGATACCTCCTTGGGGGAGCGTCGTTTTTAGCGCAGGCAGGCGAAAAGGACGCGTGACGAAAGTGGATCGAAGGTGCCCGCGACGCATTCACGATGCGCCACAACGAGCGCCTCGCCCGGCCAGCTCCATGCGGGTGCCAAGCGCTGCCATTCCGGGTGCAACGATTGAGCATGCCCCCGACTGCTGGCGCCACGAGGCCCCGCGTTACCCGCCGGCCTGGCGCGTGGGCTTGCCCCGCTGGAGGCGAATCGCGTCGATGAGCAGGTCTTCGCCGGCTGGCTCCTCGTCGTTGAGGAATACGCTGAACTCACCCGTCATCTCGAGGATGGCGTAGCGCACCTGTGACAACGAGCGCGCGCCCGCCACCCGCAACTCCGCATTCAACTCGCGCAGCGTCGTCCGCTCCCTGCGCAGCGCCTCGTGATCGATCACCCCGTCCTCCACCATCACCGTCGGGCGGGACTCGGCGAAATCGCCGACGCGGCGCGACCGCTGGCTCCATGCCTCGAAGCCGACCGTCAGCAAGGTGATCCCGACCAACACAAGCGCCGCGTACGACAGCGCTACCGACGGGTACAGCAGCACGTCCCCTGCGGCAGAACCCAGCGCGATCAGCAGCATTTGCTGCATGGGCGAGAGGCTGTTCTGCGCACGTTTCCCGCTCAGTCGCATGACCAGCAGCAGGAGGCAGAAGACCAGGAGGCATTTCAGCGCGACTTCGAGCAGGTATGCCGGCGGTTGCTCGCCGACGAAGATGCGAAACCAGTCAAACGGGACGAAATCGGTTTCCATCGACAAGCTCCGACCTGGCGTGGCCGGCATTGTTGCCGACTGGCGCGCCAGCTCGCGGTGAAGGGATCGCGGCACATCGGCATGATGGGGACATGGATCTCCGGGTCGGGCGAAGCGCGGCACCTCGCCCGGCATCGCAAGCACCCGTTGGATCGCCGGCGCCGGTCGGGCCAGCCCACGCCTGCGCTCTCACGCCATTGCGCCTGGAACGGCGCATTGGCGCATGCCCCCTGGCAGCGTCCAGACCTGACCGTTTGCAATTATTCGATACTTCTGGAACTATCGAATCATGAACACCGACATCGCCCTTTCCGCACTC
>Ga0073899_10000905_pt1 | contig 27448 bp, 21 predicted proteins | sample KloWWTmetaKNB5Ph_FD_88975 | JGI IMG/M metagenome (GOLD analysis project Ga0073899, IMG submission 88975) | Active sludge microbial communities from Klosterneuburg, Austria, studying microevolution and ecology of nitrifiers - Klosterneuburg... | ecosystem: Engineered > WWTP > Aerobic digester >... | reverse complement strand
TGTCGACGTTGGCCGCGCTCAAGGAGTAAGCGTCACCCGAGGTGTTGAACGAGGTCGCAGCCGAGAAGTGGAACGACGTAAGCGGCGTCGGCTGGTACAGCAGACCCAGCCGCTTGCTCCACTCCGAAACCTTCATGCGGTAGCTGGATCGGGCTTCGGGTGAGGGCGCATTGTTCGGCAGCGCATAGGTGTTGTAGTTGCCGGTCAGCGAGTCGTAGCGCAAGCCCACCAGCAGCTTCAACGCAGGTGCCAGCTGGATCAGATCCTGCACGTAGACACCACCGCCATTGGACGTGTAGTCGTTGTTGGTTCGCAGCACACGCACTGATTCATCGATCCAGGCGCCGTCGTCGGGTGTGCCCAGTGTGGTGGTTGGCTTGGGTGGCACCACGCCGCCCTGGGCGGCGCTGCGCGCGGCATAGACGGTCTTTTCTTCACGCGCGTAGTCGATGCCGGCCTGCACCTGGTGTCGAACCCCGAGCGCGCTGAACTTGCCGCTGTAGTCGCTTTGCGCAAACCAGGCATCCAGATCCTGGATCTTGAGCTGGGTGCCCCGATTGATCACGCTCGCTGGATTCAGCGTTTCCAGGCTCACCGTCTGGCCGTCGGGCTGTGCCGACGCGCCGGCGAAGCGCACCGTGCCGGCACGCTGGTCGCGCTCGAAGGCGCCGCGGCGGATCTTGGTGGTCAACTCGTGATTGCGGTCGAAACGATGCGTGTGCGTGGCCGTCAAGGTGCTGGCCTTGCCATCGTTGCGGTCGCTGGCCATGCCGTAGTAGGCCTTGGGGTCGACCGGCAGCAAGGTGGTCTCATCGACCGGCGAGCTGGCCTTGGGGCGTATCCAGGGCATGCCGTAGTTCATGCCGTTGTCGTTGTCGAGAAAGTAGCCGGCGATCGAGAACTCGTCGCGCGTGCCGATGCCCCAGCGCAACGTGGCCGCGACTCCCTTCTTGTCGATCGAGCTGCCGGCGCCGTTGTTGTCGGCCTTGTTGACCATGGCGCCCAGGCGCAGAGCCGCCTCGTCACCCAGGCGAAAGTTGAAATCACCCACCAGGCGGGCGTACTGGTGGCTGCCCAGGGTCAGATCGACCTGATGTTCGTCGATCGCACGGGGCACCTTGCTGACTTGGTTGACGGCGCCGCCGGTCGAGCCGCGGCCGAACAGCATCGACGCCGACCCGCGCAGCACCTCCAGTCGGTCGTAGGAGAAGGTGTCGCGATCGTAGAAGGCCGGGTCGCGAATGCCGTCAACGAACACGTCGCCGGCGCCCTGCAGTGGAAAGCCGCGCAGCCGGATGTCTTCTTCACCGCCTTCCGCGGCCTGGAAAGTGATGCCGGCGGTGTTCTTCAGCGCTTCTTTCAAGGTGTCCAGGTTGCGGTCGTCGATCAGCTTCTCGGTCACCACCGTCAGCGACTGGGGAATGTCGCGCAATTCCTGTTCACCCTTGCCGATGCGCGATGTGGTGGCCTGCACGCCGTCCTTGCCTTGCCGATCGGCGCTGCCGCTGGCTTTGATCACCGGCATCACGGTTTCTGCCCGGGGCGGATCTGTCGTGGCGGGCGCTGGTGGGCTCGTCTGTGCAGCTGCCAGATTGATCAGGCCGAAGCCGGCCGCCAGGGCGCCCAGCGGTATCAAGGGCAGGCTGCGGGGTTTGTCATCGGCAGGTTGGTCAGTCATGCGGGTGCTTTCATCGTTGGCTCAGGCAAGTCACGGCCGCGCCGCTGGCGGCGGCGAGGGTCCGTGGGTCTGGGGGTTGTGGAAAGAGGAACGCCACCGGTGACTGGTCGATCCGGGTCGGCGCCGGTCAGCGCAGAAGGGCCTCGTCAGGGCGGGTCGGGCTCGCTGACGAAGGCGATCTTGCTCAGTCCTGCGCGCGACGCATCGGCCAAGGTTTCGGCCACGGCGCGATAGGCCACCGCCTGGTCGGCGCGCAGGTGCAGCTCGGGCAGCGGCTGCGTCTTGCCAGCCAGCAGCAGGCGCTCGGCCGCCTGTTGACGCGTCTGGCGTTCACCGTTGACATAACGCTGCCCCTGAGCGTCGATGGCGAACTCGATCTTCTCGGGCTTCAGCAGGTTGATATCGGCGCTGGCCTTGGGCAGGTCGAGCTTGACCGCGTGCGTCAGCAGCGGGGCGGTGACGATGAAGATCACCAGCAGCACCAGCATCACGTCGATCAGCGGCACCATGTTGATGTCGGTCATCGGCGCGTTGCTGCGCTTGTTGTCGAAAGAGGCGAAGGCCATGGGCGTGTCGTCCGAGTCAGGCGGCCGCGGTTTCGACGCGCCGCAGCTTGGTTACACCTTCGCCGCCTGCCGCTGCACCTGCGCCCGGCGCCTGACCCAGGGTCAGGAAGCTGTGCAGCTCGTAGGCGAAGCTGTCGAGCTGTGCGGCCAGCACGCGGTTGCTGCGCGTGATGGCGTTGTAGGCCACCACCGCCGGAATCGCCACCGCCAGCCCGAGGCCGGTCATGATCAGTGCCTCACCCACCGGGCCGGCCACCTTGTCCAGCGTGCCGCTGCCGCTGATGCCGATCGCGACCAGCGCGTGGTACACGCCCCACACGGTGCCGAACAGGCCGACGAAGGGTGCGGTGGCGCCCACGGTGCCCAGCAGCGTCAGTCCGCGTTCCATCTGCAGCGTTTCTTCGTCAAGCACCTTGCGCATGGTCCGGGTCACGAATTCACCCGCCGTACCTGCCTCGGACAACCGGGTCGCACCATGGCGCTCGTGGTGCGCCTGCGCGTTCAGCGCATGTGCCGCCAGATGCGAGAACGGGTCGTGGGCGCCATGGGTCTGCAATTCATGGCGTACCTGGTCGAGCGTGCTCGCGTTCCAGAACAGCCCGAGAAAGGCCTGCCCGCGGTGGCGACGGCGCATCTGCACCAGGCCCTTGTGCGCCATCAACACCCACGAGGCGATCGACATCAGGGCCAGCAGCAGCAGCATGGCGCGCCCGACGGCGTCGGTTTGCAGCAGGAAATGGCCGAAGCCCAGACCCTGGGTGGCTTGAACGGTATCCATGGAGCTGTCCTTCAGTCGGTGATAGTCATTCGATCTCGTATTGCAGCGGGGCAATCACGAACCATTCGATGGGCTGACCCTGATCGGTCTGTGGCTTGAAGCGGGCGCGCTTCATGGCCGACACGGCCTGCTCGTCCAGGCGTTTGAAACCCGACGAGCGCTGCACGCCGATCTGCCGCGGCAGGCCGTCCATACCGACCAGCACGCGCAGCAACACCGTGCCTTGTTCGCCCATGCGGCGCGATGCCAGCGGCATCTCGATCGGCGGCTGCACCAGGTACGCGATGTTGCTGCTGGGCAGCAGGCGCGGCACGGGCGGCGCCGGCGGCGCTGCGGGCACGATCGGCGCCGGCGGCGCAGGGGGCGCGGGAGGTGCAGTCAGCGCCGGCAAAGGCGCTTGTTCCTGAGGCGGCACTGCAAACGGGGTCGGCGCTGGATCAGGAGGCGGTGCGGTGGTCAGCACCGGCGGCGGCACCGCGGCCTTGACGGGCTGCAGTCGCCTGGGCGGCGGGGGCGGCGGTGGTGGTGGCGTTTCGGGCTTGGGCGGCACAATGAACTCGACCACCAGCGGCGCCATCTGGCGCACGGCGTCCTGTACCGCCGACACCTGCATCAGCCCCCACAGACCTGCAACGTGCAAGGCCACGATCGCCGCCACCAAGGCGCCGCGCTCGGCCGGATGCAGCTCACTGCCGGCGGAATCGTGCAGCAGCGACGCCAGGTCGATCGGCAGTGGGGGCGGGGTGGCGAGACTCATGGTGAGGCGCTGGCCTGCAGGTGCGGCGATGTGATCGGGTGAACATCAACAATACGGGTTTTGAATGTAAACGACCTGAGAATGATTCGCAATCACATTGATCAATAACAGGATCGACCCACCCGGTCTTTGTGCCGCCACCGCACCGTGCCCACGCCGCTGCGGTGCTCGCCGGCACGAGGCTACTCGTCGTCGCGCGCCTTGAACCCGCTGGTCAGCTGCTGCTGCACCGCTGGTGGCACCACCTCATGGTGTGACAGCGTGATCGTGTAGCGGCCCTGTCCTGCGGTCAGCGCATTCAGCCGCGACTGGTAGCCCGACAGCTCGGACATCGGCACCTGCCCCTTCACCAGCACAGTGCCGGTGGCCAGGTTGGCGGTGCCGGTCACCATGCCGCGTTTGGCCGACAGGTCGCCGGTGATGTCGCCCATGGCCTGGTCGGGCGCGCTGATCTCGATGGCAACGATCGGCTCCAGCACCACCGGCTGTGCCTTCAGGATCGCATCCAGGAAGGCCTTGCGACCTGCGGTAACGAAAGCAATCTCCTTGCTGTCCACACTGTGGTGCTTGCCGTCATAGACGATCACGCGCACGTCCACCACCGGATAGCCCGCGATGGCGCCATGCGCCAGCACCTCGCGCACGCCCTTTTCAACGGCCGGGATGTACTGCGTCGGGATGGTGCCGCCCTTGACCTGGTCGACGAACTCGAAACCGCTGCCACGCGGCAGCGGTTCGATGCGCAGGAACACCTCACCGAACTGTCCGGCGCCGCCGGTCTGCTTCTTGTGCCGGTGGTGGCCTTCGGCCCCGGCACTGACACTTTCGCGGTAGGCGATACGCGGCGGGCGGGTGTTGACCTCGAACTTGTGGACCTCGCGCAGCCGGTCCAACAGCACGCGCAGATGCAACTCACCCAGCCCGTAAACGATGGTTTCGTTGGTGGTGGCCACATGCTCCACCTTCAGGCAGGGGTCTTCGTCGATCAGCTTGGTCAGGATCTCCCACATGCGCTGTTCGTCGCCATGGCGCTTGGGTTCGATCGCCAGACCGTGCACCGGCACCGGGAAGTCCAGCGCTGCCAGGTGAATGTGATCGTCTTCGGCGGCGTCGTGCAGCACCGCGTCGAAGTGAATTTCGTCGACCTTGGCCACCGCCACGATGTCACCGGGGATGGCCTGAGACACCTCGACGTGGTCCTTGCCCTGCAGCATGAACAGATGCCCCACCTTGAACGGTTTGCGACCGTCACCGACGTACAGCAGGCTGTCCCGGCTGACCGTGCCCTGGTGCACCCTGAAGATGCCCATCCTGCCCACGTAGGGGTCGACCGTCACCTTGAACACCTGCGCCAGCACGTGCAAGGACGGGTCCGGCCGGGCCTGCATGGGCTGCGCCGATTCACCCTCACCATTCAGAAAGTCAGGTGGGTTGCCCTCGGTCGGGTTGGGCAGCAGCTTGACGATGACGTCCAGCAACTCGGCTACACCGGCGCCCGTGCGCGCAGAGACAAAACAGACCGGGATCAAATGGCCTTCGCGCAAGGCCTGCTCCAGCGGGGCGTGCAGTTCGCTGGGATCGACGTCGCCATCGTTCAGGTAACGATCGACAAAATTTGCGTCGACCTCGACCACCTGTTCCACCAGTGCCCGGTGTGCGGCGTCGACCGAACCGAAATCGCTGTGGCCCTCGCGGTTGTAAAAGCAGTCGACCACCGTCGTGCCACCCGCATCCGGCAGGTTGATCGGCAGGCATTCCTTGCCGAAGGTGGCCTGGATCTGCGCCAGCAGTGCGGGCAACTGGTCGGCCGCGGTGTCGATCTTGTTGACGATGATCAACCGATCGAGCTGGCGGCTTGCCGCGTACGCCATCATGCGCACAGCCATCGGCTCGATGCCGGTGGCGGCGTTGATCACGATCGCCGCGGTTTCCACGGCCTCCAGCGCCGGCAGGCTCTGGCCCAGAAAGTCGGGCCCGCCCGGGGTGTCGATGAAATGCACGCGCGTGCCTGCATGCTGAAGGTGCATCACGGTGGCGTTCAGTGAATGCTGCATGCGGCGTTCGAGCGGGTCGAAGTCGCTGACCGTGCCACCGCGTTCCAGGCTGCCGGGGGTGGCCAGCATCCCGCTGCGATGCAGCTGGGCCTCGGACAGACAGGTCTTGCCGGCGGCCGACGGACCGACCAGGGCGAGCGTGCGCACGGCCTCGACGCCGACGCTCGCGCCGTTGAGTGGGCTTGGCATGGTGGGGTCTCCTTGCAGCCCGAGATGCGCCAACCGCGGGCTTTGAATCGTTGATTGACGTGTTCGGGCTCGCACGGGCGCCGGGCCAGCCTACGCCTTCGGCCGCCGCTCCACAAGCCGGTGTCGTCCGACCCCTGCAGGCCCGCACAGGCCTGCGCGGCCACAGAACTACTGGAACGCCACCTCGGCAAAGCTGCGCAGCTTGCGGCTGTGCAGCCGCCCGGGGCGCTGCTGGCGCAGCAGTTCGATCGCCCGCATGCCGATGCGCAGATGCTGATCCACGCGCTCGCGGTAGAAATGGTTGGCCATGCCGGGCAGCTTGATCTCGCCGTGCAGTGGCTTGTCGCTGACGCACAGCAAGGTGCCATAGGGCACGCGGAAGCGAAAACCGTTGGCAGCGATGGTCGCGCTTTCCATGTCGAGCGCGATCGCGCGCGATTGCGAAAAGCGCCGCTCGGGCGAGGTCTCGCCATGCGAGGGCAGCAGTTCCCAGTTGCGGTTGTCGGTGCTGGCCACGGTGCCGGTGCGCATGATCTTCTTCAGCTCGTAGCCCGACAACTGCGTCACCTCGGCCACCGCCTGCTCCAGCGCCACCTGCACCTCGGCCAGCGCCGGAATCGGCACCCACAGCGGCAGTTCTTCGTCGAGCACATGGTCTTCGCGCACGTAGCCGTGTGCCAGCACGTAGTCGCCCAGTTGCTGAGAATTGCGCAGCCCGGCACAGTGGCCCAGCATCAGCCAGGCATGCGGGCGCAGCACCGCGATGTGATCGGTGATGGTCTTGGCGTTGGCCGGCCCGACGCCGATGTTGACCATCGTGATGCCGGCGTGGTCGCCGCGCATCAGGTGGTAGGCCGGCATCTGCGGCAGCCGCGGCGGTGCCACGCCCAGTTCGTCGCCACCCTCTGGGGGCTCGCCGACACGGCGTGTCACCACGTTCCCGGGCTCGACAAAGGCGGTGTAGGGGCTGGCCGCATCGACCATCTGCTCGTGGCCGAGCTTGATGAACTCGTCGATGTAGAACTGGTAGTTGGTGAACAGCACGAAGTTCTGGAAATGTTCGGGCGCCGTGCCTGTGTAGTGGCGCAGCCGCTGCAGCGAGTAGTCCACGCGCGGCGCGATGAACAGCGACAGTGGTCCGGGTTCACCGCGCCGACCCTCGTGCGTGCCGTTGGCGATGCCGTCGTCCATCGCCGCCAGGTCGGGCAGGTCGAACACGTCGCGCATCATCAGCCGGCGCTCGCTCGACATGCTGCCTTCGATGTGGTCGTGCTGGGCGAACGAGAAGTGCACCGGAATCGGTTGCGTGCTGGTGCCGATCTCGAGCGCCATGCCGTGGTTCTTCAGCAGCAACTCGAATTGCTCGAGAAAGTAGCGACCGAACAGGTCAGGCCGGGTCAGCGTCGTCTCGAAGGTGCCGGGGCCGGCAACGAAGCCATACGCCAGGCGCGAATCGGCGCGCGCCACGGTGCTGCTGTGCACGCGCACGAAGGGGTAGCAGGCACGCACATGCTCGCCCACGTCCTCACCGGCCACGAAGCGGTGCAACGTATCGCGCAGGTGCGCGATGCTGCCGCCGTAGATGCGGCGCACCTGCGCCAGTGCAGCTTCGGCGTTGTCGTAGCGCGCGGGGGCGATGTACAGGGGCAGGGTGGTCATGGCGGCCTTGTTGTGATTGTTCGAGGCCATGCATTGTCACCGGTCAGTCGCTTTCGACCAGTGCCGGCTGCGGCTGCCTGGCCATGCGCCAGCGTTCGGCAAAGGCCGCCATCTCGGCCGCCGGCAGTGGGCGGCACATGTGAAAGCCCTGGCCTTCGTCGCAGCCCAGATCACGCAGCAGATCGAACAGGCTGGCGTTCTCGATGCCCTCGGCCACCACGCTCAGCCCCAGGTTGTGCGCCAGGTCGATTGTCGATCGCACGATCTTGGCGTCGTCCTCGTCTTGTTCCATCGCCAGCACGAAGCTCTTGTCGATCTTCAGCTCGTCCACAGGCAGCCGCTTCAGGTAGGCCAGCGACGAGTAGCCGGTGCCGAAGTCGTCGATCGACAGCTTGAAGCCGTTGGCCGACAGGGTCTCCAGGATCTCCAGCGCGCGCTGCGGCTCGTCCATGATCGCGCTCTCGGTGATCTCCAGACAGAACGCGGTGGCGGTCACGCCTTGGCGTTGCAGGATCTGCTGCAGGCGCTGCGGCAGTTCCAGATCCAGCAGGTCGCGCGTCGACAGGTTGACCGACACGCGCTGCACGCCCAGGGCCTGCAGTGCCGGAATCTCACGCGCACAAGCCTCGAACATCCACAGCGTGAGCGCACGCACGAAACCGGTCTGCTCGGCAAAGGGGATGAAGTGCAGCGGCGGCACCATGCCGCGGCTGGGGTGCTGCCAGCGCACCAGGGCTTCCACGCCAATGAACGCAGCGTCCTGCAGGCGGATCTTGGGCTGCAGGTACAGGCGCAGTTCGTCGTGCTCCAGCGCGCGTCGCAGTTCCGACAGCAGAGACAGCGTCTCGGCGCTGGCCGAATCGATACCCGGGTCGTAGACCAGGCTGGGCACGGTCTTGCGCTTGGCCGCGTACATGGCCACCTCGGCGCGGCTGAGCAGGGCATCGGCATCGGCCGCATGCTGCGGCCAGCAGGCAATGCCGAAGGCGGCGCTGACGTCGACCGTCTGCTCGTCCAGCACCAGAGGTTGCTCCAGCGCAGCGGCCACGCGCAGGGCCAGCGCCTGTGCGCCCGCAGCGTCAGCGCCGGGCAGCAGCACGGCAAATTCATCGCCACCCAGTCGGGCGATGAGGTCGTCGCCGCGCACCCCATACGCCGCCAGGCGTCCGGCCACGGCCTGCAGCAAGCGGTCGCCGAAGGCGTAGCCGAGCACCTCGTTGACGTGCTTGAAACGGTCCAGTCCGAACATCAGCACGGCCAGCTGGCCGGCTGGTTCGCTGGAGCCGATGCGGCCCTTCAGGGCATTGCGAAAGCTGGCCCGGTTGGGCAGTCCGGTAAGGCGGTCCAGGAACGCCAGGTTGTGCACCTCGGCCTGATGGCCGGCGATGCTGACGCGCATGTGGTCGAAGGCACTGGCCAGGTGGCCGATCTCGTCATGCCGGCCCTGGTGCAGCACGGGTTGCCCGTAGTCGCCGCGGGCCAGGCGGTCGGCGGCCGCGGTCAGCGCGCGCAGCGGTGTGGTCACGCGGCGAGCGGTGAACACGCTGCCGACGCCGAACACCAGCACACCGGCCGCGGTGATCAGCAGCAGTGTCCATTGCAGCTCGCGCTGCGAGGCCAGCGCAGCGTCGACCGAGCGCAGCAGCACGACGTGCGCCTGCGCCGGTGCGCCCGCACCCAGGCTGACGCTGCGCAGCTGCATCAGCTTGCCGCCCAGGCTGCGCCGTTCGCCGTCGTCGTGTGTCCAGTTGCTGCGCATGGCGGCGGGCAGGGTGGAGACGATGGCGCGCGGCAGGCCGTCGATGCCGGGCACCAGCAGCACCAGGTCCAGCCCCGACAGCGTCTTCATGTCTTGCGCCAGTGCCTGATCGAGCGCAAATCCGAGCACCAGCCAGCCGATGGTCAGCGGCGCCTTCAGCGGCACCACGACCAGTTGCATTGCACGTTCACCCAGCAAGGCCACCTGGCTGCCCTGCGCGCGCTGCGCCATGTCGGCAGCCAGGCGGCGCAGTTCGGCCTCGGTGTCCGGCCCCTGGGTGTCCAGGCTGGCCGCACGAACGCTGCCATCCCTGTCGACCCAGGCGCTGACATTGGCGCCGATGCGCGCGGCATGGTTTTCCAGCACCGAATGCAGGGTGTCGGCATCGGACGTGGCCACCGCCGAGCGAAAGCCGAAATCGGCCGCCAGCAGCGTGGTGCCCTGCGTCAGCGCCAGCGACTTCTGCGCCAGCACGCGCTGCCAGATGCGCTGCCCGACGTCGAGATCGTGTGCCAGCGTGGCGCGCGCGCTGGCGTCCAGGCTGGCGCCGATGGCCACGAACCCGGCCAGCTGCACCAGCAGCAGCAGGCCTAGAAACAGCGCGACGATGCGGGTGGACAGGCGCTGGCGCGGTGCAGGCATGGCTCAGACCGGCAGCCGCACACTGGCCTTGCCGCCCTGGGCACCGACGACCAGAGCTTGATCGAGTGCCGGTGCGCCGGGCGGCAGATCAGGGTGCCAGGCGCGCAGCCGGTAGCTGCCGGGCGGCACGTCGTCCAGGCGGACTTGTCCGCTGCGGGTCGACTGGCCGAAGTAGGGCGTTTCCACCACCACCACCCAGGCCACCATGTTGTCGTGGATGTTGCAGCCCAGCACGGCGATGCCACTGCGCTCGAAGGTCACCGGGTTGGCGGGTGTGCCGGTGTAGAGCTTGAGCTCGAAGGTCTTGACGGGGGAGAACGAGTAGACGTGGTGGCGCACCTTGTCGCGGTTCGGAAAGCGCACGGCACTGCCCAGCGGCACCACGGTCACGCGGTGCGTGAAGCGCTTGTCGGCCTGCTCGATCTCGATGCCGGGCGCGGGCTTGACCGCAGCCCTGGCGGCTGCCGATTCGAGAAAGGTCACGGCATCGGCCAGGGGCTGGCCATTGCGGTCCAGCAGTTGGACCTCGACGTTCGCGGCCTGCGCCGCTGCCGCCAGCAGCAGGCAGGCGACGAACAGCAGCGGGCGTGAACAATGGCGCGACATGACGGGACCTGGACGAGGCAGACGATCCCGGTCATATCGGCAGGCGAGCGCCCGACTTGATCTGCCGCAGGTGTGTGCGGTGTTCAGGCCGCGCGCAGGCAGTCCACGATCTTCAGCCGAGCCGCGCGCCAGGCCGGCACGAAACCCCCGATCACGCCCATCGCCAGCGCGAACAGCAGCGCTTTCAGCGCGATCGCCGGCGTCAATGTGAACTGAAAGGCGAGTTCGGAAAAGGTCGAGAAATTGGTCGTCGACACGTCCACCGACTGCATCGCGCTGGCCGCGGCCAGCCCCACCAGCCCACCCACCAGGGACAGCAGCAGCGCCTCACCCAGGAAGGCGCCCAGCACGGCGCCACGCCGAAACCCCAGTGCGCGCAGGGTGCCGATCTCACCCACGCGCGACGCCACCGAACCGAACATCGTGATGGTGGCGCCGACGGTGGCACCGATCGAGAAGATCACCGCCAGCGACGTGCCCAGGATGCCGATGAAATTGGCCAGCGCCTCGCTCTGCTCGGCGTAAAAGCGGACCTCGCGCTTGGCCTCGAGCGTCAGACGCGGGTCGTCGTCGACGAGCTGGCGCACACGCTCGAAGTCGCCCGCGTCGTCCAGACGAAAGACCACGGAGCTGAACGACTGGCGGCGAAAGGCCTGCATGATCTGTTCGGCATCGCCCCAGATCTCGGAATCGAAACCGCTGCGGCCGGCGTCGAGCAGCCCGACCACGGTCCAGTCGCGGCCGGCAAAGCGCAGCACCGAGCCCAGCGCCACGCCCTCGAAGCCGCGTGCCACCGCGCGGCCGGCGACGACCTCGCTGCTGCCCGGCTTGAACATGCGACCTTCGGCCAGCCGCACCTGCGGCCGCAGTGCCAGCCCGGTGGCTGAGGTGCCGCGCAAGGTCACGTTGCTGGGCTTGCCGCTGCCGCGCTTGGGCAGGTTGTTCAGCACCACCGGTTCCTTGCTGACCAGCGCCCCGCCCAGCGGGCCGAGCGCAATGCCCGGCAGGGTTTCGAGCACCGCCGCCTGGCTGCGCGAGATGCCGCTGTTGATCTCGGCACCCGCACCCTTGCGCAGCACGATCACGTTGTCAGGCTGCCCGGTGGCCACCAGCGTGGCGCGGATGCCCTCGCTCATCATCAGCACGGTGGCGAACACAAAGACCACCAGTGCCATGCCGGCGGCCGTCAGCAGCGTGGTCACGCGCCGTACCCAAAGGTTGCGCGCGATGTAGATCAGCGGAACGGCGGCCATGCGGTGTACTTGTTGTTCAGGCCAGATTGCGCAGGCCGGCCACGATGTTGATGCGGCTCATCTTCCAGGCCGGCCAGGCGGCGGCCACCATGCCGACCAAGAGCGCGGCGCCGGCCTGCAGCGCCATCGTGGTGCCCGACACGCGGAACACCGGGAACAGCGTGCCGGCCAGACCTGAGAAGGCCGCCGCCAGCGGCAGCGTCAGCAGCAGCCCGGCCAGGCCGCCGATCAGGGCGATGAGCAGGCTTTCGCCGAACAGCAGCCGCACCACGAAGCCGGGTGAAAAGCCCAGCGCCTTCAGCGTGGCGTATTCGGCCAGCCGCTCGCGCGCGGTCATGGTCATGGTGTTGGCCATCACCGCCATGATGATGACCACGATGATGCTGCTGACCGCCTGCAGCGCGACCAGGATGGCCTCGCTCATCGCGACGAAGCCCAGCTGGAAGGCCTTTTCGGTTTCGGTCAGGGTCTCGGCGAGCGAGTTCTTGAACTGCGCGTCGATGCGCTGCGAGATCAGCGCCGCATTGGCTGGGTCGCGGATGCCGATCACGTAGACGCCGACAAAATCACTGCTGCGGCCGCGGTTGCGCGCGCGCAGGGTCTCGTTCAGGTAGGCCCAGTGCATCAGCATCTGGTTCTCGTCGACGCTGGCATCGGCGCCTTCGTAGATGGCGCGCAGCGTGAAGCTCCAGGTGCCCGCAAAGATGGTGCCGCGCAAGGGGATGGTGTCGCCCAGCTTCCAGCCGAACTTGGCCGCCAGCTTGCGCCCGACCACCACGCCCTGGCGGTCGCGCAGCCAGGCCAGGCGTTGATCGTCCTTGAGCACGAACTCGGGGTACAGCGCCAGGTAGCCGGGGCCGTCGACAGCGAACTGCGGAAAGAAGTTGCGCTCGGAGACGTAGATGCCGCCGAACCAGTTCGACCAGCTGATGCCGGTCACGCCGTCGATGGCGCGCAAGCGCTGGGCGTAGCTCAGCGGCAGCGGCACCGAAAGCGAGGTCGCGCTGCGTGTGATCAGCCGCGTGCTGGAACTGGCCTCGGCGCCGGCATACCAGGCGTCGACGATGGTGCGCAGCAGCCCGAAGGCGCTGATCGCCACGACCAGGCCGACCATCGTCAGCACAGTGCGCAGCCGGTGGCGAAAGGCGTTGCGGATCAGCAGGCGCAGCAGGAACATGGACCTGGGTCCGTAGCGCCAAGGCGGGACAGGTGCCGTATTGCCGGCGACGGTCGACTTTCGCGGAGGATCGTTCCAGAATGCGGTGTGGGTGGCGACGTCGTGTTGGCGTTCGAGCCCGCAAACACCGAAATCCCGAAGGCGCATTCGCGATGGCGAAGCTGTACGACGTCGGCGGCAAGGCCGCCCTGCTGGTGGCCCTGCTGGCGCCGATCGCGCCGGTCGCGGCCGAGCCCATGCGCCTGAACGTCGACGGCATCGGTACGCCCGAGCTGGCCTGGGCGGCGGCGGGGGCCTCGGCACCGTCCTTGTTCGAGGTTGCCGGGGCGCGCAAGGCCCCGCGCGAAGCTGACGACGAGGCCAGCGCGCCGCTGGTGACGGCACTCGAGCCGCAGGCGGCCGGCTTGCCCTTCGACGCTGCAGCCAAGGCTGATGTCGCCGAGCCTGCGCCCATGACCTTGTCGAGCGAACATGAGCTGAACGGTGTCAGCCCGGCCGAAGAGGTGGCCATGGCCGAAACCCGCACCCTGGGACAGTTTGCGCCGCAGCCGCTGGCCGCCGTCTATGCCGAGCCCGACCCGGTCGACAGCGTCCACTTGGCGGATGAAGTCGAAACCGCGACGCCGCAGGTGCAAATGCCCTTGCCTGACACCGATCTCGAGGCCTTGCGAATTCAGCGCAGCGCCATCGAATGGGTGGTGGTGCCGCTGGTGCTGGGCGTGATGCTGGCCGTGTTCATGGCGCGCGGCGGCCGCACGCGCGTGCCGTCGCGGCGGCGCAAGCGCGCGGCCTGAGCGCGCTTGCTGGCGATCTGCCGCGCGGCCTGAGCGCGCTTGCTGCTGATCTGCCGCGCGGCCCAAGCGCGCCGCCGGCCCGCTCATCGCCCCGCCTCGTCGACCAGCACACCCTTTTCCAGGTGCACCATGCGGCGGGCAAAGGCCGCCGCCTTGGGGTCGTGCGTGACCATCACGATGGTCTTGCCCAGTTCGCTTACCAACTGATCGAGCAAGCCCAGCACGTCTTCACCGGTGCTGCGGTCGAGGTCACCGGTGGGTTCGTCGGCGACGATCAGCGTGGGGTCGGTGACGATGGCGCGCGCAATCGCCACGCGCTGCTGCTGCCCGCCCGACAGTTCGTTGGGCCGGTGGTCGGCGCGGTCGGACAGTTGCACCATCTGCAGCACCTGGGCCACACGCTCACGACGCTGGCGCGGGCTCAAGCCGGTCAGCAGCAGCGGCAGCTCGATGTTCTCGAACGCCGTCAGCACCGGCATCAGGTTGTAGAACTGAAAGATGAAGCCGACATGGCGGGCACGCCAGTCGGCCAGCGACCCCTCGCCCAGCGTCGCGATGTCGACACCGCCGATCGCGATCGTGCCCGCGCTGGGCTTGTCGATGCCGGCGATCAGATTCAGCAGAGTGCTCTTGCCCGATCCGCTGGGCCCCATCAGGGCCACGAAGTCGCCGGCCATCACGTCGAGGTCGATACCCAGCAGCACTGGGACGTCCTGCTCGCCGCGCTGGTACACCTTGGTCAGCCCGCGGATGCTGATCAGCGGCGCAGCCTGCGCCTGCGGCATTGCGCGCGCGCCCTCAGGGCTTGCCACTGACGCTGACCTTGGAACCAGCGGCCAGTTTCGCGGGCGGCGACAGCACCAGCCGATCACCGGCCTTGAGCGTGCTGCTGCTGACCTCCAGCACATCGCCCAGCGTGCGCCCGACCTGTACCGGCAGCGCCTCGACGTGGTCGCCACTGACGCGAAAGACCTGCCGGCGACCGTCGCGATCGACCACCGACTTCGGATTGACGGCGATCACCGGCTGAATGTCGGCGGCCGTGGGCGCCTGCGACAGGAAGACCACCTTGGCGCTCATCTCGGGCAGGATGCGCGCGTCCAGCTGGTCGAAGCGCACCTTGGTCGTCACCGTGGCCTTGGCGCGGTCGACGGTGGGGACGATGCGCGACACGCTGCCGCGAAAGCGCACGTCGGGCAGCGCGTCGAGCGTGATCTCCACCGGCTGGTCGATGCGCACCTTGCCCACGTTGGCTTCGGACACATCGGCTTCGACCTCCAGCGTGCCCATGTCGGCCATCGTCACCACCGCCCCCGAGGTGCCGCTGGCGCTGGAAAACGGCGTGATCATGTCGCCGACGTTGGCGTTCTTCACCAGTACCACGCCATCGAAGGGGGCCCTCACCTCGGTGTTGTCGCGGTTGACCTGCTGCGCCTTCAGCTGTGCGCGTGCCAAGGCCTCGCCGGCCTGTGCCGCACTGATGCCGGCCTGGGCCAGGGCCTGCCCTGCCTGCGCCGCGTCGGCGCGTCGGCGCGCGGCGTCGACAGCCTGCGCCGACACGAAATCCTGTCCGGCCAAACCCAGCGTGCGCTGCAGCTCGGCGTCCGCGTTGGCGCGCTCGACCTGCGCCTGGCGCAACTGCGCCCGCGCCTGCAGCTGCCCGGCCTGGGCCTGCGCGACGGCGGCGTCGGCACCGGCGATGGCCGCCAGCACGTCGGCGGCGTCCAGCCGCGCAATCAGCTCGCCGGCCTTCAGGACGCTGCCCTCGCGCACCTTGAGCTCGACCACGCGCCCGGTGGCCTTGGATGCCACCGAGGCACGTCGCTGCGCCACCACATAGCCCGACGCCGTGAGCTGCGCAAAGCGTGCCGTCGGGTAGGCCGTCATCACGGCGCTGGTCTGCACTTCGGTGCTGCGCGGCATCAGCAGCAGGGCAATCCCGCCCAGCAGCAGCACGGCCAGCAGCGCCCACGGCCACCAGCGCCGACGGCGGCGTATGGGCGTGCCACGCGCATCTCCCACTGATGCCAGTGACGTCAGTGACGCCAGCGCGCGCCGCGGCGGCGGCTGCGAGTTTTCGGTGTTCGTCATGCCGGCAAGCCCAAGCCTTCGGTAGAGCCCACGATCAAGCGCAAGGCGCGGCCGCAGCAATGACGCCGCCGCCCAGGCAACGCTCGCCGTCGTACAGCACCGCTGACTGACCGGGTGTGACTGCCCACTGGGCCTGGTCGAACCGCAGCGCGAAGCCGTCGGCGGTGGGTACGAAGCGACAGCTCGCGTCGGCCTGTCGGTAGCGGGTCTTGGCGGCCAGCAGGCCGGCGGCGGGCGCTTGGCCTGCGATCCAGCTGCAATCGTCAGCGCTCAGGGCCTGCGACAGCAGCCAGGGGTGGTCATGGCCCTGCACCACGCGCAAGACATTGCGTTCGAGGTCCTTGCGCGCCACGTACCAGGGCTGGTGTTCGCCGCCGCCGGTCTTGACACCACCGATGCCCAGGCCTTGGCGCTGGCCCAGCGTGTAGAACGACAGGCCGACATGGCGACCGAGTTCGCGGCCGTGCTCATCCACCATCGGCCCTGGCCGCTGCTGCAGGTAGCGGTTGAGGAATTCGCGGAAAGGTCGCTCGCCGATGAAGCAGATGCCGGTCGAATCCTTCTTCTTGGCATTCGGCAGGCCGATCTCGGTCGCGATGCGCCGCACCTCGGTCTTGTGCAGCTCACCCACCGGGAACAACGTGCGCGCCAGCTGGGCCTGTGTCAGCCGGTGCAGAAAGTAGCTTTGGTCCTTGGCCGGGTCCAGGCCCTTGAGCAACTCGAAATGTTCGCCGGTGGCACGCACACGGGCGTAGTGCCCGGTGGCGATCTTCTGTGCGCCCAGGCGCATCGCATGGTCGAGAAAGGCCTTGAACTTGATCTCGGCGTTGCACAGCACGTCGGGGTTGGGCGTGCGGCCGGCCTCGTATTCGCGCAGGAATTCGGCGAACACGCGGTCCTTGTACTCGGAGGCGAAGTTGACGTGTTCGATCTCGATGCCCAGCACGTCGGCCACGGCCGCGGCGTCGACAAAATCGACGTTCGCCGAACAGTATTCACTGTCGTCGTCGTCTTCCCAGTTCTTCATGAAGATGCCGATCACCTCGTGCCCCTGCTGCTTGAGCAGCCAGGCGCTGACGGCCGAATCGACACCGCCCGACAGGCCGACGACGATGCGCTGCTTCGAGGACATGCCGCCGATTATCCGGTCCGGGCCCACTGTGGCTCCGGACCGCGGCCGTAGGGCGTCAATGTCCCAGGATCTTGGACAGGAAGTCCTTGGTGCGTTCGTTCTTCGGGTTGTTGAAGAACTCGTGCGGCTCGTTCTCTTCGACGATCTGCCCCTGGTCCATGAAGATCACGCGGTTGGCCACGGCCTTGGCAAAGCCCATCTCGTGCGTGACGCAGATCATCGTGATGCCGCCTTCGGCCAGCTCGATCATCACGTCCAGCACTTCCTTGATCATCTCGGGGTCGAGCGCCGAGGTCGGCTCGTCGAAGAGCATGATCTTGGGCGTCAGGCACAGTGCGCGCGCAATGGCCACGCGCTGCTGCTGGCCGCCCGACAGCTGCAGCGGGTACTTGCCGGCCTGTTCGGCGATGCGCACGCGATTGAGCTGCACCATCGCCCGTTCCTCGGCTTCCTTCTTGGGGGTCTTGCCCACCCACATCGGCGCCAGCGTCAAGTTTTCCAGCACCGTGAGGTGCGGGAACAGGTTGAACTGCTGGAACACCATGCCGACTTCCTTGCGCACGCGCTCGATCGCCTTCACGTCGTCGCTGAGCTCGGTGCCGTCGACGATCAGGCGGCCCTGCTGGTGCTCTTCGAGCCGGTTGATGCAGCGGATCAGCGTGCTCTTGCCCGAACCCGACGGGCCGCAGACGACGATGCGCTCACCCGGCGCTACCGCCAGGTCGATATCGCGCAGCACGTGGAAATTGTTGCCGTACCACTTGTTGACCTTGTCGAACGAGATGATGGCTTCGGTCATCGCGGGGGCTTTCAACGGTTCTTGCTGCGTGAGAGCTGGCTCTCGATCCACAGGCTGTAGCGGGACATCGAGAAGCAGAAGATGAAGTAGATGGCGGTGATGAACAGGTAGGCCGTGAGCTTGAACGGCCGCCAGTCGCTGTCGGAATCCAGCGCCAGGCCCATCGAGCCGGTCAGCTCGTACAGGCTCACGATCGTGATCAGCGAGGTGTCCTTGAAGATCGCGATGAAGTTGTTCATGATGCCCGGCACCACCAGCGCCAGTGCCTGCGGCAGGACGACCTTGCGCTGCGCCTGCCAATAGCTCAGGCCCAGCGTGTCGGCCGCTTCCTGCTGGCCCTTGGGGATGGCCTGCAGGCCGCCGCGCACGATCTCGGCCATGTACGCGGCCGAGAACAGCGTGATGCCCACCAGCACGCGGATCAGCACGTCGATGCTCATGCCCGGCGGCATGAACAGGGGAAACATGAAACTGGCCATGAACAGCACGCTGATCAAGGGCACGCCGCGGATCAGCTCGACGTAGATGACGCAGATCGTCTTGATCGCCGGCATGTGACTGCGCCGCCCCAGCGCCACCAGCACCGCCAGCGGGAAGGCCAGCACGATCGACAGCGTGGCCACCATCACGGTCAGCGGCAGGCCGCCCCAGCGGTCGGTGGTCACCGCCTCAAGACCCGCGAAGCCGCCCAGCATCAGCGCGAAGAAAAACGCCAGCACGGCGGCCCACAGCAGCGCCAGCCAGGGGCGCCAGAAGACGCGGATGCAGCTGACCACAAGCAGGGCCACCATCGCCACTGTGGCCACCGCCGGGCGCCATTGCTGTGCGTACGGGTAGCGGCCGAAGATGATGAGCCGGTATTTCTCGGCCACCACACCCCAGCAGGCGCCGCCGGTCTCGCGCGCGGCCTGGCACAACGCTGCCTTGGGGACGAACACCGCGTCGACAAACGCCCACCTCAGAAACCCGGGCAGCCACCAGGCGACCAGGCCCAGCAGCGCCAGGGTGGTCAGGCTGCTGGCCCAGTTGCCGAACAGGTTGGTGCGCACCCAGGGCCCCACACCCTCGATGCGCACCGGCGCCGGGCGCGCGGCAATCGGCTGGAAGTTGCTGGTCATGGCCTAACGTTCCTTGATCGCCGCACGTTGGTTGTACCAGTTCATCAAGGCCGAGGTACCGAGTGACGTGATCAGGTAGACCGCCATGATGATGGTGATGCACTCGATGGCACGGCCGGTCTGGTTGAGCGCGGTGTTGCTGATCGAGACCACGTCGGGGTAGCCGATGGCAACCGCCAGCGACGAGTTCTTGGTCAGGTTCAGAAACTGGTTGGTCAGCGGCGGGATGATCACGCGCAGTGCCTGTGGCAGCGCCACCAGGCGCATCTGCTGGCCCTTGGACAGCCCGATGGCGCTGGCGGCTTCGGTCTGGCCGAGCGGCACGCTGGCGATGCCGGCACGCACCACCTCGGCGATGTACGACGCGGTGTATAGCACCAGGCCGAGCAGCACCGACAGGAATTCGGGCGTCAGCGAACTACCGCCATTGACCGAGAACGTGCCCGGCGCCGGGATGTTCCAGTCGGTTGGCGCACCGCCCAGGCCCCAGCCGGCCAGGGCGCCACCCACGATCAGCAGCAGCGACGGCCACAGCACCGGGCGCGGCCGCCCGGTCTGCTCGAACAGACGCCGTGCACGGCGGGCCCACAGCCACGACAGCAGAGCGCCCGCCAGCGCCCCGGCCAGCGCCAGGGCCTGGCCCGGCCCCCATACGGGCACCGGGTAGCTCAGGCCACCGTTGCTGAGGAAGAACAACCCCAGGATTGACTTTTCGTCACCCGGCCCCGGCAGCGCGGTGGTCATGAACAGATACCACATCAGCAACTGCAGCAGCACCGGCACGTTGCGGAAGACTTCGACGTAGGCCGAGCACAGGCCGCGCACCAGCGCATTGCGTGAGAAGCGGCCGATGCCCAGCAGGGTGCCTAGCAGGGTGGCCAGCACGGTGCCGATGATCGCCACCCGCAAGGTGTTGATCACGCCGACCAGGAAGGCGCGCCAGTAGGGGTCGTTCGAATCGTAGGGGATCAGCAGCTCGCCGATGTCGAAGCCGGCCGGCGAGCTCAGGAAGCCGAAACCGCTCTGGATGCCGCGCACACGCATGTTCAGCATCGTGTTGTGGGCCAGGAACCAGATGGCAAAGCCGATCATGCCGAGCGCGATGATCTGGTACAGCACGCTGCGTGCGGCACGGCTGCGCCACGACCAGGGCTGTTTGGGAGGGGCGCTTGCCGAAACCGCCATGGAAGCCTTCCTGACGTCGCCGGGGCGGCGGGTCGGTCTGTGGTTCTGTTGCAGGCAAACGGGGCCGGCCCTTGGGCGGACCGGCCCTTTGGTGCTTCAGCGCCGCATCAGCGAACCGGCGGGGCGTACATGATGCCGCCGTTGCTCCACAGGTTGTTCAGACCGCGTGGCACACCCAGCGGCGACTTCGGGCCGACGTTGCGCTCGAAGATCTCGCCGTAGTTGCCCACCGCCTTGATGGCGTGTGTGGCCCAGCTCTTGTCCAGGCCCAGCAGCTTGCCGGTGTCTTCGGTGCTGCCCAGCAAGCGGCCGATGGCCGGGTTGTCGGTGGTCTTGGACATGGCGTCGACATTGGCCTGCGTGACGCCGTAGTCCTCGGCCTCGATCAGCGCAAAGACCACCCACTTGGCGATCGTGAAGAACTCGTCGTCACCCCGGCGCACCGACGGGCCCAGCGGCTCTTTCGAGATCAGCTCGGGCAGGATCACGTGTTCCTTCGGGTCCTTGGCTTCCTTGTTGCGGATCGACGCCAGGCCCGACGCGTCGGTGGTGTAGGCCACGCAGCGACCGGCAAAGTAGGCCGCGTTGGTGGCTTCGAGCTTTTCGAACACCACCGGCTTGATGTCGAGCTTGTTGGCGCGCGAGAAGTCGGTCAGGTTCTTCTCGGTGGTGGTGCCCGACTGCACGCAGACGGTGGCGCCCTTGAGCTGCTTGGCGCTCTTGAGCTTGGTCTTGACCGGCACCATGAAGCCCTGGCCGTCGTAGTAGGTGGTGGCGGTGAAGAACATGCCCAGCGAGGCATCGCGCGTCAGCGTCCAGGTGGTGTTGCGCGACAGGATGTCGATCTCGCCCGACTGCAGCGCCGTGAAGCGCTGCTGCGCGCTCAGCGGCACCCACTTGACCTTGTTGGCGTCACCCAGGATGGCGGCTGCAATGGCCTTGCAGACGTCGACGTCCAGCCCCGTCCAGTTGCCCTGGCTGTCTGCTGCCGAGAAGCCGGCCAGACCGGTGCTGACGCCGCAGACCAGCTGGCCGCGCGCTTTGATCGCGTCCAGCGTCTTGCCGGCATGGGCCGGCATCGCGGTCAACGCGCCGGCAGTCAAAAGGGTACCCAAGGTCAGGCGTGACAGGGAATTCATCGTTCAGCTCCTGATATTGATCGTTCGAACTGCCCCTGGCTGGGGCAGATTGGCGCCAGGACGGTATCGACATTCGTCACATGCAGCAACTGTGCCAAACCCGATGCGGGTTCAACCGGGCGCGCGCGGCCCCATCACACTGGCGTCGGTAACGACGACGTCCAGCGCATGGCGAATACCCGCCGCATGGTCCTCGATGCAGCGCAGCACCAGCGGGCTGCGGTGCCGCATGACCGTGGCGCGAACGTCGTCCAGCGACAGCCACAGCGTGCGCACGATGCCTTCGTCCAGCGCCTGTCCAGGCACGGCTTCACCCACGCTGCCGCAGAAGGCAAAGCGCAGATAGGTGATGTCCTCGGCGGCCCGGCCCGCACGTGCCGGGCGCTCGAAGCGGGCCAAGTAGACGCCGACCAGCGCTTCGGGCGTGAAGGGGCGCGCGGTTTCTTCCAGTGCCTCGCGCACCACGCCCTGTGCGGGCGATTCGCCGGGCTCGAGGTGGCCTGCCGGGTTGTTCAGGCGCAGGCCCTCGGGCGTGTGCTCCTCGACCAGCAGGTAACGACCCTGGTCTTCGATGACGGCGGCCACCGTCACGCTCGGGCCCCAGCGCGGCATGTTCATGCGCGGCATTGTCGGGGCTGCCGCAGCGTGGTTGTCTTGATGCGGGCGTGCGGACGCGCGATCGAACTTGTGTAAGCTCGCGCCCCGACAGCGGCCCAGGATGGGCCCGATGCCGTGGTATCGCGGCACGCTGTACCCAATTCATAAACATCCCGAGGAGATCTCCATGCTGATCGGAGTCCCGCTCGAAACGGCGGCCGGGGAAACCCGCGTTGCCGTCACTCCCGAGACGGCCAAGAAGCTCAAGGCCCAGGGCCATCAGATCAAGGTGCAATCGGGGGCCGGCATTGCCGCCAGCGCCACCGACGCCGCCTACGAGGCCGCCGGCGCCGAGATCTGCGACCGCGCCTCCGCGCTGGGTTGCGACCTGGTGCTCAAGGTGCGCAGCCCCGACCCTGACGAACTTGGCCTGATGAAGAGCGGTGCCGCCCTGGTCGGCCTGCTCAACCCCTTCGACAAGGACGGCCTGGCGCGCCTGGCCGCCGCCGGGCTGACCAGCTTTGCGCTCGAAGCCGCACCGCGCACCACGCGTGCGCAAAGCATGGACGTGCTGTCGTCGCAGGCCAACATTGCCGGCTACAAGGCGGTGATGATGGCGGCCGACAAGTACCAGCGCCTGTTCCCGATGCTGATGACGGCCGCCGGCACCATCAAGGCCGCGCGTGTGGTGATCCTCGGCGTTGGCGTGGCCGGACTGCAGGCGATCGCCACCGCCAAGCGCCTGGGCGCAGTGATCGAGGCCAGCGACGTGCGGCCGTCGGTCAAGGAGCAGGTTGAATCGCTGGGCGCCAAGTTCATCGAGGTCAGCTACGAGACGCCCGAGGAGAAGGAAGCGGCAGAAGGCGTGGGCGGCTACGCCAAGCCGATGCCGCAGAGCTGGCTCGACCGCCAGAAGGTCGAGGTCGCCAAGCGCGTGGCACAGGCCGACATCGTGATCAGCACCGCGCTGATCCCGGGCCGTGCGGCGCCGGTGCTGATCAGCGAGGACATGGTCAAGAGCATGAAGCCTGGCTCGGTGATCGTCGACATGGCGGCCCCCGCCGGCGGCAACTGCCCGCTGACCGAGGCCGGCCAGACGGTGGTCAAGCATGGCGTCACGATCGTCGGCGAGACCAACATCCCGGCCCTGGTGGCCGCCGACAGCTCGAGCCTGTACGCGCGCAACGTGCTCGACTTCCTGAAGCTCGTGATCACCAAGGAAGCCGCGTTCACCGTGCCGATGGACGACGACATCGTCGTCGCCTGCCTGATGACCCAGTCGGGTGAAGTGAAGAGGAAATAACGATGGACATCGTCAGCCCCACCATCACCAACCTGATCATCTTCGTGCTCGCCATCTACGTGGGCTACCACGTGGTGTGGACCGTCACGCCGGCGTTGCACACGCCACTCATGGCCGTCACCAACGCCATCAGCGCCATCGTCATCGTCGGCGCCATGTTGGCCGCGGCGCTGACTGAAACCACGCTGGGCAAGACCATGGGCGTGCTGGCCATGGCGCTGGCCGGCGTCAACGTTTTCGGCGGCTTCCTGGTCACACGACGCATGCTGGAGATGTTCAAGAAGAAGGACCGCCCCGCCAAGGCCGGCGAGGGGAAGAAGTGATGAGCGCCAACATCGTCACGCTGCTGTACCTGGTGGCCAGCGTCTGCTTCATCCAGGCGCTGAAAGGCCTGAGCCACCCCACCACGTCGATCCGCGGCAACCTGTACGGCATGGTCGGCATGACCATCGCCGTGCTGACCACGGCTGCGCTGATCGTCAAGCTGTCGGGCCAGATGGGCCAGATGCGCGCGCAGGGCATGGTCTGGGTGCTGGTCGGCCTGGTGGCCGGTGCCGCCTATGGCGCCTGGCGCGCAAAGACGGTCGAGATGACCAAGATGCCCGAGCTGGTGGCCTTCTTCCACAGCATGATCGGCCTGGCCGCGGTGTTCATCGCGGTGGCAGCGGTGGCCGAACCCTGGGCCTTCGGCATCGTCGCCAAGGGACAGCCCATCCCCACCGGAAACCGCTTCGAGCTGTTCCTGGGCGCGGCGATCGGCGCCATCACCTTCTCGGGCAGCGTGATCGCCTTCGGCAAGCTCAGCGGTACCTACAAGTTCCGCCTGTTCCAGGGCGCGCCGGTCACGTTCGGCGGCCAGCATGCGCTGAATGCGCTGCTGGGCCTGGCCACGGTCGCGCTGGGGCTGTTCTTCGCGTTCACCGAGAGCTGGCCGGCGTTCTTCGCAATGCTGGCGCTGAGCTTCGTGCTCGGCGTGACCATCATCATCCCGATCGGTGGTGCCGACATGCCGGTGGTGGTGAGCATGCTCAACAGCTATTCGGGCTGGGCGGCCGCGGGCATCGGCTTGAGCCTGAACAACAGCATGCTGATCATTGCCGGCAGCCTGGTGGGCAGCTCGGGCGCGATCCTGAGCTACATCATGTGCAAGGCCATGAACCGCTCGTTCTTCAACGTCATCCTGGGCGGCTTCGGCGGCGAGGTGGCCGGCCCGGCAGTGGGCGGCGGCGCACAGCGCCCGGTCAAGACTGGCAGCGCCGACGACGCCGCCTTCGTGCTGGGCAACGCCGAGACCGTGATCATCGTTCCAGGCTACGGCCTGGCAGTGGCGCGCGCGCAGCACGCGGTGAAAGAACTGGCGGCCAAGCTGACCGAGAAGGGCATCAGCGTCAAGTACGCCATCCACCCGGTTGCCGGCCGCATGCCGGGCCACATGAACGTGCTGCTGGCCGAAGCCGAGGTGCCCTACGACCAGGTGTTCGAGATGGAAGACATCAACGGCGAATTCGGCCAGGCCGACGTGGCCATCATCCTGGGCGCCAACGACGTGGTGAACCCGGCCGCGCACACCAAGGGCAGCGCGATCTACGGCATGCCCATCCTCGAGGCCTACAAGGCCAAGACCGTGATCGTGAACAAGCGTTCGATGGCTTCGGGCTACGCCGGGCTGGACAACGAGCTGTTCTACATGGACAAGACCATGATGGTCTTCGGCGACGCCAAGAAGGTGGTCGAGGAGATGGTGAAGGCGATCGAATAGCGGGCGGCGTTTTGGTCAAGGCCCGCCGGACTGCGGCCCGGCCAGGCCCAGCGAGGTGGCGTCGGCCAGGCTGAGGCCGCAACCGCCGACCCGCAGCGCCTCGGCACGCGCGCCGCCCAGCGCCAGTCGGACCAGCCGTCGCGTGCGGCGCAGCTCACCGGCCTGGATGCGATTGATGGTGCCGTAGTGGGTCTGCCAATAGGCCGTGGCAAAGCCCTGCAGGCGCGCCGCATCGTCGGCGTGGCCCAGCATCACCCAGGCGTCTGGCAGGTGCAGCAGCGCGCTGATCTGCAGATAGGCATTGCTGCGCTGCCAGCCCAGCCTGAGACAGCGCTTGAAGGCGGCGTCGGCGTCGGCCCAGCGCCGCCGGCGGATCATCACCCGGCCCAGCTGCCATGCGGATGTGGCGGCCGTCTGGATGTCATCGTCCTGCAACGCCTCGGTCTCACACAGGGCCAGGGCCGTGGCGGCGTCGGCGTTGCGGCCGGTCCAGGCCCAGCAGGTGGCGCGGTCGAGCGCGCGGCGGCGTGCATTGCGCGGGTCACCCAGCTGTTCCCACAAACGCTGGGCTTGCACCAACTTGGGCTCCACGCCGGAGAAATCGAGGTGCACGTTGACGCCCACCATCATCTGCATGCGCAGGGCGACCGCCTCGGCAACCCCGCCGCCAGACTGGCGGCCCAGGGCCACCGCCTGCTCCATCAACTCGTCGTCGGCGGGCTCGTACTTGCCAGTCAGCAGATGGGTCCAGACCAGGCGCGACAAGGCCAGGCTGCGCTGTCGGTCGTCGCAGGCGCAATCCCGTGCCTGCTCGGCGTGGCGCAGCGCTTCGCGTCCAAAACCCGACACCATGCGCACATAGGCGAGCAACTCGCACAGTTCGCTGTGCAAGCAGCGGTCGGGTGTGCCGGCTGCTGCGCGGTCCAGGGCCTGCATCACCAGCAGCGGCATTGCTTCCTGCGCATCGATCGTCCAGTAACGTTTGACCGCCACCGCGATGCGCGCCGCCGTGACCAGCTGACCGTCGGCCACGGCACTGGTGATGCCGGCGTGCACGTGGCCCAGGTCGGCTTCGAACGCGACGGGCCCGGCAAGCACCAGTGCCGGTCCTCGTTCGATCAGCCAGGCCTGCACGCGCGAACGCGCCGCCGCCGCTTGCACTGCGGCAAAGGCCTCGGCCACCAGTTCGCGAACGGGCTGCAACAGGCTGTGGCGTGTCACACCGTGACGGTCTTCCCGTGCCTGCACCAGCGACGCGTCGATCAGGTCCTGCAGCAGGTCTTGCGCCCGGGCCAGTGGCATGCCGGCTGCTGCTGCTACGGTTTCGAAGCGCGCTGGCGCCGCCAGCACCGTCATGGTCTGCAGCAGGGCGGCTTGAGGCGGCTTCAACTGCTGCCAGCTCCACTGCATCACGTGGCGCAGCGACGCATGGTGGCCCGGGCCCGAAGGGTCGTCGCCCGCACGGCTCAACAGGTCGAGCAGCGGCGTGGCCGTCGACGCCTGCAGCCGCTGCAGCAGCTCCGCCGGCGTGCAGCCGCGCAGGCGCGAGGCCGCCAGTTCCAGCGCCAGTGGCATGCCGTCCAGCAGGCGCACCAGGGCGCTCAAGGTCGGCCAGTCGCGATCGGCGGGCTGGAAATCCGGCCGCACCGCGCGCGCGCGATCGACGAACAAGGCCAACGCCGGGTTGAGCGCGACTTGCTGCGCCGGCGTTTCGACCGCCGGCAGCGGCAGGCCACCCAGCACGAAGGCCTGTTCACCGTCCAGGCCCAGCCTTCGACGCGAAGTGAGCAGCAGATGCAGCTGCGGCAGGGCTTCGAGCAGCGCCATCACCAGCCCCCCAGAGGAGCCGGTCAGCTGCTCGAAGTTGTCCAGCACCAGCAGGCTCGCGTGATCGGCCAGCGCCGACTTCAGGCCTTGCAAGGGGTCGCGAGCGCTGACGTTCAGTGCCTTTGCGATCGTGTCCAGCGCCTGTGGGGTGTCGACACAATTCGCCAGCGACACGAACACGATGCGCACGAAGCGTGTGTTGCCGAGGCTGCTCTCGGGTGCCCAGTCAGCGGGGGCCTGCAGGGCGCGCGCGGCTTCGATGGCGAGCCGGGTCTTGCCGCATCCGCCGGGCCCCAGCACGGTGACCAGGCGTTCCTGGCGCACCAGGGCCAACAGCCGTGTGGCACTGTGCTCGATGCCGAACAAGCGCGTCCAGGTGCAGGGCAGGGCGTTGATCAGCACAGGGCTTGGCGCAGTGGGAGATGGCCGGGCCTCCAGGCGCTCGAACAGCGTGGCCAGGCGCGCACGTGCTTCCAGCACCCATTCGTCGTAGAAGCCGGGCATCAGTTCGCCGCCGTAACGTTCGAGCGCAGCGGCGGTCGCACCGCTGCGTGACAGCTGCTCGAAGTCCAGCGCATCGCAAGTC
>Ga0073899_10000904_pt1 | contig 27450 bp, 20 predicted proteins | sample KloWWTmetaKNB5Ph_FD_88975 | JGI IMG/M metagenome (GOLD analysis project Ga0073899, IMG submission 88975) | Active sludge microbial communities from Klosterneuburg, Austria, studying microevolution and ecology of nitrifiers - Klosterneuburg... | ecosystem: Engineered > WWTP > Aerobic digester >... | reverse complement strand
GGCAATTGATTCCTACGGCGCGCCAATCATTGCCTGGTTAGACGACAACAGCAGCGGCGGGTACTCTGAAATCTACGTCCGGCGCTGGAGCGGCGCGGCCTGGGTCGAAATGGGCAGCGGTTCGGCCTCCGGCGGTGGCATCAGCAACGACAGTGGCTATTCCTCCTTTCCTTCCTTGGCAATTGATTCCTACGGCGCGCCCGTCGTTGCCTGGCATGGCGACAGCGGCAGCGATGTTGAGATCTACGTCCGGCGCTGGAACGGCGCGGCCTGGGTCGAAATGGGCAGCGATTCGGCCTCCGGCGGCGGTATTAGCAACAACAGTGGCGATTCCTCGTTCCCCGCTTTGGCCATCGGTTTGGACGGCGCGCCCATCATCACCTGGTTAGACAACAGCGGCGGCGGGAGCTCCGAAATCTATGTGCGGCGCTGGAACGGCGCGGCCTGGGTCGAAATGGGTAGCGGCTCCGCCTCCGGCGGCGGCATCAGTAACACCATTGGGAAATCCGAAGATCCATTCCTGATTATCGGCCCCGACGGCGCGCCTATCATCACCTGGGCAGACGACAGCGGCAGTGACAGCGGTGACTACGGAATCTACTTACGGCGCTGGAACGGCGCGGCCTGGGTCGAGATGGGTAGCGGCTCCGCCTCCGGCTACGGCATCAGCAACAACACCAACGGGTGGTCAGGTGATCCTTCCTTGGTCATCGGCTCCGGCGGCGCACCGATCATCACTTGGACAGAGGAGCATAACGACGACTATGAAATCTACGTTCGGCGCTGGAACGGTTCGACCTGGGCAGAAATGGGGAGTGGTTCGGCTTCCGACGGGGGGATAAGCAACACCAGGAACGGGTTGTCCTGGCACCCCTCCATCGCCGCAGGCCCTGATGGCGCCCCTATCGTTGCCTGGTATGACTACAATATCGGCAATTATGAAATCTACGCCCGGCGCTGGAACGGCTCCGCTTGGGTCGAAATGAGCAGCGGCTCGGCCTCCGGCGGCGGCATCAGTAATAACAGCAGTCGGTCTGTGCAGCCCTCCCTGGCCATCGGCCCCGACGGCGCACCTATCGTTGCCTGGTATGACGAGAGTTCCACCAACTCTGAAATCTACGTCCGGCGCTATCAGGCCAGCTGCTACACCCTGACCCTGACCCACAGCGGCAGCGGCAGCAACCCCACCGCCAACCCGCTCAACTCTACCGGTTGCGCCGCGCGACACTACACTGCCGGACAGGCGATCACCCTGTCCGCCTCACCGGCCGCCGGCCATCACGTCAAAAACTGGAGCGGTACAGCCAACGATAGCAGCACATCGACGACTAACAGCCTAACCATGCCCGCCGCCAACCACACCGTGTCCGTCAACTATGAGGCCATGCCCGCCGGCGTCTTCCGCGCCTTCATGCCGTCGGCGCTCAACGTGCCACCGACCTGCTTCGCCGGACCGAATGAGCGCGAGCCGAACAACAATCCGGCGGACGCCAACGGCCCCCTCTGCCCCGGCCTGAGCTTCAGCGGTCTGCCCGACGACAAATGGGATATTTATTACTTTGAAACGACGCTCCCCGGCGAGATCAAAGCCACGCTCACCAATCATTATGGCGGCGGGATGCAATTGCAACTGTATACCGGTTCGGTCGGCGGAGCCCCGAGTTATCTCGACACCGATGACGGCGACGGCCTGCAGGCTACCCTGCGCGGGACGCAGCCGGGACGCTACACCATCGCGGTCTACACCGAAACGCCCAAACCGGCCGAAACCCGGCGCTATATCTTAAGGGTTTCCGCTCCCTAGCCGGCGGGCCTAGGGCGAGGGCGGCACGGCCGCGGTGGGCAATGATGGCAGTGCTCACAACGCCTAGCCTCTCCAGTTCAATTCGTGATTAATTGGCTCCAATAGGGACGCTCTTGTTCGACCATGCTGCCCAAATTTCGCAACAGCCCCCGCCGTTCGCAATATCCAAATGAACGCATCACCGGGCCAAAGGCCTGATATCCACAGAAATTTACTTATTGACACCAATTAATTCACTTATATACTGTTATCAGTTCCAGTTTCTCAACGGAAGTTTTCTCTGGGCAAGAACCAATAAACCACTACCGCTTAGAAGTATCGACTTTCTACAATTTAATAGAGTTTACCCCTGGCTCCCGTTTGGGGGGCATTATCTCTATCGACACGTACTGGTATACCATCCTCAGTGGTGTGGTATCGACATGGCTGAAAGTCGTGCGGTGGCCCTGTGTGGCGCGGATCGGTTGACGAAGTTGCTAAGCGCTCAGTTGTTCGCTGAATACGAGGGACAATGCTATGAATGGCCTAAACTTCAACCTGTTTGGCAACGTCAAGGTCACTCGCCAGGATGACCCATTTGAGGAGTTGCGCATCGGTCCGCTGTCTCAGTCACTATTAGCTTATCTGCTGCTATTTCCCCGCCCGCACCGCCGCGAGGAACTGATAGACCTCTTTTGGGATCGAAACAATCTTGATACGATTCGTCGTTGCCTGAGCACGACTCTTTGGCGTCTGCGTGGTGAATTGGCGGGTGAGGGCAATGAACCTTACATTCTCACCGCATCCAACGGCGACATCAGCTTCAATCGGAAGAGCCAACACTGGCTGGACATAGCCGCATTTGAGGAAAACGCTCACCAGGGTCTGACTCGGCCGCTGGCAGAGATGACCGCCGGCGAAGCAGCGGCGCTGGAAGACGCCGTCCAACTCTATGTAGGTGACCTGTTGGAGGGCAGTTACGCCGACTGGACTCTGTCGCCGCGCGAATATCTGCGCTCTCTGCATTTGAAATGTCTGGCACGCCTGATGGAGTACTATGAAGGCCAGAAGCTTTATGAACAAAGCATCGACTTTGGCACCCGGATAATTGCCCTGGATCCATTGCGCGAAGAAATCTACCGCGCGCTCATGCGACTATTCTATCAAACCGGGCGTCGTGAGGAGGCCGTCCGGCTCTACGATACGTGCTGCCGGCTGTTGGCCAAAGAGCTTCACATCCAACCCCTGGCGGAAACGCGCGCGCTTCATGGTCGCATCGCCGCCGCCCAAGAGCTTCAGCGGGATGCGTCAACCGATCCCGTTGCCGGTGAACTGACCGGAATCCACCAACGACTGGATGTGGTCACGAATAACCTCCTCACGTTGACTGATCAACTGGAACGAATGCTGCGCCAAGTGCAAATCCTAATCGACCGCTAAGATCGAACGTGCTCCGTAGATACAAGGCTGCTGGGAGATAAAGCCATCGTTCCCCCGCGGATTGGCTTCCTGGCCGCCTCGCTCTTTCCCCTGTTCGCAACAATCCAACACCACTGAAAAAGCTGTGACCGGCTGTGATATAGATGTGACATCCCGGTGATGGGTATCGTGTAGAAAGCATGTACGCGGTTTAGAGACAGCTTTCCAGGTATACCACGGGGTGTTTATGTCGTGAGCGGCAAGTGAAATAATGTCTCGTCCATTGCCTAAGGCCCAACGGTCGCCATGTAGCAGATTCTAAATCAGCAATGAACTCGCTGGAGCGATACTCGCATTCATTTATCCTGCGCATCTGGCTTGAACCGCGAGAGATTGAAGGCGAGGAAAGGGAGAGGCGCGGAACGTTGGAACACGTCGCCAGTCACAGACAATTTCATCTGAATGACTTGGACGACCTACCCGATCTCATTCGTACTATTGTCGAGGACAACACGGTCAGACCCCGAAGATTGAGGCAATGGTGGCGGCGTTGGAGAAGGTGATCATTGCAATGCAGTGGCTTAAGGTAACTACCCAAACAGAACGGATTTAGAAATAGATGGCAACGTTATACGCCTTAGCTGCTGTCACACAAACCATTTTGGGTATCTTGGCCGACGCGCGCCCAAAACCCGAATTTGATGATGCCAAGTTTGAAGCATTTCAATTCAAGGACTTCCAGCGCGAGCCACCCATATCTTTAGGTATGTCGCTTTACCTTTACCGGGTGTCGGTTAACGCCTCGCAGCGTAATATGCCGCCTTCCGTCGACATTGATGGTCGCATGCGCCACCGCTTGCCGCTGGACCTGCACTACATGATTACCGCCTGGGCCATGACGGCCATTAATCAACAACGTCTTCTAGGTTGGTGTATGCGGACGTTGGAGGATACATCCTGCCTGAGCGCCACTCTATTGAATAACTATGGCCGGCCCGAGAGGAGCTTCCATCCCGCCGAGAGCGTTCAACTCCTCTATGACCCCATGTCCTTGCAGGACACCATCCAGCTGTGGGATGTTCTGAAACCCAACATCCAGTTGTCGGTCACCTATACGGCGCGTGTGGTTTATCTCGAGTCGCCCCTGGAGATGGGGGGCGAAGAGCCGGTGCAGAGCCGCGAATTACGGATGGTGAAATGGCCTCCGGCATGACGCCCATACTCGAATCCCCCGTCCTCCTGGAAAGGGTGACCCGGGTAGCTCCCCTGGGAGTGCGCTTCTGGGACGTCGCGCTGAATTGTCCGCCGCGCGAGCCGCTGGCAGTGACAACCTACCCCGCTCGGAACCCGCGACAGCGTACACCGGCCTTCGCCAACCCTTCCGGGGTCTACGTCGCGCAAAACCTGCCCGCTTTGCGCGAGGCTGAAAACGGTCGTGGCGACCCCGATTACTGGGCCGGCGTGGCGCGGCAGCCCTTCGTCATAGAAGTGGTGGATCCGCTGCGGCGCTTCCTGCCATTCACATTCGACGCCGACCTGCCGCACCGCCGGCTGTTCGCTTGGCTGTGCGGGCCGGCCGGCCCGCCGCTGGAGCCGGGCCGGGCCGTGCCACTCTACTCGCGGCCGTCGCGCGCCTTGCCGGGCGACCTGGCGATCGTCCGCGCCGAACTGTTCGACCCGCAGGCCGGCGCCCCGGCGGCCTGGGCAGTGCTGGAGGTGAGTCTGGATGGGGGTTTGCTGGGCCGAGGCATAGCCGATGCCAACGGGCGCGTGGCTCTGGCTTTCGACTACCCCGACCTGATTGACTTCGTCCCCGATTCGCCGCTCGACTCGGGCATACCCCTGAGCCGGCAGCAGTGGACAGTGCAGTTAACGGTCAGATACGCTCCCGCCGCGGCCGCGCCAGCCATTCCCGATCTGTGCGCCACGCTGGAACAGGCCCCGGCCAGGCTTTGGCAGAGGTGGAACCCGCCCGCGGGCAACTCGCCGCTGGCCGCAGTCGCGCTCAAGTTTGGCCAACCGCTGATCTTGCGTTCGCAGGACGCCGGAGGAGCGCCTTTGTCGGTGCTGTTTATAACGCCGTAGCCCGCATGGGCCTGCGGTTTGGCCGGGCATTGCCCGCCCGGCCGTTAGCTCTCAGAAGAGGTGAGGAACGAAATGCCAGAATACTTAGCCCCTGGAGTCTATGTCGAAGAGGTGTCGTATCGATCGAAGTCGATTGAGGGCGTCAGCACTACCACTACAGGCTTCATCGGCCCGACCAGTTACGGGCCGATCGATCTGGAGCCGGAGGTATTGGTCAGCATCGAGGAGTTCGAGCGGCTCTACGGCGGCGGCCAGCAACTTCGTTTCGAAGGTGGCCTGGTGATGGACAACCACGTCTATCACGCCGGGCGTGTCTTTTGGCTGGAGGGTGGTCGACGTCTATACGTCTCGCGCGTCTTCAGACCGCTGACGGACGATCCTTATCCCCCGGCGGATTTCATGACAGCCGCGACCGCCACGCGGGCGGACGATCTATACGTGGATGGCCACGCGCGCGCCGCTATGCCTATAACCTCCCCGCCGACAGGTGATGCCGGCTCTATCCATCTTCGCGCCCGTTTTCCCGGTGCGGCCGGCAATATGCGCGTGCGCTTCACCCTCCAGTTGGGGCAAAACGTTCTGGGTGGGAAGGCAGGCAGTCCGACTGTCGGCGCCCTGGGCCATGATGATATTGTCTTCATCCGCGACCAAAGCTCCCCCATCAACAACCCGCCGGGAGCCGGCAAATTCTATCGGGCCGAATCTTATTTCGATGCCCCGAGCAAGAAGTGGAAGTGGCGTTTCATTGATGAGAACGATATCCCGCTGGAACTGAACGATCTGAGGCCGGATATTGACCCCAAAGTCAGCGACCAGGTGCGTGTCGTCACCCTCTCGATCACCGTTAACACGGTTGGTAGCAACCCTTCGTCCCAGACGTGGGGGGCGCTGGCCCTGGACAAGAGGCATCTGAACGCCGGCGCGCCGGATTCGTTCACGGACCTTTTCACTGCCAACCCGCCGAATGTGGCTCAGGCCCGATCGCTGCCGATAGTTATCACGCTCGGAAACGATCTGAAATCGGGTCTGGATGTGCTGCAAGCGCTTCTGGACGCCGACACAGTTTTGAAGACGAATTTGGTCGATGCCGACTCCACCGACGTGGAACGCTCAGTGGACATGTTGTTGGAAGGCGGCAACGACGGGCGGCGCCCCCTGTCGGCCCAATTTGAAGGACAGGTCGATCCCGTGACCGACCTGAAGAGCGGGCTGAAGGCGTTCGAAGATCTGGAAGACATTTCTATCGTCGCCGCTCCAGGCTCCACCTTTCGCTACGAAGACGCAACGTACCAGCTCGAGGCGGCCAACATTATCAACCTGCTCATCGCCCACGCTAACCTGATGCGCTACCGTATCGTGATCGCCGACTGCGGAAATGACCAGTCCATTTCGTCCGTCCGCGCCATGCGAGCGAAGATTAATTCCAAATACGTTGCCTTCTATTATCCATGGGTCCGCGTCGTCGATCCCATCACCAGCCAGCCCATTTATCTGCCGCCCAGCGGCTTCGTGGCCGGCATCTATGCCCGCAACGACATCAACCGCGCCGTGTACAAAGCGCCGGCCAACGAGGTCGTCAACCTGGCTGTCGGCTTCGAAAGACTGCTCAACAAGGCCCAACAGGACGTGCTAAATCCGGAAGGCATCAACTGCTTTCGCTTTTTCGAGGGTCGAGGCTACCTGCTGTGGGGCGCGCGCCTGGCGACCGACGACCCGGAATGGAAGTACGTCAACCTGCGTCGCTATTTCGCCTACCTGGAGCGCTCCATCGACCGGGGCACACAATGGGCTGTGTTCGAGGTGAATTCGGAGCGGCTATGGACCAATGTACGCTACACCATTCAGGACTTTCTCTATAACGAGTGGGTGTCCGGGGCCTTCCTGGGCGACAAGCCGGACAAGGCGTATTTCGTGCGTTGCGACCGCTCGACGATGACCCAGAACGACCTGGACAACGGCCGCCTCATCTGCCTCATCGGCGTAGCCGCCGTGCGCCCGGCCGAGTTCGTCATCTTCCGCATCGGTCAATGGACCGGCGACCGAAAGTAAGCAGTGAACGGAGATAAAAAATGGCAACTGAGCGAAAGCCCAATCCCTACCCCTATACCCAATTTAACTTCACCGTGGACCTGGGCGACGGTGTTCAGGCTGGTTTTCAGGAGATCAGCAACATCGGCACGGAAATGACGGTGGTCGAGTATCGCAACGGCAACCACCCCACCAATAACGTCACCAAGATCACCGGCCTCAACAAGATGACCGACGTGACGCTGAAGCGCGGGGCCATCGGCGTGTTGGATCTTTATAACTGGCTGGATGCCATCCGCGACGGCGCCTCCAACGGGGTGCGCAACGTCACCATTGGCTTGCGCAGCGAGGACGTCACCAACCCGGCTCCGGTTCTCACCTGGAGGCTGATCAATGCCCGTATTATCAAGTACGTGGCCGGGCCGCTAAACGCCAAGAGCAGCGAAGTCGCCATGGAAGAACTGACCCTGTCCTATGAAGTGCTGGAGATGGAGTGATTCGTGCTCATCTCGACGTCTCGCCGCCTGCCGGGCTTCCAATTTGAAACGCAACCGCCGCCTTCGCCGGACGTGCTGCCGCGCATGGACGTGTCTGTGTTTGTGGGGTTCGCGGCCTGCGGCCCGCTGCACGTGCCTGTTGTGGTCGAAGACGCCGCCCAATTCGCGATCGTCTTCGGCGATGACGTCATCTTGGGCCGGGATGCCGAACGCGGCGAACCGGCCTCGGCCCACCTCGGCCCGGCCGTACGCGCCTTCTTCCGCAACGGCGGCCGGCGCTGCTGGGTCATACGCGTAGCCGACGCGGCGCAGGCACGGACGGGTCTGTTTCCCGTTTATGGTCTGGCCCAGGTCGATCTGATTGGCGGCCAGACGACGATCAGACCGGCGTTCGCCCGCGCTCGCTGCCCCGGAAGCTGGGCCGATAGCTGGCGGCTGGGCGCCACGGTGTCCAGCGCCGGCGTGGCCGTCCGGGATGTCGACGCCGGGGGTCTGATCGTGGCCCCCGCCGTGGCCGGCGCGCTGCGTCCCGGCGATCTGTTGCGCTGTACATACTGCGACGAGGGCTACACGCTCCTGCTGATGGCTCGTTCCATCGAGGAGGTGGGGCCTGGCTCGCCGCCCGATGTGCCCGGCTATCGCGTCGACTGCGCCGCCATCTGGCTGCAGACGGTGACCGCCAGCGACGCCCTGCCCGCGGGCGCGGAGGCGCGCCTGTTCACCGGCTCGGCCGAACCGGAAAAGGTCCCGGTTCTGGCCGGCCCCTTTCCGGCCGGCGGCGGCGGGCCGCAGCTGCAGAGGCCATGCGCCGATCAGCGGGTGGGCGACGCGACGGCCGGCGATCTCATCGGCCTGACGGTGGCCCAACCGCCGGCCGGCGCCCTTGTGCCCGGCTCCTTGTTGGGCGTGGCCGGCGTGGGCGAGGAGTGGTGGCTGCTGGTCCAGACTATCGACGGCGACGAGAATGGCTCGCCGCTGGAAGCGACTGTGAACGTAATCGGACCTGCTTTCCGCCGCCTGGCCGGCCCGCCCCAACCCTGGCCGGCCGGCGATCCGGTAGTCGACCGGTTGAGCACCGAGTTGTGGGCGCGCAGCGGCCAGGGCGAGCCCCTGCGTCTGGCGGATCTGGGCTTCGGCCCGGCCCACCCACGCTTCTGGGGGACGCTGCCGGATGATCGACAGTTGTTCGCGGAATCCGAGCCGTTCGCGCCGCCGGCGCTGTGGTCGCAGGTGCGGACACCCCGCTTCCCTATCGCCGGGCCGGCCGAGATGAAGCCGGATAGCTTTACCTTTCCGGTGGCCATGCTGACGCTGCCGGAGGTTTTCCTGCCGCCGCTGCCCTCAGACGAACCGTCGCTGCGGCGCGACGGGCTGGAAACCTTCTCTGCCAATCTCTTCCTTGACCCTTCCCTGGCCAGAGCAACGAGCCTCGATCTCATGGCCTCGGCCGACTTCATCCGCTACCAGGCGGAGCGGCCGCGCGCCCTGCTCGGCATTCATGCAGCGCTGGCAATCGAAGAGGCGACACTCATTGCGGTTCCCGACGCCGTCCACCCCGGCTGGGAACCGGCCTTGCTGTCGCTGCCGGCCCCGCCCCGGCCCGTCGCGCCGCTGGCCCGGCCGGAGTGGTGGCGCTTTCAGGGCTGCGGGCCGCTCTCTGTCGAGCAACTCACCACTCAGCCGGAATGGAGCGAGTTTCACGATCGCGCACTTCGGGTCGTTGCTCCGCCCGTCCTCACCCATGACACGCCGGACCCAACCGGAACCTTCACCCTCTACTGGGAATCAGATGAACCGGATGCCCGCTACATCCTCGAAGAGTCGCCCGATCCTGGTTTTGAATCGGGCCTGATCACGATTTATGAGGGCCCGGCCAGCCAAATTGTTATCTACGGCCGCCCGCCTGGTCATTATTACTACCACGCGCGCCTGGAGGTCGGAGGCAATCGCAGCGATTGGTCGAAAGGCATTGTCATGTCCATTTACGCCGCGGGCAGCAGCTACTGGATGTTCCCGGCGTCGGGCATGCAGCCGGGCTTGGGCACGATCCAACGCGCCTTGCTGCGCTTGTGCGCCGCCCGCGGCGATATGATGGCCGTCCTCTCCTTGCCGGCCCATTACCGCGAGGAGGAGGCGCTACGCCATACCGCGCTGCTGCAACCGGGCGCGACGTTCACTCCGCCCGGCGACTCCTCGCCCTTCACCGTTCCCCTGGGTTATGGCGAAACGAAGGCGCTGAGCTATGGCGCTCTATACCACCCCTGGCTGGTGGAAGGCGACGGCGCGCAGGTGCGCAGCGCGCCGCCCGATGGGGCCATGTGCGGCCTCATCGCCCGGCGCGCGCTGTCCCGCGGCGCGTGGATCTCCCCGGCAAATGAGCAGCTCGTCGGCGTGGTGGCCCTGATGCCGCCGATGGCCCCACGCCACCGTCTGAGCCTGCTGGAAGCGCAAATCAACCTGATTCGCCAGGAACCTTACGGCTTCGTCCCGCTGAGCGCCGACACGCTCAGCCCCGACCCGGAACTTCGACCCATCAATGTTCGCCGGCTGCTCATCCTGTTGCGCCGGCTAGCCCTGAGATGGGGGGCTACCTTCGTTTTCGAACCGTACGATGACGTCTTCCGCCGCTCGGTGCAGCGCAGGTTCGAATCGCTATTGGAAAATCTGTTTGTCCGCGGCGCGTTCGCCGGAAAGACGGCCGCCTCTTCCTTTCAGGTCGTCACGGCAAGTTCGCCCAATGACCGCGACCAGGGCCGGTTCATCGTGGAATTACGCGTGGCGCCGTCGCGGCCGTTGACTTTTCTCATCGTTCGCCTCGTTCAAAGCGGCGACCGCAATCTGGTTATAGAGGGAGCGATATGAACTATCCGTTCCATAACTTCAATTTCTCGGTCGAGATCGACGTCCCTGGTGTCGCCGTGCGGGTCTGCAAGGCGGCATTCTCCGAGTGTGACGGCCTGGAAATGACGATGGAGGTCAAGTCCATCCGCGAGGGCGGAAATAACGGCAATCAAATCCGCCTGGCCGGCCCGACGGGCTATGGGCAGGTTACTTTGAAGCGAGGCATGACGGCCAGCTTCGACTTGTGGAATTGGTTTAACGCGGTGCAGACTACACCCGCGCTGCGGGCCGACGCCCAGATCGTGCTCCTGGCTGCCGACCGCACACCGCAGGCGCGCTTCCTGCTGACACGCTGCATGCCTGTCAAGCTCAAGGCGCCTGCGCTGAACGCCAAGGACGGCGTCGTCGCCATCGAAGAGATGCAAATGGTTTACGAGCGCCTGGAATTAAAGCCGGCCGACGGCCAATAGCGAGGAGTGTCATGCCCACCAGTGCCACGATTGTGAAAGCCAAACTCTACGAGCTGGATGCCGAGGGAAATCCGAAGCAAAGCGACAACAGCCCGGTCACGGTGCAGTTCAACCCGGAGACGTTAAAGGTGGCCTTCGCCAATCAGGTCGTGCCCCCACCCAGCAACGCCACGGACCAGAACAGCACCTCGACCACGCAGTTCGTGGGCAAGGGCACGACCAAGCTGTCGGTGCAACTGTGGTTCGATGTGACCGGCGAATTGCCACAGGGCCTGGCCACGAATGACAGCGAGCGGCAGGACGTGAGGCGGCTCACCAAGAAGGTGGCCTACTTCATCACGCCGCGCCCGGCGGCTAACAATCAGAATTTGCCGCCGGCGGTGCGCTTCGTCTGGGGAACGTTCCTGTTCGACGGCATTATGGAGTCACTGGAAGAATCCCTCGAGTTCTTCTCGCCCGACGGGTTGCCGCTGCGGGCCAGCTTAACTCTCAGCCTGTCACAACAGAATATCCAGTTCAAATTTGCGCCCGCCGCGCCAGGCGGCAGCCCGTCCGGCAGTGGGCCGTTTGGCGGCGCGGCCGCCGGAACAGCGCCGCTCACCCAGGCCACGGCCGGGATCTCATTGCAAGGGCTGGCCGCCGCGCAGGGCAAAGCGGACCAGTGGCAGGCCATCGCCGCGGCCAACAATATTGAGAACCCGCGGCTGCTGGCCCCCGGACAGCTGATCAATATGAACGCCACACTGAGGAGGTCATGATGACGGTCATTATCGATGAATATGAGAGCAATCCCGCGCCGGCCGCAGCCGCTCCGCCCCCCGCGCCGCCGCTCGCGGCGCCCCCGGCGCCCCCGGCACAGGAGACTGAGCGCGTCGTCGAACGCCAGCGCGAGCGAATGGCGCGCCTGAGGGCTCATTGACCTATGTCCAACCCGAATGGTTCCGGCCTTCGCGCCGCCCGACCGACCATCGCCATCGCCGGACAGGATGTGCCCGCGCTGGGCGACGGCTTGCTGGGCCTGACGATCGACGAGAACACCAACGGCCTCTATCGCTGCGAGGCGCTGTTCGGCAACTGGGGCAACAAGGACAGCGAGATCGACTATCTTTATTTCGACCGCCGGCAGATCGACTTCGGCAAGGCGTTGCAGGTCAAGATCGGGCGCGACGTGATATTCGACGGGCGAATCATGGGTATTGAGGGCATCTTCCCCGAAGGGTCGGGGGCACGCAAGATCAACGTGCTGGCCGAAGATCGGTTCCAGGATTTGCGCATGACCCGGCGCACGCGTACGTTCGCCGACCTCAGCGATGCCGACCTGATGGGACAGATCGCCAGGGACCACGGACTGCGGCCCGAGATCGACGTGACCGGCCCGACCCACAAAGTCCTGGGCCAGGTAAACCAGAGCGACCTGGCCTTCATGCGCGATCGGGCGCGGGCTATCGATGCCGAATTGTGGATGGACGGCAGCACGTTGCACGTCCAGAGTCGAGACCGGCGTCGAGGCGGCACGAAGCCGATGACCTACAAGAAGGAGCTATACGAGTTCTCCGCCCTGGCCGACCTGGCCGGGCAGCGCACGAGTATCGCCGTCAGCGGATGGGATGTGGCCGGCAAGAGCGCCCTCAGGCACGAGGCAATGGAATCGATCCTGCGCGGAGAGTTGAACGGCGATATCAGCGGCGTCAGCATCCTCAGATCGGCCATTGGCGAGCGCAAAGAGGCCATCGCCCATACCGTGCCCTTAACCAGCCAGGAGGTGCAGCGAGAGGCGGAATCCTTTTTCAAGATGACAGCCCGCCGTTTTGTCATTGGACGGGGGTCGGCCGAGGGCGACGCTCAGTTGCGCGTGGGCGCTTTCGTCGACCTTCTGGGACTAGGCCCACTCTTCAACGGCAAGTACTACCTGACCGAGGTCCGCCACATCTTTAGCGGCGCGCGCGGGCTGCTCACCGAGTTTGTGGGCGAGCGGCCGGGTTTGGGTCAAGCCGGCCGGTGAGCGACGCCCGCCGGCCGTAAAACGAGTATGCCATGTTTACCCATATACCTTTCGAACAGATCATTGATGAGCGCATCCCCGGTGGTCTGGGCGGCCGGTGGTACGGTGTGTTCCCCGCTTTGGTGATCGACATCAAAGACCCGGACGGGCAAGGCCGGGTCAAGATTCGCCTGCCCTGGTCACCGGACACCCACGACCAACAGTATGAGGTCTGGGCGCGACTAGCGACGCTGATGGGCGGCAACAACCGCGGCAGCTGGTTCGTCCCGGACGCCAACGACGAGGTGTTGGTGACGTTTGAGGCCGGCAATCCGCGTCGCCCCTATGTCCTGGGTGGCCTGTGGAACGGCCGCGACGCGCCGCCGGCGTCCATGGACGGCAGCGGCAGGAACAATGAGAAGGTGCTGCGTTCGCGCAACGGCGTGAAGGTGACTCTGGACGATAGCGACGGCCGCGAGCGAATGGTGCTGGAGACGCCGGGCGGCCAGGTGGTCACGCTGAAGGATGGTCCTGGCGCGATCACCATTGTCGACAGCTCCGGCAACTCGATCAAGCTGGAATCGTCCGGCATCACGTTGACGACAGCCGGGAAAATGACCCTGAACGCCAGCATTCTGGAAGTTACGGCCCCGGTAGTCAAAGTTAACGCCGGCACTTCTACCCTAACCGGCATGACGCTGACTGATACACTGAAAAGCAACACGGTCATCAGCGCGACTTATACCCCAGGCGCGGGCAACATGTGGTAATCATGAACGAACCTCAAGTGCAATGGACAAGTCCGGCTCCCTTGTGGCCGGCGCTGGCCGGGTCATCAACGTCCGGCGACCGGGCGCGGTTCCGCCGCCCGGCCATCCTACGCTTCAGCACCGACTCCTTCATGGAAGAGTTCATGACCCTGCTGAACAACGAGCCGCAGCGTCTGGCCGAGTGGCGGGCGAAGCACGAGACGTGGCGCTCGCCGACCCCCACGCCCGAGCCGATCGAGGCGCTGCCGGCCTTTGCCCGCTCGCTCAACCGACTGCGACTGGCCCAGGCACTTCCGGCCACGACGCCCACGGCCGCCATCGCCACGACCGCCATCGCCACGACCGGGGAAGCGGCGGACGACGAACCGCTCACGCTCTACCAGCCGGCCCACCAGCGTCATTACCTTGTCACCGCCTGTCTGGTGTGCCGCGTGCCGGGGCTGCCGGACCGTCTGTTGGACACGGGCGATGACGAGCGCGTTTCCTTCGTCCTGCGCCGGTTGCGGCCAAAAGCGCCCGGCCCGTTGCCGGCTCGCTTCGATCTGGAAACTTGCGATGAGTACGCCTTTGCCGGGACACCGCAAAACCAGCAGTGGCGGAAGGTGGGAAACGGTGCGACGCTCTTGCCCGACGAGGAGCCGATGCCGCTTTTCGGCGCCACCTATGTGGAGAGCGATGGACGCAGGCGGCGCCTCATGGCCGGCGTGATCCCCGTAGGGAAGCGCGAAGCCTATATGGCCGCCCCGGCCGCGGCGCTGGACCCGGCCAACACCGCCCCGCCTCCGGATCCGCGCCACGCGCAACTCCTTTCCCAAGTGACGGACCCCTGGCGCAGCCTGTTAGGCCTGAAAGCCCGATCGACCCAACTGGTCATGGCTAGCCGAACAGCAATGTTTGCAGAGGGTCTGAGTGTGGCCGAAGTTAACCAGAGGGGGTATGGCCTGGTAGCCATCAACGCCGGAGATACAGTCGAACAACGTGCCGCCGCGGCGCAGATTCAGCAGCTCTCCTGGTATCTCTTGCTCGACTTCGCCGACTACCTGGACAAGTACCTGTCCAACGTTTGGGCGGTTATCGCCAACGCCGCGCCGGCCACCGGCCTCAGCGCGGCCGAGACAGCCCTGCTGAACGCGCTCAATGCGGCCAATTCGCACGGCAAAACGCTGTCGGCCGCTCTTAAGGAGATAATCGGCCAGCGCGACGCGCTGGAGGCAACTACGGCCCCCTATCCGCCGGCCCCAACCCGGCCGATCCTCCCTGGCCTTCCTTCCTGTTCTCGCTGGCAGATGTGGGCGCGCTGGTCGATCCCCCCACAGGGCATACCGGGCTTGAGACGTTGGTAGCCAATGCCCGACCTTCCGACCCCCCGCCGGACACGCCGCCACTGCCCCTGGCCGCGCGACAGGCGGGCCTGGACCTGCGCGAGCCGGGCTGGTTCATCATTCGGTGCGTCTTCGAGAGGCCGAAATGCGGCCCGCGGTTCATTCCCGTGGTCAGCGAACCCACGCCGCCCTTCCAACTGGCCGCTTTCTTCGATCCCAATGCCCCGGCTCGCCCGATTCGCATCCCCCTTCCGATGGACACCACCATCGCCGGATTGCGAAAGTTCGACAAGAACACGGCCTTTATGATGTCGGACGCCCTTGCTTGTCAGATGGAACGGATGGGCAAGCTATCGCTCGGCGACCTGGTGCTGTCGGTCCTGCCCTTTCCGCTGCACAAAGACTTGCCGGCCGACACCGGAGCCTGCGCGTCGGGCAGCACGGGCATCGGCATGGTCTGTTCTTTTTCTATTCCCATCATCACCATTTGCGCGCTCATTCTGTTGATGATTATCGTCAGCCTGTTGGATATCGTCTTCCGTTGGGTTCCGCTCTTCATCGCCTGCTTCCCGTTGCCGAAGTTCAAAGCCAAGGAGTGAGTCAGTTATGGACGCCGGTCGTTTGTTTGGACGTGGGATCAGCTTTCCGCCGCGAGTCGGCGAGAATGGGCGCATGGCCTGGTCGGAAGGGGACGACAACGTGCGCGAGGCCATCTATATCATCCTGATGACCCAACTGCGGGAGCGGGTAATTCTGTCCGACTTTGGCGGTTCGCTGGGCCTGTTCCTGTTCGAGCCGAATACCGTCACCACCCGGCGTATGATCCAGGACAGCATCACCAAGGCGCTGGCTCGTTGGGAACCCCGCGTCGCGGTGGAGGATGTTCAAGTTGAGGAGGACCAGCAGGACCCCGAATCGGCCGTTGCCACGATTCGCTATAAGCTCATTGCCACCCAGACCCAACAACAGGTCAGCCTATCGCTGCGGCTGACCGGTTAACCAGTGAGGATTCAACCATGCCATTGACAATCCCGACCCTGGTCAATCGCCGCTTCCAGGACTTCGTCGACGAGGCCAAGGCGCGAATCCCGGTCTATACGCCGGAATGGACGAATCACAATGCCTCCGATCCGGGTATCACCCTCCTGCACCTCTTTGCCTTCATGGCCGAGCACGTATCTTATCGGGCTGACTTCATTCCGGAGCGCAATCGGGCCAAGTTTCTCTCATTGTTGGGGATTCCCCTGCATCCCGGTTCTTCTGCGCGCGGCATCGTCCAATTCGAAAACGAGCGCGGGCCGCTGCGGACGATTACATTGAACGGCGACCTGGAAGTGCGCTCGGGGCAGATCCCGTTTCGCACCGAATTGGGCCTGGACGTCTTGCCCGTCGAGGCGCAGGTCTACTACAAGGCCGCTACGACCTTCCAAAGCGAGGCTGTGCGGCAATACTACCAGCAATTATATGCCTCCTATCTGGACAGCGACGAGACGCAGACCCTGTCGATCTACGAGACCCGCCTGCTTTCGCCGCGCGCCGTGGCCCCTGTCGAATTGGGGCTGGATACCATTGATAACTCGCTGTGGATCGCCTTATTGATCCGCGCCGGCGATCAACCGTACGCTTCGCTCAGAGACCAGGTGCGCGAGGCCATCGCCGGCAAAACCATCAGTCTGGGCGTGGTTCCTCAGCCGCCGGACAACGGCCGCCATCTGGCCCCCGGTCAGCCGGCCCAGGCCGACACTTTGCTGCAATACCGTATACCGAGTGTTCCGGCCGCCGGGCTGCCGCCCGCCGGTCCGGATCGGCTGCCGGATTACGATGTCCTGGCCGCCCAACCGACAACCAGCATCCTGACCGAACCGGGTATCGTGCAAATCACCCTGCCCGGCGCGGATGCTTTGAGGCTCTGGGAGAATCTCGATCCCCTGGAGGCGGGCGTGGGCGACTTTCCCCCGGCTCTGGAGGACACGGTGCTCAACGACCGGGTCATCACCTGGCTACGCATTGTGGCCGCCCCCGGAGCCAGAGTCAGCTTGCTCTGGCTGGGTATCAATTGCGCCATGGTGACCCAGCGGCTGCGCGTGGCCGGCGAACAGTTACCCGACGGCACAGGCGAGCCTGACCAGGTAGTCAACCTGTCACAAACGCCGGTCATCCCCCTCTCGGTGCGCCTAACCGTCGCCCCAACCGCCGGCCTGGATGAAACGTGGGTGGAGATCGACGACCTGATGAACGCCGGGCCGGAAGTGCCCACGTCCGACGTGCGCCGGCCACCGGGCGCGCCGCCACCCCCGCCGCGGCCGGTCAAGGTATTTGCCGTCGATCCGGAGGCGGGCTTGATACGGTGTGGCGACGGCATGCACGGCGCGCGCTTCCCGCGCGGCGCGACACTTCGCGTCGACTACGACAGCAGCGTCGGCGCGGAGGCCAACGTCGGGCCAGGGTCAATCAACAGCAGCCCAGCCCTGCCGGCCGGCCTGAAGGTTAGTAACCCGGTCGTCACCTGGGGCGGAACCGAGCCGGAAACGGTGAGTGAAGGCGAAAGACAGATCTCCCGCCTCTTGCAGCACCGCGACCGGCTGGTAAACGCGGCCGATTTCGCCACTATTACCCTCCGAACGCCCGGAGTCGATATTGGCCGGGTTGAGGTGCTGCCCGCTTACAATCCGGAAATGGCCGCCAGCGCGCCAGGCGGGGCCCCGGCGCGGTGACGCTTATGGTGCTTCCCAAATATGATCCAGTCTCACCTGATGCGCCCCAACCCGGTCGCCTGTTCCTCGATACCATCTGCCGCTACCTGGACCCCCGACGCCTGGTGACGACGGAACTTTTCCTGCGCGGGCCGGTCTATCGCGACATATGGGTGTCAATAGGCATCACTGTCGTGGCCGGGGCCAGCATCGCCCAGGTATCTGAAGCAGTGAAGAAGGAGCTGCAGCGCTTTCTGTTCCCCCTGCCCGCCGACCCCGCGACCGAACTGGAAGCGGTTCCAATGTTGACCGCGCCCAAACGCGGCGACGGCCAGGGCTGGCCGCTGGGGAAGGCTGTTTTGCGGCTCGAGTTGTTGGCCGTCGCCAACCAGGTTGCGGGGGTCATGCTGGTCAACGGCCTTCTCCTGGTCAACGCCGATGGCGACCTCCGCGAGGCTATCCCCCTCACCGGGCTGGAGCTGCCCCGCGTGCGAGGCATCGCCGTCGTCGTTGGCGATCCTTTGCCGGCAAATCAATTGCCGGGGCGGAATGTCGAGACAGTCGCGCCGGCGCAGCCCTTTGTGGCCGTGCCGGCAATCTCGGAAAGTTGCGGACCTACGGCTTAAGCATGGATGCTAACGGAACCCCCTACCATCTGCTCCTCGGTTATGCCGATTGGGCAAACTGCACCGACGGGCGCAACCGTCTGGCCTCGTCATGGGAATCATCGCCTCTATCCGATGACACGACAGGACTGGCGTGGGATGGCGTCGCCCAGGAAGTGACGTTGCAGGGTCGCCTGTTCGAGTTCGTTGCCGGTCGCGGCGACAAGGGGCCGCGATTGAGCGCCCGACGCGGCGCCGCGCGCGACCGCTTCGGCAACTGGTACTGGATCGATGAGAATCAGAGGGGCATTTACGTCAACTCGGCCGGCACGGGCGCAACCACCCGCTTCTGGTCGTCGGAGGCCAAGCCCGTCTGCCCGCCGCCGGCCGACTTCGGCGACTTTCGCCCGCAAGCGGAGCCGCCGCCCCCGACGCCGCTATCACTGAGCGGGCTGGCCGTCACCGAAGACCACCATCTGGTCGTCGGCGTGCTCGACCCGCCGGGTCTGCTCATATTCGATCTGTTTACCGCCGGCGCGCCGCGACAGTTGATCTGGCCCGTGGCCTTTGAGCCGTGCGATATGGCCCCCCGGCCGGGCGGAGGGGTCTGGATTCTGGATCGACGGTACGGCCGTTATTGGGCCCTTGACCGTTACTTCAACGTCATTCGCAACGAACAGAGCCAGATCGTCTTGGCCGAGGCCCAGAGAAGCGCCTTTCAACTACAAGATGGCCTTTCAGAGCGATCCACGCCCGGCCGCACGTTTCCCCAGGGCATCACGCTCGATACCGCCTCTCCTCTGGACGGCGTCGACGATCCGATCGCCATTGAGGCGCTGCCGGACGGAACGGTGTTGATTCTGGACGACACGCGCCCCTTCGCCCGCGTTTTTCGCTTTCGCCTCGGACAACGCCTGGGCAAGTCCGTTTCCACCCGCGAAATACAGGAGTACATCAGCGAGGAGGGCCGCGCCGATTTTCAACTGGTGGCCCATGACTTCGCCTTTGTGCCCGAACACGAAGGGACCGATGGCCTGACAATACCGGACCGGCTGATCGTGGCCGCGGCCCATGGAAACCAGTGCTTTGCTTTCGACATCACGCAAGTTGACGATCAATTGCAGTTGCGACCGGTTCGAGTCTACCTGCCCATGCGCCTGTTTGGCGGAAAGGGGCTGGTAGCTGCCGGTACCCAGGCTTTCTACGACTTCGACAACCGCTGGGTACCGCTGGTTGAGCAACGGCAGCCGCTCTACCTGGCGGAGGCTTACTTGTATACCCCGTCTTTGGATGGCGATGGCCCACTCCTCGACAGCCGCCAGCCCGACTGTGTTTGGCACCGGCTGATGCTGGACGCCTGTTTGCCGCCGTCGACAACCATCGGCGTCTGGAGCCGGGCTGCGGATACATTGGCGGACCTGGCCGTAGCGGAGTGGCGGCCCGAACCGGCGCCCTACCGGCGCGCCTCCGGCTCCGAGCTGCCTTTCGCTCCCCAGGGCAACCGCCCGCATGAGGGCACGTGGGAGTTGCTGTTCCAGCGCGCGCGCGGCCGTTACCTTCAGTTGAAGTTGCGCCTGCGCGGCAACGGGCAGAGCACGCCCCGGCTGCGCGCGCTGCGCGTCTATTACCCGCGCTTCTCCTACGCCGATCATTACCTGCCCGCCATCTATCGCTCAGGCGGCGAGCCGGCCACTTTCCTGGAACGCTTTCTGGCCAATGTGGAAGGCTTTTTCACCGCCATCGAAGACCGAATCGCCGCCAGCCAGGTGTTGTTCGACGTGCAAGGCGCGCCGGCCGAGACGTTGGATTGGCTGGCGCGCTGGTTTGGCATGGCCCTCGACGCCCGGTGGGATGAAACCAGGCGGCGGCTGTTTATCCATCACGCGATGCTTTTCTTCCAACACCGGGGAACCGCCCTGGGCCTGCAAATGGCCCTGCAGGTCGTCATGGGCGACTGTGTGGACGAGACGATCTTCACCGACCCGGTCACCCGCGCCGGGCGCAGCGGCATCCGCATCGTGGAGCGCTACCGCACGCGCCGCACGCCTGGCGTGGTTCTGGGCGACCCAACCGCCCCCGCTGGCCCGCGGCTGCTGGAGCCGAATGCCCGTTGGTATCCGCGGCAGGGCAGGGCGACGCTGCACCAGCGCTACGCCGAGTACTTGCTGGGTCGCGGCTTGCCGGCGGCCGACTATCCCCTGCTGCCGCCGGACGGCGCGCCGACGGGCTGGCAAGAGTTCAGCCAGACAGTGCTGGGGTTTGTGCCGGCGGCCGAGGCCGGCAATTTGCCGGACTGGCAGGATTTCCTGTCCCGTCGCTATTCCACGCCGGGCGCGCTGAACGAGGCCTACCGGCTGCCCGTCTCGCAATGGGTGACGTCGTTTGCCGAGATCGGATTAGCCGTGTCCCTGCCGGCCGATGGTCCCGCGCTGCACGATTGGTATCAGTTCGAGTCGGTGCTGTTGCCCATGCGACGCACCGCCCACCGCTTCACGGTTATGCTGCCCGTCCCCAAGGGAAGATTCAGCGAGTTCGCCGAGCTGCAGGAGCGGCGCGCGCTGGCCGAACGAGTCGTGGAACTGGAGAAGCCGGCCCACACCGTCTTCGATGTGAAGTTCTATTGGGCCATGTTTCGCGTGGGTGAAGTCAGACTGGGGTATGACACCGTAATCGGCGAAGGCAGCCGTGCTCCAGAATTGTTGACGTCCCTCGTCCTCGGCCAGGCGTTTCTCGCCGAAAGCTACCTGGCGCCCGCGATGGACAGGCGGCCGCCGGCTGTAGTCAGTTGTCCACGTATGTAGGAGGCACTATGAGTAGCTTCGCGCCACAGACTGCTGTAACAACTATGGTTCCCCCAGATCCGTTCAAACATGTGAACTACACATTGGGCATGGTTCTGGGCGTCACGGACCTGACTCAGGACTTCGTTTATGGCCGCGAGCGGGATGCGGCAATTATCCGTGACCTGATCGGCTATGGCACGGTCTGTGGCTTGGCCGTATCGGCGGATGAGCTTGGACCGGAGCCGCAGGTGTTGGTGGGGCTTGGGACAGCCGTCTCCCCGCGCGGCCAGTTCATTCACGTGCCCTGCGCCCAAAGCGCCCGCCTTAACGACTGGCTGGCGGCCCATGCCACGCGAGTAGCCCAATATCGCAGCGGCGATAACCTGCGGCTCTACGTGGTGGTGCGCTACCGCGAGTGCCTGACCGACGCCGTCCCCATCCCCGGCGAGCCTTGCCGCAGTGAAGACGAAATGATGGCCCCCTCGCGGGTGCAGGACGACTACCAGTTGGACATGCTATTTGTGCCCCCAGACCAGCGGCACGACGATGCCATCCGCGACTTCTGGGCCTGGCTGTCCCAGATAGAGAGGGCCGACGTGCCGGACAGCCCGGCTTTGCTGGCCGCCTTCGAGGACGCCGTGCGCCAGGCCGTGCCCCAACTGAGTTCGCCGCCCACCTCGCCGCCCACCTCGCCGCCCGACTACATGATCGGCTCGCCGCCGGACAGCGTGGTCATCCCGCGGGTGGCCGCCTGCGACTACCTGCGCTTGGCCTTCCTGATATGGACAACCGAGTTGCGGCCGCTGTGGCTCGGCATCAATCAGACCTGCGCCGGCGAGCCGCCCGATGAGGAGTACGTCCTGCTGGCCGAACTGGACATAGGCCTGACCGCCGCCGGGCAGGTGGCCGACGCCCCGGCCATAGCGGTCAATGAGCGGGAGCGGCCCTTCCTGGTCTCCCTGCGCATGCTTCAAGAGGCGATGCTTTGCGGCTTGGGCGGGGGCAGCGCGGCCGACGCCGGAGATACGGTTGTGGCCGAAACTGCCTTTGGCCAGGCAAGCAACGCCGGCGGCGCGCCGGAACTCAGCCGGGCCGACCACACCCACGGCACGCCGCCCGATCCCATCCCGCCGCACCAGGCCGACCCGGCCGCCCACACGCTTATTGGCGACGTCACCGGGCCGGTGAGCGCGACCGTCGTCGCCAGCCTTCGCGGCGCGGCTCTGGACGGGGCCGCGCCGGGGGAGGCGCAGGTGCTCACCTTCCAGGGCGGCGCCTGGCGGCCGGCCGACCACCCCCACGTCGCGCCGCTCGATCCCATCCCGCCGCACCAGGCCGACCCGGCCGCCCACACGCTTATTGGCGACGTCACCGGGCCGGTGAGCGCGACCGTCGTCGCCCGCATCGCCGGCGCCCCGGTTAACCAGACCGCGCCGGCCCCTGCCCAGGTGCTCACCTTCACCGGCGGGGAAGCGCGCTGGGCCGCGCCCGCCGCCGCAGGAGGCGAATTCGTCGAGCACCCGCCCGGCCTGCCCCGCTACGCCATCGTGGCCGCCGGCGAAGTGCTCGGCGACGGGACCGCGGTCGGGCCGACGTATAATGGGCTGACGGCCCAGGTAAACGGCGACCCCGGCGTGGTTGAATTCCGGTTCGACGACTACGTGTTTGACAACGCGGCGAAGTACATCGTCAAGGCGCTCCTGGTCTTCAATCGAGCGCTCTTTGACCAGCAGACGATCAGCATGCCGGTGGTAAGGTTCGGCAGTTTCGAGGCCGACCACTTTCGACTGATCGTCGCCGTCTCGCCCCTGGTCATCCTGTCTGACAACGCCGGCAGCCCCATCCTGAACCAGGAGACGGGAGACGTCGTCCGGGTTACGGCGGCCCCCGCGCCGGCCGATCCGCCATTACTCGAGCGGATGGCCTTCATGATCGAGGTCAGCCGGTTTGAGGCCGTATAGGTGAAATCATGGGCATAAGACATCTGACCGAACCGATTTTCGACGACGGGCTGCGGGCGATCAACTTCTTCAACGGCCGCCTCCTGTCGGCCGAAGACATGAGCACGCAGGCCCTGGCCCACGAGCAGATCGACAGGCGGCTGGCGATGGCCCTGGGCGACGGCGTGGCTTATGGCCTGGAGGTGAGCGAGAAGGCCGGCGTTAGCACGAGGACTAACCCGGTCATCACCATCCGGCCCGGGCTGGCGCTGAACCGGGAGGGGCAGACGCTGAAGCTGGCCGGGGCGGTCGATCTGGCCTTGACGGCCGCCCCCGTCGCGACCGGCGGCACCCCGGCTGTCGTACCCTTTTTCACCTGCCAGGAACAGAAAGCAGGGGTCTACGTGGCCGGCGCGGGCCTCTATCTACTGACCATCTCGCCTGTGGCCGGGCACGAAGGGTTGGCCCAGGTCAGCGGGCTGGGCAACGGCACGGCCTCGTGCGGCGCCAGAAAATATCAACGTGAAGGCGTGAAGTTCCGTCTTATCGCCATCGAGCTTAGTTCGACCGATCTGGCCGAAGGTCGGCGATTGCGCAACCTGTTGGCCTATCGCTGCTTCGGCGTGGAAGACGCGGGTTATCGCTCGTTCTTCGCCAACCCGTTTGGCCCGCCTGTCGAGCAGTACGGCCTGCTGGACGATCTGCGCCCCAACCGGCTGGCGGACTGCGAAGTGCCGCTGGCGCTGGTCTACGTGACAGCCGCGGACGGCCTGGCTTTTCTCGACATGTGGGCCGTGCGCCGGCGGCTGACCGCGCCGGCGCCGAGAGTGTGGCCGCTGCTCACCGGCGACCGGCGGATCAGCGAAACCGAGGCGATGTTCCGGCAGTTTCAGGATCAGATCGAGCACATTCGCGCGCGCGGCGGCGAGACGCCCGCGGCCATCATCGCCCGGGAGCGCTTCCGGTACTTGCCGCCGGTGGGGATTCTGCCGCTCCTCGACGGTCGCGCCCCGCAAGGGTTTCACCCGGATTTGTTCTTCGAAGGGATCACTCACCACCCTGTGATGTACGTTGAAGGCGCGCGCGTGGCGGCCCTGGTGCGCAATATGCTTCACTATCCGCCCGTCGATCTCCGGGAAGGCGTGTCGCTTTGGATCTATCGCGTGCGCGAGAACGCCGAGGCCATCGCCGGCGGCTCGTCCCTGGCCGCCCCGCCACCCTACCTCATTTTTAGCACAGGTCACATGGCCTATATGGGTGATCCGCACTACGACGTGAACCGCTGGGAGTACGCCAACCGACTCTGAGAAAGGGGAAAACCGATGCCAATACCAACTGTGAATCCGGGCCAACTCATTAGGGTCAAAGACTGGAACGATATGGCCGACCTGCTGAACACGCTGGAAGCGCAGGTTGCGGAAATGATGAGCGGCGGCGCCAAGGGGCCGCCAATTATCTCCCGAGTGCTGCCATCTGATAGCGTGACGACCGGCGATCAACTACGCATCTACGGCGCGAACTTCGCCTTCATGGAAGGCGGCCATAGCGTCTTTTTCGGCGAGACGCGGGCTATCACGTTTCTCGAGGGCTCGTCGAACACCCTGTTGATCGTCCAGGTGCCGGACGTGGTCGAGGGCGCCACCCGCGAGGGCAAGCCGCTGACGATGACCGTCGGCAACCTGCATAGCTCGACGAGTCGCGTCATCACCATCAAGGCCAAACCTGTGGTCATATCCGGCGGCTTCCAGTTCACCTACCTCGGATCGCGCCCCACTACCCCTGCCCAGAACGCGGCCATCAACTATGACTTCCAGTTGCGTTCCTTCGCCAGCGAAGACTTGATCGTGACATTGAAGCCGACGATCCAGGTCCTGCAGCCCACGCCGCAGGGGGTTGCCGCGCCGCAGTTGACCGACCGCCTTACCGTGCTCGACCAGGATGGCAGCGAGCAGCCGGCCGGCCAAATCCCGCTGGCGGAAGGAACGACGAAGACCATCAGCGTGCGTCTGAATCTACCCGATGGGATTAACGGCGTGCGCTACAACCTCACCCTCGAGGCCGGCGCGCCGGGTGTGGCGTCGGTAGTCGAACCCGTGCCGCCGCAACAAGTGGGCCAGGAAAGCGAACAGCCCGATGCCACTGTGACCAATTTCGAGTACTTCCAGACCATCGCGGGCGAGGCTGCCTTTTCGGCCGACGCCGGCGGTGTCGCCGGCGTGGACGGCGCCCTCACCATTCCCCACGGAACGACAGCCACGATCCTGATGCGCGCCACGTTTGCCCAGGGCGACGACCGCCGGTATCAACTGAATGCGGCCGTCGGCTCGCCGGCCAGCGGTTGGACGGTTGTGCCGAACGCAGCCATGCAGAACCCTGTGTCCGTCGATGCGCCGGGTGGAAGCATCGATATCTTCTTCGACATCACCGCATCCGCGACGCCGGCCGAGACGTCCGTGCGCCTGACGCTGACGCGCGAGGGCGCGGCCAGTGGCAACGTGCGCTCAGCGACATATCGCCTCCGCGCCTCATAAGGCTAAATCAGATAACAGGAGAAACACAGAATGCCGACTTATTGCGTGCCCGTTCTCTCGAGTGTTCCCGGTTCGCCCGCCGGCGACTTTCCCTGGTGGACAACGACGCCTGCCCCTACGGGCAGCATGCGCTACTTCCCCGATAACCCCAACTGGCTCGGTGCGTTCAGCCTTTCCACGGGCGCCGGCGCGAGCAATCACTCTCAGTTTCGCGCCCTCCGTGACGCGAGTAACCTCTACCTCTCCTGGGTGGTACGCGCCAGCTCGCTCAGTACGGTGGTCGATCGCGTCAACATCCTTCTGGGCGATGGAACGAATTACGTCGCCCTTCAAGTGCGAGTCGCTAGCGCCGCGACAACCCCCAGCCCCAAAGACCAAAACAGCGGTTGGTTTACCTATCGCCTGCAAAACTGTACCGTAAGCGGCAGCGGCGCGATCACGCCGGTCGCCCCCGATCTCGCCATCGATGGCGCTAATCTGGAGACGACCGGCCGCATGTGGGTGGACGTAACTACGCCGCGTCGCCTTTTGCAGACGCGCTGGGCGTTTCAGGTGGCTATACCGCTGGGCGCGGCCTGGTCCCCAAGCCCGTTGAACCTGCCCACGGCCGGCGCGTTCAAACTGTGGTTTGAGGTCTGGGCCGCGCTGCCGGGGGGAACCACAGCCCACCGGGTGCCGAACAGCACCCTCCAGACTTCAAATATCCTTCAGATCATACCACCCGGTTTGAACACCTCGCACATGCTGGACATGAGCACCGGGACGGCCGGCTGCGACGCGGCCGTGAGCATCAACTGGGGCGGGATTGGCGTGCGCAATGTGGCCGCCGGCGACCCGCCGCGCCCCGGCACCACCAGTATCCGGCTGGACCTGGGACAGAATTACCCGCCGAACCTGGCCGCGGGGCCTACCCCTTCCCTATATAACGAGAGTCATACCCCTAACGTCGCCGCCAGCCAATTCCAGAACCAGATCTATGCCCAACCGACCTTCCCGGGCGGCGCATTGCCGGCGAATGAAAACGTGCGCGGGCGATTCAGCCTGGCCAATTGGGGCTCGCAGATTGCCATCCCGACGGCCAATTCCTGGCGGCCCATCCCTGGCGGCGAAGATGTGGGGTACCTGAACGCCAATAGCGAAATGAGGTTCGTCTGGCCTCTTCCCACCGCTGATCCCGCCGCATCCAATTACGTCAATACTCTCGTCCGTAACATTAACCGCTACCTCAACGCCACGGGGCGCGGGCTGACGATCCCGTCGGGCGCACAAAGCCCGCATCAGTGCATGCTGGTGGAATTGTTCAGTACAAATCCGAACGTGGTCTTCTCGAGAAGCAGCCTCTATCAGAATATGGATGTTGCCCGGGCGTCGGTCTTTCGTCGGTTGGCCGAGATCAGCGTTGTGGGCCTGTCTCCGATCAGCCCGCAGCCACGCGACGTGTACCTGTATCTGCAGACGTTTAACATGCCTGATGAGGTCACGGACGAGGATCGTCGCCGCTTGCCGGACCTGAATCGGGCGCTATCGAGCATGGCTTTCGACGATCAGGCCTATTTCCGTCGCCAGATCTCGATGATGGACTACCAGGTCGAGGATATCGCCGCGCAGGTTCCGACTTATATCGTCCACGCCTACCATGACACGGGCCAAGTGATGGAGTTGGAGAACGGGCAAACGGTGCCGATCCTCAGCCCGCAAACCT
>Ga0073899_10000903_pt1 | contig 27452 bp, 24 predicted proteins | sample KloWWTmetaKNB5Ph_FD_88975 | JGI IMG/M metagenome (GOLD analysis project Ga0073899, IMG submission 88975) | Active sludge microbial communities from Klosterneuburg, Austria, studying microevolution and ecology of nitrifiers - Klosterneuburg... | ecosystem: Engineered > WWTP > Aerobic digester >... | reverse complement strand
GGCTCGTGCCGTGCGGCGCCGGGCGCCGGCACACAGCCTGTGGATTACTTGTGACTGACTGTGTGGATAAAAAAATCGCATCTGCGCCGATTTTCTTGTTGCTTAGAGAGGCGGTCTGAAGCATTAATAGCCCTCGGAAGTTCGCGGCACATCTGCCAGCGAACGACTGGTTCGTAGAGAATCTCAGAAGCGCCGTGGCGCACTGTCTGCCGTGCGGGCCGCAAGCCCCAGGGTGGATGGACGTCACCGCCCCCCACCACGAGTCGACCCGTCAAGGTCGGTCGCGGTGGCTGGTGAAAAAGGCGTGAGGGTGACCCCGGGCTCCCACCTCGTGTGGAAGCTTTTCTTCGGAAATTGGGGCATCCCGGCTCGACGGAGTAGCGCCTCTGTCTGGGCTTTCATGGGATTCGAAGGCACCCCGGCTTTCAGGACCACCTAACCCGTTCGCGCGGGCGGTGAGAGTGGAGGCCTCGGTTGGCCAGCTGGCTGCTCGAGTCTCTTCAGGTTCGACCGGCGGCGAGTCAACGACAACGGGGTGTTCGAGATGTGGCCGAGTGGGCCTCTGCGTCGCAGCACGCACAGCCAACTCCCCGTATCTCGGCCGGTGCGGCAGGCGCCTTCGGGGTGTCAGCCGGAGTGTCATTCGAAAGAACGAAGCTCCGGTGTCGCGCTGCTCACGGTTCGGTTCGGCTTCGGTCGGCGCGAGCAGCGAAGGGTACGAAAGTGGCTCTTCGAGTGAGGAAACGTCGTTCGGTGGTGTGCTCGGGTTTCGCGTTGAAATGTTGCAGAATCTGGTGAGCGGCGTCTGGCTCGAGAGGCGAGCCTCGGTTGTGGCTGAGGTGAGCGGACGGGGTCTAGCGCGCAGTGGCGAAAAACCGCTGCGAGTGAAGGGGCGCTGTGAGTTGGATCCGACGTTCGGCACTACCGAGCGCGGGGACCAACGAAGGGCCCGTGAAGGGTCCCGCACCAGAGGAAGGTGTTTCGGGCCATGAAGGCTGCCGCCATTCACGCACTGCGGCGGCGGAAGTGGTCTTGGTCGCTCGGGTGCGGCTGGCCTAATGAGCCGGCAGAGCTCGGGCGGTGACGGGAACATCAGAGGTGACGGAGCTCCAACGGAGCTGCGAGAGGAGAATGCTCGCGGCACTGGGGGAAGCGCCGCCCGAAGCGAGTGGTCGCGGCGTGAACCGCCTCACTCATCGCAGCGCGCCAGGGGCAACTCTGGCAAGCGACTCGGTAACAGCGCGAAACAACGAGTGCTCGTTTTTGACATGTGGGATTGCAGTCGTCGATCGGACGTATCTTTGGTCGAGTGGGCTCGTCTGCCGAAAGGCACGAGTCGGGCTCGGCATAGCTCGAACGGAACCGAGGTGCCCTTGACGGGGCGTCGCGGCAAAGCGGGCGAGCGAACGGGTACGCGGCATCACCAGCTTCGCGTGGACAACCGAGCGGGTGGTACCGAGCACGAGGGTAAAACTTCGTGCGTTGCGGATACGACGATAGGTGTTCTGGGTCGCGTGCAGCGTCGTTCTTAAACCGTTCGGCGCGAGCGCGGTTCTGGCCGTGAGGGTCAATGCAGCCTCGGAAGAGTGCTCGCGCGAGCGAGTGGCGTCCGGAGCTAGCCAGCGGGTAGTGAGAGCCTGAGGTCTCGCTGACCGTGCCCATGCGGTGACAAAGAACATCAGAGGCTGAGTAAGTGTTGGTGAAGGCTCCTCCAGTCGAGAGACGCGGGGGGTCAGCATCCGTGACCGCGACAACGCGCGTCATGCCGAGGCTCCGGTGGGCGAAAGTCGACCGAATGAGCGGTGCGCCGACGATACTCTTCGCCGAAGCTGGCAGCGGCCAACAACCCTGCCACTGCACCAGGCCGAGCGATCGCGAAATCGACGGGCCTCGAGTTTTGCAGAGCCCACATTGAGGCGATGATGCCACCCGACCGTATGCAAACGGCGGAGTGGAGACCGGTGATAGCAAAAGCTGAAACATGCTCGGGGCGTGTCCCGCCCACCACCGGTAAACGGTGACTTCCCAAGGGCGATCTGGGTGACCAGGTCGCCCTTGTTTTATTTTGTCTCGCCGCGGTCCGAAGCTCAGAAGCGGGTGACCGCGCCCAGCGACAGCACGTTCGCGTGCTGGCTGACCTTGCCGCCGTTGACCGCGTGGTACGAGCGATTGTCCGGCGAGCCCGAGGCGGCGATGGCGCGCTGCTTGCCGTTGCCGTCGTTGTCCAGGCCTGCGTTCCAGACGTGCTGGTAGCCGGTCTCGAGATCCACGCTCTGGAGGCGAAGCACCATGCCGACCGCGACCCCGCCGCGCAGCGCCGGCACGCCGGTGACCGACAAGTACTCCTTCTTCACCGCGCTGGTCTCGACCCAGGTGCCGGTGCGCAGGCCCATCAGGTTGCGACGCAGGTTGTACTGCATGCCCAGCCGCGCCCCGAACGAGTCGCGCCAGCCCGTGGGGCGATCCGCGTTGGTGGGCACCGTTCCCAGGTTCGCGACGAAGATCCCGTCTGCGAAGCGGACTTCCGTCTCTTCGGCGCTGCCGTTGTTGGCCCAGGTCAGATCGAGCTCCACGTCGTACAGATCGTCACGCAGCGGATCGCGCACGCGGTGAGGGTCTTTGCGGAACCGCTCGGCGTCGAGCCCGGTCGGCGGCCGCAGCGGCATGTGCCATCGCGCACCCACCCGCGCCTCCATCGGGAGGGTGAGCACGATCTTGGCGGCGTCCTCACCCTTCTGGTCCTTGCTCAGCGTGGGCTTGGCCTTCGAGTTCCGCTGCCCGGCCGCGTTGTAATACTGCGCCGTGACCTCGAGATCGCCCTTCGCGCGGATCTTGTCGCTGTAGCGATACCAAGCGGCCAGATCGAGGTGCGAGCTCGCTTCGAACAGCGCGCTGGCGACCACGCCCGGGACGAACAGGTCTTTCGCCTTGACCACGCTCCGCGAATCGCCCGTGAAGTTGTCGCGGGCGTTGCCCTCTTCGACGTTGCTCATCGACATCGAGCGAAACTCGAGCAGTGCGATCCCCGCGACGAAGCCCACGCCCACATGAAGGCTGTCGGTGAGCGAATACCCGACGCTGAGCGTGGGAAAAAGGATGGTGCCCTTGGTGTAGAGGGACAGGTAGCGCTGGGACGACGGGATGGGCTCGGTGCGGCCGCCGGTGTTTTCGGGCGGCGTGATGCGGTCGGGCCACTCGACCTGCCCGAACGACGAGGGCGGAACGACGGTCAGCCCGATGCCCAGCTTTTCGCTCGCGCGATAGGCGAACGCCACGTTCGGGATCAGGTTGGGGTGCCCCGCGTTGGCGTTGCAGACCTTGGTATAGGTGAGGCCCTGTGAAGTGAAGCCGTCGCTCGGCCCCACGTCCGAGCCGTCGGCGTTCTCGCGCTGAAAGCAGATGGTCTGGAACGCCAGGTTCAGCCCGATGCCGAAGCCGGTGGCCTGGGTCGCGAGGGCCGCGGGGTTGTAGTAGCCGGCGATCGGGTCCGTGGCCGTGGCGAGCCAGGCACCGCCGCGCGAGAACTGCGCGACCCCGTTGTCCGGGTACTCGAGGGCGGACGAGGCGCGGGATGATCGCGCGGCAGTGATCGTCACCAAGGTCGCGAGAACAGGGATCGCACGTCGCACGGTCGCCTCCGCGAGCGAGCAGAGCAAGGGAAGGCGGGCAGGTCAACCGGCACGCGGCGGACGGGCCGGGAGCAGGTCAGCGCCGCGCCGGGGCGTCGACCAGATCACCCCGGCGGTCCACCACCAGCTCTCGCCGGCGGCTGGCCCGCCGCGGGCTCCGTCGTTCGTCGGTCAGATAGTCCAGGGCGTCCCGCGGTGGCTCGGCCAGGGGCGTGCTCTCGATGCGGCACAGGCGCGCGCCCACCGGCAGGCAGAGATCGACGCGGTGCTCCCACACCGTGCCCGGCGCGGCGTTCAGCCGCTCGACCGTCGCGCTTTCGTGGGTGCTGGCCGGGACCCAGGCGTCGTTCACCCGCACCAGGTAGGTCACCTTCCGCCGACCGCGCCCGACGATGCTCTCGCTCTCGAAGAGCTGGACCTTCACGCGCGGGGCGGCTTCGGTCACTTCGTCGGTGTCGGCGCGTAGCCGGGCTTGTTGGGCGGCGGCACGATGTCGTCGCCGGGCTTCTTGCCGTCGCCCTTCTTGTCGTCGGGCTTCTTGCCGTCGCCCTTCTTGTCGTCGGGCTTCTTGCCGTCGCCCTTCTTGTCGTCGGGCTTCTTGCCGTCGCCCTCGGGCGCGTCGGGCTTCGCGCTGGCAGCGCCACCCTTGGGCGGGGTCGACGGGTCGCAGCCCGGGCCGAAGCCGGTGGTGTCGATCTCGAACTCGACGCTGCCCTTGCGCTCGTCGCCCTCGGTGCCGATGCGCGTCACCTCGATGCGTACGCGCCGGACGCCCGCCCGGGCGGGCGAGCAATACGAGAGCAGGTAGTGGCGCTCCATCAGGTCTTCGACCTTGCTCGCCGCGTCGGCCAGTGTCGGCCCCACCCCCACCAGGTTGGGCGCCCAGAGCGTGCCGTGCTTGGCGATCGCGCTGACGTCGAACGTGCCCTCTTGCCCCACCGCGACCACGATGAACTGGTGCGGCGATGCGTCTACGGTCTGCTGCACCTGCTCGGCGGTCTGCCGCCCCGCCTTGTCGGGCCCCGCGGTCATCACCACCAGCGTGCCGACGCGAACGGACTTCTGCTGGGTCATCAGCCGCGCCCCCAGCTCTTTCAGCCCGTTCTGCACCGCGCCATGCAGGTTGCGCGAGGTGTCTTTGGGGGCGTGGGCGGCCAGCGTGGGCAGGTCGTCGGGGCCGGCCTCGCCCTTCGCGAAGTCGCCGATGCTGGTCAAGTCGGCCGAGCCGTCGAAGGCATAGACCGTGACGGCCTGGGTCTTGCGCAGGGCCGCGACGAAACCCGCCACCCCGCGTGCCACCTTGGCCCGCGTGGCCTCGTCCTGGGCGCTCGACATGTCCACCAAGAGCAGGGTCCGGAAGTGGGCCATCAGCTCCCGGTCCAAGAGCAGCTGCTTCGAGTCGTCTGCCGAGACGAGCTGATCGTTCTCGTAGATGGCGAAGCTCTGATCGGTCAGATCGGTGATGGGCGCGTCGCCCTCGCTCACCGAGAGGTGGACGGCCACGTTGCTCGGCTTCTGCGCCCAGTGACCGGGCGAGTCGACCTCGAGCTGTTTGAACAGCCCACAGCCCACGGTGAGTGGAACCAGGAGAAGGAGCCAAGCTGCGCGCCAGAGCGGCATGGCTGAGACCTTGCCACGGCTCGACCGCGACGGGTAGGGGGCGGCGCCTTACTCCCAGGCGGGCTTGCCTGCGACGGCGTCGGCCAGCATCCGCGTCATGCCGTGGGCAAGCTCGTCCGGCAGGGCCGTGGTCTCGAACAGGCGCACTTCGCTCACTTCCATGGGGTTGACCGGCGGCCGCGTCGGTACGGTCACGCGCGCGTGCACCACCACGGTCACGGCGTGGAAGCGCAGGTCGCGATCCGGATCGGAGTACACGCCGGAGACGTCACCCAGCTCGGTCACGTCGACGCCGGCTTCTTCGGACAGCTCGCGAGCGATGGCCACGCGCAGCCGCTCGCCCCATTCGAGCGTGCCCCCGGGCAGCGCCCACTGCCCGGTGTCGGTGCGGCGGATCAAGAGCCAGCGCCCGTCGGCCGTGCGCGCGGCGGCGGCGATGCCCACCACCGGGCGCCGGAGGACGTGGCGCGCCACCTCTTTGACCACCGTCCAGACGCCCTTCGGAATGCGCACGCCGCGCGATGAGATCACGGATTGCCCGCGAAGACCAAGCCTGCTCTGCCCGCCGCCGCTGGATTCGTGCTAGGCGAGGCCCTCTTCCGGTCATGCCATATCGCGCTCGGACCCCCGCCTCTGTCGCGCTCGTCGTAGCGCTGTGCGCCAGCGGCTGCCTCGAACGGGCCGAGCCGCCGGGCGCGGGCGCCGAGCCGGCGGCGTCCGCAGGCCTGGTCAGCGCGTCGGCCAGCGGCGGGCCAGGCGCCGTGGCCTCGGCCGCACCGGGCGGGGCCACGCTGGGGGGCCTGGAAGACAACCTGCCGTTTTCGCCTGACGGAACCAAGATCGCGAGCACGGCCTGGCGCAACTGGGTGTACTCGGACGTGGGCCGAGATCGAACGCGCTACGGCTACCTGCGCGCTGGCCAGCTGGTCGACGTCCGAGGGCCGGCGATCGTCAACGACGGCTGCGAGGGCGGCTGGTACCGCGTCAACCCGCGCGGCTTCGTGTGCGTGGGCAAGGGCGCCACGCGCGACCTGGGACACCCCGTGGTGATCGCGTCGGCGGCGCGGCCGGTGCGCGGCCACGGCTTGCCCTACACCTACGCGATGTCCACCGAGCAGCCGCCGCTCTTGTACTTCCGGCTGGCCAGCAAGGACGAGATCGAGAAGGTCGAAGGCGAAGGGGCCCTGGGCCGTGCCGCGCGCTATCGTGCCCTGCTGCCGACCAACGGGCTCTCGAAGGTGCTGGGCGACCCCGGCGCGCCGCCCGAGTTCTTGAGCACCAATCGCGCCCTCGAGAAGCCCTATGGCGTCGAGCGGAAGCTGCATTTCTCGGTGCACGCCGGTCGCGCCGCGGTCGGCTCGGGCTTCGCCATGGCCCACGTGTTCACCCACGAGGGGCGGGTGTGGGGGCTCACCACCGAGCTCGACATCATCGCGCTCGACAGCACCAAGGTGGTGCGCCCCAGCGCGTTCCGCGGGGTCGAGCTGGGCGAGGGCGAGACCCTGCCGGTGGCCTTCATCGAGAGCCACTTCGCGCAGCGCTACAAGGTGGGCGAATCGGGGCAAATCACCGCCGACGGCAGCTATCGTCACCGCGAGGGAGTCAAGCTCACCGGCCAGACCCGGGGCGGTGGCTTCCACGAGACGCGTGACGGTTACGTCATGGCGAGCGAAGGCGCCCGCATCCTCTTGCCCCGGGACTCGTTCCCCAGCTTTGCCACCGGCACGCGCAAATGGATCGACATCTCGATCCGCGAACAATCCCTGGTGGCCTATCTCGGCCAGAAGCCGGTGTACGCCACGCTGGTCAGCACCGGCCGCGGTGGCCTGGGCGATCCGGAGAAGGTGCAGGCCACGGCGCGCGGGACCTTCATGGTCTATCAGAAGCACGTGACCGCAACCATGGACGGCGAAGAGGACAAGAGTGACGGCTACGCGTTGCTCGACGTGCCGTTCGTCCAGTACTTCCACAAGGGGTATGCGCTGCACGGCACCTACTGGCACGACGAGTTCGGCAAGGTGCGGAGCCACGGCTGCGTGAACCTCTCGCCGATCGACAGTGCGTGGCTCTTCGAGTGGACCGACCCCTCGGTGCCCGCCGAGTGGCACGGCGTGCTCAACAAAGACCGCGGCACGGTGGTGCTGGTCCGGCCTTAGGCCGCTCGATCACGGCAGAAGGTCGTGGCGGTCGGCAAACGCCTCGAAGCTGACCGGCGGGGCACTGGCCTTGGACACGTCGAGCTTGGCCCGCGCGGTCACGCCGGCCTGAGGCGGTAGCTCGCTGCCGAGGGCGAAGGTGCCCTCGGCCACGACGTTCGGCGGCTTCTCGCTGGGCTCGCCGGGGTTCGGGGTGCCGTCGAGCGCGCGCACCCGCAGCGCCAACTTGTCGCGCGCCTCGTTTCCGGCGTTGAACACGCAGGCCTCCACCGCGCGCTCGTTCCCGTCGCCGGTGACCCGCAGGTGGCAGGTCTTCACGTCAGAGAGGGCGCGGACCAGGCGATCGAGGTAGGGCTGCTCGTCGTCGCGCATCCCTTCCTTCAGCTTCAGCGCTGCTTCTTTCGCCCGCGGATCGCCCAGGTAGCCCAGCAGCATGGCGCCGTGCAGCCGCACCGGGCGGTGGTTGGCGCCGAGCAGCTCGGCGATCAAGTTGGTGGGCGCCGCGCCCTCACCGGCCGGCCCGATCTCCCCGTGCAGGGGCCGATCGATCTCGACGGCGCTGCCACGCGCCTCGACGCTCCACTTGATGGCCTGGCCCGGGGTGAGCGGCCCCTCGAAGTACACCGCGCGGTTCGCGACCGGATAGCGGCGGTTCGACGGTGGGGGATCTTGCTCGAAGAAGGTCATCGCCATGGCGATTTCGCGCAGGTCTTGATCGCCGTTGTTGACCGCCGCGATCTCGAGCTCGAGGCGCTTGCGCACCGGGCCGCTCACCAGCTTGCGTTCCAGGACCAGCACACCCAGCTTCGGGATCGGCGTCGCCCAGAGTGGCGAGCTGGCGCGCGTGCAGCTGCAGCGCCCTTCCAGGGTGGTGCTGGGCGCCGACGGGCGCTCGGCCTCGGCGCTGGGGGGTGGAGCGACCGGGGGCGGGGGAGGCGCCAGGTTCTTCGGCTCGTCGGGGGCGGCGCGCTCGGGTTCGGGCGCCTGGGCAACCACCGCCGAGCGCGTGTCGTGAGCCGGGCTGAGCAGCCAGCGCGCGGTGAGCACCGCGCCCAGCAAGCTCGCGGTGAGCGTGATCACCACCGCCGCCGTGGTACGCGGGATCCAGCCTTCGAACGAGGGCCAGCGGAACGGTCGTTCGGCGGGCGCCGGCCGGGTCGGAAGGCGGATCAGCGTGGGCAGGTGGCGCGAGAGCTCGAGCGCGAAGGCCTCGCGCGCGGCGTCGCCCTCGAGCCCCGCGCGGCCAAGCTGCCGATCGGCCAACAGCCCGACGCAGACGATGGCCAGCGCCGCGAGCCCGCCGATCGCCAGCGCGGCCCCGGCGCCCGTGCTTGGCGCGAACCGAGGCAGGGTCAGCGCCGCGATCATGCTCACCACGACGGCGCCACCCCCGGCGCCGATCCACACCACCAGGCGCTGCTTGAGCACCTCGCGGTGGTGCGCGTGGTCACCCGTGGTGAAGTGGGTCAGCACCATGCGGCTGTGCGGGGTCAGCTCGGGATCGATGCCCAAGAACATCTGATCGCCCTCGACCCGCGCGGCTTCGACCTTCGACCACGGCACCGTGACCAGCGTGCCCATGGTCAGCGCGGCCGGGGCGTAGTCCTGTTGGAACGAGCCCACCCCCAAATAGGCCACGGCGAGCCCGTGCGGCGTGCACTCGAGCTCGACGGTACCGATGGCGTTGGCGCGCCCTTCGGCCACGGCGGTGGCGCGGACCTTCATCCTGCGCGCCCATCGTAGCCCCGAGCGAGGCGCCGGGCCGCTTCTCGGCCTGCTGTACCGATGATCAGCTTCAGAGCTTCGGGCCGTCGAGCAGCGCCCCGGGGAGCGCCGCCGGGGGGTGGAGCTCGCTCTTCAAGAAGCGTTCTTCGGTCAGGGCAATGGCCGCGCGCTTCTGCGCGTCGGCGGGGTGGGCCGCCAGCTCTTCCAGCATGGCCACGACCTGCACCAACACCGCCGATTGGTCGACCAACGCACGGCCAAAGCGCTGGTCGCCGTCGCCGGCGCCCAGCCGATCGAAGCCGCGGCCCAGGGCGGCCAGCCCCTGCTCGGCGCGCTCGACCAGCGGGCGGTCTTCCGGCGCGAGCGCCAGCTTCTTCAGCGAGGTGGCCAGCTCTTTCTGGAACGCCAGGTGAGCGCCGTATCGGGCCGAGTCGCGCAGCACTTGCTGCACCAGCACGTTGTGCGTGCCCTCCCAGCTCTCGAGCACCATCGAGTCGCGGTACAGCTGCACCAGGGGCGAGAACGTCTCGATGGTGCCGTTGCCGCCGAAGATCTCGATGGCGCGCTGGGCCGAGGCGGTGTTGCGCACCGCCGTCCAGTACTTGTTCACGTTCACCGCCACGCGCCACGCCAGCCGCTCTTCGTCCGTGGCGCCAGAGACCAGCATGCGGTCGGCCTGCGCAGCGATCCTGAGGCAGCCCGAGATGGCGGCCAAGGCCTCGGCGCGGAGCTCGGCCAGCGCCTGCCCCACCAGCGGGAAGCTGGCAATGGCCTCGCCGAAGGCCCGGCGATGCTGGGCGAAGGTCGCGGCCTCGCGGTACGCCCCGGTGATGGCGCCCGAGCAGCACACCGCGTTGTACAAGCGTGAGGTGTTGAGCACGATCGAGACCACGTTCTTGAAGCCGCGGTCGAGCGGCCCGATGGGCTCGGCCCAGGCGCCGTCGAAATCGGCCTCGCCGCTGGCCATGGCCCGCGTGCCCAGCTTCTGCTTGAGGCGGCGCACCGTGAAGCGGTTGGTCGCGCCGCCCACGTTGCGCGGCGTGATGAACAGACCCAGCCCGCGCGTGCCCGACGGCGCGCCCTCGGGGCGCGCAGTCATCAGGAACAGCTGCGCGTCGATCACGCTGCAGAACCACTTCTCCCCGTACAGCCGGTAGCCGCCGTCTTCGGCCCGGGCCACCACGGCGTTGAGCCCCACGTCGGAGCCGCCCTGCACCTCGGTCAAGAACTGCGAGGCGTGGATGCGCTTGTCGTAGTCGCGTTCGTACAGTCCGGGCAGGTACTTCTTCTTCTGCTCTTCGGTGCCCAGCTGCTGAATGCTCTTGATCATCCCCGCGGTGCACGCCAGCGGGCACAGATGCCCCGACTCGCCCACCTGCGCGAACAAATAGAGCAGCGCCATCTGCAACGTCTCGTTGCCGGGCTTCGAGTAGTCGCTGAGCACTCCGGTCTGCCAGATCAGCCGGCCTGCGTCGTGATAGCTCGGGTGGAACACCACCTGTTCGTGGCGCACGCCGAGCCCGTCGAAGCGCTCGAGCCGTGGCAAATTGGCGTCGTGGTTGGTCGAGACCGCCAGGTGCCGCAGGCGGGTCGCCACCGCCTCACCGGCCTGGCTCAAGCGCACGCGCTCTTCCTGGAAGCGCGCCGCCCCGAGGCGCAGCTCGAGCACGCGGGAGAGGTTGCCGTCCCAGGTGAAGTAATTGGTCGGTTTGCTCGTTTCCCAGGCGAGCAGTGCGTCGCGGCCGCGCTCGATCTCCGTGGACATGCGGCGGGGTTAGCACTGCGCCGCGAGTGCGACTAGGGCCCTGCTCGGGGCGGCGTGTGCCCCACTGCGTCAGTTCACGGTCAGCTTCATCGAGACGTAGTTCGGCAGATTCGGCGGCGCCATCGACACCGGCCCGCCACCCTTCACGAAGTTGACCGCGGTGCTCGGGCCGGGCGGCCAGATGAATTTCGCGGAGTCCTCTTCCGTGAACTCGAGCATCAGCTTGTAGGGGCCGTCGGGCACGATCTGCCCCGAGAGATTGGTGCAGTCCCACTCGGCCGAATGCGGGCTGTGCGTGGTGGCGGTGGCCGCGGTGATGGCGTCCACCTTGTTGCCGCCCGAGGCCGCGCTCCACTTGAGCAGGTTGGAGGCGCGTTTCGAGGCCCACACGTTCAGTGACTTCACGAACTTGCCCGAGCCGTCGGCGATCCATACTGCGCCGATGTTCTTGGGCGAGTACTTGCCGTGGTACGAGACAGTCGTGAACCAGAAGTGAAGCGTGCAGGCTCCGCTCGACGTGGTGCTGCCCGAGCCGCCGACACCGCCCGCGCCGCCGAGCCCGGCGGCCCCTCCCACCCCGGGCGTACCCGATGCGCCGCCCGCGGCCGCTCCCGCGGCCCCACCGGTCATCGTCTGGCCGGCGGCCCCGGCCACCGCGCCGCCGCCCAGATCGTGGCTCGGCGCCCAGAACTGGGGATCTCCGTCGCCCACCGCGCACCCCATCACGAAGAGTGCCGTTACGGAACTTTGCGCGCGCGACATGACAGATCCGTTTCGCGAAGTATGCTGGCGCGCATCTCCGTGGCCGTCAATTCGTCCTCGCTTCGCTGCGTTCGTCTCGGCTGGCTTCCGCTCCTGGTGCTGCCGTTGCTGCCCGCCTGCACGCGCGTCACGGCATATCAGCGCGAGCGGCTCGCGCACCCCACGATGACTCCGACCTTCGGCGAGAGCGACGCGCTCACCCACGTCCGTGCCGTGCAAGAGGGCGCGATCGGTGGCGAGCTGGGTGCCAGCTCCGGCTGCGGCTGCAACTGATTCCGGTCCGATGCTCTCGCGACGTCGTCCGCCGCTCGTCGGCCTGCGCTGTTTCGTCGCCTGGGCGCTGGTCCCTGCCGTGGGCCTCGGCGCGGGCGAACCACCGTCGCGCGGTGTCACCACCGAGGTCCACGGAGAAGTCGCGGGGTACACCGACTCCGACGCGGTGACGGTGTTCACGCCATCGGTCGGGGTGAAGGTCCGCGACACGGGCAGCGGCTGGTCGGCGGGAGGAAGCTACCTGGTCGATGTCGTCTCTGCGGCGTCGGTCGACATCGTGTCGACCGCGACAGAGCGCTGGACGGAGGTGCGCCACGCGGGGGGCCTCAACGCGGGGTACAAGCCTTACGACCTGGGAGCCACGCTGTCGGGGTCGGTGTCCCGGGAGCCGGACTACCTCTCGCTGACCGGCGGCGGGCGATTCGACTGGGACCTCTCTCAGAAGACGGTCACCCCGGCTCTTGGCTATGCGTTCACTCACGACACTGCCGGGCGGACGGGCACGCCGTTTTCGGTCTATTCCCTCGAGACCGACCGGCACGCGCTCAACACCGACGTGGCTCTGGTGCTCGATCGGTCGACCACCCTGAACCTGGGCGCCGATCTGGTCTTCGAGGTGGGCAACCAGGAAAAGCCATATCGGTACGTCCCGTTGTTCGCCGAGGACGTCGCCCCGAAGGTGGTGCCCGGGATGTCGGTCGAGACCGTAAACCTGATGCGGCTGCCGGGCCGCACCGCCGAGCGTCTGCCGACCACACGGCAGCGGTACGCAGCCAGTGCACGACTGGCGCAGCGGCACGCTCACGACACGCTGGTCGCCAAGGAGCGCGTGTACACCGACTCGTGGGGGTTGAAAGCGACCACGACGGATCTGCGTTGGGTGTTCGATCTGACACGACAGCTGCAGCTCTGGCCGGCGCTCCGCGTCCATTTCCAGAGCGGCGTGTCGTTCTGGAAGCTGGCGTACGTGGGGTCGGTGGCCACGGACGGCAGCCTTGGCGTCCCCCGGTATCGGACCGGCGATCGCGAGCTCTCTCCGCTCGGCGAAGGAACGCTCGGTGCGGGCATGCGGCTCAACCTGGGCAGCCCGTCGGACCCATCGGCCTTCGCAATCACCTTCCTGGCCGATGGCATGCTGACGCGCTACAGCGAGGCATTGTTCATCAAGCAGCGGTTCGGCGCGTTCACTGCCGCGCAGCTGGAGGTGAAACTGTGAGCCGCGCCCTTCCGTTGGTGCTGGCGGCGTTCCTCGCGGCGTGTGGCGATCCGGTGCACGCCGACGCCGTCGAAGCGTTGGGCCCGGAAGCGGATGGCGTCGAGCCGGGGCCGTTGCATCGCCCGGGACAACCCTGCCTGACCTGCCACGGCGGAAAGGGGCCGGGCAACATGGAGTTCAGCGTGGCGGGCACGATCTACAAGTACGCCGACTCGAGCGAACCGCTGGCCAACGCCGTCGTGAAGCTGGTCGACCAGGGTGGACCCTCGACCATCGTCGGCACCAACTGCGCAGGCAATTTCTTCGTGCAGCGGGTCGACTTCGACCCGGTCTTCCCCCTCTGGACTCGGGTGAAGCTGGGCAGCATCGACATCGAGATGAGTACGCCGGTGTTCGGCGCGGGATCGTGCGCCCATTGTCACTCGGATCCGCCCACGGAGTCGTCGGTGGGTCGAATCTACGTGGCGCCTGCCGGAACAGAGTTGCCCGGAGGCAGCTGCCCATGAGCTCACCGCTTTCGCGCGCCACGACCGCGTGGATCGTCTGCGCGGGTCTCTTCGGCTGCGCTGGGCCCGCCGACGAGCAGGCCACCATCACGCCCGCGCCTCGCCGCGAGTCCTTCCCGCCGGTGGCGGACATGCTGCACTCGCACTGTGGCTCGCTCGATTGCCACGGCTCCAGGGCGCGGAATCTGCGCATCTACGGCATCAATGGTCTGCGCATCGACGGTATCTCTGGCACGGGCCCCACCACCGCGGATGAATACGACGCGACCTATCGGGCCATCGTGTATCTCGAACCCGAGAAGCTCAGCCGAGTCGTGGCCGACGGCGGGCGGAACCCCGAGCGGCTCAGCCTGGTGCGGAAGGCGCGAGGGGCCGAGGAGCACAAGGGGGGAACCATGGCCCCGCAAGGAAGCGAAGCGGATCGCTGCTTGACCAGCTGGATCGCCGGGGCGCTGGACGCGCCAGCGTGTGCGCTGGCGGCCGAGATGTCGCCGCCCGAGGGTTTCTGAGCTCGATCAGAGCCCCAGCGACCACCCCAAGCTCAGCGTGAGCGCCGTGCCCGTCGATGGAAAGAGCTGCACGACGCACAGCTCGAGGCTCGGACCGTGCGCCGCGCCGGCCGGCAAGAAGAAGCCGGCACCCAGGCCGGCGAACCCCGCGCCCATCTTCTTGTAGCCGTCCAGCTCTTGCGAGGGCGGGTTGTCCGGCTGATTTGGCGGCGGAGGCGCGCTCTGATCTTCGACCACGGTGACCTGGAACGCGCCGTCGATCTCCGTGGCGCCCCCTTTCGCCAGAATGTACGGCTGGACGCCGGAGGGGCGATGGGCGGGCCCCAGAACCCAGTACGACAGGTGAAGCTCGGCCGAGAGCGGAATGAACGGTTTTCCTCCGTCCGGACCGGGACCACCGCCGCGCAGCACGTACCCGACGCGGGCGCCGAGCGTGACCGGGTCGCCCAGAGCGTAGTCCACTCCGAGCTCCACGCGCGTGGTCCCGACCACGAAGCCGGGATTGAGTCGGTCATTCTGCCCGGGCACGGGCGTGCCGTGGTACTGCGAGCCGGAAGCTCGGAAGCAGGTGAACCCACCCTCGAGCTGTTGCTGCTTCGAGCAGACGTCGTCGCCCGAGACGAAGGGCATGTCTTGCGTCAGCGCGGCTCCGAGCCACAGCGTGGGGATCTCGGCTCGCGCGGTCGGCTCGGCCTGCGCCGTCGCCGAGCCAGCCACCACGAGCGCGACGGCCAGCCCGAAGGCACGACTTGCGAGCGAAGCGCGGCACACGGAACGGCCTCTTAGCACGTGCGCGGCGCTGGGCGGCACGCCGGCCAGCGGGCTTCGGAATTCGATTACCAAATCAGGCTGCCGGCACTAGCCTCGTGCTCGATGGCGGAGCTTCCCACCCGTTTCGACAGCACGCTCGATCTCGCTCGCCTGCCTTGGTTCGAGCGGCGCGGTCGCGACCTTCTGCTGGTGGACGACAGCGTCGGGCCCGCGGTGGACGTGCACACCCATCTGGCCCTGGCATTCGTCTTGCCCCAGAAGGTCGACCTCTCCGCCGAGCACGGCGAGACCGAGCACTATCTGCCGGTGGAGCAACGGCTGGACCTGGATGTGTACGCCAATCGCAACTTCTCGCCCGCCGACCTGACGCGCATGAAGCGCGACCTGGGACTCGGCAGCCTGACGGGGAGGGGCATGCATCGCACGCACACCGTCCCCAACCTCGAGCGCGAGATGCAGGGCCTTCGCATCGTGCGGTCGGTGCTCCTGGCCATCGACTTCCCGGTGCTCAGCGACAACGCCGGGGACTGGCTCGAGGCGTCGAAGGGGCACGACGCGCTGGTCGTGTTCGGGTCGGTGCACCCCTATCGCCCGAACATGGAGCGCGAGCTGATTCGCCAGATTGGCCTCGGCGCCAAGGGGATCAAGGTGCACCCGGCGGTTCAGACCGTTCTGCCCGGCGACGCCCGCGCCATGAAGCTCTACGCGCTCTGCGCGAAGTACCGGCTGCCCGTGCTGTTCCACTGCGGGCCGGTCGACATCGAGACCCGTCTCGGGCGTCGACTCTCGCAGGTGCGCCACTACTTCCAGCCGATCGAGCGGAACCCCGAGACCACCTTCGTGCTCGGGCACTCGGGCGCGCTGCAGCTGGATCTGGCCCTCGAAATCGCTCGCCGCTACCCCAACGTGTACCTGGAGATCTCGAGCCAATCGCTGACTGGCGTCCGCAAAATCCTGGACCAGGCGGACGTGAAGCGTGTGCTCTTCGGCAGCGACTGGCCCTTCTATCACCAGGCCATTCCCCTGGCGAAGCTGCTGATCGCCACCGTCGGCCGCGAAGAGCTTCGCCCCCAGGTGCTCCACGAGAACGCTGCCCGCCTGCTCGGCCTCGGCGCGCAGGCGCTCGGAGTTTAGGCCTGCCGCGGACTCGTGCTACGGTTCGTGCGTCTGGGGATGCGCCGCACCAACCGATTCCAAGGGCCCTTCGCCGTGCTGGCCGCGATGGCAGCCCTTGCCCTCGGCTCGGGGGCCAGCTCGTGCAACCTGGTGGTCGACACCGACGTGGCCCAGTGCGAAACGACCGCCGATTGCGCGGCCAAGGGCCCCGAGTTCGCCGACGCCGTCTGCTCCGAGAAGGTGTGCGTGCTGGGCGACTGCACCACCAACGCCGAGTGCAGCGCGCGCTTCGGCGGCGAGCCGGCGATCTGCCGCCGGCCCGGGCGGATCTGCGTGCAGCTCACCACCCCCGAGTGCACCGAGGTCGTGCCCGCCGAGGCGCTGGCCGAAGACCAGACCGTGGTGCTCGGGTTCATCGGGCCCTTGTCGGGGACCGACGTCCAGAGTGGCAAGCCCCCGTGGGAGGGCGTGAAGCTCGCGCTCAACGAGCTCGAGCAGACCGCGGTCGGCCTCCCGGTCAAGGGCACCACCCAGCGGCGGCGCCTGGCGGTGCTGGCCTGCGACGACTCGACGGATCCGAACTTGGTGGCGAAACACCTGGCCGAGAACGTCCGGGCGCCGCTGATCATCGGGCCGGCGTTCAGCAGCGTCACGCTCGAGATCGCGACCAAGATCACCATCCCCGCGGGCTCGCTCTTGATGTCGTATTCGGCGACCAGCCCGGCGATCACCGATCTGGCCGACAACGGGCTGGTCTGGCGCATCCCGCCCAGCGACGCGCTCCAGGCCATCCCCATGGCCAAGCTGGTCTCGGAGTTCGAGACTCAAATCCGGGCCGACCAGTCCATCCCCGGGACGACGCCCATCAAGGTTGCCATGACCGTGCTCGGCGACGCCTATGGCACGGGCCTGGCGAACGCGGCGAGCGGGCTGATCCAGTTCAACGGCAAGGGCGCCAACGACAACGGCAACAACTTCCTGCGCGTGGACTACAAGCCCGACACCAAGGACTTCAAGCCGACCGTCTCGACGGTGCTGGCTCAGGCGCCGCAGATCGTCGTGCTGGTGGGTACGACCGAGGCGGTCGAGTCGATCTTCGCCGGGCTGAAGGCCGATCCGAACGCGAACAAGCGCATTTACCTGTTCAGCGACGGCGGCAAGATCGAGCAGCTTCTGACCTCGGCCGGGGCCTTGCGCCCCAACGTGTTCGGCACCGCACCCGGCCGCGAAACGCCGCAATATCAGGCGTTTCAGAGCCGGTTCAAGGCGCAGAATCAGAACAAGGTGCCCGGCTCGTACGCCGAGCACGCGTACGACGCGACGTATCTCGCCGCCTACGCCTTGGTCGCCACCAGCGAGCAGACCGCCAGCGGAATCGCGATGATCGACGGGCTGTCGCGCAGCGTGGGCGGGGCAAAGATCGTGGCAGGCCCGAGCCAGGTGAACACCGCCTTCGCGGCGCTGCTCGAGCCCGGCGGCAAGATCAACTACGACGGCGTATCGGGCCCCTTGGACTTCGACGTCAAGAAGGGCGAGGCCCCGGCGGACATCGACGTGTGGTGCATCACCAGCGCGGGTGCTTTCACCTCGAGCGGTCAGTTCTTCAACTCGGTGACGAACAAGGTCGAAGGCGCCCGCACCAAGTGTAACTGAACGCCCGCGTTCAGAAGCTGCCGGCCACGGTCACGCTGCTCGGGCCGACGCCCACCGCCCAGCGCGCGGTCTTGTCTTTGCGCGGGTCCGCGGGCTTCGCGAAGAACGTGAGATAGGTGGCGTAGCCCCCGGCCGCCACGCTGCCCACCAAGAGCACGTCGGTGACGATGGCGAGGGTGCGGGTCTTCGAGGCCGCGTCGTCGAGCTCGCCCTTGGTGGACGGCGCATCCTTCTTCGCGTCCAGGTCCTTCTGTGCGCCCAGCGTGAGCACGCCCGCCACGGCGGTGCCCGCGGCCAGGCCACCCGTCACCCCCCACCACAGCCAGGGAACCGGGCGCTTCGGGCCGTCTTCCTTGGTGCCGCGGGCGGGGCCCGGCTTGCCGGCGACCGACGGGCCGGGCGCGTCGGGCTTTCCCGAGCTTGGCGGCGCCGCCCCCGACGAGCCCGACTCGAGGGTCAGGGCCAGCTTCTTCTTGTCGCCGCCCGCCACCACGATCACCTTGGTCAGCCGCGCGTAGCCGCTCTTCTGGAGCGAGATCTTGCGCTTGCCGGCGTTGACGATCAGCGGCTGGTCGAGCGGCGTTTCGCCGACGTCCAGGTCGTCGATGCTCACCTCGGCGCCCTCGACGTTCACGCTCAGCTCTACCGTGGCCACGCGCGACTGAAGCTTGCCGATCTCTTTTTCGACCTCGGCGCGACGCTTCTGGTCGATCTTCTTGCCGCCGTCGTCCAGGTATTTCTTGAAGTTGCGCAGCGACCCCGCAAAATCGTTGAGCTGCAGGTAGACGAGCGCCACGTTGTACAGAATCTTGTACGAGGGCGAGAGGTCGTACGCGCGCTGCAGCTCGATCAAAGCGGCATCGAACGCGCCCTCTTCGTACAGCTCGAGCCCCTTCTTGTAGCGATTGCGGGCCTCGACCTGCTCGTCGGCTTTGGGCTCTGCCACGCTCACCGCTGGGTCGAGCAGCACCAGGCAGGCGAAAGCGAGCGCGACGGGGCGCGCCCAGCGAGAGGTCACTTCCATGGGTCGCCCGGGTCGAGCTGCGTCGAGGGTGGCTTCTTGTTGACCTTGATTTCCGGCTCGTCGGGCTTGGCCGGCGGGGTGGGGCCCACCGGGCCCCGCGGGCCGCCGGCGCCGGTCTTCTTCAGCGAAAGCTCGATGTCGCGGCTCTGATCGAATTTCACGATGCGCTCGACGGTATCGTGCCCGGCCGCTTCCACACGCACCGCGCGGTCCTTCGGATCGGCGGCCTGCGAGACCACGTACGGGCGATCGGCCACTTCTTTCCCGTCGATGGTCAGCTTGGCTGACGCGGGGGTGACGGTGATGCGGATCTGGACCACCTGAGGTGAGGCGGTGGACGGCGGCGCCGTCGCCGGCTCGCCGGCGCCCGCCACCTTGATCGGCTCGACATCGGCGCCCTGGGCCTTTGGCTCACGCGCCATGCGCACCACCAAGACCACGATGGCGATCGCCAGGAACACCCCCAGTGCTGCGGCGACCCCGACCGCCGCTGCGACGGTGCGACGCGGTCGGAACGCCTGCACCTCGACCGACGGGATGGTGCGGCTGCCGCCGAGCTGCATGTTGCCGCCTGACGTGCCGACCCCCGACGGCTGGGACGCCGCGTATTGCAGCTTGGCCGAGCGTGACGGGTTCGAGTCGCCCTGGTTCACCCGGGGCGGCGGATGCGAGTCCATGGCGGCCGGCGCCTGGTGCGGCCCGGTCAGCTGCTCTTGGATCACGGCTTGCAGCCCCGAGCGCTCTTTTTCGAACTGCTTGGCGATGAAATCGCCGACCGCGCGCGGATCGACGCGGGCGGTGTGGCTGAACAAGAACCCCTCGAGCGCGCGCCGGAACTCGTGCGCCGACTGGAAGCGGCTGTCGGGGCGGGCCGCGAGGGCGCGCGTGACGACGGCCTCGAGCTCGGGGTCGACGTTCGGATCGCGGTCGCGCAGCTTGGGGATTTCGCCGCCGCACAGGGCTTGCATGATCTGGATCTCGGCGAAGCCGTCCCACAGGCGGGTGCCGGTGATGGCCTCCCACAGCATCACGCCCACCGAGAACAGATCGGCGCGGTGGTCCAGCTTGGCGCCCAAGACCTGCTCGGGCGCCATGTAAGCCACCTTGCCGCGCAGGATGCCCGCCCGCGTCTCGACCGACGAGACCATGCTCTTGGCGATGCCGAAGTCGCACAGCTTGACCTGGCCGGCGTAGGTCACGAAAACGTTGTGCGGCGTGACGTCGCGGTGCACCAGCTTGAGGGGGCTGCCGTCGTAATCGCAGAGCTCGTGGGCGTACTCGAGCCCCGCCAGAACCTCGCACAAGAAGTGCAAGTGCCAGTGCAGGGGCAGGTAGGTCTGGGTCTTGTGCGCGCGCCGCAAGATGCGATGCAGCGGCTGACCATCCAGGTACTCCATGGCCATGAAGTACTGATCGCCTTCGATCTGCACCTCGTGGGTCTGGACGATGTTCGGGTGGTTGAGGCGGGCCGCCAGCTTCCCCTCGTCGAGGAACATCGCCTTGTGCTCGGGCTCTTCGAGCAGCTCGGGCTTCATCAGCTTCACGACCAAGAGCTTGTTGAAACCGGCGGGGCCGGCGACCGCCGCCAGAAACACCTCGGCCATGCCGCCTTGCCCCAGACGGGCAATCAGCCGGTACTTGCCCAGTGCTTTGCTCTGCGCAGTCGTGGCGAAATCCCTGCTTTTTTTGGATTATCCCAGCCGGGCCGAAACGGGGCAAGCGAGCCGCGCCTCGGCGCGCCGCTCGCTCTGAACCCGCCGATATTGGTCTGGATTTCGCTGGGTCAGTTGCAGCTCACGACCTTCACGTCGTACGCGATGGGCTGGCTCGTGCCGCTGACGCTGACCGAGTAGGTGTGGCCGGCCTGGGTGGTCCACCCCTGGGGATTGAAGCGCAGGGCGTACTTGCTGCCGTAGCCGCCCTGCAGCTGGGTCACGGTCACCGGCCTGCTCGCGCCCGCGTCCGTGACCGTGACCTGCGCGCCCGCCAGGACGATGCTGTCGCTCTGAATGGTCCACCCGGTCTGGTCCAGGGACGAAAACGAGGCCGTGAACATCTGGGCGGGCACCTCGCCCCCGGGTGGGAAGGCCACCCACTGCTTGCCGGCGCTGCCGCTGCCGCCGATGACTTGCATGCACGAATAGCTGTTGGTGGTCCCCAGGCCGATGGGCCCCAGGGAGTTGGAGAGGATCCAGCGGCGGTGGCCGATGGTGGTCGAGTTCCCCGGATCGGCCATGTACAGATCCACCGCTGCCACACCGGGCGTGGTCGCGATGTTGCTCTTCCCCGCCGAGCCCGCGCCGACCGAGGTGTAGCACTTCCAACTCGACGGCGGCGTGTGAGACAGCTGGTTGTTCGCGTCCATCATCAGCGCGCACTCTTGGGCTTGCTGATCCATGGCGGCGCTGTTGGTCACCTGCGGCAGCCCCACGATGAAACGATAGAGGTTGACCATCTTGAGCGCGTTGGCGCGCCCATTCGCGGTCACGTCGCCGGCGGTGCAGCTGGCCACGCTGCCGCTCCAGGTGCCCTCTGCCATGTCGGCGCGATCGGCCTTCCAGCGCGCGCACACGCTGGTGCCGCCGCCGCCGGTCCCACCCGTGGCGGTTCCCCCCGTGCCGCCACCGCTGGGGGCGCCGCCGCTGCTGGTGCCGCCGCCGCTGGGGGCGCCGCCACTGCTGGTACCGCCGCTGCTGGTGCCGCCGCCGCTGGGGCCGCCGCCACTGCTGGTACCACCCCCGCTGGTGCCGCCGCCGCTGCCGCCGGTGGGCGAGCCCGCGGCGCCGCCCGATGCGCCGGCGCTGCCGCCCACGGGCGCGCCGGCAGCGCCGCCGCCCCCCGATGCCCCGCCGGTTGCCCCGCCGTCGGAGCCGAACCCGACGTCGTCGTACCCGAGCACGTTGCTACACGCCACGACCAGCACGCTCGACGAGGCGAGCAAGAAGCGCCGCATCCCCCAAGAATGCGCGAGCTGGCCAGGGGCGGCAAGCCCCAGCTCGGGATCACTCGGCTCTGGGCGCGATCTCGACCACTACGGGAGCCTTCGCCAGCTTCTGGTAGATGTGCCGCGTCCTCCGCAGCGGCCACCAGTCGTAGAGCAAGATCTCGAGCGGGCGCCACATGGCCACCCAGCCGCCGATCAGCAAGCTCTCTTGTGCAATCGCCGAGAGGGGCGCGCTGGACAGGCCGGCCAGGACGCGGCTGAGCCCGACGCACGCGCCCAGGAACGCCAGCCCGATCGCCAGGCTGGTGCGGCCGCGGCGCAAGAGCTGGCGGAACTCGCGATCGGCGAGATCGGCGCGGTAGGCGAAGTAATGGTGCAGCGCCGCCTCGGCCAGCTCGTCGGGCTGCGCGTCGCGCGGCAGCTTGCGAAGGTGGATGATCACCTTCAGCGGGGCCGAGTCGGGGAACTCTCTGGCCCAGCTGACCAAGAACGCGTCGATGTCGTCGTCCAGGTCCTTCTCGGGGAACGGCGCCGGGTCGATGGAGTTGAAGAGCTGATCCAGGCTCTCGAGCTCGAGCTCGATCACCCGCTCCCGGTCTGCGCCGTCGGCGTCGCTCAGAACAACTTCCCCTGTGAGCTGCGCTCGACGAACTCGCGGCCGAGGTGCTCGTAGGCCTTCTTCGTCGCCACGCGCCCCCGCGGGGTGCGCCCGAGGAAGCCCTGCTGGAGCAGGTACGGTTCGTACACGTCTTCGATGGTGTCGCGCGGCTCGGCCATGGCCGCAGCCAGGGTCTCGACGCCCACCGGGCCGCCGTCGTAGTGCTCGATCAAGATCCCGAGCAGGCGCCGATCCATTTCGTCGAGCCCCGCGTCGTCCACCTCGAGCCGCTCGCAGGTGAGCCGCACGATGGCGTCGTCGATCTTGCCGGTGCCTTCGATCTCGGCGAAATCTCGGGCGCGCCGGAGCAGGCGATTGGCCACGCGCGGCGTGCCTCGCGAGCGCAGCGCCATGGCCCGGGCGCCGGCCTCGGTGCAGGGGACGCCGAAGCAACGCGCGCTGCGCAGGATGATTCGCTCGAGATCCGAGACCGGGTAGAAGTCCAGACGCAGCGTGACGCCGAAGCGCTCTTGCAACGGCTTGCTCAAGAGCCCGGTGCGCGTGGTGGCCCCCACCAGGGTGAACGGTCGCAGATCGATCGACACGCTGTCGGCGAAGGCACCCTCGCCGGTCATCACGTCCATGCGAAAGTCCTCGATGGCCGGGTAGAGGGCCTCTTCCACCGGTGCGCTCAGGCGGTGGATCTCGTCGATGAACAGCACGTCGGCGCGACCCAGCTTGGTCAAGACGCCGGTGAGCGCCCCCTTGTGCTCCACCGCGGGGCCGCTGGTGATCGAGATGCTCACGCCCATCTCCTTGGCCAAGATGTGCGCCAGGGTCGTCTTGCCCAGGCCCGGCGGGCCGCACAAGAGGATGTGGTCGAGGGGCTCTTTGCGCTTGCGGGCGGCGGCCACGAAGACCAGGAGGTTCTGCTTGTGCTTCTCTTGACCGATGAACTCGTCGAGGGAGCCGGGGCGAAACAGCCGGTCGAAGCGGGCGTCCTCGTCGTCGAACGCCGCCGGCGACAGCACGCGCTCGTCGCCCGCGTCGGGCACGGGGTCGACCTGCTTCTTGCGGGAGGCCATGGGGAAGCGGACTCTACTCTGGCAGCGGGGCCCTTTCCACGAGGCCCTTTTCAAGCAAGCCGGCTTCGGACACGATGTGGGCGATGGCCCCGCGCGTCGCGCTCGTCGCACTGGTGCTCGCGCACGGCGCGAGCGCGCTGGCTGACGCGCCGGCGCCGGCTGCGGGCCCGGCGCGCCTCTGGAGCCGGGGCCAGACCACTTGGATCTACGAGCAGCCCCGAGCCACCAAGAACGCGCTGGGGTACGTCCGACTCGGGCAGTCGGTCGAGCTGCGCGCCGAGGCGCCGGTGAAGGGCCCGGGCTGCAGCGGCGCGTACCATGCGGTGCAGCCCTACGGCTGGGTGTGCCTCGATCGGCGTGCCAGCCTGGACGGCACCGGGCGCTGGCTGCGCGCGATGAGCCACGCCGCGCCCCGCGCCGCGCTGATGCCCTTCGAGTTCGCGCTGTCGAACGGCGCGCCCATGTACCGGCGCTTGCCCACCCGCGCCGAGGTCGAACGCGAGACCGCCAGCTTCGGCAAGGCCGGCAGCTTCAAGCCACAGTCGTGGGGCAACCGCGGTCACGAGCGGCTGGCGGAAGCGAAGGTCGTCGACGCGTCCGGAGCACTGCCGTGGTTTTTTCAGAACGGCGGCAGCGCGGGCGAAGAAAGGCCCCTCGAGGCACTGCGCCGCCAGATCCCCCACGGTTCGATGCTGGTGTATTCAGCGAGCTTCGACCACGAGGGGCGGCGCTACGTGCTCAGCGCCGACGGCACGGTGGTGCCGGCAGACCGCCTGCGACCCTTTCGAGTCAGCGAGTTCCGCGGCGTCGAGCTGGGCCCGAACGCCAAGCTGCCGATCGCGTTCTTCCGCGCCAAGGCCCGGGCCAAGTATCGCAGGGCCGGCGAGGCGTTCGAGCCCACGGGCCAGAGCTTTGCCGCGCGGGCGTGGGTCGAGCTGGACGACGCCGCACCCGCGGCAGAGAGCGGGGGCAAGCGCTACCTTGCCACGCGCGAGAAGTCGGGCAGCGACACGATCTGGGTCCGCGAGGACGAAGCGACGGTGATCCGCGAGCGCTCCGCGCCGCCGATCGGCGTGGCCGCCGGATCGAAGTGGCTGATCCACAGCATCACCCAGGGCACGCTGATCGCCTACGAGGGCACCCGCGCGGTGTTCGCCACGCTGGCCTCACCCGGCGCTGGCGGGGTGCCGATCAAGGGCAAAGACCCGGTGAAGATGAGCACCACGCCGCTCGGCGTGTATCGCATCACGTTCAAGCACCGGGCCACCACCATGAGCCCCGAGTACGGCGAAAATCGTAAGTTCTGGATCGCCGACGTGCCCTACACCCAGTACTTCAACGCGCCCTTCGCGCTCCACACCGCGTACTGGCACGAAGATTTCGGCGAGCCGATGAGCGCGGGGTGTGTGAACGTCTCGCCGCGGGACGGCAAGTGGCTGTTCGACTGGACCTCACCCGGCGTGCCCGAGGGCTGGGGTGGCGCCGGCCCCGGCGGCAGGCACGGGGCGGGGACCTACGTGGTGATTGCGCGCTGACCAGCGCCCGCACGCCGCTGCCGGTGAAAGACGTCAGTGGCGAACGCCCACCCATTTGAGGCTCGAACCGTCGGACTTCAGATGTGCCTCCATCGCCCGAGGCGCTGGCGTGCCGCGGCGAATCGCGGACACGCGCACCACCACGTAGTCGCGCTCCAGCTCGGGGATCGGGATCTCGACTTCGGCCAGCGCTGGCAGCACGGTGCGCGGCGGTGTCAGCTCTTTGCCGTCGTCGCCCAAGAACGAAACCACGTAGCGCGTGTCGCCGGCGCCTTCGAGGCCGGCCGCGAGTGCCTGGTCGACCACGATCAGCGTTCGCCCGGACAGCGCTTCGACCTCGCAGGGCGTGACTCGCGAAAACCAGTACGACGCCAGGGTGCGGCGGCGTGCCTCGAGCGCCCGAACCACGTGGCGCTCGAGGGATGCATCCGAGAAGCGTGCTTCGCGGACGATGCGCTGGACCAGGCTTGCCGGGATCTGGATCATGCGCTTGGCGAGCCAGTAGCCATCCGACGGCAGCAGACGATCCACCGGCTCGTAGGGGTGCCCGAGCTCGTAGCGCGCGTCGACCTGGGCCTGAAAGGCTCGCAAGCTGCGCTCGGGGCGCGCGCCCCGCGCCGGCGGTCGCGCCAGCCCCAGCGAGAGCAGGTTCGACAGCGCGTTGCCTTCGACCGGCCCGGCCACTGAACGGCTCGCCGTGGTCGGGCCGAGCGCGCCAGCCCCCAGCGCGTCGTGCAGCCCCACCACGAAGTGACGCACGTGGCCGCGGCCCGGCAGCCCCACGTAGGCGTCCACCAGGCGCGACGGACCGAGCTCGCGCAAGTCCAGCCAGGCTGCGAGCACACCCAGCGCCCGGAGCGTGCGGCGATCGCGATGGGGGATACGATCGTTGGGGTCGTCGTCGCGTTGGTACGTCATGTCGGTGGCCCCCAGGGGCACCCCCACCGGCCAGCGGACGGCGACCCAGCGCTCGCTGGCCGGGCCAGCGGTTCGGGGCACGCCCAGGGCGCTGGGCTCCACCCACCACGTCTCGGGTGTGAGGTAGCCGAGGGCGCGCACCAGGCGACTGGCGATCAGCGCGGCCGACGTGTCCACCTGGGGCAGGGTCGGATGATCGCCGATCAATCGATAAACCTTGCCGCGTGCGTCGGTGAGCACGAAGTGGCCCCCGCGGGCTTCGATCTGCGCGCGCCCTCGGGGCGGGCCGTCGGCCGCGTACTGCTTCTCGAAGGCGCCGACCTCGAGCGCCACCGGGGAAAACCAGCTCGATCGCGGGACTTCGTCCAGGGCGTTCACGTCCAGGGCGTGGGGGAAGCGCTCGGCGTCGAGGGCGTCGACCACGGGCCGACGCAGGAACACGTCGGACAGGTAGAACGCCTCGACGAACGCGCTCTTGCGCGGGATGGCGATGGGGCGGTCGTCGTGTGCGTCTCGGATCGGCGGCCGGTCGTGGAAGCGCGCCGGGCGGTAGCTGCAGCCCACGGCCGCGACCACGAACAGCCACTCTGCCCAGGTCCGCATCGTCAACTCCGATGCTGGCGGTCGCCGAACGACGACGACACGCCGAAGTAGAGAATGAGCTTCTCGCCGTCCGGGCTGCCCGAGACGGCGATGGAACCCAGGGGCGCGCTCCGACTGTAGACGTCGAAGCCGAAGCCCGCGTCGTAGCGCAGAGCGTCGAACCCCAGCGCTCGGACCCGCGGCGCCACCGTGGCCACGTCTGCGAAGGCGCGCGCGGCGAGATGACGCGCGATGGCCCACCGGTAGTCCAGCGAGGCCACCGCCGAGACATAGTCGCGCCGCGTATCGAAGCCTCGGAAGTCGGGCTGGCGCGGCAACTCCACGAACGGGATTGGCCCGTCGGTGGGCGCGAGGCCGTCGAGTACCAGCTTGGGCGAGAGCACGTTGCCCGGGTGAAGCAGCTGGAAGAAGCCCGCGACGCGCCCCCCCACGCGGACGAAGTCGTGGGACGACGCGCCGATGCCGGCGCCCCGACCCGCGTAGCTCTCGAACAAGAACCCCGGAGCCGGACCGGCGCGCGTCGCGCGGGTGTCCACGCGCAGCGCGAGCTCGCTGTACACGGTGCGTACCGTTCCATTGGCCCCGGGGACGCTGCCCGGTTCGAAGACCTCGCTCAGCGTGTCGCCGCCCGAGGGCGGGTCGAAGAGGTGACGCCGGGTGAGGCTGCTCGACACGAAGAGCTCGGTGTCGGCGGCCGGACGGAAGCCTGCGCCGGTGATGAAGCGCTCGCGCAGCTCGCGGTACGATGCCGAGCGCGACGGCGCGCCGGGACGGAACCGGTTGCGTGCGTCGGTCTCGGGCTCTTGCCCCAGGCCCAGGTAGCCGTTGGACGAACGCTCGTCGTGCAACGCCTCGAGGGACAGCGCCAAGGGCACCGGCGTGCGGAACGCGAAGCGCAGCCGCGACTCTGCCACCTGATCGTGCTCGCCGCCGTAGCCGATACGCGCGGTGGTGGCGACGGCGTCGGCCCGCCCGATCACGCGCGCGCCGACGTTCAGGCTCGAGCCCGTCTCCATGAACGCCGTAGGGAAGATCCGCACCTCG
>Ga0073899_10000902_pt1 | contig 27453 bp, 20 predicted proteins | sample KloWWTmetaKNB5Ph_FD_88975 | JGI IMG/M metagenome (GOLD analysis project Ga0073899, IMG submission 88975) | Active sludge microbial communities from Klosterneuburg, Austria, studying microevolution and ecology of nitrifiers - Klosterneuburg... | ecosystem: Engineered > WWTP > Aerobic digester >... | reverse complement strand
GGTGCGCACGAAGTCGTGCTTGAGCTCGCTCATCAGCATGCCGAACGCGCACAGCACCGAGGACTCGCGCGGCACGATCTGCAGCGGGATCTCGAGCTCGTTGCAGATCAGGCACGAGTGGATCGGGCCCGCGCCGCCGGCCGGGATGATCGGGAACTCGCGCGGATCGAAGCCGCGCTTGATCGTCACCTCGCGCACGCCCTGCGCCATGTTGTTGCAGGCGACGCGGTACATGCCGGCAGCCGCCTCTTCGACGCTCAGGCCCATCGGACGGGCAATGTGCTCGTCGATCGCGGCACGCGCCGCGGCGACGTCGAGCTTCATCCGGCCGCCTGCGAAGAACGCCGGGTCGAGGTAGCCGAGCACGACGTTGGCGTCGGTGGTGGTGGGCAGCGTGCCGCCCTTGCCGTAGCACGCCGGCCCCGGGTCGGCGCCGGCGCTCTGCGGCCCCATCCGGAGCAGCCCGCCTTCGTCGAGCCAGCCGATCGAGCCGCCGCCCGCCCCGATCGTGTGGATGTCGAGCATCGGCAGCGCAAGCTTGTGGCGCGCGATCTCGCCGTCGTTCTTGATCATTGGCGCGCCGACCGACACCGAGGCCTCGAAGCTGGTGCCGCCCATGTCGGTGGTGATGCACTTGTCGGCGCCGTGGGCGCGCGCGTAGAACAGCCCCGCGCCGGGCCCTCCGGCCGGCCCCGACAGCAGCGTGAGCGCCGCCTTCTCGCGCGCCAGCTGCGGCGAGATCACGCCGCCGTTGGACTGCATGATCAGCAGCAGGCCCGAAAAGCCGATGCCCTTGAGCCGCGACACCAGCTGGTCGAGGTAGTGGTTGAGCTTCGGGCCCACGTACGAGTTCAGCGCGGTGGTGCTGACCCGCTCGTAGAAACGGATCGACGGCAGCAGGTCGGTCGACACCGACAGGTACGCGCCGGGGAGTTCGCGGCGGACGATCTCGGCGGCCGCCTGCTCGTGCGCCGGGTTGGCGAACGAGTTCATGAAGCAGATCGACACCGCCTGCACGCCTTCCCGGCGAAACAGCTCGATCGCCTCGCGCACCCCGTCGACGTCCAGCGGCGCCGTCTCGGCGCCGACACGGTCGAGGCGGCCGCCGATGCCGGCGCGCAGGTAGCGCGGCACCAGCGGCTTCACGTTCGTGTAGCGGTTGTTGTACTGCTCCTCGCGGATGCCGCGGCGCATCTCGAGCGCGTCGCGCACGCCATGCGTGGTGAGCAGGCCGCACTTCGCGCCGTTGTGCGTCAGCGTCGCGTTGGTGGTCACCGTCGTGCCGTGAACGATCGTGTCGATCGTCCGGGCGAACGCCTCGAGGGGCATTGGCGGATCCATGCTCGCGGCGATGTCGGTGAGCCCGTCGACGACCGCGATCGAAGGGTCGGCGGGCGTCGACAGCGACTTGAAGATCGCCGGTTCGGCGCCGTCGCGGGTGACGACGAAGTCGGTGAAGGTGCCGCCTACGTCGATGCCGATCTTGAGGGTCATGGCGGGAGCTCCGTTGTCAGCCGGCGACCGCATTGCCGGCGACGAGCCGCCGGACTTCGTCGCGGCGAACCTTGCCGAGCGCAGTCTTGGGCAGCGCGTCGATGAAAACCACCTTCTTCGGATGCTTGAAGCGGGCGATCCGGCCTTCGAGTCGTTGAAGCACGCCGGCCTCGGTGAGCTGGCACCCCGGCTGCGGCGCGACGACCGCGACGACGATCTCGCCCCAGCGTTCGTCCGGCCAGCCGACCACCGACGCCTCGGCGATGTCGGGCGACTCCATCAGCAGGTTCTCGATCTCGGCAGGGTAGATGTTTTCGCCGCCGGAGATGATCATCTCCTTGCGGCGGCCGTCGACATAGAGGAAACCGTCGGCGTCCTGATGGCCCATGTCGCCGGTGTGGAACCAGCCGTTGATCAGCACCGCCTCGGTGGCCTGCGGCGCATTCCAGTAGCCCGCCATCACGTTGGGACCGCGCACCAGGATCTCGCCGGTGGCGCCCGGCGCCGCATCGCGCCCCGCCTCGTCGACGATCCGGAGTTGGCAGTGCGCGGCGGCCCGGCCGGCCGAGCCGATCTTGCGCTGGGCGTCGGCGGCCTTCTGGCACGCGGCGATCGGACAGGTCTCGGTGGCGCCGTACACCTGCACCAGCGGCACGCCGCGCGCGTGCACCGCGCGGATCAGTCTCTCGGGAACGATCATCGACCCGGTGGTGATCATTCGCAGGCTGGAGAAGTCCGCGAGCGGCCAGCGCGGGTGGGCCATCATTGCGTCGAGTTGCGACGGCACCAGGACGGTCAGCGTGATGCGCTCCTGCTCGATCGCGTCGAAAGTCGTCTCGACGTCGAACTTCGGGTGCAGCACGACGGTGCAGCCGGTCTTCAGCGCGGGCGTGGTCTGGTTGTTGAGCCCGCCGACGTGGAACAACGGCAGCGTGGTCAGCACGCGGTCGTCCGCAGTCATGTCGTGCATCGCCACGCTGTTGAGCGCGTTCCACCCGATCGCATCCTGCGTCAGCACGACGCCCTTCGGTCGGCCAGTCGATCCCGACGTGTAGCAGACCAGCAGCGGCGTCTGCGGGCCGACCTGCAGGTCGCGCGGGGCAGGGCGGTTCGCGCGCGCGAGGAAGTCCTCGCAGGCCGTCCACCCCTGCGGCGCGGCGCCCCAGGTGACCATCGCGGTGGCGGTGCACGTCGCCCGGAACGCGTCCGCGTGCGCGACGAACTGCGGCTCGGCGAACAGGACCGAGGGCGGACAGTCGGCGAGGATCTGCCGGTGCTCGGGCGCGGCGAGCCGCCAGTTCAGCGGCATGAACATCGCGCCGAGCTTCGCGCACGCGAACAGCAGCGCGACCTCTTCGGGACTGTTCAGGCCGAGGAAGGCCACGCAGCCCGAGCGCCGGACGCCGGCGGCGGCCAGGCCCGCGGCGTATTGGTCGATTCGCCGGGCCAGCGCTGCGTAGCTCAGCGACTGCCCGGGAGAGCGGATCGCCGACTGCTCGGGCGTGCGCCCGGCATGATGGTGGATCCATTCGTGCAGCTGCATGGTTGCGCTCCGCCGCTGGTCGCCTGCGCGGCTAGGCGTCGCCGACTTCGATCACGACCGCCATCGCCGTGTCGCCGGCCGCGCAGCCGGTGAACAACCCGAAGCCGCCGCCGCGGATCGCCAGCTCCTCGATCAGCTCGATGATCGCCCGCGTACCCATCGGTGCCTGCGGATGGCCCCAGACCAGCGAGCAGCCGTAGTTGTTCATCGACGCGAGGTCGGCGCCGGTCTCCCTGGCGAAGTAGAGGTCGTTGACCGCGAACGGATTGTGCGTCTTGATCGCCGCCATCTGGGCGATCGATCGTCCGGCCTGCTCGAGCGCGCGCCTGGCTGCCGGCACCGTCGCTTCGGGCATGTGCGCGAGCGTCGTCCGCGCGAGGCCGAAGCCGTGCAGGCGCACCGCGATCTTCGGGTTGGCCGAGAGCTCGCGCGCGCGCGCGGCCGTGGTGACGACGATCGCGGCGTTGCCGTCGGCGGGGTGTGTCTGGCCGCCGTAGGTGATCGAGCCGCCCTTCGAAACCGGCTCGAGCTTCGCCAGTCCCTCGGGTGTCGAGCGCGACACGCCTTCGTCGGCCTCGAGCGCGCCGGCGCTCTTGCGGTAGTTGGGTGCCGGCACGTCGAAGGGCAGCGTCATGAAGCGCTTCAGGAACGCGGCGCCGTCGGCGAGCGCGTCGCGGTACTGCTCCTCGCGTCGAAGCACCACCTCGTGCTGTGCGGCCGTGCCGATGCCGTGCTTCTTAGCGACGTTTTCGGCGGTGACCAGCATCGCGTGCGGGCCGAGTGGATCGCAGTTGAAGTTGTCCATCACCCAGTCCTCGGCGGCGCCGGTGCCGCCCGGGCCGCGCGGGTTGGGGTAATAGAGGTGGGGACCGTTCGACGTGCGGTCGCAATTGATCGCCAGTGCGACGCTGGCCATGCCGACCTCGACCTCCTGGGTTGCCGCCAGCAATGTGCGCACGCCGGTGGCGCAGGCCTGCATCAGCGTCGGGCCGCCGACGTGGCCGGCGCCGATCATCCCGGCAAGCCAGGGCATTCCGTAGAACGAGTGCTTCTGCGGCACCGAGATGCCGAGTACGCCGTAGTCGAACGCCTTCGGGTCGATCTTCCTTTTCGCCAGCTCCGAACGTGCGACGTGGGCCGCGAACTTGACGCTGTTCAGGTTGGCGAAGCTGCCCTGCCAGCGCGCGAATGGCGTGCTCCAGTAGGCACCGTAGGGGATTTCGGCCTTGTAGCGCATGGTGGCTCCCGGATTCAGGTCGTGGCCTTGTCGAGGCCGACCGCGGTGATGAACGCGCGCTTGGCCTGGGTCAGGTGTTCGCGCATCGCGTCGGCGGCGGCGTCGCCGTCGCCGCTGCGAAGCGCCTCGGTGACGCGCTCGAAGCCGTTCAGCACGATCGCGCGGATCGCGGGGTCGTCCAGCGTCAGCGCGCGGATGCGCTGCATGTGGTCGGCGTACTGCTCGATCACCTTGACCAGGCGCCGGTTCGGCACCAGCGAAAGCCAGGCGCTGCGGAAGTGGACGTGGCTCTCGCGGAAGGCCTCGCCGTCGTCCGCGCGATGCGCCGCGCGCGCTTCGGCCAGTGCGGCCTCGATCGGAGCGCGCAGCGCAGGGTCCGCGGTGCGTTCGGCGACGCGCCGGGTGGCGGCCGGCTCGATCAGGAAGCGGACCTCGTAGATGTCGTCGACGTCGGCGAGCGTCAGCTCCGGCACCATGAAACTGCGCCCGCCCGAGACCAGCAGGCCTTCGCTGGCCAGCCGCGCCAGCGCTTCGCGCACCGGTGTGCGCGAGACCCCGAGCTGGTTCGCCAGCTGCACTTCCTGCAGCGGCTGGCCCGGGGCGATCGCGCCGTCGCGCAGGTAGGCGCGCAGCGTGTGATAGACCTGCTCGCCCAGGGCGACGGGCCGATCGACGGGTTCTAGCGCAGCAGCCAAGGGCGCACCTCCATCGCACTGGGCGACTGGGGTTCGGGTGTGTTCGGGATACTGTATACACAACGCCTGCGGCGCGCAAGTCCCGACTCGCTGCATCGGAAGGCCGATCCGGCTGTCGCTATAGTCCCGTAAGCGACGAGCCAGAGGAGACTCCACGACCATGTCGACCCCCGAAGTGTTGTGGCGGCCGAGCCGCGAGCGGGTCGCCCGCGCCGGCATCACCCGATATCGCGCCTGGCTCGAGCAGACCCGCGGCCTGGCATTCGCCGACTACGAGGCGATGTGGTCATGGTCGGTCGAGCGGCTCGAGGATTTCTGGGAATCGCTGCACCGGTGGGCCGGGGTGATCGCGCACACGCCGCACACGGAGGTGCTGTCGGCGCGGGTCATGCCGGGAGCGCGCTGGTTCGACGGCGAGACGCTCAACTACGCCGAGCACCTGCTGGCGCCGGCGCGCGTGCACGCGCACTCGAATCGCCCCGCGCTGGTGTTCGAGTCAGAACTGCAACCGCGCATCGAGATCGGCTGGGACCGCCTGCGCGCCGAGGCGGGCGCGCTGACCGCCACGCTGAAGCGACTGGGCGTCGTGACGGGTGACCGCTGCGTGTCCTACATGCCGAACATTCCGCAGGCGGTGGTCGCGCTTCTGGCGACCACCAGCCTCGGCGCGGTCTGGTCGAGTTCGTCGCCCGACATGGGGCAGGTCAGCGTGCTGGACCGCTTCAGGCAGATCGAGCCGAAGGTGCTGTTCGCGGTCGACGGCTATCGCTACGGCGGCAAGGACTTCGACCGGCGCGACATCGTCCGCGAACTGGTGCGGGAACTGCCGTCGGTGCGCGCGGTGGTGTTCGTCCCGTACCTCGACGCCGCGGCGACGCTCGGTCCGGTCGGCGGCGGCGGCGGGCCGGCGGTGCAGGTGATCGACTGGCGGTCGGCGCTCGCGCAGCCAGCCGACTGCGCGTTCACGCCGGTGCCCTTCGACCATCCGTTGTGGATCGTCTATTCGTCGGGCACCACCGGCATGCCCAAGCCGATCGTGCACGGCCACGGCGGCTTCGTGCTCGAGACGCTGAAGACCAACCTGCTGCACCTGGACGTCGGCCAGGACGACCGATTCTTCTGGTTCTCGTCGACCGGCTGGATCATGTGGAACCTGTGGGTGTCGACGCTGATGACCGGCGCCACGCTGCTGCAGTTCGACGGCAATCCCGGCCATCCGGACCTCGACACGCTGTGGCGACTCGCCGAGCGGGAACGGCTCACGTTCATGGGGATCAGCCCCGCATTCGTTTCCCTGTGCATGAAGGCCGGGATGCGGCCGCGCGAGCGCTTCGACCTGTCGGCGCTGCGCTCGATCGGCTCGACCGGATCGCCGCTCACCGAAGAGGCGTATCGCTGGATCTATTCGGCGGTGCAGCCGGACGTGATGCTCGCGTCGATTTCCGGCGGTACCGATCCGGGCGCGGCCTTCCTGACCTCGTGCCCGATCCTCCCGGTGTATGCCGGCGAGATGCAGTGCCGCACGCTGGGCGGCGCGATCCACGCGTACGGCGACGACGGCAAGCCCTTGCTCGGCGAGGTCGGCGAACTGGTCTGCGCGCAGCCGATGCCGTCGATGCCGCTGTACTTCTGGGGCGACGCCGACGGGCGCCGCTACTTCGAGAGCTACTTCGACACCTTTCCCGGCCCGCCGAACGTCTGGCGGCACGGCGACTGGCTGAAGCTCTCGCCTCGCCCCGAATCGGTGACCGCGACGATCTACGGGCGATCGGATTCGACGATCAACCGCCATGGCATCCGCATGGGCACCAGCGAGCTGTACCGCGTGGTCGAGGAGTTCGAAGAGGTCGCCGATTCGCTGGTGGTCGACCTGGAGTACCTCGGCCGCGAGTCGTTCCTGGCGTTGTTCGTCGTGCTGCGCGAGCCGGGTTCGGCGATTTCCGGCGTCGGCGCGAAGGGTCCCGCGCCCGACGGCGCGGCCGCGGCGTGCGGACAGACCGGCGTCGTGCCAGGGCTGCGCGGGCGGCTGCTCGATGCGCTGCGCACCCGCCTGTCGGCGCGTCACGTGCCGAACGAGGTCTACGCGATTCCCGAAGTGCCGCGCACGATGTCGGGAAAGAAGCTCGAGGTGCCGGTGAGGAAGATCCTGCTCGGGCACCCGGTCGGGAAGGCGGTCAATCGCGATTCGATGGCCAATCCGGCGTCGATCGACTGGTTCGTGCAGTTCGCGGCCGCGCGCGCGGGTTGAACCTCCAGGACGGGGTAGTCGCGCGGCGGCAGGCATCCCGCCGGGGCCTATGGTTTCTGAATCCGCATCGCAGTCAGGACCGCGATTCGCGCCAGGCGGGTGACCACGCCGACCAGCGCCTTTTCCGCTTCGTCGAACAGCGCGCCTTCGGCCGATCGCATCACCGCTTCGAGCGCTTCGCTGAGCGCCTCGAGCGGTTTCTGCGCAGCGACCAGCAGATGAACCGGGTCGGCCGTGTCCGGAAGGTCAGCGGTCGGCGTCTCGGCGGCCGTTACGTCGGCGCCGGCCGGCTGCGCCGACGGCGACCCGACGAGCTCGTCGAGGAACCGCGCAGCCTCGTCGTCGCCCAGCGCGCGAAGGCGGGTCGCGAGTGCGCGATGGCTGCCGGCGATCGCCGCTTCGCGCTGCGCGAGAAACGCTCGCAGTTCGTCGACCGATGCGATCGACACGCCCGCGGGCGCGGCTTCGCCGCCCGCCTTTCGGCGCTCGCGATGCCATGCTTCGCGACGCCAGCGGCGCGTCAGCGCCGCGTGCCGCAACTCCTCGATGCCCAGCCGCTCGGCTTCGACCCGGACGCGCGGATCGGTCGCGCGCGCTGCCAGGTAACTGTAGAGTGCGAACGCGCGTTGCTCGTTGTCGACCGCGATCGCGAACGCGCGATACGGCGTGAGCAGCGCGCTGCCGGCGATTTCGTTCCAGGAGTCGGACAGGTCGGGTGGCAGCTGCCAGGAGAACTTAGCCGGTTCCGGAATCGGCTCGCCTAGCGATGCAGCCCAGCGGGCGACCGCGTCGGCATGCGCGCGCTCTTCTTCGAGCATGACCCTGAAGGCTGCCGCCGTGGCAAGTTCGCCGCGGCGCTCCATCGTCACGGCGAGCGTTGCGTAGCGCTCCAAGGATTCGCGCTCGATCGAGGCCGCGATGCCGACCAGCACCGGCATGCTCACCGACTCGATACCCGGGTCGCGTCCCAGCAGCGACGCTCGCATGGTCATTGTCTCCAGAGAAATAAAATTGACCGCGAGCAAGCGACTGTCGCTGGCCGTCCGCAATAATCCCACAACAACAACCGCGCAAGGGTATCGCTTTTGGGGGTCCGGACGAGGGTCCTGGCGTTCGCGACGCTGGTGCTTCTGGGCGCCGCGACGCTGTGGTCGGGTAACGTGATGGCGCAGTCCGGGCCGGCGAGCCTCGGGCAGTTGCTTGCCGACGTCGCTGCGTCGGACGTCGTGCCCGGCGCGGACCGTTTCGGCCCCGTTCGCACCGCCCCGGCGGTGGCACCAGCATATCGCGGCGATGCGCTGGTCGGTTACGCCTACCTGAACTCGCAATACGTCGACGCGGTCGGCTACTCGGGCAAGCCGATCCACATCGTGGTCGGCCTCGATGCGCAAGGCACGATCGTCGGCGCGAAACTGGTCGCGCACAGCGAGCCGATCGTGCTGATCGGCATCCCCGAGAAGCGGGTGGTCGCTTACCTGGCGCACTTCGTCGGATACAACCCGATCCGCGCGGCCGCGGAGGGCCGCGGGCCGCCGCACGCCGACATCGTCAGCGGAGCCACGGTGACCGTGCTGGTGATGGGCGAGAGCGTCGTGCGCTCGGCGGTGCGGGTGGCTCGCGCGCTGGGCCTGGGCACCGCCGCGCCGGCTGCGGCGGCGACGCGCGTGATGGACCCGCAGGCAGGCGCGATCGCCAACTGGCCGGCCATGCTGCGCGACGGAACGGTCGGGCATCTGCGGCTGACGGTGGGCGAGGTCAACAAGGCCTTCGTCGATTCCGGCAACAAGGCCGCGGCCGCGCGCCCCGAGGCCGGAGTGCCCGGCCAGGTATTCGTCGACCTCTACGCGGCGCTGGTGTCGCAGCCGACGATCGGGCGCAGCCTGGTGGGTGAAGACGAATACGCCAATGTCGCGCGGATGCTGGCGCCGGGACAGCAGGCGATCCTCGTCGCCGGCGAGGGAATCTATTCGTTCAAGGGTTCCGGTTACGTGCGCGGAGGCATCTTCGACCGGATCGAACTGGTGCAGGGCACCGAGACGATCCGATTTCGCGACTACCTGCATCGTCGCGTCGGCGACCTGCGCGCGGCCGGCGCGCCGGCGCTCAGGGAGATCGGCGTCTTCCTGATTCCGCAGGGCTCGGAATTCGATCCGGCGGCGCCATGGCGCCTGCAGCTTCTCGTGCAGCGCTCGGTCGGCGCGCTCGACAAGGCCTTCGTCACGTTCTCGCTCGACTACCGGCTGCCCGATCTCTACACGAAGAGCGTGCCGGCACTGGCCGCCGCACCCAGTGCAACCGGTGCAGCTGAAGCACCGGGGACGGCGGCGCGGACGGAGGCGGACGCTGCCGGGATCCAGGCCGACGGCCCGCGCGAACCGCTGTGGATGCGGATCTGGCGCAGCAAGGTCGCCGCGATCGCGATGCTCGGCGTGATGCTCGGCGTGCTGACGCTGATCTTCTTCTTCCAGGACGTGCTCGTCCAACGCGAGAAGCTCTTCGATCGCGTGCGTCTGGCTTACCTCGCGGTCACGCTGTTCTGGCTCGGCTGGGTGGCGCAGGCCCAGCTGTCGGTGGTCAACGTGCTCACCTTCGCGAATGCGCTGCGCTCGGGCTTCGAGTGGTCGCAGTTCCTGGTCGATCCGCTGATCTTCGTGCTGTGGTGCTCGATCGCGGCGGCGCTGCTGTTCTGGGGCCGCGGGCCGTTCTGCGGCTGGCTGTGCCCGTTCGGCGCGTTGCAGGAGTTGTCGAACCGGGCTGCCCGGGCATTGAAGGTGCCGCAGCTGAATATCCCTTGGGCGGTCCACGAGCGGCTCTGGCCGATCAAGTACATCCTGTTCCTCGGTCTGTTCGGCGTCTCGCTCGGCTCGCTGGCCTACGCCGAGCTGTTCGCGGAGGTCGAACCGTTCAAGACCGCGATCGTCCTCAGGTTCATGCGCGAATGGTGGTTCGTCGCGTTCGCGCTCGCGCTGGTCGCCGCCGGGCTGTTCGTCGAGCGGTTCTTCTGCCGCTACCTGTGCCCGCTCGGCGCGGCGCTCGCGATTCCCGGCCGGATGCGGATGTTCGACTGGCTCAAGCGCTATCGCGAATGCGGCAATCCCTGCATGCGCTGCTTCAACGAGTGCCCGGTCGAGGCGATCCATCCGGAAGGCCACATCAACCCCAACGAATGCATTTCGTGCCTGCACTGCCAGGTGCTGTATCGACACGACTACAAGTGCCCGGTGCGGGTCCAGCGCCGGCTCAAGCGCGAGAAGCGGGCGGCGCTTGGGTCGGGGCAGGCGAGAACCGGGCAGTCCGCTGCCGGCCCCGCGACCGCGGGACCGTCCGCTTGAACGGATGCCGAGACGATGTCTGGAATCCGAGCGCACTGGTGGCGCTCCAGACGAAAGGGAGAACGAAGATGGCTGACGAAAGAAACCCGCGCGCGTTGCCCGATCCGGATCGCCGCGCGATGCTTGGCGGGGGCGCCAGGGCCGTGGCGCTGGCCGCGGGAGGGGGGCTGCTGGGCGCATGCGGCGAGAAGGCGCCGGCGCCCAAACCTGAGGCCGCTGCTGCGCCGCCGCTAGCTGCGCCTGCACCGGCGCCGACCGTGCCGTCCTCGACCGCCGCAGCCATCGCCAAGACCCACGTCGGGCCGGGCGAGCTCGACGAGTACTACGTCTTCTTCTCGAGCGGGCAGTGCGGCGAGCTGCGCATCGTCGGCCTGCCGTCGATGCGCGAGCTGATGCGCGTGCCGGTGTTCAACCGCTGCAGCGCGACCGGTTGGGGCCAGACCAACGAGAGCCTGAAGATCCTCACCGAGGGCCTGACGCCGGAGACCCGCAAGTACCTGGCGTCGCGCGGCGGCACCTACTTCAACGGCGACCTGCACCATCCGCACATGTCGTTCACCGACGGCACCTATGACGGTCGCTACCTGTTCATGAACGACAAGGCGAACACGCGCGTGGCCCGGGTGCGCTGCGACGTGATGAAGTGCGACAAGATCATCGAGCTGCCCAACCAGCACACGGTGCACGGGCTGCGCGTGCAGAAGTATCCGAAGACCGGCTACGTGTTCTGCAACGGCGAGGACGGCGTGCCGATTCCCAACGACGGCAGGGACGTGGCGGACCACAAGAAGTACCAGTACGTGTTCACCGCGGTCGACGGCGAGACCATGAAGGTCGCGTGGCAGGTGCTGGTCGACGGCAACCTCGACAACGTCGACTGCGATTACCAGGGCAAGTACGCGTTCGCGACCAGCTACAACTCCGAGGAGGGCGTGACGCTCGCCGAGAGCACGGCCTCCGAGCAGGACTGGGTCACGGTCTTCAACCTCAAGCGAATCGAGGAGGCGGTCGCCAAGGGCGAGTACAAGACGATCGGCGGCGTGCCGGTCCTCGACGGCACGCACGGCTCGCCGTTCACGCGCTACATCCCGGTTCCGAACAGCCCGCACGGCATCAACACCGCGCCCGACGGTATCCACGTGGTCGCCAACGGCAAGCTCTCGCCGACGGTCACGGTGTTCGACGTACGCAAGTTCGACGACCTGTTCGACGACAAGATCAAGCCGCGCGATACGGTGGTCGCCGAGCCCGAGCTCGGACTGGGCCCCTTGCACACCGCATTCGACGGGCGCGGCAACGCCTACACCACCCTGTTCATCGACAGCCAGATCTGCAAGTGGTCGATCGCGAAGGCCATCGAGAAGTTCGGCGGCAAGGACGTCGACCCGATCGTCCAGAAGCTCGACGTCCACTACCAGCCGGGTCACAACCACACGTCGATGGGCCAGACCAAGGAAGCCGACGGCAAGTGGCTGATCTCGCTGAACAAGTTTTCGAAGGACCGGTTCCTCAACGTCGGCCCGCTGAAGGCCGAGTGCGACCAGCTGATCGACATCTCCGGCGACCAGATGGTGCTGGTCCACGACTCGCCCAGCTTCGCCGAGCCGCACGACGCGACCATCGTCCATCGCTCGAAGGTCAATCCGATCAACATCTGGAAGCGCGACGACCCGATGTGGGAGGACGCGCGGCGCCAAGCCCAGGCCGACGGGGTCGAACTGGAGACCGACTCGAAGGTGATCCGCGACGGCAACAAGGTGCGCGTCTACATGTTCTCGATCGCCCCGACCTTCAGCATGACCGACTTCACCGTGAAGGAGGGCGACGAGGTCACCGTCTACGTGACCAATCGCGACCAGGTCGAGGACCTCACCCACGGCTTCACCATCGTCAACTACGGGATCGCGATGGAGGTCGGGCCGCAGGCCACCGCCTCGGTCACCTTCAAGGCCGACCGTCCCGGCGTCTACTGGTACTACTGCCAGTGGTTCTGCCATGCGCTGCACATGGAGATGAAGGGGCGCATGCTGGTCGAGCCGCGCCGGCGCTGACGCATGAAGCTGCAATCGCCCGGTGCCGTCGCCGCGATCGCCGCCGCGCTTGCGGTGGCGGCGATCGCCGCGGGCGCGGGGGCCGGCGAGCGCCTGGTCGCGCCCGGCGAGGCGATCCAGCCGCTGCTCGATTCGCTGCCGGCCGGCGAGGTCGTCCGGCTGGCGCCGGGCCGGCACGCCGGGCCGCTGCGCATCGACCGGCCGCTGTCGCTGGTCGGTGACGCCGGCGCGGTGCTGGCCGGACCCGGCTCGGGCAGCGTCGTCGTCGTGACCGCGCCGGACGTGCGCATCGAGGGGCTCGAGATCACCGGTTCCGGGCTGGACCTGCCGGGCATGGATTCCGCGATCCTGCTGCGGCAGACCGCGGAGCGCGCGCGGATCCGCTCGAACCGGCTGCTCGACAACCTGTTCGGCGTCTACGTGCACGGAGCGGCCGGATCGATCGTCGAGAACAACGTCATCGTCGGGCGGCGCGACCTGCGGCTGGCCGAGGCGGGCAACGGCGTGTCGATCTGGAACGCTCCCGGCGCGCAGGTGATCGGCAACGTGATCAGCCACGGGCGTGACGGCATCTTCGTGAAGACGAGCGCGAAGAACGTCTTCGCGGACAACAGCTTCAGCCGGCTGCGCTTCGCGATCCATTACATGTACACGCACGACAGCCGGATCATCGGCAATCGCTCGCGCGGCAACCACGTCGGCTGGGCGATCATGTATTCCGACCGGCTCGAGATTCGTGGCAACGTGTCCGACGACGATCGCGACCACGGGCTGATGCTCAATTCGACCAACCGGTCGCAGGTGGTCGGCAACGTGGTTCGCCGCGGGCGCGAGAAGTGCGTGTTCGTCTACAACGCCAACGGCAACCTGCTGAGGGACAACTGGTTCGAGGGGTGCCCGATCGGCATCCACTTCACGGCCGGCTCCGAAGGCAACGCGATGACCGGCAATGCGTTCATCGGCAACCGCACCCAGGTCAAGTACGTCGGCACGCGCTACCTCGACTGGACGCACGAAGGGCGCGGCAACTACTGGAGCGACAATCCGGCCTTCGACCTCGATGGCGACGGTATCGCCGACCGCCCCTACCGGCCCAACGACGTCATGGACGAGATCCTCTGGACCCTGCCCGCGGCGAAGTCGCTGATCAACAGCCCCGCGGTGCAGATGGTGCGCTGGGCGCAGGCGCGCTTTCCCGCGCTCTATCCGGGCGGCGTGATCGACAGCGCGCCGCTGATGCGTCCTGCCGCCATCCCGCCGCCGGCGGCGCCATGACCCGCATCGCCGAATGGAGCTCGGTCACCAAGCGCTATCGCGGCGTGACCGCGGTGGAGCAAGTCTCGCTCGGTCTGGAGGCGGGGCAGGTGACCGCGCTGGTCGGCCACAACGGCGCCGGCAAGACCACGCTGATCAAGCTGCTGCTCGGTCTGATCAGGCCGAGCGAAGGCAGCGTGCGGATTTCCGGGATCGATCCCGCGGGCAACCGCGGTGCCGAAGCGCGGCGCGCGATCGGCTTCCTTCCGGAGAGCGTAGCGTTCCACGGTGCGATGACCGGCCACGAGCTGATGGCGTTCTATGCGCGACTGAAGGGCGAGCCCGACGGCCGCAATGCCGAGCTACTCGAACGGGTCGGCATTGCCCACGCGGCGAACCGGCGCGTCGCCACCTACTCGAAGGGGATGCGGCAGCGCCTCGGCATTGCGCAGACCCTGATCGGCGACCCGCGGCTGATGCTGTTCGACGAGCCGACCAGCGGACTCGACCCGGCTTCGCGGACTGAGGTCTACCGGATGATCGATACGCTGCGGGGAAGCGGCGCGACCGTACTTATCTCGACTCACGCGCTCGCCGAGGTCGAGGACCGGGTCGACCGCGCCGCGATCATGCATGGCGGGCGCCTGCTGGCGGCCGGCACGCTGGACGAGCTGCGCCGCGGTGTCGTGGCCGACGTGCGGATCCACCTGAGCGTGCGGCCCTGCGCGACCGCCCGTCTGCTCGCCCAGCTGCCCGCCGAGGCGCGCTGTGCCGGGCGCAGCGATGCCGCGCTGACGCTCGACGTCGCCCCCGGCGCGAAGATGGCGGTGCTGCGCGCGATCGCGCAGGCGGGCGAACTGGTCGAGGACGTCGAGATGACCGCTCCGGGGCTACAGGAACTCTACGACCGGCTGGTCGGCGCCGCGGGAGATCCGCAATGAACGCGCTCGTGGTCGCCGCGCAGGAGATCAGGGTCGGGATGCGCAACCGTTGGGTGCTCGCGACGACCGTGCTGATGGCCGCGCTCGCGCTGTCGCTGGCGCTGCTCGGCAGCGCGCCCACCGGTACGGTCAAGGCGGATCCGCTCGCAGTGGTGGTCGTGAGCCTCGCGAGCCTGACCATCTTCCTGGTTCCGCTGATCGCGCTGCTGCTGTCGTTCGACGCGATCGTCGGCGAGCAGGAGCGCGGCACGCTGATGCTGCTGCTGTCGTATCCGGTCGCGCGCTGGCAGGTCGTGGTCGGCAAGGCGCTCGGCCAGATCGCCATTCTCGCCGTCGCGACCGTGGTCGGCTACGGCGCCGCAGCCGCTGCATTGTGGCTGAAGGCCGGGATCGGCGCGCAGGCCTGGTCGGCCTATGCGGCGATGGTGGCGACCTCGATCATGCTCGGTGCCTCGTTCGTGTCGATGGGCTGCCTGGCCAGCACGCTGGTGCACGAGCGCGCGACCGCGGCCGGGCTCGCGGTCGGCGTCTGGCTGTTCTTCGTGCTGATCTACGACACCGCGCTGCTCGGCATCTTGGTCGCCGACCAGGGCCGCGTCATCGGCAAGCCGGTGCTCGATTCGCTGCTGCTGCTCAATCCGGCCGACGTCTACCGGCTGTTCAACATGACCGCCAGCGAGAGCGTGTCGGTCTACAGTGGCATGGCCGGGCCAGGCGATCCGGCCGCGCTGCCGGCGCCGGTTTTCCTGGCAGTGCTCGGCGCGTGGATCGTGGTGCCGCTCGCGCTGGCGATCCTTGCATTCAGGAGGAGGCCGTTATGACGCGCTCGCGCGCGATGCGGGTAGCGGGATTCGTCATGGTTCTTGCCGCCGCGGCGGCTGCGGGCTGCGACCGTAGCGAGCCGCCGGCGTCGCGGCCGACGCCGTCCGAGGTGCTCGCCGACGCGACCGGTTACTACTGCGGCATGCTGCTGGTCGATCACGAAGGGCCGAAGGGCCAGATCCATCTGGCCAGCCGAAGCGAGCCGGTCTGGTTCTCGTCGGTGCGCGACACGATCACTTTCCTGCGGCTTCCCGAAGAGCCGCGCGACGTCACGGCAATCTACGTGAACGACATGGCGAAGGCGAAGAACTGGGAGCAGCCGGAGCCCGGCGCCTGGGTCGACGCGAAGCTCGCGTGGTTCGTGATCGAGAGCACGATGCGGGGTGGCATGGGCGCGCCGGAAGCGGTGCCGTTCTCGGACAAGGGCGCCGCCGACGCGTTCCGCGCAGCAAACGGCGGCCGCGTGGCCCGTCTCGACGAAATTCCCGACGCATACGTGCTCGGTCCGGCCAACCTGCCGGCGGGATTGCCGCCGCCCGGGGACCAGCACTAGGAGCCGACATGACGAACCGCCGACGTTTCGTGTCGATCGTCGCCGCCGGTGCCGCCGCGGCGCCTTTCTCGGCCGTGCCCGCCTTGGCCGCCGCGGCGCCCGCGGTCAGCGTCTGGAAGGGAACGGCAATGGGCGCGCTCGCGTCGATGACACTGGTTCTCCCCGACCGCGCGATGGCGCAGGCGCTGATCGGGCGATGCGTCGACGAGATCGACCGGCTCGAATCGGTGTTCAGCCTGTATCGGGCCGATTCGGCGCTGTCGCGACTGAACGCGGCCGGCGAATTGCGCGAGCCGCCGCACGAACTGGTCGAGCTCCTGTCGACCGCCATGGAACTCGCGCGGCTGAGCCACGGGGCCTTCGATCCGACAGTGCAGCCGCTTTACCGGCTGTATGCAGACTACTTCGCGTCACCCAGTGCTGCGGCAGCCGGACCGTCGCCGCAGGCGATTGCCGGGGCGCTGCGCAGCGTCGATTTCTCGGCCGTCGAGACCCGGGCGAACCGGATCCGTTTTCGCCGGCCGGGCATGGCCATCACGCTGAACGGCATCGCGCAGGGGTTCGTGACCGATCGCGTGGCCGACATGCTGCGCGCCGCAGGGCTCGACGACGTGCTGGTCGACCTCGGCGAGGTCCGCGTGCTCGGGCGCCGGCCGGACGGCCGGCGCTGGCGCGCGGCGATCGGCGATCCGCTGCATGCCGGCCGCACGCTGTTCGAGTTGCCGCTCGGAGACCGCGGCGGCACCCTGCCTGCGCTCGCGACCTCGTCGGGCCGCGGCACGAGCTTCGGGCTCGATTCCCGCATCCATCACCTGTTCGATCCGCGCACCGGCCGCAGCGCCAACCACCATGCATCGGTTTCCGTTGCCGCGCCGCGGGCCACGCTGGCCGACGGGCTGTCCACCGCGTTGTCGGCGCTCGCGCCGGCGCGTGCCGGCGCACTGCTTGCCAGCTATCCGTCGACGCGCGCCTGGCTCGTCGGTGTCAGTGGTCGAGTCGACACAATCCGCAGTGGATGAGCCGTTCGACCGCGCGCGGTGAAGCTCAGTGCGCCGCGCGATGCGCCGGGCGGGGGTGCAGCGGACGTCCTGGCAGTGTCGGGCGCGTGCGCGCGTATCGCTCGGGGCCGAGTCCGTCGGCGCTGATCGAAGTCTTGCGCCCGGCGATCTGGTCGGCCAGCAACTGGCTGGAGCCGCAGGCCATGGTCCAGCCGAGCGTGCCGTGGCCGGTGTTCAGCCACAGGTTGCGGTGCGGCGCGCGACCGACGATCGGCGTTCCGTCGGGCGTCATCGGCCGCAACCCCGTCCAGAACGCCGCCGCGCGAAGGTCGCCGGCGCCGGGGAACAGTCCGTCGACCACCATCTCGAGCGTCTCGCGGCGACGCGGGTTCAGCGACAGGTCGAAGCCCGCGACTTCGGCCATGCCGCCGACGCGGATCCGGTCGTCGAAGCGCGTGATCGCGATCTTGTAGGTTTCGTCCATGACGGTCGACACGGGCGCGCGCGTCGCGTCGACGATCGGGATCGTCAGCGAGTAGCCCTTCAGCGGATACACCGGCAGCGACAGCCCCGCCGACTTCGCCAGCGTGCGCGAGTAACTGCCCAGCGCCATCACGTAGTGGTCGGCCCGGCGCAGCGCGCCGTCGACGACGACGCCGTCGATCCGGTCGCCGTTGGCGACGACGCGCTCGATCGAGCGCTCGAATTCGAAGCGCACGCCGAGCTCGCGGCAGCGTTCTGCCAGCCGCGTCGTGAACAGCTGGCAGTCGCCCGTTTCGTCGCCGGGCAGGCGCAACGCGCCGACCAGCTTGCCGGCGACGCGCGCGAGCGCCGGCTCGACGCCGGCCAGATGCTCTCGTTCGAGCAGCTCGAACGGCACGCCGACCTCGCGCAGCACCTCGATGTCGCGCGCCGCGGCCTCGAGTTGTGCGTGGGTGCGGAACACCTGCAGCGTGCCGAGCTGGCGGCCTTCGTATTCGATGCCGGTCTCGGCGCGCAACGCGCGGATGCAGTCGCGGCTGTACTCGGCCAGCCGCAGCATCCGCTCCTTGTTCACCGCATAGCGCGACGCGCTGCATTCGGCGAGCATCCGGGCCATCCACTGCAGCTGGAACAGCGTGCCGTCGGGGCGCACCGACAGCGGCGCGTGGCGCTGGAACAGCCACTTCAGCGCCTTCAGCGGAATGCCCGGTGCCGCCCACGGCGTCGAGTAACCCGGCGAGATCTGGCCGGCGTTGGCGAAGCTGGTCTCCATCGCGGCGGCGGGCTGGCGGTCGATCACCGTCACCTGCATGCCGGCGCGCGCCAGGCACCAGGCACTCGTCACGCCGATCACGCCGCTGCCGAGAACCAGGACACGCATCGCTCGCACTCCGGGAAAAAATGTCGTGGACCGTACAGGCCGAATTCCTGCATTTTGCCGCGGATCCAGTAGTGATGTTTTTCGTATTTTGGAAATGCGCTAGAATTTCTCGTGCATCAACCCGACAACAGGTGAAAAAGCATTGAGGAACCGCACGCAGCAGGTCAGGGACCTCGACCGCATCGATCGCAACATCCTGCGCCTGCTGCAGGCCGACGGCCGGATGTCGATGACCGACCTGGCCGAGCGGATCGGCCTGTCGGTCACGCCGTGCAGCGAACGGGTCAGGCGTCTCGAGCGCGACGGGTTCATCCTCGGCTATCACGCGCGGCTCAATCCGCAGGCCCTGGGGCAGAACCTGCTGGTGTTCGTCGAGATCAAGCTGGCGGCGAAGTCGGGCGCGATCTTCGACGACTTCCGCCGCGAGGTGCTGAAGCTGCCCAACGTGCTCGAATGCCACCTCGTGTCGGGCGAGTTCGACTACCTGATCAAGGCGCGCATCCCGGAAATGGGCGCCTACCGTAAACTGCTCGGCGACATGCTGCTCGCGTTGCCCGGCGCTCGCGAGTCACGCAGCTACATGGTGATGGAAGAGATCAGGGAGACCCTCGCGTTGCACCTTCCCGAGCCGGAGTCGCGCGGATGAGCCCCATCGCGGCGCATCGTTCGGCGCGCATCGCGATCATCGCGCCGTCCGGCGCTCACCTGTCGCTCGACGCCTTCGACGCGGCCGTGGCCGCGTTGCGCGCACGCGGCCACGCCGTGCGCTGCGACGTGCCGCGCGAAGGCTGGCAACGTTTTTCCGACACCGACGACGCGCGGCTGGAACAGATCCATCGCGTGGCGCGCGCCACCGACGTCGACGTCGTCATGATCGCGCGCGGTGGCTATGGCCTGTCGCGCCTGCTAGACCGGATCGACTGGGCGCTGGTGGCGGCGTCGGCCAGCCGCGGCGTGCGCTGGGTCGGCTACAGCGACTTCACCGCGTTCCAGCTCGCGCTGCTGGCGCGCACCGGCGCGGCCAGCTACGCCGGGCCGGGCGTCAGCGGCGATTTCGGCGTACCGGCGCCCGATTCCTTCATGCTCGAGCACTTCGACGCACTGCTGGCGGGTCGCCTGCTGCCGATCCGGTGGAACGACGAGCATCCCGCGCCGCAGCCCGGAGGCCGCCAGTCCGTCGACGGCACGCTGTGGGGCGGCAACCTTTCGCTGGTCGCGGGCGCTGTCGGTACGCCCTTCCTGCCCGTCGTCGACGACGGCATCCTGTTCGTCGAAGATGTCTCCGAACACCCGTATCGCGTCGAGCGCATGCTGCACCAGCTGCTGTATGCCGGCGTGCTGTTGCGGCAGCGTGCAGTCCTGCTCGGCGCATTCACCGACTGGAAGCCTGCGCCGCACGACAACGGCTACGGCCTCGGCGCCGTCGTCGACTACTTCCGGTCGCGGCTGCCGGTGCCGATCGCGACCGGCCTGCCGTTCGGGCACGTGCCGCGCAAGGCGGTGCTTGCGCTGGGCCAGCGCTACCGGCTCGAGGGCGCAGGCGGCGGCTGGTGTCTCGCGCCAGCCGCGGCCTAGTCGATCCTGGCCCCAGAGGCCTTGACCACCCTGGCCCACTTCGCAATCTCGGCGTCGATGTACTTCGCGAACTCGCCGGGTGAATTCGCGACCGGATCGGCGCCCTGGCCGAGCAGCTTTTCGCGGACTTCGGGCGTCGTCCACGCTTTCGCGATCGCCTGCTGCGTCTTCTCGGCAATTTCCTTCGGCGTGCCCGCCGGTGCGACCAGGCCGAACCACGAACTCGCCTCGTAGCCCGGCACGCCGGCCTCGGCGACCGTCGGCACGTCGGGCAGTGCCGCGGCCCGCTTCGCACTGGTGACGGCCAGCGCGCGCAGCTTGCCGGCCCTGATGTGCGGCATCGCCGACGGCAGGTTGTCGAACATCAGCTGGACCTGGCCGGCCAGCAGGTCGGCGATCGCCGGCGCGCTGCCCCGGTACGGGATGTGGGTCATGTAGGTTCCGGTCATCGACTTGAACAGCTCGGCCGACAAGTGGATCGAAGTGCCGTTGCCCGACGACGCGTAGTCCAGCTTGCCCGGATTCGCCTTCAGCAGCGCGATCAGCTCCTTCACGGTGCCGGCCTTCACGGACGGGTGGACGACGATCACGTTCGGCACCAGCGCGAGCAGTGTCACCGGCGTGAAGTCCTTGACCGGATCGAACGGCAGCTTGCTGTAGAGCGACTTGTTGATGCCGTGCGTGCCGACCGTGCACACCAGCATCGTGTAGCCGTCGGGCGCCGAGCGCGCGACCGCTTCCGCGCCGATGTTGCCGCCGGCGCCGCCGCGGTTCTCGACGACCGTCTGCGCGCCCCAGGCCTTGTTCAGCTCGGCGGCGACGATGCGGCCGAGGATGTCGGTGGTGCCACCGGCCGGGAAGGGCACGACGAAGCGGATCGGCTTGCTCGGCCATCCCTGCTGCGCGAAGGCGCCCGGCATGACGGGCAGCATTGCCGCGCCGGTCGCGGCCGCGGCGCCGAGCGCGAAGCGTCGGCGGGTGATCGAATCGGACATCGCGGGGACTCCTTCTCCGGTGGGTTGGGTCATGACGGTGAATCGATGCGATTTTCCTCGACTGCGTGGCAAGCCGCCACGCCGCCACCCGGAACCGGCTTCAGAACCGGGGATTCGCGCCGGCAGCGCTCGCGCACCCACGGGCAGCGCGGGTGGAACGTGCAGCCGCCCGGAGGATCGAGCGGGTTGGGCACCTCGCCGGCAACCGGCGTGCGCGCGCGCCCGGTCATGCCGATGTCGGGAATCGCGTCGAGAAGCATCCGCGTGTAAGGATGCCGCGGAGTCGCGAACAATGTCTTCTTCGGCGCCAGCTCGACGATGCGCCCGAGGTACATCACGCCGACGCGGTCGCTGACGTGGTGCACGACCGCCAGGTTGTGCGAGATGAAGAGGTAGGTGAGACGGTCCTGGCGCTGCAGGTCGCGCATCAGGTTCAGCACCTGCGCCTGCACCGACACGTCCAGCGCCGACGTCGGCTCGTCGCAGACCAGGAACTCGGGCTGCGACGCGAGCGCGCGCGCGATCGAGATGCGCTGGCGCTGGCCACCCGAGAACTGGTGCGGGAACCTGTCGGCGTCGGCCGCCGCCAGGCCGACGTGCCGCAGCAGCTCGCCCACCCGCTCGCGGATCGCGTCGTCGCCGTCGAGCATCCGGTGTACGCGGATCGGCTCGGCGACGATCTCGGCGACCTTCCAGCGCGGATTCAGGCTGGCATAGGGATCCTGGAAGATCATCTGCATGCGTCGGCGCAAGGCGGCGCCCTGCGGGCCGCGCAGCTTCGAGAGGTCGTGCCCGTCGAAGCGCACCGCGCCCCGCGTGGGGTCGTAAAGGCCGACCAGCATCCGCGCCACCGTCGACTTGCCGCATCCCGATTCGCCGACCAGCGCCAGCGTCTCGCCGCGCTCGATCGCGAAGCTCACACCGTCGACCGCGCGCAGCAGCCGGCGCGGCTTGCGTTCGATCACGCGGTTGAGCCACGGCGCCGACACGTCGAACACCTTGGCGATGCCGTCGACCTCGACCAGCGGCGTGGTGCCAGCCGCGTTCATGCGAGTTGCTCCTTCGGGCGTTGCGCGACCTGAAGTGTGCGCGAGCAAAGGCGCGGGCCAGCGCGCGGGTCGCCCGCCGCCGGCGTGTCGGTGCTGGCCCCCGCTGCGCGGGGGTGCCCTGCGATGCTCGGAACGCCGGCCCCGCCGCGCGACCCCGAGGCGAGCAGCGCAGCGCAGTCGGTGCGCAGCACCGACCGCCGCAGCCATCGCGCCGCCCGCCCTTGGGTGGCTCCCCGGCGCCGCGCCCCGTACGGCTGCGGCCCGTTGCGGACTGCCGCGGCGCGCCAAGCCCGAAAATGCGCGCTGCGTCCGAAAGCGCGTGCCGTCACCGGCAGAAGAGGCGACCTCACGTCAGCGCGCCTTCGCCGGCAGCGCCGTCGCCGGCTCGTGCAGCCAGCACGCGGCCATCGACGCGCCGGCTTCGCGCAGCTCCGGTCGCCTGTCGAGGCAGACCGGCATCGCTTGCGGGCAGCGCGGGTTGAACGCGCAGCCGCGCGGGATCGCGTTGAGGCGCGGCATCGCGCCGTCGATCTGCGCGAGGCGCTCGCGCTCGTCGACGATCGACGGAATCGACCCCATCAGCCCGACCGTGTACGGATGCTGCGGCCGGTGGATCACGTCGGCAACCGACCCGATCTCGGCGATGCGGCCCGCGTACATCACCGCCACCCGGTCGGCCGTCTCGGCGATCACGCCCATGTCGTGGGTGACCAGCATCACCGCGGTGCCGTGCTCGCGGCACAGCTTCTTCAGCAGCGAGATGATCTGCGCCTGGATCGACACGTCGAGCGCGGTGGTCGGTTCGTCGGCGACCACCAGCTTCGGATCCGCCGCCAGCGCGAGCGCGATCACCACGCGCTGGCGCATGCCGCCCGAGAACTGGTGCGGATAGTGATCGATGCGCGCTTCGGCCGCCGGAATGCCGGTCGATCTCAGCAATTCGACCGCACGCGCGCGTGCCTGCGCGCGACCGAGCCCCAGGCGCAGCTCGATCGTCTCGACCAGCTGCCGACCAATCGTGTACAGCGGATTCAGCGACGTCAGCGGATCCTGGAAGATCGCGCCGATCTCGCGCCCGCGCACCTTGCGCATCGCTTCGGCGGGCAGGTCGTCGATGCGCCGGCCCGACAGCAGGATCTCGCCGGCCGCGATGCGCCCTGGGGGTTCGAGCAGGCCGATGATCGCGGCGCCGGTCAGCGACTTGCCCGCGCCCGACTCGCCGACCACGCCGAGCACCTCGCCAGGTGCGATCGAGAACGACACGTCTTCGAGCGCGACCAGCGTGCCGCGGCGGGTCGGAAACTCGACGCGCAGGTGGCGGACATCGAGCAGGGGAGGCGCGCTCATCGCAGCTTCGGGTTGAGTGCGTCGCGCAGCCAGTCGCCGAGCAGGTTCACCGACATGCAAAGCAGCACCAGCGCGAGCCCGGGAAAGACCACGAGCCACCACTCGCCCGAGTACAGGAAATTGTTGCCGTTGTTGATCATCGTGCCGAGCGACGGCGAAGTCGGCGGCACGCCGACGCCGAGGAAGGACAGTGTCGCCTCGGTGATGATCGCCTGCGCGACGTTGATCGTCGCGATCACCAGCACAGGCCCGAGGACGTTCGGCAACACGTGCCGGCCCATGATGCGCAGCGGCCGCACGCCGATGACGCGCGCCGCCTGCACGTACTCGCGGTTCTTCTCGACCAGCGTCGACCCGCGCACCGTGCGCGCGTACTGCACCCAGTTCGCCAGCCCGATCGAGCCGACCAGCACGCCGATCGCCAGCCAGTCGTTGTGCACGTCGCGCGGCAGGATCGCGCGCGCCGAACCGTCGATCAGCAGCGCGATCAGGATCGCCGGAAAAGACAACTGCACGTCGGCCACGCGCATGATGAACGCGTCGAGGCGCCCGCCGACGTAGCCCGACAGCAGGCCGAGCCCGACGCCGAGCAGCATCGCGAACAGCACCGACGCGACCCCCACCAGCAGCGAGATCCGGGACCCGTACAGGATCGTCGACAGCACGTCGCGCCCCTGGTCGTCGGTGCCGAGCACGTACTTCCAGAGCCCTTCGCCCTCCCACACCGGCGGCAGCAGCGAGTCCATCAGCGACAGCGACGCGAGGTCGAACGGCCGGTGCGGCGCCAGCCACGGCGCGAACACCGCGCCGACGATCATCACCAGCGCCACGACCGCCGCCCCGATCGCCACCGGACTCGTCCGGAAGCTGTACCAGAGATCGCCGTCGAGGAACCTCTGCAACGCGTTTTGCGGTCGCGCAGCGGTTGCCGCGGCGCTGCCGGCGGCAGCGGTGGTCGCGGTCGAGCGGCTTTCCTCGCTCACGGCAAACCGAAAGGGTTGACGAGCGCCGCGACGCATCGGGTGCATGGGGGGCGCGGCAGCGGGCGGCGGGCGCAATGCGCGCTCGGGGGCCGGGCGGGGGCAGGGGCGGCGCGGCGGCGGGCGTCTGGGCGGGGCGCGCGCCGTCGGGGCGGCGTAGGCGCTGGCGCGGGAGCGCAGCCGAGACCGGACGCGCGAAGCGCGAGTCGGCCCCTGTCTGAGGCCCCATAGGGGCCGAGTTGGGGCCGACGGTCCGGGCTCGGCGTCCGCGCGACCAAGCGTTTCCGTACGGAAAGCGCGTCCGTCGCCCCGACGGCGCGCGCCCCGCCCAGACGCCCGCCGCCGCGCCGCCCCTGCCCCCGCCCGGCCCCCGAGCGCGCATTGCGCCCGCCGCCCGCTGCCGCGCCCCCCATGCGCCCGATGCCGTCCGCGCCCGACAACCCTAGGCCGTCACTTCAACACCACCCACTTGAACAGGTTGAAGTTGTCCGGCAGCTGCACCAGCGACACGTTCTTCCTCATCCCCCAAGCCAGCGCCTGCTGGTGCAGAGGCAGGTGCCCGACTTCGTCCTGGTGGATCTTGAACGCCTCGGCGATCATCGCGTTGCGCTTGGCCTGGTCGGTCTCGGACTGCACCAGTTTCGACAGTTCGTCGACGCGCGCGTTGCTGTAGCCGCCGAGGTTGAACTGCCCGCGCCCCGAAGGATCGGGCGTGCCGAGGATGGCGTTGAGCACGTTGTGCGAGTCGTAGGTGCCGGGCGTCCAGCCGAGCAGATAGAACGACGTGTTGCGCGACAGGATCTTCGGGAAGTAGGTGCCCTTGGTTTCGGCTTCGAGGTTCACCTTGACGCCAATGCGCGCCAGCATCCCGGCCACCGCCTGGCAGATCTCGCCGTCGTTGACGTAGCGGTCGTTCGGGCAGTTCATCTTGATCTCGAAGCCGCTCGGGTAGCCGGCCTCGGCGAGCAGCTTCTTCGACGCTTCGGGGTCGTAAGGCAGACGCTTGTTCAGGTCGGCGGGAAAGCCCTTGATGCCCGGCGCGATCATCAGCGCGGTCGGCGTCGCGGCGCCGCGCATGATCCTGGTCTTGATCGCCTCGATGTCGATCGCCTGGTAGAACGCACGGCGCACGCGCACGTCCTTGAGCGGGTTCTTGCCCTTGACGTTCGAGAACAGCAGTTCGTTGCGCGCCTGGTCCATGCCGAGGAAGATCGTGCGCAGCTCGGGCCCCTGCAGGATGTTCAGGTTGGCGTTCTGCCTGAGCCGCGCGACGTCCTGCACCGGCACCGGCTGCATCATGTCGATCTCGCCCGAGATCAGCGCCGCGACGCGCGTCGCGTCGGCGCCGATCGGCGTGAACACCACTTCGTCGACGTTCGACTCGACCTTGTCCCAGTAGTTCAGGTTGCGCACCAGCACCGTGCGAACGCCCGGCTCGCGCGAGCGCAGCCGGAACGGGCCAGTGCCGTTGGCCTTGAACGACGCGGTGTTCTCGATGCCCTTGCGCTTGTCGACCGGCTTCTCGGCGCGGTTCTCCTCGGACCACTTCTTGCTCATGATGTAGACGAGCGAGATCACGTCGGGCAGGATCGGGAACGGGCTCTTGGTGACGATCTCGACCGTGTCGGCGTCGATCTTCTTCACCTGCGCGATCTCGTTGGTGTAAGACTTCATGTCCGAGCCGTCGCCGGCGGCGCGCGCGAACGTGAAGACGACGTCGTCGGCGGTGAACGGGTGGCCGTCGTGGAAGGTGACGCCGCGGCGCAGTTCGAAGCGCCACGTGGTCGGGTTGACCTGCGTCCACTTCGTCGCCAGCCCCGGAACGAGGCCGAGCTTCTTGTCGTGCGCGACCAGCGGCTCGTAGATGTTGCCGGTGAACGACAGCTGCAGCGACTCGTTGAGCGAGTGCGGGTCCATGGACAGCGCGTCGCCCTGGTCGGCGATGCGGAAGGTCTTCGCGTGGGCGGTGCCGGCCGCCATCGTGCCGACGGCGGCGCCGAGTGCGACGCTGGCGGCGATCGCGAACGCGATCCTGCGGAACTTCGGCGCGGCGGTGCGCGCGGGCGTGCGATTCATCGTGGGTCTCCTCGTCGGGTTGTCGTGGTGGGCAGGGGCAAGCGATGTGCAGGGTTCAGGCCGCCGATCCGAGCGGCATCGACTGCTCGGCGAGCCGCGCGAACAGCGCGGCGCCCAGCGGCAGGATCTGGTCGTTGAAGTCGTAGCGCGTGCTGTGCAGCAGGCCCCCGCCGTCGGCGCCGCCCTGTCCGATGCGGAAGTACGCGCCCGGCCGCACGTTCAGCATGAAGGAGAAGTCCTCTGCGCCCATGCTCGGCTCGAGGTCGCGAACGACGTGCTCGGGGCCGACCAGCTCCTCGGCGACGCGCGCGCCGAACAGCGCCTCGCGATGGCTGTTGATCGTCGCCGGGTAGATGCGCTCGTAGAACACCTCGGCGGTCGCGCCGAAACCGGTGGCGATCGCCTCGACCAGCGCGCGCAGCCGCCGCTCGACCAGGTCCTGCGTCTCGACGCGGAAGGTGCGCACGGTCCCGACCAGCCTGGCCTCGTGAGGAATGACGCTCATCGCGCCGGGGTGGCCTGCCTGGATCGAGCACAGGCTGACCACGGCCGAGTCGATGGGGCTGACGTTGCGCGAGACGATCGACTGCGCGGCGGTGATGATGTGCGCGGCCACCAGCACCGGATCGACGGTCAGGTACGGATGCGCGCCGTGTCCGCCTCTCCCGGAGATCGTGATCGTGACGCGATCGGCGGCGGCCATCATCGGACCCGGGCGCACCGCGATCGTCCCGGGCGGCAGCGCCGGCCAGTTGTGCATCGCGTAGACGGTGTCGCACGGAAAGCGCTCGAACAGTCCGTCGTCGATCATCGCCTGCGCGCCGGCGAAGCCCTCCTCGCCGGGCTGGAAGATCAGGTGCACGGTGCCGTCGAACTCGCGATGCGCGGCCAGGTAGCGTG
>Ga0073899_10000901_pt1 | contig 27483 bp, 22 predicted proteins | sample KloWWTmetaKNB5Ph_FD_88975 | JGI IMG/M metagenome (GOLD analysis project Ga0073899, IMG submission 88975) | Active sludge microbial communities from Klosterneuburg, Austria, studying microevolution and ecology of nitrifiers - Klosterneuburg... | ecosystem: Engineered > WWTP > Aerobic digester >... | reverse complement strand
GATCCGGCCGCTGCGCGTGGCCACCGGCGAGCGCCCGTTCAACGAGATCTTCATCGACAACCTCTTCATCCCCGATTCGGACCGCATCGGGGAGGTCGACCGGGGTTGGGATGCCGCGGTCGCCATGCTCCGCTTCGAGCGCATCTCCATCGGCACAAGCAGCACCAAATCGACCGGCCCGCAGTCGTTCGAAAAGCTCGCCGAGGTCGCCGAAGCAGCCGGGCTGCTGCAGGACCCCGCTGCCCGCGCCGCGCTGGTCGAGGTGTACGTCATGGAGCAGGGCACCGACCTGCTCGCCGTGCGCATGCGTGAAGAGGTCGAGGCGGGCATCGAGCTCGGACCCCGAGGTTCGATCGCGAAGCTCGCCGGGGCGAGCGCGAACTTCCGCCTGAACGAGATCCTCAGCGACATCGCCGGCCTCTCGCTGGTGAGTTGGGATGGTCCGGGCATGGCGTATCCGCCGCTCACGAAGGCCTTCACCGGTGCGCCGTCGTCGTGGACGGCGGGTGGCACGATCGAGATCCAGCTCGGCATCGTGGGCGAGCGCGTGCTCGGCCTCGAAAAGGACCCATCCGTCGACCGCGGCGTTCCGTTCCGTGACATCCGCCGCAGCGCCTAGCCCAGAGTTTCGAAACGAGGAATCGACATGACCCTTCTGCTCAATGAAGACCAGCGGGAACTGCAGCGCTCGCTGCGCGCGATGTTCGAGAAGCAGTCCGACTCGAAGCGGGTTCGCGCCGTGCACGAAGCCGGCGATGGCTTCGACGCCGAGACCTGGGCCGCGCTCGTCAAGCTCGGCGCGACGACCACCCTGATCCCGGAAGCATTCGATGGGCTCGGGCTCGGCTTGACCGAGGCTTCCATCGTGCTCGAGGAGGCGGGTCGGGTGATCGCACCCGTGCCGCTGTACACCACACTGCTCGCCTCGGCGGCGATTCGGGCGACGGGAGATCTCGCGCTCCAAGCGGAGCTGCTGCCGCGGATCGCCTCGGGCGAGACGATCGTCGCGCTCGCCTTCACCGAGGCGGCCGACGCGTGGATCCCGGTGCAGCCGGACGTGACCGCCACCGCCGCCGGCACGGTGACCGGCGCGAAGACGTTCGTGCGCGACGGGCAATTTGCCGACTTCCTGCTCGTGCTCACGGCGAGCGGGCTGGTGCTCGTCGACGCGAACGCCCCCGGCGTCACCCGCACGCCGTTGGGCGTGCTCGATGCGAGCCTGTTCGCCGCGCGGGTGGAGTTCGCCTCGGCGGCTGGTCAGGTGATCGCCGTCGACGATCTCGAGGGCTTCCTCACCGAGGTGGATGCCACCGCGAGTGTGCTCCTGGCGGCGCACCAGTACGGGGCCTACACACGCGCGCTCGCGATCACGACGCAGTACGCGAAGGACCGCTTCCAGTTCGGTCGCTCGATCGGCTCGTTTCAGGGCGTGAAGTTTCCGCTGGCCGCCTGGGCGATGGAGGCCGAGCTCGCGCTCGGCATCCTGCGCCAGGCGACATACCTCGCCGACACGGGCTCGGCGGAGTTCGTGCGTGCCGCGCTGACCGCGCAGGTCAAGCTGCAGGGCATCAGCGCCGCAGGTGCCGCCTGGATGGCGCGCCTGCACGGCGGCATCGGGTTCACGTGGGAGCACGACGCGCACCTGTTCATCAAGCAGGCCAAGACCGCGCAGGTGCTGCTGGGCACGCCGGGGAACCGCAGCGAACGCCTGGCGAGCGCGCTGGGGATCTAGACCCACCGACACGGCGACCGTAACGATGGGGGCCCGGTGCACAGCATGTGCACCGGGCCCCCATCGTTCGCTGCGCGTGGGGCGCCGCTACTGCTGCTTCTTGCGCCGCTTCGCGCTCCAGCGCCACGACCACAGCGCACACAGGAGCGTGAGCAGGAACGGGATCTGGACGACCATGAAGGCGGGCGCGAATCCGGCGCTGTCGGCGATCATGCCGCTCGCGAGCGGTCCGATGATGGCGGCGATGTCGAAGACGATCCAGTACAGCGCGACCGCGAGCCCGGTGCTCCCGTACTTCGTCTCGCCCAGCATCGCCGATGGCACCGCGGCCAATGCACCCCCGGCCAAGCCCATCAGCACGAAGGTCACCATCATCCAGGTGAAATCGCCGGTGAAGATCAGCACGACGAACGCGCCCGAGCCGGCGAGGATACCCATCACGAGCGGCAGGTCGCGTCCCCAGCGGTCCGACGCGAATCCCGCGGCGGTCGAGCCGATCACCTGGGTGACGGCGCCGACGGTCATGAACACGCCGATGACGCCGGTGGTGAACCCGACCGCACCGAGGTAGAGCGGCACCGTCGTGGTGCGCGCACCGTAGAGCGCCCAGCCGACCGCGAAGTGCGCCATGAGCACCGTGATGAACACGGGGTTGGTCATCAGGCTGCGCCACAGCGTGCTCATCTTCACGACCACGCCGTCTTCGCCCACGGCGTCGGAGGTACGCACGTCCTTGGCCTGCCCGAGCGCGAAGAACGCGATCATCGCCGCCAGGAACAGTGCCGTGCCATAGAAGACGAGGGGGATGCGGGGGTTCGCGATGGCGAGGAAGCCGCCGACCGCGGGGCCCGAGATCGCACCGAGTGAGCCGGCCGCGAAGTACATGCTCATGCCGCGGCCGAGCTGGTGCGCGGGCACCAGCGCGAGCAGCAGCGCCGTGGCCGACACGGAGAGGGTGGCGCTGCCGAGGCCGCTGACCGAGCGGAAGACGAGGAATGAGACGCCGTCGGGGGCGAGGCCGGCCAGCACGCTGCACACCGCTTGCAGCAGAAGCCCCGCGAACAGCACCTTGCGCAGGCGCCAGCGCTTGAGCAGGCCGGTGAGGCTCGCGCTCGCGACGAGGCGGAACGCCGCGAACCCACTGATCGCGATGCTCGCGGCGGTGACGGAGATGTCAAACAGATCGGCGAGGGCCGGCAGTGCCGGGCCCACCACGCCGAAGCTGAGGTTCGTGAGGAACGTGACCGAGGCAAGGATCCAGACGGCGGTGGGAAGTCGCTCGCGCCCTGGGGCCGTCACCGTGAGTCGACCGTGTTGTACACACCGATGGTGTGATTCGGTCGTTCGGGCATCGTTGGGCCTCCCCTGGCAGACAAAGACAACCGTGTCTCGGGTTCAATGTATACCGAAGCTGGCGGGGGAGCGAGTCGGACAGTGTAATACAGCGGTACGAACGCATGCTGAGCGCGTGCGCGGCCGGGCGGCCTCCGCGGGCGCACATCTATACACCGGAAGTCATCCATGTATACAATTGGCCAGCGACATCGGCGTCGCGGTGTCACCGAGCTGTCAGCAGTTTGCGCGCGTCGACCGGATCCTTCCGATCCGGTCCGTTCCGTTGGAAGGATCTTCATGACCGTCAACCACCACGTCCGTGTATACAAGAGCGAAGAGCCGCTGGCGCGCGAAGACCAGCTCGCTTGGAAGATCGCCGAAGTCGCGGCCGACCCGGTGGCGGTCGAGCCCGAGGTGGTCGACATGATCATCAACCGCGTGATCGACAACGCGGCGGTGGCCGCGGCATCCATCTCTCGCGCGCCCGTCAGCGCGGCCCGTCAGCAGGCGCTCGACCACCCCGTCAGCGTCAGCGGCGCGGGTGCCACGATCTTCGGCTGCGCGCTCGAGCGCCGCACCAGCCCCGAGTGGGCGGCCTGGGCCAACGGCGTCGCGGTGCGTGAGCTCGACTACCACGACACCTTCCTCGCCGCCGACTACTCGCACCCCGGCGACAACATTCCGCCGATCCTCGCGGTCGCCCAGCACGTGGGCAGCGACGGCGCGGCGCTCGTGCGCGGCATCGCGACCGGCTACGAGATCCAGGTCGACCTGGTGCGCGCCATCTGCCTGCACGAACACAAGATCGACCACGTCGCGCACCTCGGCCCCTCGGCCGCCGCCGGCATCGGCACGCTTCTCGGTCTCGCCCCCGAGGTGATCTACCAGGCGGTTGGCCAGGCCCTGCACACCACGACCGCGACCCGGCAGTCGCGCAAGGGCGAGATCTCGACCTGGAAGGCGCACGCCCCGGCCTTCGCCGGCAAGATGGCCGTCGAGGCCGTCGACCGCGCGATGCGCGGGGAGACGAGCCCCTCCCCGATCTACGAGGGTGAGGACGGCGTCATCGCCTGGATGCTCGACGGCCCCGGTGCAGCCTACGAGGTGCCGCTGCCCGCACCGGGCGAGGCCAAGCGCGGGATCCTCGACACGTACACCAAGGAGCACTCGGCCGAGTATCAGGCGCAGGCCTGGATCGACCTGGCCCGCAAGCTCCACGGTGCGCACCCCGAGCTGCTTGACCCCGCCGCCGTCGAGTCGGTGGTGCTGCACACGAGCCACCACACGCACTACGTCATCGGCTCGGGTGCGGGCGATCCGCAGAAATACGACCCGACGGCGTCGCGCGAGACGCTCGACCACTCGATTCCGTACATCTTCACCGTCGCCCTGCAGGATGGCGCATGGCACCACGTCGACTCGTACACCCCGGAGCGTGCGGGTCGCGCCGACACGGTCGCCCTGTGGAACAAGGTCACCACGGCGGAGGACGCCGAGTGGACGCGTCGCTATCACTCGACCGACCCGAACGAGAAGGCGTTCGGTGGGCGCGTCGTGATCACCCTCACCGACGGCACCGAGATCGTCGACGAGATCGCCGTCGCCGACGCGCACCCGCTCGGCGCCCGGCCCTTCGCCCGCGCCGACTACATCCGCAAATTCCGCCTGCTGGCTGAGCCGGTGCTCGAGGCGGCCGAGATCGAGCGCTTCATCGAGCTGGCCGAACGCCTGCCCGAGCTGACCCCGGCCGAGGTCGCCCAGCTCTCGATCGTCGCCAAGCCCGGCGTGCTGGCCACGGCACCGGCCCCGAAGGGACTGTTCTAGTCATGCTGTACGCGCAGACCTCCCCGTCCGAGAAGCGCCGCGCGTTTCGCGAACGACTCTCGAGCGGGGAGCTGCTGCGCTTCCCTGGCGCCTTCAACCCCCTCAGCGCAAGACTGATCGAGCGCAAGGGATTTGACGGCGTCTACATCTCGGGGGCCGTGCTCAGCGCCGATCTGGGGCTGCCCGACATCGGGCTGACCACCCTGACCGAGGTCGCCGGTCGTGGCCAGCAGATCGCTCGGATGACAGAGCTGCCGGCGATCATCGACGCCGACACGGGCTTCGGCGAGCCCATGAACGTCGCCCGCACCGTCCAGACCCTGGAGGACGCGGGGCTTTCCGGCATGCACATCGAGGACCAGATCAACCCGAAGCGCTGCGGGCACCTCGACGGCAAGGCGGTCGTCGACGAGCAGACCGCGCTCAAGCGCATCCGCGCGGCGGTCGACGCGCGACGCGACCCGAACTTCCTCATCATGGCCCGCACCGACATCGCCGCCGTCGACGGCCTTGACGCGGCAATCGATCGCGCGAAGGCGCTGGTGGATGCCGGAGCCGACGCCGTGTTCCCGGAGGCCATGCGCAGCCTCGCCGAGTTCGAGGCGATGCGCTCGGCGATCTCGGTGCCGCTGCTGGCGAACATGACCGAGTTCGGCAAGAGCGAGCTGTTCTCCGCGCAGCAGCTCGCCGACGTGGGCATGAACATCGTGATCTGGCCCGTCTCCATGCTGCGCATGGCGATGGGCGCGACGGCCCGGGGGCTCGACACCCTGAACGAGGAGGGGCACCTCACCTCGAAGCTCGGCGAGATGCAGCACCGCGCCGAGCTGTACGAGCTGATCGACTACGAGGGCTACAACCACTTCGACACCAGCGTCTTCAACTTCGAGATCGCGCGCTGACGCGCCGTCCACGCATAAGGAGCACCCGCATGTCTGCAGAACAAGAGATCAAGAAGGGCCTGGCCGGGGTCGTCGTCGATTACACGGCGATCTCGAAGGTGAACCCCGAAACCAACAGCCTGCTCTACCGGGGGTACCCGGTGCAGGAGCTGGCGGCATCCAAATCGTTCGAGGAGGTCGCGTACCTGCTGTGGCACGGCGAGCTGCCGGATGCGGCGCAGCTGGCCGAATTCGTGCGCACCGAGGTCTCGCAGCGCGCGCTCGATGCCAACGTGAAGGCCGCGATCGACCTGCTGCCGCCCAGCGCCCACCCGATGGATGTCACGCGCACCGCCGTATCGGTGATCGGCGCCTGCGATCCGAACGCCGACGACCCGAGCCCCGCGGCGAACCTCGCGAAGAGCATCGCGCTGTTCGCGAAGCTGCCCGCGATCGTCGCCTACGATCAGCGCCGACGCCGGGGTCAGGAAGAGATTCCGGCCCGCGACGACCTCAGTTATGCCGAGAACTTCCTGTACATGACCTTCGGCGAGGTGCCCGCGCCGGTTGTCGTCGAGGCGTTCAACGTCTCGATGATCCTCTACGCCGAGCACTCCTTCAACGCCTCGACGTTCACCGCGCGGGTGATCACGAGCACGATGAGCGACCTCTACTCTGCCGTGACCGGTGCCGTCGGTGCGCTGAAGGGCCCACTGCACGGCGGGGCGAACGAGGCCGTCATGCACATCTTCGACGAGATCGGCGAGGCCTCGGCGGTTGCGGGATGGCTCGATTCGGCGATCGCAGACAAGCGGAAGATCATGGGCTTCGGGCACCGCGTCTACAAGCGCGGCGACTCGCGGGTGCCCACGATGGAGGCATCGCTGCGCACCCTCATCGCGCACTATGACCGACCCGACATGCTGGAGCTGTACGAGACGCTCGAGCAGGACTTCGTGGCGCGAAAGGGGATCTACCCCAACCTCGACTACCCCTCGGGCCCGGCTTACAATCTGATGGGCTTCGACACCGTCACGTTCACGCCGCTGTTCGTGGCGGCGCGAGTGACCGGATGGACGGCGCATGTGATCGAGCAGGCCGCGGCCAACGCCCTCATCCGCCCGCTCTCGGCCTACAACGGGGTCGACGAGCGCCACGTGTCGTGATCGGGAGGGGGCGGGTGCCACCGTTGTGGCACCCGCCCCCTCGTCCGTGCAAACCGACGACGCACATCCCGGCGTGCTGTGTTTCACTTTCTGCGCTCTGCTTCGTAGGTGCTCGCGCGGAACGGTTTCGTGTCGCGCTGGCATGCATCCTGCTCGCCGAGCCCGCACCCCAGATCCTGGTGCTCGTCGAGCCGAGTAATAACCTCGACATCGGCAGTACCCGACACCTGGTCGGGGCGCTCAGGGCGTTCCACGGGGCCGTGCTGAGCGTGAGCCAGAACGAAGGCTTGCTCGACGCGGCAGGGGTCGCCACGCGCCTGGAGGTCGGCGCCTGGGCCTGCGCATCGCCGCACGCTGAACCCGGCGTGGCGCTCGCCGGCGCGCGCAACCAAATCGTGTCGGGCGGCCGAAACGTCACACAGCGGTGCGCATGGCGAGGGGAGCGCGCGGGCGTGTAGGCATCCCAACTCGATGCGATAATGTATACGGAAGTTTCTTTTTACGGGCCACCGCTTTGCAAACTCGATGGCGCGCGGGAGAGAATCCAAACGCGAAGTAGCGTGCCACACAACGTCCACAAAGGAGCGAACGATGAAGATCATCGTGTTGGTGAAAGAGGTGCCCGACACCTATGGCGATCGAGAGCTCAGCCTCGAATCCGGTCTCAGCAACCGGAGCGGCGAAGTCGTTCTCGACGAGATCTCGGAGCGCGCCGTCGAGGCGGCCGTGACGTACGCCGAGGCAAACGCCGGCACCGAGGTCGTCGCAATCGCGATGGGCCCCGACACGGTTCCCACCGCTCTGCGCAAGGCGCTCGCAATGGGTGCGGCCAAGGCCGTGCACGTGCTTGACGACGGGCTTGTCGGCGCTGACCTGGGCCTCACGGCAGAGGTGCTCGCCGCGGCGATCCGCCGTGAGGGCTTCGATCTCGTCATGACCGGCAACATCTCGACCGACGGATCGGGCGGATCGCTGCCCTCGATGCTGGGCGAGCTGCTGGCAGTGCCTGCCGCCACCAACCTCGCGTCGTTCCAGATCGACGGCGGCACCCTCAGCGGGCACCGCACGCTCGACCAGGGCTCGTACGAGGTCTCGGCCCCGCTGCCCGCGATCATCTCGGTGACCGAGCGCATGCCCGACCCCCGCTTCCCCAACTTCAAGGGGATCATGGCCGCGAAGAAGAAGCCGTTCGAGACGATCTCGCTCGCAGACCTCGGGATCGCTGCCGACGACGATTCGGTCTCGCGTTCGATCGTGATCTCGGTCGCAGAACGGCCGGCGCGCGAAGCCGGCGTCAAGATTGTCGACGAGGGCAACGCGGGCGAGCAGCTCGCTGACTTCCTCATCGCCCAGAAGCTGGTTTAGGAGCAATTGAGATGACTTTCCCCCAAGACTCCGTCCTCGTGCTCGTTGAGGTGTCGCCGTCCGGCCAGGTGCAAAAGAGCGCCGCAGGCCTGATCGGCGCTGCCGCAGGCGTGGGCACCCCCGTGGCGCTCGTTGTGACCGCACCCGGCCACGGCCAGGCGGCTGCCGAGCAGGCAGCGGCATTCGGTGCAGGCACCGTCCTCATCAACGAGACCGCGGATGCCGCAACCAAGCTCTCGACGCCCGCCGTCGACGCGCTGGTCGCCGCTGCCGCGCAGATTCAGCCCGAGCTCGTGCTGATCTCCAACTCGATCGAAGGCCGTGACGTCGCCGCTCGCTACGCCGCGCGCACCCGCTCGGCGCTCGCCGTGGACGCCATCGGCGTCTCGCGCGACGAAGAGGGCGTCGTCGCCTCGCACTCGGTCTACGGTGGCGCATACCTCGTCGACTCGGCCGCCACGGCCGGCACGCTGGTTGTCACCGTCCGCCAGGGCGCGGTCGACGCCCGTGCGGAGGCCGCACCGCTGAACGCGCAGACCCTCGAGGTCGCCGCCGGCGCCGCGCCCGCCGCCACGATCACGTCGATCGACGAGGCCGTCGTCGAATCGGGTCGCCCCGAGCTGCGTGGCGCCGCCAAGGTCGTCTCCGGTGGCCGTGGTCTCGGTTCGGCCGAGCAGTTCGAGCTGGTCAACGAGCTGGCAGACGCGCTCGGTGCCGCCGTCGGCGCCTCGCGCGCCGCGGTCGACGCGGGCTTCGTGCCCACGAGCTACCAGGTCGGTCAGACCGGTGTCTCGGTGTCGCCGCAGCTGTACATCGCGCTCGGCATCTCGGGCGCGATCCAGCACCGCGCCGGCATGCAGACCTCCAAGACGATCGTTGCGATCAACAAGGACGAGGACGCGCCGATCTTCGCCGTCTCCGACTTCGGCATCGTCGGTGACGTCTTCACGGTCGTTCCGCAGCTGATCGCAGCCCTCAAGGCACGGAAGGCATAACGATGACGGGGGAGAACCTGGGAACGCACCCGCCCGCCCGCACGCCTCGCCGCGGACTTCCGCGGCCCGGCGATGAGCTTCGGCCCGCTCCAGCGCCGGTCGCGCCCGCCGCGGCAGCGCCCGTGCAAGCCCCGGCTGCTCCCTCCGTCCCCGCAGCGGCAGAGGCTCCGGCCCCTGCCGCTGCGGCGCCCGCCGCCGCGCCCCGCGCGGCGCGACGTGGGCTCCCACGTCCGGGCGAAGAGGCGCGTCCCGCTGCAGCCCCGGCTGCCGCTCCCGCCGCCGCCGCACCGGCAGCTGCGGCCGCTGAAGCCGCGGCGCCCGCGGCACCGGCGACCCCCGGTCGTCGTCGCGGGCTGCCCCGCGGTGGCGAGGCGGCCCCCGCGGCCGCCGCGCCCGTCGCGGCGAGCGAGGCCGCCCCGGCAGCTCCCGCCGCCGGCGGACGTCGCGGCCTGCCCCGCACCGGCATGGCGGCAGCTGCCGCCGCCCCGGGTGCCGAGGCATCCGCCGTGGCCGTCGCCGAGGCCCCCGCGGCCCCGGCATACACGGGCCCGCCGCGCGAGCCCGTCGTGCGCCGCAACACCGAGCGCGCGCCCGAGCCCAAGCGGATCGGCAAGTTCACGCTCGGCCAGTGGTTCCTGGGCATCGTCATCGGCGGCCTCGGCCTGCTGTTCGCCGCAGCCATGGCCGTGCTGTTCGTGCGCTGGTTCATCTCGCTCGATTTCATGCGCGACTTCATGACCACCTACCCGGGCGAGACGCACCTACCCGAGGGCGCGCCCGTCGGCTTCCCGGCGTGGCTCGGCTGGCAGCACTTCTTCAACATGTTCCTGATGGTGCTGATCATTCGCTCCGGTTGGCTGGTGCGCACGCAGACGCGTCCGCCGGCGACCTGGGTGCGCAACAATGACGGCCCGTTCAAGACCAAGGGCGACCCGAAGCGCATCAGCATCACGCTGTGGTCGCACTTCGCGTTCGATCTGCTCTGGGTCATCAACGGCGTCGTGTTCATCGTGCTGCTGTTTGTCAGCGGGCAGTGGATGCGCGTCGTCCCGACCAGCTGGGATGTCATCCCGAACGCCATCTCGGCAGGCCTGCAGTACGTCTCGCTCGACTGGCCCACCGACAACGGCTGGGTCAACTACAACAGCCTGCAGATGATCGCCTACTTCCTCACGATCTTCGTGGCCGCGCCGCTCGCGGTGATCACGGGCGCGCGCATGTCGGGTGCGTGGTCGACGCGCTGGACGCGTCTGAACAAGCTCTACCCCGTCGAGTGGGCCCGCGCGATCCACTTCCCCGTGATGCTGTACTTCGTGTTCTTCATCTTCATCCACGTCGTGCTTGTGTTCGCCACCGGTGCGCTGCGGAACCTGAACCACATGTACGCGATGCAGGGATCGGTCGACGGCGTGCAGTACGCCGACAACTGGACCGGCTTCTGGATCATGGTCGTCTCGATCGCGGTCGTCATCGGCGGCGTCATCGCGGCTCGTCCGCTGGTGTTCGCGCCGATCGCCGGCCTGATGGGCAAGGTCGGTCGCTGACGCACTGACTGGGGCGCACGCGGCACGCGCTGCGGGCAAGACACAAAGAGCTCTGGGTGGCGGTTGAGAAACCGCCACCCAGAGCTCTTGTTCGTGCAGGCCGGTGTTCGTGCAGGCCGTGCGGGTGCGCGCTAGCGGACGAGCCGAACCTCGGTGATCGTCTCGCCGAGGAAGGGCTCGATCTTGCGGGAGCCATCGGCGGCGAAGCCGTTGCGCTGGTAGAAGCGGTGTGCGCGCGGGTTGTCTTCTGCGACCCAGAGCGAGACGGCTTCGTCGCCGACCGCTGCATCGAACAGCTGCTGCCCGATGCCGGTGCCGTGCCAGGCGCTCAGGAGGTAGAGGAAGTAGAGCTCGCGCTCGCGCGGGGCATCGTCGTCTCGGCTGGGACCCGAGCCGGAGAACCCGACGACCTCGCCGTCGGCGAGGGCGACATACTGGCGGTACTCGGGGCCGAGCGAGCTCCAATGGCTCCACAGCTCCGCCATGCGGCGGGGCGAGAGCGCCTCGAGGGCGGCTTTGCTCACGAGGTGGTCGTACGTTTCGTGCCAGCAGGTGGCGTGCACGCGTCCGAGGGCTTCGGTGTCAACGTTGCGAACCGGGCGAACAACAACTTTGGTGTCCATTTCGACGTTCATGGCGTGACTCTACGCGCGCGGGCAACAGGAACGAAATCGAGCGTGTCACCAGGCGGACACTGGCGACACGCCGTCGGCCAACTGCACCGAGTGCCATATCTGCGGCGGGATTCGGCGCCGGCGCGAGCGGCTTATGCGAGCGAGGGTGTGACGCCCAGCACCTCGGCGCCGAAGCGCTCGATGAACGCGCGCTGGTCGCGGCCCACGTGGTGCACGTAGACGTGCGAGAAGCCGAGCCGGGCAAGCTCGTCGAGCTTTGCGCGGTGGGCTGCGGCATCCGCCGAGATGAACACGTGCCCATCGAAGTCCTCGATACGCACGGTGCGCGCGAGGTGCGCGAAATCCTGCGGGCTTCGGATGTCGGCGCGGTTGAAGCGCATCCCGCCGTTGGGCCACTCGCGCAGCGCCGTCTCCTCGGCCTCCCCGAGGGTGTCGGCCATGCTGATGTGCCACTGGATGACGCGAGGCATCGCGGCCGGGTCCTTGCCCGCCTCGCGTGCGCCGGTGGCGAAGCGCTCGAGGAGGGTGGCCAGCTTCTCGGGCGAGGCGTTCGTGGTGATCAGGCCGTCGGCGCTGCGCCCCGCGCGCTTGGCGGTGACGGGCCCGGCGGTGGCCACCAGGATCTGCGGCGGGCTCGCCGGGGCGGTCCACAGCCGGGTCGATTCGAGCGTGTAGGCGTTTCCCGCAAAGCGGGTGTCGCGACCGCTGTGCGCCGTGGCGAACAGCCGCTTGATGATCTCGATGGCCTCGAACATCCGGCCCACGCGCTCGTGCGCCTCGGGCCAATAGCCGCCGACCACATGCTCGCTCAGCGCGTCGCCGGAGCCGATCCCGAGCCAGTGCCGACCCGGGTACATCGCCGCGAGGGTGGCGCTGGCCTGTGCGACCGCGGCCGGGTGCATCCGGTAGCCCGGGGTGGTCACGCCCGGGCCGAAGTCGCCACGCGTCTGCGCGGCGATCCCCGCGAGCACCGCCCAGACGAACGGCGCCTGCCCCTGCTGCGGCACCCAGGGCTGAAAGTGATCGCTCGTCATCACCCCGCGAAATCCGTGCTGCTCGGCATGCACCGCCAGCTCGATCGCGGTGCGCGGATCGAGCTGCTCCAGCATCGCGGCATAGCCGACACTGAGTCTGTCAGAAACGGGGAGGAGAGCCATGTTCTCGCTAGACTATCGAGCGAGAACCCGAGGCCGCGCTGTGGCCCTGCATGTCGTGATCACGCTGAGAACGACTGGTCCGCTCGTCATCGATGACGCACGCCCAGCCGCATTCGCAGCCCACTCGCCCCGCCGAGTCGCTGCCGCTGCACGACCCAGACAGAAGGTTCCCCTCGTGATTCGAGCCCGCTTCACCCCCGCCGCATCCGCATCCCCGACCCGTCGCGGCACCGGCCGCGCGGCGCGCGCCGCGCTTCCCGTCGCCGCGCTCGGGATCACCGCCGTGTTCGCGCTGGCCGCGTGCGCCGGGGGCGGCGCGCAGGCGGATGAGCGCCCGGGCGGGGCCTCGGCAGCCCCGGCCGCGGCCCCGGCGCCGTTCACCGCCACCAACTGCGGCTTCGCCGTGACGCTGGATACCCCGCCCGCCCGCATCGTCACGATCAAATCGACCTCGGCCGACATGGTCGCCGCCCTCGGCATGGCCGATCGCATCGTCGGCGCCGCGTTCCTCGATGGACCGCTCGATGCGGAGCTGTTTGCTGAAACCGAGCCGCCCATCATGGAGGGCAAGCTCCCCTCCCAGGAGGCGGTGCTTGCGCTGCGCCCCGACCTCGTCTTCGCCGGGTGGGAGTCCAACTTCTCGGCCGACGGGGCAGGCGATCGCGCCGAGCTCGCCGGCCTCGGGATCGCGAGCTACGTCTCGCCCGCGGCCTGCCGCACCGCCGACGTGCCGGGCGCGCTCACCTTCGAGGCGCTGTTCGACGAGATTGCGCAGGCCGGCCGCCTGCTGGGGGCGCAGGACGCCGCGGACGACGTGATCGCCGGGCAACGGGCCATGCTCGAGAGCCTCACGCCGAGCACGGCGGGCCTCAGCGCCGCGTGGTACTCCTCGGGTCGCGAGACCCCCTTCATGGGTGCCGGCACCGGCGCGCCCCAGATGATGATGGAGGCCCTGGGCCTGCGCAACGTCTTCGGCGACATCACAGAGACCTGGGTGTCGGTCGGGTGGGAGAAGGTCATCGAGCAGGCCCCCGATGTGATCGTGCTCGTCGAATCGCCCGGCAACACGATCGAGGCGAAGATCGAGCTGATGAAGGCCGATCCGGTGCTCTCGAAGCTGCCCGCCGTCGAGCACGACCGCTTCCTGCGCATCGACTTCGCCGCGGCCGAGGCGGGCGTGCGCACCGTCCCCGCGGCCGTCGATCTGGCCGCACAGCTGCGGGCACTCGGGTTCGAGGGGTGAGCGCGGCCGGCCGGCGGATGTCGCCGGGCCTGCTCGGGGCGGCGCTCGGCGTCGCGCTCGCGCTTGTGCTCGGCGTCAGCCTGACCGTCGGTGCGGCATCGCTCACGCTCGGCGAGGTGTGGGCGGCCCTGCTCGGCCGGCTGGGCGGGCCGAGCGTCGATCCGCTCGTGGAGGGCATCGTCTGGGACCTTCGGATGCCCCGCATCCTCACCGCCGCGCTCGTGGGCGCGGGCCTCGGCGTCGCCGGCGTCGTGATGCAGGCCGTCACACGCAACCCGCTTGCCGACCCCTACCTCCTCGGCCTCTCATCGGGCGCCTCGTTCGGGGCGGTGGCGGTGCTGCTGGCGGGGCTGAGCTTCCTGCTGCCCATCGCCGCGTTCGCCGGCGCGCTGATCGCCGCGATCGCCGCCCTGGGCCTCGCAACGGGGATGGGGGGCCTCACCCCCGCACGCACCGTGCTCGCGGGTGTCGCGGTCTCGGCATTCGCGGCGGCGCTGACGAGCTTTGTCGTGTTCTGGTTCGTGACGGGCGACAGCTATCGCGAGGTGCTCAGCTGGCTGCTCGGCTCCGTCGCCGGGGCGCGCTGGCCGGAGGTGCTGATCGCCGCCGGCGCCGTCCTGATCGCCGGCGTGCCGCTGCTGCTCACGGGTCGAACGCTCGATGCCTTCGCGTTCGGCGACACCGCCGCGGCCGCCCTCGGCATCGATGTGCCGCGCACCCGCTGGCTCATGCTCGGCCTCGCGGCCCTGCTGACCGGCGGCCTCGTCTCGGTCAGCGGTTCAATCGGCTTCGTCGGGCTCGTGCTGCCGCACGCGGTGCGGCTGCTGGTCGGTCCCGGGCACCGGGCGCTGCTGCCGCTCTCGGCCCTCGCCGGCGGGGTGTTCCTCGTGCTCGCCGACACGCTCGCCCGGACGGTGTTCGAGCCGCGTGAGCTCCCGGTCGGTGTGATCACGGCGCTCGTCGGTGCGCCGGTCTTCGCGGTGCTGCTGCTGCGCTCCAGGCGGCTCGCGTGAGCGCCGGTGGGCCGGCCGGCGGGCCGGGTGAGGGCCGGGTCGGGCTCGGCCCTGCGGGGCTCACCGTCGCGGGGCTCACGGTGCGCGTGGCCGGCCGCACCCTCCTCGACGACGCCTCCCTCGAGGCTCCGGTGGGCGCGGTGACCGCGCTGGTCGGCCCGAACGGCGCCGGCAAGTCGACGCTGCTGCGCGCCCTCGTGGCAGCCCATGCCCGCGTGCGCGGCCAGATCTGGGCGGGGGGCGTCGACCTTGGCGCGCTCAGCCGCCGCGAGCGGGCCCGCATCGTGGCGTTCGTCGAGCAGGACGCACACACCGACCTCGCGCTCTCGGTGCGCGAAACGGTGGCGCTCGGGCGCATCCCACACGAGTCGCGTTGGCGCGCCGCCGACGCGCGCTCGGCGGCGGTGGTCGAACAGGCACTTACCGGGCTCGGCCTCGAACACCTGGCCGATCGGCACATCGGCACCCTCTCCGGGGGCGAGCGCCAGCGCGCGTTCGTGGCGCAGGCGCTCGCGCAGGAGCCCACCCTGCTCCTGCTCGACGAGCCGACCAACCACCTCGACGTCGCGGCCCAGCTGCACCTGCTCGAGCTGCTCGCCGGGCTCGCGCGCTCCGGGCTGACCGTGGTCACGGCGCTGCACGATCTCTCGCACGCGGCGGCGTACAGCGCGCACACCGTCGCGCTCGCGGGTGGGCGCGTGGTCGCCGAGGGCGCGAGCGACGCCGTGCTGACCCCGGCGTTCGTCGAGCGGCTCTACGGCGTGCGCGCGGCGCGCACGAGCAATCCGATCACGGGGCGCGCCGGCTTCGCGTTCGCGCCCCGCGCGCCGCAGCAGGACTGAACACCGGGGCGGCGCGCGATGCCCACACCCGGGCGACCCGTGGGCTACGACCCGGCGGGCGTCGGCGCGATCGCGGCCATTGCCGCCGCGTACCCGGCTGCATAGCCGGCATCCCACGACTCCTGCGAGCCGGTGTGGAACAGGTCCTCCTCGATCGGCCGCAGCAGCTCGCGAGCCGAACCGTCGTCGTCGCGCAGGAGATGGGCCATGCCGCGGACCACGGCCACCGGTCGCTGGCTCGTCTTGCCCTTCACGAGGTCTGCCGCCCCGGCCAGCTCATCGCCCGCGGCGGGGGCGGTGACGAGGATCGCGCGGCCGTGCGCGTCGTGGGTGCCGCGGAGGTCATCGAGCACCCGCACCCCGGCCGAGCCGATGGCGATATCGGTCTGCCCCCCGCGCCATGCGCGCCCGGAGGTGTCGGTGATGATCACGCCCACGTCGACGCCGAGGTGCTCGCGCAGCGCGGTGCGGATGCGGCGGGCCGAGGCATCCGGGTCGCTTGGCAGCAGCAGCACGGTGCCCTCGGCGGTGTTGCTGGCGTCGACGCCCGCGGCGGCCATCACGAGGCCCAGCCGGTTCTCGACGATGCGGGTCACGAGGCCCCCGGGGGCGCTCGGCGTGCGGGTCGCGACCACGCGCACCGTCTCGGCGGTGATGGCGTCTTCGCGGTCCTCGGCCTGCATGATGCGGCCCTCGGCCTTGCTCACGACCTTGCTCGTGACCGCCAGGATGTCGCCGTCGCGCACGTGCCCGCGCCCGAGCGCCACGATCATGGCTGCGAGGTCGTCGCCGGGGACGATCTCGGGCAGCCGCTCGAGCGCGAAGACGCGCAGCTCGCTCGGGTGCTGCTGCGCCTCCGGCGGCGCACCGCTTGCCGGGGCCTCGGGTGCGTGCTGCGCGCTCACGCGGCGCGCCTGAGCAATGCCGCGAGCGCCTGCCCGCCGCCGATGCACATGGTCACGACCGCGTACTCCAGATCGCGCCGATGCAGATCCATCGCCGCGCGCAGGGTGAGGATGGTGCCGGTCGCGCCGACGGGATGCCCGAGCGCGATCGCACCCCCGTACGGGTTCGTCTTCTCGGGGTCGAGCCCCGCGTCGCGGATCACGGCGACGGCCTGGGAGGCGAACGCCTCGTTGACCTCGAACACATCGATATCGGCTGGGGTCAGTCCCGTCGCCTCGAACAGCCCCCGCAGCGCGTGCACCGGGGCGTAGCCCATGATGCCGGGGTCAAGCGCCGCGGTGCTCACGTGTTCGAGGGTCGCCAGCGGCGCCAGGCCCCGCTCGCGCGCGGTGGTCTCTTTGGTGACGACCACCGCCGCGGCGCCATCGTTGACGCCCGACGCGTTCCCGGCCGTGACCGTGCCGCCGGGCTCGAACGCGGCCTCCAGCCGGGAGAGCTGCTCGAGCGTGGTGTCCGGGCGCGGATGCTCGTCGGTGTCGACAATCACCGGCCTGCGCCCCTCGATGTGCACGGGCGTGATCTCTTCGGCGAATGCGGCCTTTGCGGCATCCGTCGACGCGCGGCGCTGGCTCTCGAGCGCGAACGCATCCTGCTGCTCGCGCGAGACGTGGAAGCGCTCGGCGACGGTCTCGGCGGTGACCCCCATGTGCCGGCCGCTGAAGGGGTCGGTGAGGATCCCGATGGTGCCGTCGACGAGGGTGCGATTGCCGAGTCGGGCGTTGCCGCGTGCCTCGAAGTCGAGAAATGGCATGCGCGACATCGACTCGTCGCCGCCGGCGAGCGCGATCTCGGACGCGCCCCACGCGATCTGCTGCGCCGCCGACCAGATCGATTGCAGGCCGCTGCCGCACAGGCGGTTCACGGTGAACGCGGGCGTGCGGTCGGGAATCCCGGCGGCGAGGGCGACGAGCCGGGCGTTGTAGGCATCGGTTCCGACCTGGCCGATGCATCCCATCACGACCTCGTCGATGTCTTCGGGGGCGACGCCGCTGCGTGCGAGAGCTGCTTTCGCGGCGGTCGCACCGAGCTGGTGCGCCGGGACCGCGGCGAGCGAGCCCTGATAGCGTCCGACGGGGGTGCGGGCGCCGCCGACGATGACGATTGCTTCACGCGACATGTCATTCTCCCTGTGCTCGTGGCCGCGGCGGCTGCCGGGGCCGGTTACACCGACTCCGCGCGCAGCACCGGCACCACGTCGCGGGTGAACTGCTCGAGGAAGCGGCGCTGGTCGTGCCCCGGGTGGTGGAAGACCAGGTGGTTGAAGCCGGCGTCGAGGTACGGGCGCAGGCCCGCCATGGCCTCCTCGGGGGTGGATGCCAGGATCCAGCGCTGCGCGACCTGCTCGATGGGCAGCGCATCGGCCGCCGCCTCCATCTCGATCGGGTCGCCGATGGAGTGCTTCTGCTCGGCGGTCAGCGACAGCGGCGCCCAAAAACGCGTGCTCTCGAGCGCGTGCTCGCGATCATTGTCGTACGAGATCTTGATCTCGATCATCCGGTCGATGCTCGCCGGATCGCGCTCGGCGGCCAGCGCCCCCTCGCGCACGGCGGGGAGCAGCTTGTCTTCGTACAGCTCGCGGCCCTTGCCCGAGGTGCAGATGAAGCCCTCGCCCACGCGCCCCGCGTACTTGGCGACCAGCGGACCGCCGGCGGCGACGTAGATCGGCACCCGCTGCTCGGGCACGTCGTAGAGCGTCGCGCCCTTGGCCCGGTAGTACTCGCCGTCGAAGTCGAGGCGCTCGCCGGTCCACAACGCGCGGATCAGCTGCACGGCCTCACGCATGCGCGCGAAGCGCTCCTTGAACGCGGGCCACTCACCCTGGAAGCCGGTCGCATACTCGTTCAGCGCCTCGCCGGAGCCGATGCCGAGCATGATGCGCCCGGGGTAGAGGCATCCCAGCGTCGCGAACTCCTGCGCGATGACCGCGGGGTTGTAGCGAAAGGTCGGGGTGAGCACGCTCGTGCCGAGCATCACGCGCGAGGTCTTCGCGCCGACGGCCGCGAGCCAGGGGATGGATGCCGGGGCGTGGCCGCCCTTGTGCCGCCACGGCTGGAAGTGGTCGCTGACCGTGACGCTGTCGAGCCCGAAGTCTTCTGCCTGCACACCGAGATCGACCAGGTCCTTCGGGCCGAACTGCTCGCTGGATGCCTTGAGGCCGAGTCTCAACATTGCTGCCCTGCTTTCGTGTGCGCGTCGTCCCAGTCTGGCACTTCGAGGCGGAATTGCGCCGGTTGTTTCCGCGCGCATCCGCGGGCCTCACACGGCCCGTACCCCGGCTGGCGCCGCGGCCCGTGCGGCGGCGCGGCGCGCGCACGCGCGGGCCGTAGGCTAGCGGCATGGTGAGCACCCCGAATCCGGGCGAAGTCGGCCGTGACGGTGCCGATGTCTCCCGCACCCCCGACCACGATCGCGCCCCCGGCGACGCGCTCGACTCGCGCGCCGTGCACCTGGCTCGGCGCTGGATCACAGCGAGCGAGCGGGCGCCGGAGCATCCCGCGGCAGCGCGCTTGGCCGGTGTGCTGCGCGACCCGCAGGGGCTGCCATTCACGATGGGCTTTGTCGACGGGGTGATGCGCCCCGAGAGCATGGCGGCCGCGGCGGCCAATCTGCACCGGGTCGCCCCGCTCGCCCCGGACTTTCTCCCCTGGCACCTGCGGCGGGCGGTCCGCCTCGGCGGGGCCCTCGCCCGCGCGCTGCCCGTGCCGACCGTGCCGCTGGCACGCCGCGCCCTGCGCGAGATGGTCGGGCACCTCGTGATCGATGCCCGACCCGACAAGCTCGGCCCCGCACTCGAGCGGCTGCGCGCCGAGGGGCGACGGCTCAACCTCAACTTGCTGGGCGAGGCCGTGCTCGGCGAGCGCGAGGCCGATGCCCGGCTGGAGGGGATCCATGCGCTGATCCGGCGTGAAGACGTGGACTACGTCTCGGTGAAGGTCTCGGCGATCGAGAGCCGCATCTCGATGTGGGCGTTCGACGAGATGGTCGAGCAGATCGCGCAGCGGCTGCTGCCGCTGTACCTGAGCGCCATGGGTCAGGGGGATGCGGGGACGGCCCCGACCTTCATCAACCTCGACATGGAGGAATATCGTGACCTCGATCTGACGATTGCGGTGTTCACGCGCCTGCTCGAAGACCCGCGCCTGCGAGGCTTTGCGGCCGGGCTCGTGCTGCAGGCGTACCTGCCCGATGCGCTCCCCGCGTTGCAGGAGCTCACGGTGTGGGCCCGCGAGCGGGTGCGGGAGGGCGGTGCCCCCATCAAGGTCCGGCTCGTGAAGGACGCGAACCTCGCCATGGAGCGGGTCGATGCGGCGCTGCACGGCTGGATGCCCGCGCCGTACGACACCAAGGTCGACACCGATGCGAACTACCTGCGCTGCCTCTCGTGGGCGATGGATGCCGAACGCACGGCCGCGGTGAAGCTCGGGGTCGCCGGGCACAACCTCTTCGACATCGCCTACGCCTGGCTACTCGCCGGCGAGCGCGGTGTGCGCGCCGATATCGAGTTCGAGATGCTGCTCGGCATGGCACAGGGCCAGATCGATGCGGTCGCCGAGGACGTGGGCGAGGTGCTGTTGTACACCCCCGTGGTGCACCCCGACCACTTCGACGCCGCGATCTCGTACCTCGTGCGCCGGCTGCAGGAGAACGCGTCGCCGGAGAACTTCCTCTCGGCCGCCTTCGCGCTCGCCGAGAACCCCGCCATGTTCGAGCGTGAGCGAGAGCGCTTCCTCGCCTCGGTCCAGCGCATGGACGACCCCGACCTCGGCCGCGGCGCCCGCCGCGCGCAGCGCCGCGGGGCGGCGCAGGCGCACGGCGCGGCGCAGTCCGGCGACGCTGCGCCCCCGGGCGAGCCGCCGACTACCCGACCCCGGGCGCCCGAGGGCCCCGCGGGCGAGCAGCTCACCCAGCGGGTACTCGGCATCGCCCGCGGCGCGGCCGCCGACACGGCAGCGGTGCTGCCCGGCGCCCCGAGCGGCAGCGCCCGATTCGGCGCCGAGGAGTACCTTGAGACCGCGATCTACGCGCCGCGCGAGCGCGGTGGTGCGGGCGGGAGTGCCGGCACCGGTGCCCCCGGCTTTCTGAACACCCCCGACTCCGACCCGGCGCTCGCCGAGACGCGGGCGTGGGCGCGCGGGGTGCTGCAGCGGATCCCCGGTTCGACGGCCGGCATGCAGACCGTCCTCGCCGCGCGCGTCGACGACGAGCGGGCGCTTGATCGCGTCCTCGAGCAGGTGCGGGATGCCGCGGCCACCTGGGGGGCACTCCCCGCGGCCGAGCGCGGCACCGTGCTGCGCCGGGCCGCCGGCGCCATCGAACAGCGGCGCGGCGAGCTCATCGAGGTCGCGGCCGCCGAGACGGGCAAAGCGTTCGCCGAGGGCGATGTCGAGGTGAGCGAGGCCGTGGACTTCGCCGCGTACTACGCGGCGACCGCGCACGAGCTCGACTCGGTGGCCGGGGCGGTGTTCGTGCCCTCGCGGGTGACGCTGGTCGCACCCCCCTGGAACTTTCCGATCGCCATCCCCGCGGGCGGCGTCCTCGCCGCGCTCGCCGCGGGCTCCGGCGTGGTGCTCAAACCCGCGCCCCAGGCACGGCGCTGCGCGGCAGTGTTGGCCGAGGCCCTGTGGACGGCCGGGGTGCCGCGCGATCTGCTTGCGCTGGTCGATGTGGACGAGGAGGCGCTCGGGCGCCAACTGGTCGCGCACCCCCTCGTGGAGCGCGTGATCCTCACCGGCTCGTGGGAGACCGCCCGGCTGTTTCGCTCCTGGCGCGCCGAGCTGCCGCTGCTTGCTGAGACCAGCGGCAAGAACGCGATGATCGTGACGCCCTCGGCCGATGTCGACCTCGCCGTCGCCGACCTCGTGCGCAGCGCGTTCGGGCACGCCGGGCAGAAGTGCTCGGCCGCAAGCCTGGTGATCCTGGTCGGGGCGATGGGCTCCTCGGCGCGCTTCGCGAGGCAGCTCGTCGACGCCACGCGCTCGCTTCGGGTGGGGCCGCCCGATGACCCGCGCAACGAGGTGGGCCCGCTGATCGGGCCGCCGACGGGCGCGCTCGCATGGGCCCTCACGACCCTCGACCCCGGCGAACGCTGGCTCGTGCAGCCGCGACAGCTCGACGAGTCCGGGCGGCTGTGGAGCCCCGGCATCCGTACCGGTGTCGTCCCGGGCTCGCGCTTTCATCAGGAGGAGTGCTTCGGCCCCGTGCTCGGGGTGATGCACGCGCGTAACCTCGAGCACGCGATCGAGCTGCAGAATGCGGTGGCGTACGGGCTCACCGCGGGTCTGCACACGCAGGACCCCGACGAGCTTGCGCGCTGGCTCGCGGGCGTGGAGGCCGGCAACCTCTACGTCAACCGCGCCACCACGGGCGCGATCGTGCAGCGCCAGCCGTTCGGGGGGTGGAAGCGCTCCTCGGTCGGTCCCGGCGCGAAGGCGGGCGGGCCCAACTTCCTCATCGGCCTCGGTTCGTGGCGCGCGGCCGGCGGCACGGTGCCGTCATCGACGCTGCACCTGCGCGGGCTCGATACGCGGATCACCGGTGTGATCGAGGCATCCCAGCCCTCGCTCGACTTCGCGGCGTTCGAGATGCTGCGCCGCGGCGCGCTCTCCGACGCCGTCGCGTGGGACCGCGAGTTCGGTGCGGTGAAGGATGTCACAGGGCTCGGGATCGAGCGCAACCTCATGCGCTACCGGCCGGTGCCCGTCGCCGTGCGCGCGGCCGTGGGCACCCCGCTGCAGGAGGTGCTGCGCATCGCGCTCGCGGGCCTGCGCACCATGGCGCCGTTCACGCTCAGCGTGCCGGAGGGGCTTCCGCCCGCCGTGCGTCGCGCGCTGACCGATCTGGGCGTGCCCGTCTTCGTGGAGCGCGATGTGGAGTGGGTGCAGCGGGTGCGCGGGCCCGCCGCCGTCACCGCCGCGGATGCTGCACTGGATGCCCCTGCAATCCCTGGTGCCGCCGATGCTGCTGCGGACGCTGCGGACGCTGCGGACGCTGCGGACCCTGCGGCCGCGCCGTCGCCCGGCGCCCCGGAGCTCACCGCTCCCGCGGTGCGCGTCCCGCGCGTGCGGATCATCGGGCCGGCGGCGCAGCGCACCGCGCTCGCCGAGGTGCTGGCGATCGCGGTGGAGGGCGACCCCGATCTGGCGATCTTCGCGGGCGAGGTCACCACGGCGGGCCGGATCGAGCTGCTGCCCTTCCTGCACGAGCAGGCGATCTCGATCACTGCGCACCGCTTCGGCAGCCCGGACCCGTGGAGTGCGTCGGTCATCTAGCATCCCGCTGCGACTTCGTGACACGACACGGGGCCCGTGTCACAATGCAAGTGGCGTGCCGTGCCGCCGCGGGCTGCGAGCAGCTCGCCGTTCGCGGCGCCGGACCCTGGACAGCGTCCGCCGAATACGCGACGTCGCCGCACCGACGCGGTGACGCCGCGCTCTCCCGAGGAGCAGCACCATGTCGACGCAACACGTGCCCGGGCCGGCCATGGCACCCGGGGCATCCGCACCGGCCGTGGCCGCCGCGATCGCACCCGAGCGCAACCAGCACCTCCGGCGGTATCTCATGTGCCGCCCCGAGCACTTCACGGTGCGCTACCGGATCAACCCGTGGATGGAGCCGTCCCGCCCCACCGACACGGCGCTCGCGGTGCGGCAGTGGCAGACCCTGTACGACACCTACATCGCGCTGGGGCACGAGGTCGAGCTGATCGATCCGCTCCCTGGACTGCCCGATATGGTCTACACCGCCAACGGCGGCTTCGTGCTGGATGGCATCGCGTATGGGCCGAAGTTTCGCCATCCGGAGCGCGCGGCCGAGGCCCCCGCGTTCATGGCCTGGTTCGCGGCGCAAGGCTTCGAGGTGCGTGCGCCGCTTGAGGTGAACGAGGGGGAGGGCGACTTTCTGCTCGCGGGCGAGACGATCCTCGCGGGCAGCGGCTTCCGCTCGGCCGGCGCGAGCCACCGGGAGCTGGCGGAGATCTTCGGGCGCGAGGTGGTGCCGCTGCGTCTCGTGGACCCTCGCTTCTACCACCTCGACACCGCCCTCGCCGTGCTCGATCCGGTGGTGGGATTCGCGAACGGCGGACCGGAGCGCGCCGGCATCGCCTATCTCGCCGAGGCGTTCGATGCCGAGAGCCTCGCGGTGCTGCGGGCGCGCTTCCCCGACGCGATCGTGGTCTCGAGCGCAGACGGCGCCGCGTTCGGGCTGAACGCGGCGAGCGACGGAAAACACGTGCTCGTCTCGCCGCGCGCGAGCGGCTTCGCGCGCCAGCTGGAAGCCCGCGGCTATACGCCGGTGCCCGTCGACCTCTCGGAGCTGCTGCTCGGTGGGGGCGGCATCAAGTGCTGCACGCTCGAGCTGCGGGGGTGAGCGCGATGCAGATGCACCCGCCGCCCCTCGACCCCGCAACCCGCGCGGCCATCGCCACCGAGCACGCCCACCTCGCGCACAACTACCAGCCGCTGCCGGTCGTGCTCGCAAGCGGGCAGGGCGCGTGGGTGACCGATATCGAGGGTCGTCGGTACCTCGATTTTCTCGCCGCCTATTCGGCGCTGAACTTCGGCCACGGGCATCCCGCGCTGATCGAGGCCGCCAGCGCGCAGCTGGCCCGGCTCACGCTCACCAGCCGCGCCTTCTCCAATGACCAGCTCGGCCCCTTCGCCGCAGCACTGGCCGCACTCGCCGGGAAGGAGCTCGTGCTGCCGATGAACACCGGCGCCGAGGCCGTGGAGAGCGGCATCAAGGTGGCCCGGGCCTGGGCGTACCGCGTGAAGGGGGTGCCGCAGGACGCGGCATCCATCATCGTGGCGCGCGGCAATTTTCACGGCCGCACCACCACCATCGTGGGCTTCTCGGACGATCCGGCCGCGCGCGCGGACTTCGGCCCCTACGGGCCGGGCTTCGTATCGGTGCCGTTCGGCGATGCCGACGCGCTGGCCGCGGCGATCACCCCGCACACGGCGGCGGTGCTGATCGAGCCGATCCAGGGCGAGGCGGGCGTGCTGATCCCGCCGGAGGGGTATCTGCGGCGCGTGCGCGAGGTCTGCACCGAGCGCGGGGTGCTGTTCATCGCCGACGAGATTCAGACGGGGCTCGGGCGCACCGGGCACACCTTCGCGTGCGAGCGGGAGGGCGTCGTGCCCGATCTCTATCTGCTCGGCAAGGCGCTCGGGGGCGGCATCGTGCCCCTCTCGGCGGTCGTCGGCGACGCGGAGGTGCTCGGGGTGCTCCAGCCCGGCCAGCACGGCTCGACGTTCGGCGGCAACCCGCTCGCGGCCGCGATCGGCCTGCGCGTGGTGCAGTTGCTGCAGGCGGGCACCCTGCAGAAGCGGGCGCAGCTGCTGGGCGTGCGGTTGCAGGAGGGCCTCGCGCCGCTGATCGGTCGCGGGGTCACCGCCGTGCGCATCGCCGGGCTGTGGGCGGGCGTCGACATCGATCCTCGCCTGGGGACCGGTCGGCACATCAGCGAGCTGTTGCTCGCCCGGGGGCTGCTCGTGAAAGACACCCACGGGCAGACCATCCGGCTCGCGCCGCCGCTCGTGATCCGCTCGACCGACCTCGACTGGGCGCTCGAGCAGGTGCACCTTGTGATCGAGGGCGAAGCGGCGCGGGCGGCGAGCGGGCAGGCTGCGGCGCACACCCTAGGCTGAAGCACGTGTCAGAACGCACGCGCGAGCCCACCGTCGTCATCATCCCGACATACAACGAGGCCAGCGCGATCCGCGAGATCGTCGGCCGGGTGCGCCGCGCGGTGCCCGAGGCCGACGTGCTGATCGTCGACGATGCCTCGCCCGACTGCACCGGCGAGATCGCCGACGAGCTGGCGGGAGCGATCCCGCAGGTGCACGTGCTGCACCGCGCCGGCAAGCAGGGGCTCGGCGCCGCGTACAAGCAGGCGTACGCGTGGGCCCTCGCGCGCGGCTATGTGCGGCTCGTGCAGCTCGATGCCGACGGCTCGCACCAGCCCGAACAGCTCCCCGCACTGCTGGCCGCGGCATCCCGCGCCCCCGGGCGCGAGGCGGCCGATCTCGTCGTGGGCTCGCGCTGGGTGCCGGGCGGGGCCATCGTGAACTGGCCCAGGCGCCGCCAGCTGCTCTCGCGGTGCGGTTCGCTGTATGCGCGGTGGATGCTGGGGCTGCCGTATCGAGATATCACCGCCGGGTATCGCGTGTTTCGCGCCGACGCGCTGCGGGCGCTGCGGCTCGAGGCGGTGCACAGCCACGGCTACGGCTTTCAGGTCGACATGCTCTGGCACGCGCACCGCGCGGGGCTGCGGATCGTGGAGGTGCCGATCACGTTCGTGGAGCGCAGCGCGGGGGAGTCGAAGATGACCGGCGCGATCGTCGCCGAGGCGATGGCGCGGGTGACGGCGTGGGGGATCGCGGAGCTGCCGCGGCGGATCGCCAGGGGCCTGCGCGCATTGCGGCGACGGGGCTAGGCTCGGCACACAGCACTGCCCGGCATGCGCACCGCCGCGCCTGTCGGATCCGGCACAGAAATGAGCTGCGCATGAGCCCGACACCCCCGCTCCCGGTCGCCGATGCCATCGACATCCTCGACACCGACGCCATGCTGCGCGAGGAGGAGCGCGCGATCCGCGACGCGGTGCGCGAGCTGTGTGCGCGGCGGATCGACCCGCACATCGCGACGTGGTGGGAGCAGGGCACGCTGCCGGAGCCGCGCGAGCTTGCGCGGGAGCTCGGCGGGATGGGGCTGCTTGGCATGCACCTGCAGGGCTACGGCTGCGCCGGCATGAGCGCGACCGCCTACGGGCTCGCCTGTCTCGAGCTTGAGGCGAGCGACTCGGGCATCCGCTCGTTCGTCTCGGTGCAGGGCTCGCTCGCGATGTTCGCGATCCGCCGTTGGGGGAGCGAGGAGCAGATGCAGGAGTGGCTCGCGCGGATGGCGTCCGGGGAGGTGATCGGCTGCTTCGGCCTCACTGAGCCCGATCACGGATCGGACCCGGGCTCGATGCGCACGCGCGTGCGCCGCGACGGCGACGACTGGGTGCTCGACGGTCGCAAGATGTGGATCACCAACGGCTCGATCGCCGACGTCGCCGTGATCTGGGCGCAGAGTGACGACGGTATCCGCGGGTTCATCGTGCCGACCGACACCGCCGGGTTCTCTGCGCACACCATCGCGCACAAGATGTCGCTGCGCGCGTCGATCACGGCCGAGCTGGTGCTCGACGGGGTGCGCGTGCCGGCCTCCGCGATGCTGCCAGGGGCGCGCGGGCTCTCTGGGCCGCTCTCGTGTTTGAACGAGGCGCGCTTCGGCATCATCTTCGGCGCGGTCGGCGCCGCGCGCAGCGCGCTCGAGACGGCCGTGCGCTACGCCCGCGAGCGGGAACAGTTCGGTCGGCCGATCGGCGCATTCCAGCTCACCCAAGACAAGCTCGCCACCATGACCGTCGAGTACTCCAAGGCTATGCTGCTGGCCCTGCACCTCGGTCGACGCAAGGACGCGGGCACCCTCCTCCCGCGGCAGGTGAGCGTCGGGAAGCTGAACAATGTGCGCGCCGCGCTGGAGATCTGCCGCCTCTCGCGCACGATCCTCGGCGCGAACGGGATCAGCTTGGAGTACCCGGTCATCCGGCACGCCAACAACCTCGAGTCGGTGCTCACCTACGAGGGCACATCCGAGATGCACACGCTCGTGATCGGCGAGCACCTCACGGGCATCGCGGCGTACCGCTGAGGCGGGGCGACGCGGCCCGCTCGGTCAATCGTCGCTGGCGGCTGGGGTGATCCGGGGCGGATCGACGCGCGGCGTGCGCTGCGGCGCCTC
>Ga0073899_10000900_pt1 | contig 27486 bp, 29 predicted proteins | sample KloWWTmetaKNB5Ph_FD_88975 | JGI IMG/M metagenome (GOLD analysis project Ga0073899, IMG submission 88975) | Active sludge microbial communities from Klosterneuburg, Austria, studying microevolution and ecology of nitrifiers - Klosterneuburg... | ecosystem: Engineered > WWTP > Aerobic digester >... | reverse complement strand
GGACGGCCGCCTTTTCGGGTAAGCATCCCGGCCTCCCGCACCAGTACACCGAAGGCACTCGAGGACAGTCATGCAAGTCGGACAGCTCACCGTCAATCTCCGCACCGGCGCTGGCAAGGGCGCTGCTCACCGCCTGCGCGCGTCGGGCCTGGTCCCGGGCGTGTGCTACGGCGAGTCGACCGACGGTCGCATCGAGCCCATCCAGATCGCCATCAACGTGAAGGCGCTCAAGGCGGCGCTCGACCCGGTCCGCAAGCAGAACACCGTCATCGCGCTGTCCATTGAGGACGGCGGCAAGACGGTCAAGTCGCTGTCGGCGCTGGTGCGCGAGTACCAGATCGACACGATCCGCCGCGACATCACCCACGTCGACCTGCTCGCGATCGACCCCAACAAGGAGGTCACCGCGGTGGTGCCGCTCGAGTTCATCGGCAAGCCCGCCGGCATCATCAACGGCGGCCTGACCCACACGGTCATGCGCTCGCTCGAGGTGAAGTGCAAGCCGGCCGACATCCCGGTCAAGCTCGAGCTCGACATCTCGCCGCTCGACATCGGCGACGTGCTCCACGTCTCGGACGTCAAGCTCCCGGCCGGCGTCAAGCCGGTGACCGCGGGCCGCGAGGCCGTCATCAGCATGGTCGCGCCCGAGAAGGAGGCCGCGGTCGAGGCGGCTCCCGAGGCGGCGGCGGCGGCGACTCCGGCGGCGGCTGGCAAGGACGCCAAGGCGGCCCCGGCGGCGGCTGGCAAGGACGCCAAGGCGGCCCCGGCCGGCAAGGCCGCGGCGCCGGCCAAGCCGGCTGCCAAGAAGTAAGGCGTGCGTGGGCCGAAGGCCCGCGCCGCGTGACCTGCGATGTGGATGGTCGTCGGCCTGGGGAACCCAGGCGCGAAGTACGCGCGGAACCGGCACAACGTCGGGTTCCGCGCCGTCGAGTTGCTCGCGGCGCGCCACGGCGTGGGCGAGCTGAAGAGCGGCGGCAAGCTGGGCGGCCACGCCGCGACCGGCGTGATCGTCACGCCGCGCGGCCGGCAGAAGGTCGTGCTGCTCGAGCCGATGGAGTTCATGAACCTGTCGGGCTTCGCGGTGCAGCGGGCCGGCGCGTTCTACGGCGTCGAGCTCGACCACACGCTGGTGGTCCACGACGAGATCGACCTCGACGTCGGGCTGGTGCGGGTCAAGACCGGCGGCGGCCACGGCGGCCACAACGGCCTGCGCTCGATCATCGAGCAGTGCGGCGGCAACGGCTTCGCGCGCGTCCGCATCGGCGTCGGCAAGCCGGGGCCCAAGCCCGGCACCGCCGACGGCGGGCTCCCCAAGGGCAAGGCCGGCGACAAGGACGTGGCCGGCTGGGTGCTGGCCGACTTCCCCAGCGCCCAGGCGGCGATGGTCGACGCGCTGCTGGCCCGCGCCGTCGACGCGATCGAGGCGGTGGTCGGCCTCGGCGTCGCGCCCGCGATGAACGAGTTCAACGGCAAGCCCGCCGTCGCGTAGCGATCAGCGCTTGTCAGCGTTTCGGACGAGCAACGGTCCGCGCGCCGGGCGTCTCGCGTCCTGGTGGGAGGCTCGGCGGGGACCTGGCCCCGCCGAGGGAGGTGCGGCGACGCACCTCCTGAAACTCAGCGGCCGCCCCACAGCTGGCCGCCGATGGCCAGGCCGTACAGCTCGCCGCCGCCGAGGTTGCGGTAGGTGACGGCGACGAACGGGCCGGCGCCGGCGGCGACCGTCGACCAGTAGCGGCGATCGCGGCCCAGGCGCAGCCCGACCAGCGCGCTGGCCTCGTCGGCGATGCCGAGCGCGTCGTCGGCGTAGGCGTCGCCGGTGAGCCGCCAGGCCAGGCCGGCGCGGGCCAGGAGCCGGGTCGGCCCCAGCGGCAGCTCGACCGCCAGCTCGACCGGCGCGTCGAGCGCGCCGGCGCCGCGCACCCCGCCGACCCCGACGCCGCCGGTGACCGCCAGCAGCGCGCCGCCGGTCGAGCGCAGCGCCAGCCCGGCCAGGTGGCCGTCGAGCTCGTAGTGGCCGCCGTCGAGGTAGCCGGCGCGCAGGTCGAGCCCGCCGAGGTAGCCCAGGCCGGGCCCGGCGCGGCCGACGCCGGCGCGCAGCCGCAGCCCGCCGGTGATCGCGACGTCGTCGACGTCGCGCGGCGCCTCGGCGCGGACGTCGAGCTCCACCGCCACGACGCTGGCGCCGTGGTCGCCCTTGAGCGGCTGGGTCGTCGGCGACGCCGCGAAGGTCACCGCCGGGCCGCCGGCGTGGGCCACCAGCCAGGCCTCGATCTCGCTGGCGACCTGGGCGCCGGCGCCGTCGGGCTCGTGCAGCAGATCGTGGTTGAGGCCGGGGTAGACGCGCAGCGTCTTGTCGGCGGCGCCGGCGCGCGCGACCAGGTCGCGGCTGCCGCTGGGCGCGGTCAGCTTGTCGATCGTGCCGTGCAGCGCCAGGAGCGGCGCACGGAACGCCTCGGGGTGCGCCCACACCCGGGCGACGCCGTCGATCGCCGCGCGCGCGGTCCGCGCCGGGCCCTTGGCGGCGAAGATCAGCGGATCGCGATCCATGTCGGCGATCACCGCCGGGTCCGACGAGAAGTCGCCGTGGGGCGTCTCGAGCAACGGCGCGTCGGGGGCGAGGCCGGCGACGAAGCGGATCGCGCCGGCCTGCAGCGCCGGCGCGTCGAACGCGATGCCCGGGGCCGACAGCACGACGCCGGCGAGGTCGGGCTGGCGCTCGATGGTGTACAGCGTGGCGATCAATCCGCCGAGGCTGTGGCCCATCAGGAACAGCGGGCGGCCGGGCTCGGCGGCGCGCACCTCGCGCAGGAACGCGTCGAGATCGTCGAGGTAGGCGTCGATCGACGGCGACGACGCCCGCGGGCCCGCCGAGCGCCCGTGGCCGCGCATGTCCAGCGCCCACACCGCGAAGCCGGCGCGGGCCAGCCGCTCGGCGAGCCCGGCGTAGCGCGCGCCGTGGTCGGCGAGGCCGTGGTGGATCACCAGCACGCCGCGGGGCTCGCCGCCGACCGGCCGCCAGCGCTGGCCGTAGAGCTGGACGCCGCCGGCGCCGGTGAAGGTCAGCTCGCCCCAGGCGACGTCGGCCGCGGGCGCGGCGCGGGGCGGGGCGGCCACGCGCAGGCCGGGATCGGGGGTGGCGCAGGCGACGGCCAGCGAGAGCAGGAGCCAGAGCGGACGAGGCATGGCCCCACGGTAGGGCCGGCCCGGCCCGCCGGCGATAGGCCACCCGGCCTACAACGCCTGGGTCAAGAGGCCCAGCTCGATCGCCCGCAGCGCGACGCCGGCGCGGCTGGCGACGCCGAGCTTGTCGAAGACGTGGCTGACGTGGTGCTGCACGGTCTTGGCGCTGATCGTCAGCAGCCGGGCGATCTCGGGGTTGGTGCGACCGATCGCGACCAGCCGGAGCACCTCGACCTCGCGATCCGACAGCCGGGCTGGCCACGGCGTCGACGCTGGCGGCGCGCCGACCAGGTCGAGCGCGGCCTCGACCGCGCGGGCGTCGAGGCGCCCGGCCCGGGCCTCCTCGGCCAAGAGCGTCGCCGCGGCGGCGTGGTCGTGGGCCGGCCGGTGGGCGCGGGCGGCGCCGAGCGCGGCCCACACGTCGGCCACCGCGACGATCCGCGCGCCGTCGTCGAGCGCGTCGCCGCGCAGCCCGCGGTGGTAGCCGCCGCCGTCGAGCCGCTCGTGGTGGCGGCCGATCAGCCGGGCCGCCGCGCCCAGCGCCGGCGCGATCGCGACGATGCGCTCGCCGATCGCCGGGTGCTCGTCGCAGCGGCCGCGCTCGATCGGCGGCAGCCGCCCCGGGCGATCCCAGGTGCCCAGCGGCACCGCCAGCGTGCCCAGATCGTGCAGCCACGCGGCCCGGGTGATCGCCGTCGCCGCCGCGGCCTCGACGCCGAGCGCCGCCGCCACCCGCGCGGCCAGCGCCGCCACCGCGTCGGCGTGGCCCAGCGTGAACGGCGAGCGCACGTCGACGAACCGCCCGAACGCCCGGCACACCGCGTCGATGCGCTCGGGCGGCGCCACCAGCGGCGGCCCCGGCTCGGCGTCGAGGAACGCGTCCCAGGTCGAGTCCGGCGGCGCCGTCGGCGGCAGCGCCAGGTACGCCTTCACCACCGCGGCGTCGAGCTGCCGGCCGGCGCGGCGGCCCAGCTCGCGGCGGGTGTCGTCGCCCCCCAGCACGCCGCGCAGCTGCTCGGCCAGATCCGCCGCCGCCACCACCCGCGCCGGCAGCGCGATCGCGTCGCCGCGCAGCCCGACCGGCAGGCCGCGACCGTCGGGGCGCTCGAACACCTCGGTCAGCGCCCGGGCCACGCCGTCGGGCAGGCCGATGGGCGCGATCAGCAACAGCGCCGCGTCGCACGCCGCGCGGCGGTGGCGGACCCGGGTGCTCGGCGCGGCGATCGCCCGGCCGATCGTGCGCGCGCGGTGGCCGCGGCTCCCGCCGAGGTCGCGCCACAGCCGCCCGACCGCGTCGCCGGTGCCGTCCGCGGGCAGCAGCGCGTGGCGGAACCCGATGTCGTCGCCGTCGGCCAGCGCCGCCTCCTCGGCGGCGAAGACGGTGCAGCCGATGAAGCGCAGCGCCGCCGCGTAGTAGACGTCGCGGGTCGCCGCCGCGTCGAGCCCGAGCGCGCCGGCCAGCCGCACCGCCAGGAGCGTCGTGCGCAGCGTCTTCTCCAGCGCGAAGCCGTTGGCCAGGTCGGTGGCGAGCGACATCGCGCCGACCAGCTCGGCGAGGCGCACCGGCCTGGCGTCCATGGGCGGTGGATATACCGCGATCTGACCCGCCGAACGGCCTAACCCCTCGGATTGGCTAGCGCGTCGTGCCGCCCATCGCTGTTGATCTGCCACGCCGGCTCTGCTACAAGCCGCCCCTCACCTCGCTCGTCCCTCGTGGACGGGCAGCACCCGAGAGGAACCAGACATGGCAAGACTGCAGAGCCTCCGCGACGCGCCGGGCACGTCGCGCGAGTACGAGACCGTTTACATCCTGCGCCCCAACACCGCCAACGATGGCGTCGCCGAGATCAACACCAAGGTCAAGGGCATCATCGAGGGCATGGGCGGGAAGATCCTCAAGGTCGACAACTGGGGCAAGCGCCGCTTGGCCTACGAAGTCGCCAAGGAGCGCAAGGGCATCTACCTGTACTGGCGGTACCTCGCGACCGCCGGCGTGGTCGAGGAGACCGAGCGCAACCTGCGCATGCTCGACCTGGTGATCCGCTTCATGACGGTTCGCCTCGACGAGTCGGTCAACCCCGAGGCGCGTCCGACCGAGATCGACGACGCCAGCTACGAGCGCGCCGCCACCACCGCTGCCGACGAGGAGGACCTGTTCCTGTCGCGCGGTGACGCCGCCCCCGCGGGCGACGACGACGACGAGTACGAGAACCCGGTGGCCGAGGCCCCGATCGGCCAGGAGAACTGATCATGTCGCGCATCGAAGACGATCTCGACGACAAGGGCGACGACCGCCGCGGCGGCAAGGGTCGCGGTGGCGGCGGCGGCGGCATGAACCGCCGCAAGGTCTGCCGCTTCTGCGCCGAGACCACCACGCTCATCGACTACAAGAACCCGCAGCTGCTGCGCAGCTTCGTGACCGATCGCGGCAAGATGGTGCCGCGCCGCATCAGCGGCTCGTGCGCCAAGCACCAGCGCGCGATCTCGACCGCGGTCCGCCGCGCTCGCATGCTCGCGCTCCTGCCGATCACGGTCGGCGGGGAGTGAGGAGGACGCCATGGCCATGCAGATCATCCTGACCCAGGACGTCACCAACCTCGGCTCGGCCGGGGACCTGGTCAGCGTCCGCCCGGGCTACGGCCGCAACTACCTCGTGCCGCAGGGCATGGCGGTGACGGCCACGGCCGCCAACGTCCACAAGCTCGAGCACGACAAGCGCGTCATCGCCAAGAAGGTGGCGAAGGAGCGCGCCGGCGCCGAGGCGCTGGCCGAGAAGATCAACCTCATGACCCTCCAGTTCGACCGCCAGGTCGGCGAGGACGACAAGCTGTTCGGCTCGGTCACCAGCCGTGACATCGCCGAGCAGCTGAAGAAGACCGGCATCGAGATCGACCACCGCTGGGTGGTGATGGATCAGCCGGTCAAGGCCCTCGGCAAGTACGAGGTCCAGGTCAAGCTGGGCAGCGGCGTCAGCGCCACCTGCAAGTTCTTCGTCGTCGGCAAGGCCAAGTAGTCAGCCTTCCGGCGAGCCGACGGGCTCCAGTCACGCGGCGCGGTCCCGGCAACGGATCGCGCCGCGCGGCGTTTCGGGGGGGCGAGGCCTCTGTTCGTTCATGGGGGCGTTGTGGCGCGGCGTTCACAGGCGGGTGGCGCGGTGCCAGATTCTCGACGGTTGAGCGCGCTCGGCGGCTGGCTTCGGGCTTGCTCAAGGAGTCGGTCGTGCTCACCCCCCTCCGCTCGCTCCTCCCCATCGCCCTCCTCGCCGCGGCCTGCGGCACCTCCACCAAGCACACCATCTTGAACCCGTCGCCGCGGCCGATGACGCCGCGGCCGGCCGAGACGGTCGAGCTGTTCTCGAGCGGCGCGCCCGCCACGCCGCACGTCGACGTCGCGCTGATCGAGGTCGAAGAGTCGTCCAGCTGGAGTCAGGCCGACACGCCCGACATGCTCAAGGCGCTGCGCGCCCGCGGGGCGGCGCTCGGCTGCGACGCGGTGGTGGTCGGCGGCGCCGCGTCCCGCGACACCGGCATCAACGACTGGAGCTCGACCCCCGAGCTCGAGAAGCGCGCCCGCCGCGGCTTCTGGGGCACCTGCATCGTCTATCGCCCCGGCGCCCCCGGCGAGCTGGCGCGGCAGTAAGCCGGCGCCGCGGACGCGCCCCGTCGAGCCCGCGGCTCAGCCGTTGGGATCGCTGCGCTGCGACAGGTTCTCGAACCGCGTGAACCGCCCCTCGAAGTGGGTCTCGACGGTGCCGATCGCGCCGTGGCGGTTCTTGCCGATGATCACCTCGGCGATGTTGGGCGTCTCGCTGTCCTTGTTGTAGACGACGTCCCGGTAGATGAAGAGGATGACGTCGGCGTCCTGCTCGATGGCGCCCGACTCACGCAGGTCGGACAGCTGCGGCCGCTTGTCGGTGCGCGACTCGAGCGAGCGGTTGAGCTGCGACAGCGCCATCACCGGACACTCCAGCTCCTTGGCCAGCGACTTCAGGCCGCGCGAGATCTCGCTGATCTCTTGCTCGCGGCTGGCCTTGGCCGCCTGCGGCGAGCCGCGCATCAGCTGCAAGTAGTCGACGACGATGAGGCCGGTCTTCTTGCCGGCGAACAGCTCCTTGTTGGAGCGGAACCGTCGCGCGCGGCTGCGCAGCTCGCGCAGCGACAAGGCCGGCGTGTCGTCGATCAAGATCGGCGCCTTGGACAACGTGTTGGCCGCGTAGGTCAGGTTGGTCATGTCCTGGCGCTGCAGCTGGCCGCGGCGCAGCGCGCTCGAGTCGACCCGCGCCTCCGAGCACAGCAGGCGCTCGGCCAGCTGGGTCGACGACATCTCGAGCGAGAACACGATCGCCGGCCAGCCGCCGTTGACCGCCGCGTTCTGCGCCAGCGACAGCGCGAACGAGGTCTTGCCCATCGCCGGGCGGGCCGCGAGGATGATGAGCTCGGTCGGCTGCAGGCCGGCGGTCTTGGCGTCGAGGTCGGCGAAGCCGGTGGGCACGCCGGTGACGCCGTCGGCCGAGGCGAACCGCTCGTCGAGCGAGCTGAACACCTTCTTGATGAGGCTCTTGATCGGCTCGGGGCCGGCCTTGGCCTTGCGCTGGGTGACCTCGAAGATCTTGCCCTCGGCGAGGTCGAGGTACTCGCCGACCTCGAGGTCGTCCTCGTAGCCCTTGTCGACCACCTCGCCGGCGGCCTCGATCACCCGCCGGGTCGAGCGCTTGCCCTCGACGATCTCGGCGTAGTGGACGACGTTGTCGACCGACGGCACCCGCAGCGCCAGCTCGCCCAGGAACGCCAGGCCGCCGACCGCGTCGAGCTTGCCCAGGCGCTGCAGCTCGGCCTCGACCGTCACCGGGTCGACCGGCTTGGCCTGGGCCTCGAGGTTGCGCATGGCCATGAACACGGCCTGGTGCTTCGGGCTGTAGAAGTGTTCGACCTCGAGGGTGTCGAGGTTCGACAGCACCTCGTTGCGCAGGAACACGCCGCCCAGCACCGAGGCCTCGGCGTCGAGGTTGTGCGGCAGCACCCGGGCGCCGCGCCGGCCGGCGTGCGGGTCGCTGCGCTCGCCGCGGTCGCCACGCTCGCCGCGGTCGCCGCGGTCGCCGCGGTCGCCGCGGTCGCCGCGATCGGAGTCGTAGGGACCAGCCATGGCGCGAGGCTGTATACCACCCCGCCGCGGAAAATCTGGGCCCCGCGCGTACCCGGGGGAGGCAGCGCCTCGCTATAGTCGGTGTTCGCATGGGTACGCCCGCTCCCGGCACCACGCTCGGCGCCTACCGCGTCGACGGCGTCATCGGCGCCGGCTCGATGGGCGACGTGTTCCGCGGCGTCGACGTCGGGCTGTCGCGCAAGGTCGCGATCAAGATCCTCTCGGAGAAGCACAAGGACTCCAACGAGCTGCGCGCGCGGTTCACGCGCGAGGGCCGGGCGGTGGCGGCGATCGCCCACCCCAACGTGGTGCAGGTGTTCGCCACCGGCATGTACGAGGACCGCCCGTACATCGCGATGGAGCTGCTCGAGGGCACCGACCTGGCCAGCCTGGTCGACGACGACGGCCCGATGACCCCGGTGGTCGCGGCGCGGGCCATCCTCGACGCGGCGCGCGGGCTCGACGCGGCGGCCAAGGCCGGCCTGATCCACCGCGACGTCAAGCCGTCGAACCTGGTGCGGCTGACCGAGGGCAAGGTCAAGGTCACCGACTTCGGCCTGGCCAAGCCGGTCGATCCCGGCAGCGAGCCGGCCCTGACCGCGCTCGGCGTCGTCGTCGGCACGCCCGACTACATCGCGCCCGAGCAGGCGCGCGGCGAGAAGATCGACGACCGCGTCGACATCTACGCGCTAAGCGGCACGCTGTACTTCCTGGTCACCGGCCTGCCGCCGTTCCGCACTGGCAACCCCGCCGAGGACAAGTACCTGAAGGTGGTCGCGCGCCACCTGAAGAACCCGCCGCCCGACGCCCGCGAGCGCGCGCCCGGCGTCGACGCCGAGCTGGCCGATCTGGCGCGGGCGATGATGGCCAAGAAGCCGGCCGAGCGCCCCGACTACCCGACGCTGATCGCGCGGCTCGAGGCCATCATCCAGCGGCTGCAAGACGGCCGCGCGGTGACGCTGCCGCCGGCGGCGCCCAGCGCCTCGCGCAGCGACACCAAGACCCCGTTCGTCGGCGCCGACGCGCCGCCGGCCTTCACCGACGACGTCGGCGCGACCCAGGCCGCGATCGTGGCGGTCGGCGCGCAGCGGCTGCCGACCTGGGCGTGGGTGGTCAGCGCGCTGGCAGCGATCGTGTTCGTCGGCGGGCTGGTCCACTTCCTCGGCCGCGGCTCGGCGTCGGCGCCCGGCGCTGGCACCGGCACCGGATCCGCCGTGGCCGACGCCGCGGTGCCGGTGGTGATCGACGCGCCGCCGCCGCCGCCGCTGCCGATCGCGCCGGCCGGCATGGTGCTGGTGCTCAAGCCCGACGGCGCGCCGTGGTTCTTCGTCGACGCGCGCCCGGTCACGGCCGCCGAGTGGGCCAAGGGCTTCCCCAAGCTCAAGGCGCCCAAGGCCGCCGCGCTCGACAAGCCGGTGATCAACGCGCCCTACAACTTCGCCAAGGCCTACGCCCAGACCGTCGGCAAGCGCCTGCTCACCGACGCCGAGTGGCAGGCCGCGGTCACCACCGCCGGCGTGATCGCCTCACCGGCGCTCTACGAGTGGGTCGCGCCCGCGGTCGGCAAGCAGGCGCCGGTGCGCGCGCCGGGCAAGCAGGCCACGCGCGCGCTGGCTGGCGGCGCGGACGTCACGGTGCGGCTCGCGAAGGACCTGTAGCGCTCACGCCTCGGCGTGGGGCGCGTCGACCGGCAGCCCGCTCAGCGCGCGGAACGCGAGGTCGAGGAAGTCGGTGGCGGTGACGATGCCGACGGGCAGCTGGCCGTCGTCGACGACCACCAGCGCGCTCACCTTGCGCGCCAGCAGCTGCTCGAGCGCGTCGCGCGCAGGAGTTTCGGGGCGCACGGTGAGCACGTGGACGGTCATCACCTTCGACACCGGCACCTGACCGCGGTGCGGCTGGTTCACCGATCGCAGCAGGTCGCGGTCGGACACGATGCCGCAGACGCGTCCTTTGCCATCGACCACGGGCACATGGCGCACGTCGGCGAGCGCCATCTCCCAATCGACGTTGCTCAGGGTCGCGTCATCCGGGACCGTCACGACCCCGGCCGTCATGAGCTCGGACACAGCGAGGGGACGCATGCCCCGGAGTGGTGCATGCCGCGTGCCGGGGGGCACCCGCGCCGCTCCCTCACAGCCCGGTGACGAGCCAGAGCACGAGCAGCGAGACGGCCAGCGTGGGGATGGTCAGCAGCACGCCGACGCGGATGAAGGTGGTGACCTTGACGTCGACCTGGTGCTTGCGCAGCAGGTCGTACCAGAGGAGCGAGGCGAGCGAGCCCACGGGCAGGAGGCGGGGGCCGAGGTCGCCGCCGACGAGCGCGGCGAGGGCGCGGGTGTTGCCAGGGTCGGGCGAGCCGGCGAGGGCGAAGGCGTTGAGGACCGACATCGGGTGGTTGTTGAGCGCGGCGGAGCCGACGGCCGAGGTGACGCCGATGGTGGCGACCGGCGCCGGCGACGAGGCGTAGAGCGAGCGCAGCCAGCCGACGACGCCGACGCGCTCGAGCGCCATGGCGAGGATGAACACGCCCATCAGGAACGGGAAGATGGTCCAGGTGACACCGCCGACCAGCGCGGCGGGGCGGTGGCCGGCGTGCACGCTGACCGCGACGCAGACGGCGGCGCCGGCGGCGGCGACCGGCCACAGCGGCAGGTCGAAGTACGCGAAGATCGGGTAGGCGCACAGCGCCGCGACGACGGCGACGAGCACGAGCTGCGCCCCGCCGCTCAGCGGCTCGGGCGCGGTCGGCCAGGCGCCGAGGGCCGGCGAGGCGTCGCTGAGCACGTCGCGGAAGATCCACGCCAGCACCGCGTACGCGACGAGCCAGCCGGCGATCGCGACCGGGATCATCGCCACCGCGTAGGCGTTGAAGCCGATGCCGGCGTGGTCGCAGAAGATCAGGTTCATCGGGTTGGAGATGACCAGCGGCGCGACGCCGGCGGCGGTGAACACCGCGACCGCGAACGGCACGAGGAACTTGGGGTGGCGGCGCGGGTAGACCGTCCGCAAGAGCAGGATCACGGTCGGCGTCATGAGCAGGATCGCGGCGTCGTTCGACAGCGCGGCCGCGACCAGCGCCGACAGCGCGAAGGTGACGCGGAAGGCGTGCTTCACCGGCCCCCGGGTGCGCGGCTCGATGATCGCGGCGAGGCGCGCCAGCAGGCCGAGGCGCTCGGCCGCCGACGTCATCGTCATCACCGCGGCCAGCGTGACGTACGCGCGCCACTGCGCCTCGGCGGCGGTGCGGAAGTCGGACAGCGCGACGGCGCCGCCGAGCGCGGCGACGGCGACGGCCAGCCCGGCCCCCACCGTCGGACCGAGGCCGTGGGGCCGCCAGGCGACGGCGCCGACCAGCACCGCGAGCCCGACGAAGACGACGGCGGTCGACACGTCCGGCGATGGTAGCCCAACCGTGCCGCGACCGCGCTGCCGCGGCGGCGCAGGCGCACCGCGGTGATCGGCTGCCAGCGCCGCGGCCGCGCGGGGCCGGCGGTGGCGCGCCTAGCATCGGGCATGCGCTTGATCGCGACGATGGCGGTGGTGGGCACGCTGGCGACGACCGGCGCAGCGCGGGCCGACGACGACGCGTCGGTCGAGCCGGAACAGGCCCAGGCGATCGGGCTGGCGGTGACCGCGGCCGGGCTGCTCGGCAGCGCGTACCTGTGGCAGACCGCTGGCGGCTTGCCGGCGGACGACGGCCGCGACGAGCGGCGGATGCTCGCGGCGGGCGCGGCCACGCTGACGCTCGGCGTCGGGCCGATGGCCGGGCTGTGGGCCGGCGGCGCCCGGCGGCGCGCGGTGCTAGGCGGCGCGACGCGCCCGGCGATGATCGTGGTCGGCGGGCTGGGGGCGGTGACCGGCGCGCTGGTGATCGGGTTCGGTTGCTTCGAGACCAGCGACTGCCGCGGCGCGCAGGTCGCCGGTGGCGCGCTGATCGGCGCCGGCGCGCTGCTGGGCGCCGGCGCGGTTGCCTGGGCGGCGTGGGATCTGCTCGCGACGCCGTCCTTGGTCGCGCGGCGCCGCGGCGCCCGGATCGGCGTGGCGCCGGTGATCGCCGGCGATCGCGTCGGGCTGGCGGTGACGGTCGTCCGGTAGCCCGGCCGCGCGCGGGCGGGCGAGCGTTCGGGTATAGTCGCCGACCCATGTCCGACGTCGATCGCCTGGTCGATCTCATCACCGAGAAGGTCCGCGCCCGCCTGGCCACCCAGGGGGCGGCGGGCCCGAGCTTGACCACGCTCAAGCCGCGCGACCGCGGCGAGTGCACCGACGACGCGGCCCCCGGCGCCGACTGCGCGACCTGCGGCTCGTGCGTGGTGCGCCGGCCGTGGTCGGTGCGGGCGATGGAGGGCGCCGGCGCGATGCGCGTCGGCGCGCCCCCCGGCATCGGCGCGGTGCCGGCCGACCTGGCCAAGCTGATCGATCACACGCTGCTCAAGGCCGACGCCACCCGCGACGAGGTGGTCGCGCTGTGCGCCGAGGCCAAGCAGCACCGCTTCGCGTCGGTGTGCGTCAACACCACGTGGGTCGGGCTGTGCAAGTCGCTGCTGGCCGGCACCGACGTGATGGTGTGCTGCGTGGTCGGCTTCCCGCTCGGCGCGATGACCCCGACCGCCAAGGCCTACGAGGCCCGCGACGCGGTCCGGCAGGGCGCGCGCGAGATCGACATGGTCATCAACCTCGGCGCGCTCAAGTCGAAGGACTACGAGACCGTGTTCGAGGACATCTGCCGGGTGGTCAAGGCCGCGGCCCCGGCCGGGGTCAAGGTCATCCTCGAGACCTCGACGCTCGATCACGACCAGAAGGTCATCGGCTGCACGCTGTCCAAGCTGGCCGGCGCGGCGTTCGTCAAGACCTCGACCGGCTTCGCCAAGGGCGGCGCCACCGTGGAGGACGTCGCGCTGATGCGCGCGATCGTCGGCACCGAGATCGGCGTCAAGGCGTCGGGCGGCGTCCGCACCGCCGAGGACGCGCTGCGCATGGCCCAGGCCGGCGCCAACCGCATCGGCGCCTCGGCGTCGGTGGCGATCGTCACCGGCAAGACCGAGGGCGACAAGAAAGGCTACTGATGTCGACGCGACTCCCGGTCGAGCTGATCCGCGCCAAGCGCGACGGCGCGGCCCTCACCGACGCCGAGCTGCGCGGCTTCGTCGCCGGCGTCACCGACGGCAGCCTGCCCGACTACCAGATCGCGGCGATGCTGATGGCGATCTTCTTCCGCGGCCTCGACGACCGCGAGCTGGCGGCGTGGGCCGACGCGATGCTGCGCTCGGGCGACGTGCTCGACCTGTCGGCGATCCCGCGGGCCAAGATCGACAAGCACTCGACCGGCGGCGTCGGCGACAAGATCTCGATCCCGCTGGCGCCGGCGGTGGCCGCGTGCGGCGTCGCGGTGCCGATGGTGTCGGGGCGCGGCCTCGGCCACACCGGCGGCACGCTCGACAAGCTCGAGTCGATCCCCGGCTTCCGCGTCGACCTGCCGGTCGAGCGGTTCGCGGCGCTGGTCGAGGAGCTGGGCGCGTGCCTGATCGGCCAGACCGCGCGGGTCGCGCCGGCCGACAAGCGGCTGTACGCGCTGCGCGACGTCACCGGCACCGTCGAGTCGATCCCGCTGATCGCGTCATCGATCATGTCGAAGAAGCTGGCCGAGGGCATCGACGGCCTGGTGCTCGACGTCAAGGTCGGCGCCGGCGCGTTCATGAAGGACGTGGCCCGGGCCCGCGCGCTGTGCGCGGCGATGCGGGCGATCGGCGTCGGCGCCGGCAAGCGCGTGACCTGCGTGCTGACCGACATGGACGCGCCGATCGGCACCCACGTCGGCAACGCCCTCGAGATCGCCGAGTCGATCGAGGTCATGCGCGGCGGCGGCCCGGCCGACACCCGCGAGCTGACCGTGGTGCTGGGCGCCGAGATGCTGCTGCTGGCCGGCGTCGAGCGCGACCCGGACGCCGCGGCGGCGCGCATCGGCAGGAGCCTCGACGACGGCTCGGCGCTGGCGGTGTTCGCCAAGATCGTCGCCGCGCAGGGCGGCGACCCGCGGGTGTGCGAGGCGCCGGCGGCGGTGCTGCCGCAGCCGCGGCGCAAGGTGCCGATCGTCGCGCCGCGCGCCGGCAACGTCGCGGCGATGGTCGCCGACGAGATCGGCATGGCCGCGCTGGTGCTGGGCGCCGGCCGGGGCAAGCAGGACGACCGCATCGACCCCGCCGTCGGCCTGGTGCTGGCGGTGCGGCCCGGCGATCGGGTCGCGGCCGGCGATCTGATCGCGACCGCGTGGTGCGACGACGACGACGCGCGCCTGGCCGCGTGCCGCGCGCGCGTGCTGGCTGCGGTGCACCTGGTCGATCACGCCGTGCCGCCGCCGCCGGCGAGCCGCGTCATCGAGACGATCCGGTAGGGGAGAGCCGCATGACCACCCACGCCTCCGACGATCTCTACGATCGCGTCCACGCCGCCGCGGCGGTGGTGCGCGCGCGCCTGGGCGGCCGCGCGCCCCAGGTCGGCCTCATCCTCGGCTCGGGCCTGGGCGGGTTCGCCGATCGCCTGGCCGACCCGGTGCGCATCGCGTACGGCGAGCTGCCCGGGTTCCCGGTGTCGAAGGTCCACGGCCACGCCGGTCGGCTGGTGATCGGCACCCGCGGCGGCGCGACCTGCGTCGCGATGCAGGGCCGCGTGCACCTGTACGAGGGCCACCGCGCCGCCGACGTGGCGTTCCCGGCCCGGGTGCTGGTCGCGCTGGGCGCGAAGGTGCTGATCGTGACCAACGCGGCCGGCGGGCTCAACCCGACCTGGCCGCCGGGCACGCTGATGCTGATCCGCGATCACCTCGACTTCCTGCGCGATCACCCGCTGCGCGGCCCCAACGACGAGCGGCTGGGCCCGCGCTTCCCCGACATGACCACCGCCTACGCGCCCGAGCTGCGCGCGCTGGTCAAGGACGTGGCCGCGGCGCAGGGCGTGGCGCTGGCCGAGGGCGTCTACGTGGCGATGCCGGGCCCGTGCTACGAGACCCCGGCCGAGGTGAAGATGCTGCAGGTGCTGGGCGGCGACGCCACCGGCATGTCGACCGTGCCCGAGGTGATCGTCGCGCGGCACATGGGCGCGCGGGTGATCGGCGTCTCGTGCATCACCAACCAGGCCGCCGGCATCACCGGCGCGGCGCTGTCGCACGACGAGGTCACCGAGACCGCGACCCGGGTCCGGGCGACGTTCGAGGGCCTGCTCGACGGCATCCTGGACGCGCTCGCCGCCCGCGGCGAGCTGGGGGCGGCGTGACCGCGCAGCGGCGCGCGAAGGCGTCCGTGAAGCCGGCCGGCGCCCGCGCGGCCGCGCCCGATCTCGAGGCGCTGGCCCGGGCCGCGCAGGCCCGCGCCTACGCGCCGTACTCGAAGTTCCACGTCGGCTGCGCGCTGGTCACCCGCGACGGCGCGGTGTTCACCGGCGCCAACGTCGAGAACGCGTCGTACGGCCTGTGCATCTGCGCCGAGCGCAACGCGCTGATGGCGATGGCGCTGGCGGGGCACCGCGATCTCGCCGAGCTGGTGGTCGCGACCGACATCGCGCCGCCGGCGTCGCCGTGCGGCATGTGCCGCCAGACGATGCTCGAGTTCAGCCCCGATCCCGCCGCCACCCGGATCACCGCGATCGGCCCCGGCGCCGCGCGGGTGAGCTGGACGGTGGCCGAGCTGATCCCCGCCGGCTTCACCGGCAAGCAGCTCGCGCCGGCCAAGCGCCGCCGCTGAGCCAGTGCTAGTCCAGCTCGAGCTGGCCGATCGCGGCGTCGCACGCCTCGCGGACCCAGTAGGTCTTCACGTTGCCGCGCTCGATCTTGTACTCGGGGTCGCGCTTGGCCAGCACCTTGAGCTTGGCGATGTCCTTCTTGCTGCCGAGCACGCCGATGATCGCGCACGCCTGCCGGCGCTGATCGGCGATCTTGGACTTCAGCCGCGGCAGCACCAGCGGCAGCGCGGCCTTGCACTCGGTGTCGGCGAAGAACGCCAGCCAGGTGCCCAGCGTCGCCGGGCTGGCCTGCTTGGCGTAGGGCACGAAGCGATCGCACTTGCCCACCTTGCCGGCCTCGCGCAGCCAGGTCAGCGCGTGGGCCGCGGCGTAGTCGCCGTAGGCGAAGTCGAACGGGTGGTCCTTGTGCGCGGCGAGGTAGCTCATCAGCGCGGCGTCGACCGCGGCCCCGGCCTTGGCCAGCTTGGTGAGCAGCGCCGGGCCGCGGGTGTCCTGGTGGATCAGGTCGGTCCAGACGAAGTCCCAGGCCTTGCACTCGGCGGCGCGCAGGCCGACCGCGTAGAACAGCTGGTCGGCGTCGTCGGGCGCCAGCCCCTGCTGGTAGGTGGTCCAGGTGTCCTTGAGCTTGCCGCAGTCGGCCAGCGCCTGCTGGTACGCGGCGGCCTTGAGCCGGGTGCCGCGCTCGCACGCCGGCTGGTAGTAGTCGGTGTGCCAGTCCTTGTCCTGGTTGTTGCAGATGCGCATGAGCGCGTCGGCGTCGCCCTTGGCCTCGTAGCTGGCCAGCACCGCGGTGCAGGCGCTCTTCCAGGCGCTGTCGAGGTTGGCGTTGTGCAGGCAGTAGTCGGTGAGCCTGGCGTAGTCCTTGGCCTTGAGCGCCTTGTCGACGTCGGCCTGGGTGAACTCGAGGTAGGTGTCGGCGCGCGCGCCGGCGGCGGCGAGGGCGAGCGTGCAGGCGACGAGGGTGCCGAGCGAGCGGAGCGTGAGCATGGGCGAGTCCTTGGTGCGCGGTGGTGCCAGCCCGGACGCCGGGCGCGGCGGTGGCCACGGCCATTGCACCCGGCTTGCCACGCCGCGATCGCGCGCACCGACGCCCCACGCCGGGGCCGCGGGCCCGCGGTGGGCAAAGCCTGCTCACCCGCCGCGGGGCGCGCAGGCGTTGCTCACCCCGCCGCCGCTCGCGCCGCTACGCCGACGCGCGCTCGATCGCCTCGCGGGAGATCGCGCCGTCGCGGACCAGCTCCCACGAGCCGTCCTTGACCGCGACCACCGTCGACGGCGGCGCCGGCGTGACGTCGCCGGCGTCGACCCACACGTCGATCGCGCGGACGAAGCGCTGCTGGACGGTGGCGGCCGAGCTCGCGCCCGGCTTCTGCTCGAGGTTCGCGCTCGACAGGAGCAGCGGCCCGCCGAACGCGCGCAGCACCTGCAGCGTGAACGGGTCGTCCGGAACCCGGACGCCGACGGTGCCGGTGGCCTTGGCCAGGGTCTTCCTGAGCTTGGCCGGCAGGTGCGCGCTGGGCGGCAGCACCATCGTCAGCGGCCCGGGCCACAGCCGCTCGGCCAGCCGCCGGGTGGTGCTCCAGCCGGTGCCCTCGACGACGTGCTTGGCGCCGGCCAGGTCGGCCACCAGCACCAGCGACGGGTGGTGCTTCGCGCGGCGCTTGCTGTGCATCAGCCGCTCGACCGCGGCCTCGCTGCGCGCGTCGACCGCGAGCCGGTAGGCGCCGCGCATCGGGAAGCACGCGAGGCCGCCGTCGGCGAGCACCCGCGCGACCTCGTCGGTGCGGTGGTGCGCCTCGGCGAACGGGATGACCTTCATCGACACCGCCGACAGTCGATCATCGGTCGATCATACGCTCGAACCCGGCGGGAGAGGGAAGCGTTGCGACGGGTGGCCAACCGGGCCGTCGCCGCGCTGCCACCCGCGCCGCGATCGCGCCACCCTGGCAGCGCGGGGCCGTCGCGCGGTGGCCGCCGCCGCGTTGCCGCGGTGCGCCACGGCTGTCGCGCCGGGCGCTTAGCGTGCGTGCGTGCCGATCCGCGTCGTCCCCTCCACGATCTCGGTCCTGCCGTTGCTGACGTCGCTGGCGCTGGCGGCGTGCGGCGGCGTCCCGGGCCCGGCCGCTGACGGCGTCGATCCCGACGACGCGCTGCCGGTCGCCGGGGGCGTCGTGGCGCGGGCCGGGGAAGCGATGACGTACCGCGTCGAGCTGCACGGCATCGACGTCGCCGAGTTCACGGTGACGGTCGGCGCCGAGACGACCCTCGACGGCGCACCCGCGCTGCCGGTCAGCGCCCGCGTCGTCAGCTCGCCGCTGCTGACGATGTTCCATCCGGTCGACGACACGCTGTCGACCTGGATCGATCCGGTGACCGGTCGCGCCCTGGCCTTCGAGGCCGTCGAGCTCGCGTCGAGCCGCTCGACCGAGGTCGAGCACACCCGCGTCCGCTACGCGCCGGGGCGGTTCGCGGTGGCGGTCGAGCGGGCGGGGCGGCACCTCGACGAGGAGCAGGTGGTCCGCCACGACACCTTCGACGTGCCGTCGATGCTGATGCTGCTGCGTGGTTGGCACGGGGCGCCGGGCGACCGCATGGTGGTCGACGTCATGCGCAGCCGCACGGCCTGGCGGTTGGGCGTCGAGATCGCCGGGGCGGACACCGTCGAGACCGTGCTCGGTGCGATGGCGGCGGTGCGGTTCGAGGGCGCCAGCGTGCGCATGCGGCGCGACGGCGCCGATGATCCGGCGTCGGAACGCCGCGCGTTCACGCTGTGGATCTCCGACGACGTCGACCGGGTGCCGCTGCGGCTGCGGGCCCACACCGACTACGGCGACGTCGAGATGGCGCTGGTCGAGTACCGCGTCGAGTGACCGACGCCCGCCCCGGGGTCAGTTGCAGGTCAGGCCGCCGCTGCCGGTGTTGCCGGCGACCGCCAACGACCAGGTGCCGCAGGCGGCGGCGGCGGTCCAGCGCACGGTGACGACGATCGTGTAGGTGTCGCCGACGCCGGTGGTGTCGCTGCGGCGGACCGCGATCACGTCGTCGCCGGTGGCGTTGTTCGACGACATCGTCGCGCCGCCACAGCTGGTGCAGGTGACGTCGAGGTCGAAGTTGGCGCCGGGCGGGCTGGTCAGCGTGACCTGGGCGCGGATCGGGTTGTTGCCGGTGACGTTCTCGGTGACCGACACCGTATAGACCGCCTCGCCGAACCCGCTGGCGGCGAGCGCGGTGCTGCTGCCGTCGCCGCTGATCGTGCCCAGCGCGGTGGCGGCGGCGCAGGCCGGGTTGGTGTCGCGCAGCTCGCAGCCGGTGACCGGGTTGCCGTCGCAGTCGTTGGCGCCGGCGCTGCAGGTGGGGACGCAGGTCGACGCGGCGCAGGTGGTGGTGCCGAAGCCGTTCGAGCAGGTGCGGCCGCACTGCCCGCAGTGGAGGACGTCGGTGGTGAGGTCGAAGGTCTCGTCGACGCTGGTGTCGCAGTCGTCGTCGAGGTTGTTGCACAGCTCGGCGATCGTGCCGCTGGTGTCGGTGCAGCGGGTGCCGCCGGTGCCGGGATCGCACTCGAGCACGCCCTCGGTGCAGGCGTCGCCGTCGGCGCCGTCGCACGGCGTCCCGACGCCGAAGCCCTCGTCGACGCCGCCGGCGCAGTTGTCGTCGGCGCCGTTGCACACCTCGGCGGTGGTGCTGGTCATGTCGGTGCAGACCACGCTCAGGCCGTCGGCGCTGCACGCGCCCATGCCCTCGGCGCACTGGTCGCCGTCGGCGCCGTCGCAGGTGGCGCCCAGCCCGGTGAAGCCCTCGTCGGTCATGCCGTCGCAGTCGTCGTCGGTGGTGTTGCAGCGCTCGACGTCGTCGTCGGCGGTGGCGTCGCCGCACGCCGTCGCGGCGCCCCCGGGGGCGCACCGGACCACGTCGTCGAGGCACAGGTCGAGGTCGGCGCCGTCGCAGGGGTCGCCGACGGTCGGGAAGTCCTCGTCGGCGGTACCGTCGCAGTCGTCGTCGAGGCCGTTGCACAGCTCGCCGCCGGTCCGCGGCACGCAGGCGTCGATCGGCGGCGCGTCGACCGCGTCGACCGGGGCGTCGACCTCGGTGGCGTCGATCGCGTCGGCGGTCGGGCCGTCGCTGGCGTCGATGGCGCCGCTCGGCCCGCTGGGATCGAACGTGCACGCCGACGCCACGGCCGCGAGGGCCACCAGGATCCAGGGCAGAGGCGGGCGCACCATGCCGGGAGGCTACGCCGGTTGCGCGCGCGGCGGCAACACCGCCAGGGGGTGGCGCGAAGAATGGCGGCGGTCGCGTGACGGCGGTAACGTGGCGCCGATGTCCGAGCTGATCTTCCGTGGGGGCACGATCGTGACCGTCGACGACGGCCGCCGGGTCGTGGCCGGCGACGTCGCGGTGCGCGACGGCGTGATCGTCGCGGTCGGCGGGGCCTACACCCCGGCCGGGCACGACTACCAGATCATCGACGCCAGCGGCTGCGTCGTGATGCCCGGCCTGGTCCAGGCCCACGTCCACACCTGCCAGACCCTGGCCCGCGGCAAGGCCGACGATCGCGAGCTGCTCGACTGGCTGCACCAGGTGGTGTGGCCGTACGAGGGCGCGCTCGACGCCGCGGCGCTGACCGCGGCCGCCGAGCTGGCGATGGCCGAGCTGCTGCTGGGCGGCACCACCGCGATCCTCGACATGGCGACGGTGCACCACACCGAGGCGGTGTTCGCGGCGGCCGAGCGCAGCGGCATCCGCGCGACGATCGGCAAGGCCATGATGGACGCGCCCGATCCGGCGATCCCGCCGGGGCTGCGCGAGGCGACCGCGGCGTCGCTGGCCGAGAGCGACGCGCTGGCCGACCGCTGGCACGGCGCCGCCGACGGCCGGCTGCGCTACGCCTACGCGCCGCGGTTCGTGCTGTCGTGCACCGACGAGCTGCTGGCCGAGGTCGGCCGCCGGGCCGCGGCCCGGGGCGTCGGCATCCACACCCACGCCAGCGAGAACCAGGGCGAGATCGCGGCGGTCGCGGCGCGGTTCGGCAAGCGCAACCTGGCGGCGCTGGCCGACCTCGGCGTGCTGGGGCCGCGCACCGGCATCGCCCACTGCATCCACCTCGACGAGCACGAGATCGAGCTGCTGGCCGCGACCGGCACCCACGTGCTGCACTGCCCGAGCTCGAACCTCAAGCTGGCGTCGGGGATCGCCGCGATCCCCGAGCTGATCGATCGCGGCGTCGCGGTGGCGATCGGCGCCGACGGCGCGCCGTGCAACAACAACCTCGACGGCTTCCTCGAGCTGCGCCTGACCGCGCTCTTGCACAAGCCGCGGGTCGGCCCCAAGGCCATGCCGGCGGCGCAGGCGCTGGCGGTCGCGACCCGGGGCGGCGCCGCGGCGCTGGGCCTGGGTGACCAGCTCGGCGCCCTCGAGGTCGGCCGGCGCGGCGACGTGATCGCCGTCGACGTCACCGGCCCGCACCTCGCGCCGGTGACCGACCCGCTGTCGGCGCTGGTCTACGCGGCGCGGGCCAGCGACGTCCGCCACGTCGCGGTCGACGGCCGGCTGGTGGTGCGCGACCGCGAGCTGTTGACGCTCGACGTGGCGGCCGTGACCCGGGCGGCGACGACCCACGCCCATCGGGTGTTCGCGCGGCTGTAGGGATTCGGCGCTGCCCCGCGGTCCGACCTGCGGTAGGGTCGGCCCATGTTGCTCACCCGCGAGGAGATGTCGTTCGACTTCGGCGGCGCCAAGCTCGATCCGGTGCGCGACAAGGAGCTGATCGGCTGGATGCTGAACCAGTTCCTGTACGGCGAGATGACCGGCATCCAGGTCGGGCACTGGCTGTACGACGCGCCCGACGTCAACGCCGCCAAGTTCCTCGCGCGGCAGTCGCTCGAGGAGATGCAGCACGTCGACAACTTCCTGCGGATGATGACGATGATGGGCGTGCAGCCGGCGCCGGCGCACTGGGCGGTGCGGTTCCTGTCGACCGGCATGATGGGCGGCTCGTGGGCCGAGCACGTCGCGCTGGAGATGGCGCAGGGCGAGGGCTTCGTGCTGATGGCGTTCTACGGCGTGATCGACACGCTCGATCACAAGCCGTCGGTCGACATCCTCAAGCGCGCGGTCAAGCAGGAGGAGCGTCACGTCGAGTTCGGCGAGCGCGAGACCGCCAAGGCGATCGCCGGCAAGGCCTGGCTGCGCCGGCGCCTGCTCGGGCTGTCGCTGGTGTCGATGTGGGGCGTGCGCAAGCTGGCCGGGTTCATGGACCAGCGGCTCAACAAGACCGCCAGCGGCGAGCCGCACCCGGTGATGAAGCACCTGCCGGCGTTCCTGGCGCTGTCGAACCAGTGCGCCGAGACGCGGCTGCGCCGGATCGGCGTGCTCGATCGGCCGCTGGCCGAGCTGGGCGGCTTCAAGCGGTTCTTGCTGGTGGCCGAGGCCTACGGCGGCAAGGCGCTGGGCGGCCTGTTGTCGCTGGTGACCGCGCCGCTGCGGCTCCTGCCGTTCTGGCCCAAGAAGAAGCGCCTGACCGACGTGTACCTGGCCGACCCGCACGTCGCCGGGTACACGCTGACCGCCGGCGAGCCCGACACCAGCGACGCGTAGCGCGACCGGCGGTCGGGCTCGGCGGCCGCGCGCGGCCGGGCGGTTGCGTGGGTGGAGCAGAGCGTTGCTGGGGCGGCGCTGGTGGCGCACCCGGCGCTCGGTCATGATGGGCCGATGTCGTCGTCCCCTGCGCCGCCCGCCGATGGGCTCGAGCGGCGCGTGATCTGGTTGGTGGCGATGGTGCAGCTGGTCAACGTGCTCGACTTCGTGATGGTCATGCCGCTCGGGCGCGACTTCGCGCGGGCGCTGGCGATCGACGAGTCGCGGCTGGGGCTGATCGGCGGCAGCTACACGCTGGCGGCGGCGATCGCCGGCCTGGTCGGCTCGCGGTTCCTCGATCGCTTCGACCGCCGGCGCGCGCTGACCGTCGCGATGCTGGGCCTGGTCACCGCGACCGCGGCCGGCGGCCTGGCCCGGGACCTGCCCAGCCTGATGGCGGCGCGGTTCCTGGCCGGCGCGTTCGGCGGCCCGGCGACGTCGCTGTCGATGGCGATCGTGGCCGACGTCGTGCCGCCGGCGCGGCGCGGCGCGGCGATGGGCATCGTCATGTCGGCGTTCTCGGTGGCGTCGGTGGTCGGCGTGCCGCTGGGCCTGTACGCGGCGCAGCTCGGCTCGTGGCGCACGCCGTTCTTTGCGCTGGCGGTGATCGGCCTGGGCGTGACCGGGTTCGCGGCGCGGGCGCTGCCGCCGCTGCGCCGGCACCTCGAGGGCCCGCGCCACGCGGCGACGCCGACCTGGGCGCTGCTGCGGCGCAGGGAGATCGTGATGATGCTCGGGGCGGCCGCGGCGATGACCTGGTCGGTGTTCATGATCGTGCCGTACGTGCGGTCGTTCCTGCAGAACAACCACCACGTCGCCGAGGGCGACATCAAGTTCCTGTACCTGGTGGGCGGCGTCGCCAGCTTCGCGGTCGTCCGGCTCACCGGCCCCACCGTCGACCGCGTCGGGTCGACGCCGGTGGCGGCGCTGGGCACGCTGCTGGTCACCGGCGCGCTGCTGGTCGGGTTCTTGCCGGCGGCGCCGCTGTTGCCGGTGTTCCTGGTGTTCTCGCTGTTCATGTGCACGGCGTCGTTGCGCGGCGTGCCGCTGTCGGCGCTGGCGTCGAAGCTGCCGGCGCCCCACGAGCGCGCGCAGTACATGTCGCTGCAGTCGGCGGTGCAGCACCTGGCGTCGTCGGCTGGCGCGATCACGGCCTCGCAGATCATCGCCACCGCGGGTGACGGCCACCTGGTCCACGTCGACGTCGTCGTGTTCGCGTCGATCGGCTTCGCGCTGTGCATGCCGGTCTTGCTGTGGCGGGTCGAGCGGCGGGTGCGGGCGCGGCTGGCGGCGGCGGCGGCGGCGATCGAGGCGCCCGCGCTCCCCGAGGCGCGCGCCGTCCGCTGACGCTTTACCGCCGCGCGCGGTCGCGCGATAGTCGCCGCATGCTCGTCCCCGGCCAGCCCGCGCCGCTGTTCCGCGTCGCCACCGACGATGGCGGGGCGCTGGCGCTGGCCGACCTGCGCGGCCAGCGCGTGCTCCTGTGGTTCTACCCCGAGGCCGACACCCCGGGTTGAACGGTGCAGGGCAACGGGCTCCGTGATCGAGCCCGGGAGTTCGCCGCCGCCGGCTGCGTCATCGTCGGCGTCAGCTTCGACGCGGTGGCCAAGAACCACGCGTTCGCGCGCAAGCTCGACCTGCCGTTCGCGCTGGCGTGCGACGAGGCCAAGCAGGTCGGCGCCGCCTACGACGCGATCGAGCCCGACGGCGAGGACGCCGGCTGGCCGCGCCGGATCTCGTTCCTGATCGATCGCGACGGGACGATCGCGCGGGTGTACTGGCCGGTCGACGTCCACGCCCACGCGGCGATCGCGCTGGCCGATCTCGCGACGCTGGGGTGAGCCCCCGGCGCGGTCACGGCGGCGGCGCGCACTCGGCGCCGCGGCCGAGCTGGCGCAGCGCGCGGCAGCGGAGGGCGCGGGTGTCGGCGATCAGCGCGTGGGCCGGCCAGCGCGCGAGCATCTGATCGGCGCGGGCCAGCGCCGCCTCGGGGGCCGCGCGGGCGTCGAGCTCGATCCGGATCGCCTCGACCAGCGCGATCGGCGACCACGTGGGATCGCCGGCGGCGGCGATGTCGAGACACGCGCTCAGCGCGGCGTCGGCGTGGCCCTGCGCGCGCAGCAGCCGGGCCCGGCGCCAGCGCTCGACCAGCGGCACGGGCGCGGTGGGCGCGTCCGCCGCGGCGTCGATCGGCGGCGTGACCGCGGCGGGATCGCGCGGGGCGGCCGCGGCGACGGCGGCGTCGGCGGCGGGGGGCGGTGGGGGCGACGGGGCGGCCGCGTCGGACGCGGTGGCCTCGGGCCCGGCGGCGTCGGGGGCGCGCGCGATCGGGGTGGTGGAGTCGCGCGCGGTGGCGTCGGGCGCGAGCGCGCGCGGCGCTGGCAGCGCGAGCAGCTGGGTCGCGGCGACGGCGCCGAGGGCCCGGCCGCCGGGCCCGTCGGGCCACCACGCGCCCGCCGCGACCGCGTGGGCGCCGTCGGCGGCGATCACCTGCACCGTGCCTTCGTGGACGCGCACGGTCGCCCCGCGGTCATCGACCGCGACGGTGAACACCGTGCCGGTCGCCGTCGCCTCGACGTCGGCGCCGCGCAGCGCCAGCCGGTGCGGGCGAGCGCCGGGCCACAGCCGCGCGGTGACCGCGCCGCGCTCGACCACCACGACGGTGCGCTCGTCGTCCGCGGCCGCCACCGCGTAGCGCCCGCCGGGCGAGACCGCGATCGCCACGCGGTCGCCGATCGCCACCACCGCCGCGGGCGGGGCGGCGCGGCGCGGCCACGCCAGCAGCACCACCGCGGCGAGCGCGAGCGCGAGGCCGGCGCCGGCCGCGATCCCGGGCCACCACGGGCGGTGCGCGACCGCAGGTGCGTGCGCGGCCCGCGCGGCGGCGGCCACCGCCGCGACCGCCAGCTCCGGACGCACCTCGGCCTGGCGCGCGCGCGCCAGCAGGTGATCGAGGTCGGGCCCGGCGCTCACTGGTCCACCTCGGTTAGTGGCGTCGGGGCGGCTGGCGTCGTCAAAGATTCGTCACCGCGCCGCGCGAGGTACGCCTCCAGCTCGGCCCGCGCGTGGCGGAAGCGGCTGGCCGCGGTGTTGGCGAAGGTGCCGAGCGCGCGCCCGGCCTCGGCCGCCGTCAGCTCGAAGATCCCCATCAGCACGAAGGCCTCGCGCTTCTTCGGGTCGAGCGCCGCCAGCGCTCGCCGCATCACCGCCAGCTCGGCGGCGCCGGCCTGGTCGACGTCGAACACCGCGACCTCGACGTCCTCGCCGCCCCCCGGGTGGCGCGCGTCGCGGCGACGCTGGCGCCGGGCGGTGCGCATCGCGATCGTGATCGCCCAGGTGCGCGGGCTGGCGTCGCCGCGGAACCCGGGCAGGGCGCGGTGCAGCGCGATCATCGTCTCCTGGACCGCGTCGTCGACCGCGGGGCCGGCGCCGAGGATGAAGTGGATCTGCTTGCGGACGACGACGTACAGCGCGCGCAACAGCTCGGTGGTCGCGGCCGCGTCGCCGGCCTGCGCCCGCCGCGCGAGCGCCGCGAGCTGTTCGGTCGGGACCGGCGCCATGGCGGTGGTGTATGACCCACGCGCCGGCCGCGATCGAGCGCCGCGCCCAAGATTGTTTGACGAGCCCGGGCGCGGGCCGGCCACTCAACGACCATGAAGCTCGTGCCTGTCCTCGCCGCCCTGCTGGCGGCCCCGGCGATCGCGATCGCGCAGCCGGCCGCGCCGGCGCCGCCCGGCCCCCCGGCCTCGCCGCGCGAGGCGTTCCTCGAGCAGCGGGTGCTCGAGGAGCTCGCCGCCGACGGCCTCGTCCTGGCGCGGCTGGGCGTCGCGCTGGCGCTGACGCCCGACGGTGACGCGCTGGTGGTCGCGCTGGTCGATCCCGCGACCGGCCAGGCGCGCGCGTCGACCCGGCTGCCGCAGGTGCCGGCCGATCGCGACGCCGCGGTCGCGACCGTGACCCAGGTCGCCGCCACGCTGGCCACCCAGCTCGCCGCGGCGGCGCCGCCGGCGGGGCCCGCGGCCTCGCTCGCGCCGCCGGTCGAGCCCCCCGCGCCGGCCCGCGACGCGCTGCGGATCCCGCGGCGGCTGGTCGCGCTCGAAGGCGGGATGACCTCGTCGGACTTCTGGAGCGCGGGCGTCGCCGCCTACCCGATCCCGGCGATCGCGATCGAAGGCTGGATCGGGCCGACCGCGCTGTGGGCCACGCGCGGCTTCGCCGTCGCGTACACCCATCCGGTCCATCGTTGGCGGCAGCGGTCGACCACGCTGCGCGGGGGCGTCGCCGGCGTCGCCGAGCTCCGCGTCGGCGGCGGCCTCGGGCTCAAGACGTTCTCGTCGTGCGTGTTCTTCTGCGTCGACGGCGACGCGGTCGACGCGTTCGCCCGGGTCGAGGCGATCAAGTTCTTCACGCCGCACGTCGGCGGGCAGATGGTGCTCGACGCCGGCGTCAGCCGGATCGATCCCGACGACGAGGGCGCGGCCGCCGAGCTGTACCCGTTCGTCGGCTTCCGCGTGGGCCTGGTCTTCGGCCGGTGACGCCGCCGCCGGGGAGTCTCGTCGACCGCCCCTGCCGTGGTTCAGCTCAGCGGCAGGTGGCCGATGAACACCGTCTTGCCGAGCTCGACCCCGTTGTTGCGCAGGATCGAGTAGGCGGTGACGAGGTGGAAGTGGAAGTTGGGCAGGGCGAGGTGGTCGAGGTAGTCGCCGCCGCGCATGCCCTTGCCGCCCATCCACTCGTGGGCGCAGCGCCGCTCCTCGGCGCCGACGAAGTCCTCGCGCGAGAAGCTCGCGAGGT